>Ga0335079_10000886_pt1 | contig 33896 bp, 31 predicted proteins | sample Lox_Sample_33_FD_206719 | JGI IMG/M metagenome (GOLD analysis project Ga0335079, IMG submission 206719) | Soil microbial communities from Loxahatchee National Wildlife Refuge, Florida, United States - Lox_Sample_3.3 | ecosystem: Environmental > Terrestrial > Soil > Wetlands | place: USA...
AACCACGGCGACCCTGATCTTCCGCTGCTGGCTCACGCGGCCTCCTCGGAATCTAATCGCAGCGTCCCGACCTTACCCCTCGATAGGCTGCCATGACCTTAGGGCACGTTTCGTGAGCTACCAGCATCCCCGCCTCGCTAGCCCGGTCCTCGCGCTGAGGGGCTGAGGGCGGCTGACGGCCTGTTCAGGAGGGATCGGGTGGGTCTGGTGACGGTCGCGCCTTGACCTGTGTGGCGTAATGATCCACGTAGGTCTGCTCGGTGAGCGTCATGATCTCGTGCATAATCTGATCGGCGGTCGTCCGCAGTACGGTGCGTTTGGCCGCATCTCGTGGGTTTTTCTCGAACAAGAGCGGCTTGCCGAAGCGCACCTCGACCTGCCCAGGCTCTGGCCACGATCTTCCGCTGGGCATCGACTGATAGGTTCCGACAATCCCCACCGGCACCACTGGGACGCCGGCCGATAGGGCTACCCGGGCGATCCCCGTCTTCCCGCGGTAGAGCCGTCCGTCCGGCGTCCGGCTACCCTCGGGGAACATGAGGAGGCACCACTTCTGCGACAGGAGCCGGTTCACGCGTGCCATGGTCTGGCGGCTAGCAGCCCGCCTCTCGATGGGCACGGCGCCGACCGCCATCGACACGAATGCGCCGAGCAGCCGACGGGAATAGAAGTAGTCCGACGCGGCGGCGACCAGCGTCCGGTGGCGCAGTTCCCTCGGTAGGCTCATCAGGATCAGCGGCGTGTCCATGTGGCTGGAGTGGTTCGCCGCCAGCAGGAACGGCGGTTGGAGTTCGAGTAGGTTCTCCAGGCCCGAGACCTTTGGATGCACATAGTGCCTGATGATGGGTCGAAGGGTCCCGATCACAAACACTCCCCGTGCCACCCGGGCACCGACGGTCTGCGCCAGCATCCGTTCGCCCTTACGCTCCATCGACCCTCCGGATGGTGGCCCCAAACTGGTGCAGCCTGTCAGACCGTTCCCCAGGCTTCACCCGCGGGCAACGGCCGGGTGAGGTACCCGTGCTCGTTGTACCAGAGGAGGGTCCTGCGGATCGTATCCTCCACGGGCGTATAGCGGACGCCGAGTTCCCGTTCCGCCCTTGAACCATCGTACATGTGGCCGTGCAGCAGGGTCTGGACCATCTCCCTGCACAGGGGCGGATTGCGCCTGATGACCCGGGCGCCCTCCTCCAGGATCGTCGCCCCAGCGAGCGCGGCACGTGCCGGGATCCACCGAACCGGATGCTCGATCCCCGTGGTCCGCGCGAGCAGGTCGATTAGCTCCCGCGTGGTGCACGTAGCCCCATTGAGCACGTAACGCTCCCCGGGGGCGCCGCGTTCCTCCGCCAGGAGATGCCCGGCCGTGCAGTCGGCGACGTCGAGTATGCTCATGCGGCTGTCGATCAGGAACCGGAGACGACCGTTCACGTACTGGAGCAGCAGGCGGGCCGTCCCGTGCACGCGGCCGGGCCCCTGCACCGACGACGGGCTGACGCACACCACGTCCACGTTTCTGGCGGCCGCCTCGTTGCGGACTCGAACTTCGGCCCGGTACTTCGTCCGCTCGTACTGTGACAGAAACCAGCCGCGGTGGACCGATTGCTCGTTCCCGACGGTCCCCGGGGCTTCTCCAAGCGCTGCCGCGGAGGAGGTGTACACAACCCGGCGGATCCCCGCGCGAGCGGCCGCGATGACAACATTCGTCGAGCCGTCGATGTTGACCCGTGCCATCGGCCGGGGGTCGGTTAGGCAGAACGCGTTCACCCCGGCGGCGTGGTACACCACGCCGCACCCTGTCATGGCCAGGACAAGGCTCTCAAGGTCCAGGAGGTCTCCGGTGACCGTCTCCACCCCCCGGCCCTTCAGTTCGCCGGCAGCCCGGCCGGACCGGGCCACAGCCCGCACAGGCCGGCCCAGCGAGACCAGCCGTTCCAGGATGGCTCCGCCCACGAAGCCGGTGGCTCCGAGGACCAGGGTCGGCTTGGCATCCATCAGCGGCGTCCCGTCCCGAGCACCGAGGAGAAGCGGGCGAAATACTCGACCGCGGACAGCACGGTTATCACAACCGCAAGGCTCATGGCCCACTCGTCCAGATACAGATACCCTACCCGGTGCGGGTATCTCAAGATGGCCATGACGATGGCGACAAACTGCACGGCGAACTTGAGCTTGCCCCAGATCGACGGGTGGATGACCGTCCCGCTGGCGGCGGCGATGGCCTTGAGGCCAAGAACCGAGATCTCCCGCCCGACGATCACCACGGCCGCCCACGGGGAGGCTCGCCCCACGGCCACCAGCGCGATCAGGACCCCGGACACCAGCAGCTTGTCGGCCGTGGTGTCCAGGAACCCCCCGAGCTCGGTGGTGGCACGCCACCGCCTCGCCAGGTAGCCGTCGAAGAAGTCGGTTGCCGCGGCGAGGGTGAAAAGCACAGCGGCCCCGACGTAGGCGTGGTTCACCGTGGGGCCGGCCAGCACGAGCGCCATCACCGGCACTATCATGACCACCCGCAACAGGCTGATGCCGTTCAGGAGCTGCGCCGTCCGCTGGTCTCTCATTGCCTCGCCATCGGATGCCATCGGCTTTCAGCATCCCATATGGGCGGCCTTAACGGCCCCGCACCAGCTCTCGCACGGCGTCGGCAGACGGCAGCAGGATGGCCTGCCGGGCCAGCTCCGCAGCCTCCGCCAGATCCACCTCCCTGACCGCCTGCTTGACGACGGCGACCGAGGCTGTGTTAACCGAAAGCTCACGCACGCCGAGGCCGAGGAGCAGGGGAACGGCGAGCGGGTCGGCCGCCAACTCGCCGCACACCCCGATCCACCGGCCCGCCTCGGTGGCCGCCACCGCCGCCCGGCCGATGAGCGTCAGCACGGCGGGGTGCATCGCGTCGGCGAGCCGGGCCACCGCGGTCACGTCGCGATCGGCAGCCATGGTGTACTGGGTGAGGTCGTTGGTGCCCACGGAGAAGAAGTCGACAGCCCCGGCCAGGCTCGCGGCGGCGACGGCGGCCGAGGGAACCTCGATCATGATCCCTACTTCCGGCCCGCCCATCCTGTCCGCCGCCACGCCGCCCTGGCGAAGGCCGTGCCGCGCCTCCGCCACCAGCCGCAGTGCCGCGTCTACCTCCTCCCGGGTGGCCACCATGGGGAACATGAGCCGCACGGGGTGCTGCGCTGCCACCCGCAGTACGGCCCGGATCTGCGGCAGCAGAAGTTCGGTCCTGGCCAGGCCGAGCCGGATGCCGCGCTGTCCTAGCGCCGGGTTCGGCTCCGTCTCCCTGGGCAGATATGAAAGCGGCTTGTCTGCCCCGACGTCCAGTGTCCTGACGATGAGCGGCCGGCCGTCCAGGATCCGGGCGATCTCCCGGTACATCGCCTCCTGCTCCTGCTCGGTCGGCATGGCCGCCGCGGCCTGGAACACGAACTCGGTTCGAAGCAGGCCCACCCCGTCGGCGCCTGCGGCGACCGCTCGCCGGACGTCCTCGACCGAGCCCGCGTTGGCAGCGACCTCCACGCGGGTACCGTCTCGGGTGACGGCTGGCTGGTCGGCCAACTGGCGGGCTCGCTCGCCAGCCGCCCGGCGGCGCTCCTCAGCCCGCTCGGCCGCGGCGACGTCCGCGGGCGGCGGCGCGACCCGCACCGTTCCCCGTTCCCCATCCAGCAGGAGCAGCGTCGCCTCGGGCAGCGCTAGCAACCCGGCCCCCAAGCCGACCACGGCCGGAATGCCCAGCGCCCTGGCGAGGATGGCGGCGTGCGAGGTCGGACCCCCGAGGGCCGTGGCGATTCCCCGGACCACGGCCGGATCGAAGCCGGCCGTGTCGGCAGGAGACAGGTCGGCGGCCAGCACGATGCCTGGCTCGCTTCCTCCTGAGCGGCTCACGGCGAGCAGGTGCGCCAGCACCTGAGCCCGGATGCTCTCCAGATCGCGGACTCGTCCCCGCTGGTACTCGTCCTCCAGGCGCTGCCAGACCTCGGCCATGTCGCTCACCGCACGGTCCCAGGCGTCCGCGGCGTTTCGGCCTTCGCCGATGAGGCGGCGGGCCGGGTCCAGCAGGGCCTCGTCCTTCAGAAACAGCAGGTGAGCATCGAAGATGGCCGATTCGTACGCAGCGCCGGTTCTCGCTGCCACCGAGTCCCTGGCGGCTAGGACATCACGCCGCGTTGCCTCGAGGGCGTCATCCAGCCGGTCGAGCTCCGGTCCGGGGGCGTCCGCAGGCGTCCGCGGTACCTCGATCGGTGCCGCGCGCAGCTGCCTGGCCGGTCCCACCGCGATACCAGGGGAGGCGGCGAGTCCGTGCAACACCGTCCCAGCGGCCGGGGCCTCGTTGGCGGGTGGCGGCTGCGGCGGGACCTGCCGCGTCGTGGCATCGGTCGGCGGCGGCCGCTGCGTGGTGGCATCGGCCTGCGGCGGCCGCTGCGTGGCCGAAGCGGCGGTCCGCTGGGCCGCGGGCTCGTCGAAATTACGAGCCGCCAGGTCGCGAAGGGCCTCGAGCACCTCCCGAGCCTGCGGCCCGGTCGCCCGCACCAGAACCTCGTGTCCCTGGCGGACTCCCAGGGTGGCCACGCCGTTAAGGCTCCGCGCACTGGCCGGCCCCGAATGTGCGGTCAGGTTCTCCGCCGTCACCGTCGCCTCGAACCGCCCGACCGTCTCGACGAACCTGGCGGCGGGGCGGGCGTGCAGGCCGAGGGGGTTGGCGATGGACAAACGTGCCTCGACGGCTCCCTCCCCGTGGCCGCCATCCGCGGGCCACTCCCCGGCCGGCCCGTCGCCAGGAGCCTCCCCGGCCGGCCCGTCGCGGGTAATCTCCCCGGCCAGCCCGTCGCCAGGAACTTGCTCGGGCTCCTGTTCAGGGGAGGCGGCGAGATGGGCGGTCTTGCCGGCTAGCCCCCCTCGCGCTTCCGCCGCCACCCGTGCCAGCGGTTCTCCCAGCCGGGCCGCCACCGCGGCGGCTACGGCACCTTCGACGATGGGGGCCTCGCATAGGAGCAGCCTGGGGCGACGCTCATCCGCCACCATTTCCAGGGCCATCTCCGCGGACATGACCGCGCTGCCCAGATCCATGAGCACGAGGACACCTTCATCGCTCCATGCTTCCGTCACCGCACGAGCCACGAGCGCGGCGTCGGTCCCGAGTGGGCGGCCGGGGAGGTCCAGGCCGCCCGCGGCGACGATGGCGACGTCGGGGCCCGCCATCTCCCTGGCAAGTTCCACGACGCCCTCGGCCAGGCGGGCGCTGTGCGACACGATCACGATCCCGACCATCGCGGTCCCCGCTACCTGGACTCGAGGCTATTTTCTGCGTGCTCGGCTGCCGAGGCCGTAGGCCTGATGCAGGATCTCGACCGGGTGGACGGACTCCCGGCCGGTGCCGTGCGTTATCTGCCACCGGCACGTCTCACTGTCGCATACCGCGAGGTCGGGCCCGGCATCCCGGATGTCCCCGAAGAGGCCGGCCCCGACCTGCATGGCAACGTCGTACTTCTCGCGCTTGGTCCCGTAGGTACCCGCGATTCCGCAGCACGCCCGGTCCAGCTCGATCACCTTCAGCTCCGGTATCAGGTCGAGCAGGTCCAGGGCCGGCTTGCCGATCAGGTGGCTCTGTTGCTGGCACGGCGCGTGATAGGTCACCGTGATCGGCAGGGAGTTGAAGTCGCTGCGGAGCCGGCCCTGCTCGTCCAGATCGGCCAGGAACTCGCAGATATCGTAGGTCTGCTCGCTCACCACGCGGAGATCCTGGTCGTCCTCCATGCCCAGGATCTCCAGGGCCTCACGCTTCAGCATGAGGCCACAGCTGGTCGATGTGGCCACGATTTTGTAGCCCTGCCTGGCATAGGGCGCCAGGTTCCTGGCAAGCCGGCTGACATAGGAGCGCGCAGTGTCGAATATCCCGTTCGACTGCAGGGGAAGCCCGCAGCAGTCCTGCGGCGGCACCAGGACCCGGAACCCGTTGTGTTCCAGGACGGCTACCGCCTGCACCCCGAGTTCCGGCTGGAAGTAGTTGGTGCTGCAGCCATGGAAGTACACCACCGCATCGTCGGTAGGCGGCGGTTGGTGGCGCCGGGCCCAGCCCTGGAATGTCAGGCCCGCGAATTTCGGCAGCGGGGCCTGCCGGTGGATCCGCAGCGTCTTCTCGATCAGCAGGCGGATACCTCGATTGGACAGCGCGAGGTTGGCCAGCGGCGCCAGCGGCGTGGCCAGCCTGCCCTCCACGCTCGGCCTGGCCAGGAGATGGTCACGCAGGGGGATGCCCCGTTGCTGCTTCATGGTGGCCCGGGCCCTGGAGTTGATCTCTGCGACCTTCACTCCCTGCGGGCACACCAGTGTGCAGATGCCGCATCCGGAGCAATAGTCGATCGAATCGTCCGCCGATGCCCCGGGCGTGCGGAAGCGCTCGGCCTGAGGTCCCTCGTACTTCGGCCCGGGGAACAGCGGAGTGACGTTCATGACAGGGCACGCCGTCTCACATATATTGCACTTCACGCAGTGGTCGAGCGATCCGCGGATAAATCCGGGCAGCGATTCGTCGATCATTCAGCATCCTCCAGGATCGCGCCGGCCGCCAGGTACCCGGTCGACAGGCTGATGCCGTCCCCGGACTTCTCCCGCCAGGGTCTGGCCCCGCCGATCACGGCCCCGGCCGCGTGCAGGTTCTCATGCACGGGCTCCCCGCCCGGGCCGACCGGGCGGAGCCTGCGGTCGACCCGGACGCCGACCGAATCCATCGGGTGCTCGTCGAGGTACCGGGGCAAGAACCCTGGCTCTGCACCGGAGGGCCTGCCCCACACCGGCAGCCCAAGCACCGATTCCCGGACGGCGCCGCGGGAGTCAACTTCGATCCCGCCGGAGGCGAGCCCTCCCGTCGCCAGCACCACTGACCGGGCCGCCCGTACCGTCTCCCTGGCCGCTGTCCGGATCCGCACGCCGACGAGCTTGCCGCTCCGCAGCTCCGGACCCACCGCCTGCGCGCCAAGCACGAACCGTCCGCCGGCCCGGCGGAGGCGTTCCTGCAGGACCCTGGCCAGGCGCACGCCAGGCACTGACGGCGGAATCGTGGGGATCTCAAACACGGGGCGGCCGACCGCCTCCTGGAACTCGGTCCACACCGACCCGACGTGATCAAACCCGAGTACCGCCGGCATTCCAACCGCCTGCTCGTCGTGGAGGGCGGCGCGCAGCTCAGCCGCCACCGCGCTGCGGAACGCCGCCTCCTCGAAGCGTCGGCCGAATGCGAGCGTGCCCACGTCAGCCTCGCCGCCCGTGGGTGGGTTCAGCATGATGGACCTGGCCTCAACCGCGGCACCGCCGCTGACCGCGGAAGCCCGGAGGTTGTCAGCCACCAGCGCGGGGTGAAAGTCCTTCAGCGCCCGGAGCCCGATGATGGCCACGTGCTTGAGCGCGCGGATGTCGCCGCCTGCCATGGTCTCCGGCACCACCGCGCTTGGCCGGGGAACCCCGACGGCCGTCGGCAGCAGCATGTTGACCTCTGGGTCGCCCAGATAGGCATAGGTGTTCACCCGCTCCTTGAGCCAATTCACGCTCTTGGCCAGCACGCCGGGGGTGACGAGAGCGTAGGGATGGTCCGGGTGGGCTGCCACGAAGGCCGCAAGCGCACGTGCCGGGCTGTCCACCCGGTCGGGCCCGTATCCCAGGATGTCCACGGTCGCCGGGGCGAGGCGGAGCGAACCCAGGCCCTTGGCCACCGTGACGACTCGCAGCCCGGCCTCGGCCAGGCGAACCCCTGCGGTGAGGCCTGCCATCCCGGCTCCTACCACGACCGCATCGGCCATCCGGCCGTCGCCCGCTCGGCCGCTCATACCGGCGCGTGCTCCCGCGTTTGCGCCATCCCCGGTAGGTGCTCCACGTCCAAGACCCCCTGGAAGATCCAGTTGTCCAGCCACGCTTGTCGCAGTTGGTCGCCATGCAGCAGCGGCTGCACGCCCTTCCACCGCTCCTGAAGGAACTCCAGCATTGCCCTGTTGGCCTCCGACGCGGATAGTTTCATCGCCTGGTGGAGGATCCCGGTGGCACGGAAGGTGCAGAACCCGCCCTGGCACGGCCCCATCCCAAGGCGTAGGATCCGGCGGATGTCATCGAGGTTCGCCGTCCCGCGCTGAACCATCGCGTCCTCTAGACGGCCCCGCTGGATCAGCTCGCACTCGCAGATCAACTGGTCATCGTGCAGGGACGCCTCCCGGCGGGCCAGGCGCGAGCCCATCCAGTAGAAGCGGCCGTCCGCTGAGTCGGGCAGCGGCTCATCGGCGGTCCGGCAGGGCCGCTGCGTACCGAGCACGGTGCAGGCCGCGTCGACGGCGTCCTGAGCCATCAGCCGGAACGTGCAGAATTTGCCCCCGACGATGGTCAGGAACCGCTCCACACCATCGCGGTCACTGTGATCGAGCACGGCGTGCGCACGGGTCACGTCCCTGGACTGGGCGGGCAAGTCGTCCTGGAAGAGGGGGCGAACGCCTCCCCATACGCGCAGGGCCCTGGCCGCACGGAAGCCCGGCACGAGGTTCTCTCCCGCCTCGAGCATCTGGTCGATCTCGGCATGGGAGATCGACCAGTCGTCCGGGTCGGCCACCTGGACGTCGGTCGTGCCGATGACGCTGACCGTGTGGATGGGCACGAGGATGTCCCCGTCGGACGGACTCTCGCACCGGTTCACCACGGTGTTGACGAGCCGGTGACTCATCGCAACCATGATCCCCTTGCCGGGGAGCACGTTGACCTTGCATCCCGCCATGGCCGCGATGCGGCCGGCCCAAGCTCCGGTGGCGCTGATCACGACCTCCGCCCGGATCTGCACCTCGTCGCCCCCGGGCCCCCGGACCAGGGCCCCGGTCACGCGCGAGCCGTCGCGGGTCACCTTGACGACTTCGTGGTAGGGGAAAATCCGGGCGCCATGTTCCGCTGCCGATCGCACGGTGCTCCAGACGACCTGCCAGCAATCGACCGTCGCATCGGGAACGACCAGGGCCCGCGAGATCTGGGGGTTCAGCCGCGGTTCTCTCCGCAGGGCCTCCGCCACGGGGATCTCCTCGACCGGGATCCCCGTGGCGATGCACGCCTGCACGAACTGGTCGGCGTACCCCGGGTCGTCGATCGGCGTGGTAACGAACATGCCGCCGGTGTCCTCGATGCTGTCGGCGGCGATACGGCGCAGCGCCACGTTCTCCGCGAGGCACTCCTGCGCTGCCTTGGGGTCCTTCACCACATACCGGCCCCCCGAGTGCAGCAGGCCATGGAACCGGCCCGTGGTCCCTGTGGCCAGGTCTGCCCGCTCCACCAGGACGGTAGAGAACCCTCGCATTGCCGCGTCCCTGGCTATACCTGCCCCTGTCGATCCGCCCCCCATGACGAGAATTTCGCATTCGACAGGGCCAAGCCGGGCCTGCACCGGCGACGGGGCCCATGTGGGCCCCGTCGCCGGTGAGGCCGTTACGGCGGATGACGTCATCGCTGCTACTCGACCCAGTCGAAGGTCCTGGTGACCGCTTTCTTCCACAAGGCGTACCCGCGGTCACGGTCAGCCTGATCCATGCGCGGCTCCCACTGCTTGTCCACGCCCCAGTTCGCCCGCAGGTCCTCGATCTCCCGCCAGAATCCAACGGCGAGCCCGGCCGCGTATGCGGCCCCGAGCGACGTCGTCTCAGGCACCGTCGGCCTGATCACGGGCACGTCAAGGATGTCGGCCTGGAACTGCATGAGCAGTTCGTTCACGACCATTCCGCCGTCGACCTTGAGCGAGGTCAGTTCTACTCCCGAGTCGGCGTTCATGGCGTCGACGACTTCCTTGCTCTGCCAGGCGGTGGCCTCCAGCGCGGCCCGGGCCAGGTTGCCCGCGGTAACGTACCGGGTCAGGCCGCAGACCACCCCGCGCGCGTCGCTGCGCCAGTAGGGCGCGAACAGCCCGGAGAACGCCGGCACGAAGTACACGCCACCATTGTCCTCCACGGATTTGGCCAGGCTCTCTATCTCGGCCGAGGACGCGATCAGCTTGAGGTTGTCCCGCAGCCACTGCACCAGCGCCCCGGTGATGGCGATGGATCCCTCCAGCATGTACACGGCCGGCTGGTCGCCGATCTTGTACCCCACTCCAGTGATGAGGCCGCTCTTCGAGTCCACCGGCGTGGTGCCCGTGTTCAGCAGGAGGAAGTTACCCGTGCCGTAGGTGTTCTTGGCCTCGCCCACGGAGAAGCAGGTCTGACCGAACAGGGCCGCCTGCTGGTCGCCAAGGTCACCAGCCACGGGCACGCCTGCCAGTGTCCCCACGGCCTCGCCGTAGACCTGGCTGGACGGCCGGATGTCGGGAAGCATGCTCCTCGGGATGCCCAGGGTCGACAAGATGGCGTCGTCCCATTGCAGCGTCCGCAGGTCCATCAGCATCGTGCGGCTGGCATTGGTCACGTCGGTGATGTGCACGCCGCCGTTCGTCCCGCCGGTCAGGTTCCAGATGCACCACGTGTCGATGTTGCCGAAGAGGAGGTCGCCGGCTTCGGCGCGCTGCCGTGCCCCTTCGACGTTGTCGAGCATCCACTTGATCTTGGGCCCGGAAAAGTAGGTGGCGATGGGCAGGCCCGTCGTGGCCCGGAACCTGTCCTGGCCTCCATCGGCGATGAGGTCGTTACAGATGCGGTCGGTCCTGGTGTCCTGCCACACGATTGCATTGTGGATTGGCTGGCCCGTGGACCGGTCCCACACCACGGTGGTCTCCCGCTGGTTGGTGACCCCGGCCGCGGCGAGATCTCCGGCGGACAGCCCAGCCTTCTGTAGGGCTCCCTGGATGACGTCCTGGCTGCTCCGCCAGATCTCGGTGGCGTCGTGCTCCACCCACCCCGGCTTCGGGTAGATCTGCTCATGTTCTTTCTGGTCGATGGACACCACCTTGCCCTGATGGTCGAAAATCATGAAGCGAGTGGAGGTCGTGCCCTGGTCAAGCGCCCCTACGTAGTCCGCCATCTGTATCCGTCTCCTTAGTCCTTGTCCTTCCCAGCCTGAGCGCTACTGACCACCCTGCTCGCCGAGCGTCTCGGCCGCGGTCCGGACCAGCAGCCAGGAGGAGGTGGCCCCGGGGTCCTGGTGGCCGGCGCTTCGCTCGCCCAGATAGCTCGCACGCCCCTTGCGCGCCACCAGCGGGGTGGTTGCCTTCATGCCGTTCTCGGCCGCTTCCGCCGACCGGCGGAGCGCGTCCGGCAGCGCCGCCCCTTCTCCCAGCGCGGCCTCGAGGGCCTCCACCGCGGGGGTTAGGGCGTCGACCATTGTCTTGTCTTTTAGTTCTGCCTTACCCAGGGTCCGTACGCCCGCCAACCCGGCGGCCAGGGCAGCGGCCCAGTCGTCGGCCGACAGCTCGGGCTTACCTGCGGTGGCGGCTCCCATCCGGAGGAACAGGGTTCCGTACAGCGGGCCGCTCGCTCCGCCGACCGTCGAGACCAGGGCCATGCCGACGGTCTTGAACAGCGCACCCACATCGGGGTCGGTGACCGCATCGATCTTGGCGCGGGCGGCCTTCATTCCCCGGTTCATGTTGATGCCATGATCGGCGTCACCGATGGCCGAGTCCAGCTCGGTCAGATAGTCCTTGTTCTCCGCGACCGCCTCGGCGAATGCCTGGATCCAGTCCCGTGCCTTACTGAACGAGACAGGCACCTACACGCACCACCGAAGGCCCGGGGTGTTGACGGGGGCGTCCCACAGCGCCGTCATCTCGTCGTCGAGCTTGAGCAGCGTGATCGAGCATCCTTGCATCTCCAGGGACGTGATGTACGGGCCGATCAGGTTCCGGCTGATCTCGATGCCGCGCGCGGACAGGAAACGGCCGAGCTCGTTGTACACGATGTACAGCTCGATGAGCGGGGTTCCCCCCATACTGTTGACGAAGGCCAGTACCCGGTCGCCCGCGGAGAACGGCAGGTCGTCGGCGACCGGCGTCGCGAGCATCTCCACCACTTCACTGGCCGGCGCCACCGTTTTGCGCTCCCGGCCCGGCTCTCCATGGATGCCGATGCCGATCTCCATCTCCGTTGGCCCAAGCTCGAAGGTGGGCTTGCCCGCCGCGGGCACCGTGCACGGTGTGAGGGCCATGCCCATGCTGCGCGCGTTCGCGTTGACCCTGCGGCACAGGTCGGCCACCTCCGCCAGGGGCCTGCGCTGTTCCGCCGCCGCGCCACAGATCTTTTCCGCGAGCACAGTCGCCCCGACGCCGCGGCGCCCCGCGGTGTACAGGCTGTCCTGCACGGCGACGTCGTCGTCGATCACCACGGCAGCCACGTCGATATTCTCGGCCCCGGCCAAGTCGGCGGCCATCTCGAAATTCATGATGTCGCCGGTGTAGTTCTTCACGATGTGCAGGACGCCCGCCCCGCCGTCGACGGCCTTCGTGGCCGCCAGCATCTGGTCCGGGGTGGGCGAGGTGAACACCTCACCGGGGCAGGCCGCGTCCAGCATTCCCATGCCGACGAAGCCGCCGTGCATGGGCTCGTGGCCCGAGCCGCCCCCGGACACCAAGGCGACCTTGCCCCGCACCGGGGCGTCGGCCCTGACAATGTAGTTCGGGTCGGTCACCACCCGGACGAGGTCCTTGTGAGCCGCGGCGAACCCCTGCAGCGCCTCGCTGACCACATCGTCGGTGTTGTTGATGAGCTTCTTCATGTGGGACTCCTCCGAATGACTTTGCCCAAGCACACGGGCCGACTTCCGGTTCGGGCGGGGCTAACCGGGTTTCCCGGCCGCCCCGCCCTCGTGCCTGGCTACCTGCCGCCAGCCTCGGCGATGTTCTCCTCGATCGCAGGTCCGGGCTCCGGCCCTTCAGGCGGTGCCCCCAGCAGCCTGGAGTGCAGGACGTCGCCGATGAAGAAGTCGTACAGGAGGATGCCGATGACGCCTCCTATGAGGGGGCCCACGATCGGTACCCAGAAGTAGTTGCTGAAGTGGAAGGTCCCCATATGGTAGGTCCCGGGTAGGGCCACCTTTCCCCACCCCGCGAAGAAGGCGAATAGCCGGGGCCCGAAGTCACGGGCCGGGTTGATGGCGTATCCCGCGTTGGCGCCATAGGACATGCCGATGGCTGCCACGGCAAAGCCGACGATCAGTGGCGTCATGTTCGACCCAACCGCCTGGTTCCTGGCGTCAATGACCGCCGCGACGAAGATCAGCAGGAATGCCGTGCCGGCGATCTGGTCGATCAGTGGCCAGGCCAACGCCCCGTGGAAGTACGTGGCAGGGAACGTCGCGAAGATCGAGTAGCTGGCCAGCGCCTGTCCGCCACTCTTCGGCGTGTGGGCCGCGAGGTTGAACGCGTCGATCGCGCTGTGGTACACGAGGAAAACCAGGGCGGCCCCGACGAACGCGCCGAGCAGCTGAGCGCCCCAGTACGGCAGGACCCGTGCCCACGCGAACTTACGCCTGACGGCAAAGGCCAGTGTCACGGCGGGGTTAAGGTGGGCACCGCTGATACCTCCCGCCACCCACACGCCGAACGCGACGGCCATCGCCCATCCCCACGTGATCAGCAGCCAGTCACCGGCCGCGTCGAAGATCACTGTTGGACCTGAGGTACGTCCGGAGCCAGGCAGGGCGGCCACGGCCATGGCCACCACGCCGTCCCCGAAGGAGATCAGGACGAATACCCCGAAGAATTCGGCTAGCAGTTCACCGTACAAGCCACTGATTCGCCCGACCCGGCGTCCTTCGCCATGCATTGGGCGCAATGGGGTTATATCGGCCACTATCACCCTCCCACTTGAGCGCGGTCCGCCAGGGTTAGGCCCACGGATTTGGGCTGAGCGCGATCCGCTAATGATTAGGTTGAGTGCGGTCCGCTGATTAGGCTGAGCACGGTCCGCCAATGATTAGGCAAAGCAGCATCCGCCAGTAACCACCACAGGCCGCCGAGCCCGAATCTCACGGACATCTGCTCTGACGTCCCACCCTCCCATCGGGTCTCGCGTCGCAAGATCCAAGCCGTATAAAATCTGAATACACCTGCCAAAGCGACCATGTCAACGGTTGCGTGCTGGATCTTCGAAGTTAGCCGGACGCGCTGTCACATGATTACATTTCGTGACCAGGCGCGGTGAAGTGCAGGCGGCGGGGTCCGCACTGTAGCGCCATCGTGATACCCCGCGTGCCGATGATCGAAACGCTCGCTGCCGTGCATGGCCGTCCCCGCGCTCGCCGACGGGAAGGTGCCGGGACCTGCTTGCCGGAGGTGGTCGTGCCATGCCTGGCGCAACACGGACCGTAGTGGCGGGCTTGCCAGTCGCGGCAGAGACCGGCCCCTGGAAGCCGCCGGGTATCGCCCCGCCGCGGCCGCCTAGCTCGACCGGCGAGTGAAAAGGGCTGAATCGGGCGTCCGCCGGGCGAACCAATACCATTGTCCCATTTGGAGGAGACATGGTGGAAGAGCGTCACCCGATCATGGATGGCTCTCCGGTCTTCTGGGCGGCCTTCAAGTTCGTGCTCCTGGGTCCTGTACTCCACCTGCTTTTCCGCCCTAAGGTCACCGGTCTCGAGCACATTCCGGCCGAGGGCGGGGCTCTCGTGGCAGCCAATCACGTGTCGTTCCTGGATCCGCTTCTGCTGCCACTCGTGGTGCCACGGCGGCGGGTGATGTTCCTTACCAAGATGAAGTACATCAACAGGTCATCTCTGCGCTGGTTTATTCGGGGCGCCGGCGCCATCCCAGTGGCCACCGACGATCGGGATGCCGCCGGCGAGGTGGTGGCGGCGGGGGTCCATGCCGTCCGGCGGGGCAGGTTGGTAGGGATCTTTCCCGAAGGCACCCGGTCACGGGATGGCCGGCTGCAGCGAGGGAAGACGGGGGTGGCCCGGATCGCTATTGAGGCGGGTGTACCCGTGATCCCTGCCGGAATCGTCGGAACGAACCGGGCGTTCCCGCCAGGAGCCAGGCTGCCCCGGCCTCGCTCGGTGCAGATCAAGTTCGGCCCTTCCATCCGGTTTGCGGCTCCGGCCGGTACAGTTCCTGACCCGCCGGTGAGCCGGCGCGCCACCGATGAGGTCATGGGCGCCATCCAGGCGCTGTCCGGCCAGCAGGTCAGCACCGATCCAGCGTCCGAGGACTGACCGCGCGAGCCCGAAGCGGTTCGGTCCGGCCCCGGTACCTGGCCCCGGGCCAGGTACCGGGGCCAGACCGGGCGAGCCTGGCCCGGTCCTCGCTGTAGCTAGGCGCGCGATCCGCTGCCCGCCTCGAGCCGCTGCGGATCGTAAGGGGCGGCGGGCGGCTGCTTCCCGCGCAGCCCGGCAAGCAACCCGGTGATGTCACGCATCACCGTCGCGGTGGCAGCTCGCAGCGTCGCCGCATCAACCGGCTTGTCGCGAAATTCGGACAGATCGACCGGTGGCCCGGCCACCATGCGGATGGTCCTGCGCGGGAACAGGTGCGGCGTCTTGCTCCCGTACGGCAGCACGTTCTGGGTGCCCCAGTGCGCAATGGGGATGACCGGCGCACCCGTGCTGAGGGCCAGCCGGGCGACACCGGTCTTCGCGGTCATCGGCCACAGGTCGGGATCCCGGGTACAGGTCGCCTCGGGGTAGACGATGACGCAGGCTCCATCCGCGATGCCACGCTCGGCGTCCTTGAGCACGGCAGCGGCGTCTGTCTGGCCGCGGTGGACCGGAAGCTGGCCGAGCTTAGTCACGATCGAGCCCAGCACCCTGATCTTGAAGATAGTGTCCTTCGCCAGGAATACGGGGTAACGGCCGGACTCGTGGCTGAACAGCATCACGGCGAACACATCTGCGTACGAGACGTGGTTGGGCGCCAGGATCAGCCCGCCGGCCTGCGGGATGTTCTGCTGGCCCGCCCAGTCGCGCTTGAGCAGCAACCGGAGCGTCGGGCGCAGCAGGACGACGGACACCATTCGCCAGGCGCGCGAGTACGAGTACCCGGGATCTGGCTGCTTTCCCGCCACACCTGTCTCCTGCCGTGAGTATCCCCGCACGTAACCTTGTGGTCTGTAGGAGGAGTCTTCGTTGGCTGCGCCGTCCACTACAACCCGTCACAGACCGCGAGTCTCGCGGCTGCGCGCGCATAGTGTCGAGGCAGGATCATCTTATGAGGGCTGAGGGTCCGCTCACCTGGTCTCTTGTGGTCCCGGTCAAGCTGCTGGCCCGGGCCAAGTCCCGGCTGGCCACGCTGGCAGGCGCGGACAGGCCGGCGCTGGCTCTTGCCGTCGCGGCAGACACGGTTAGGGCCGCGCTCGGTTGCCCGCGGGTGCGGCACGTCATCGTTGTCACCGACGACGAACTCGCGGCGCGGGAACTTGGCAGGCTCGGGGCCGTCGTGATCCGTGACGGGCCAGCTGCCGGGTTGAACCCGGCACTCGAATACGGGGCGGCGCAGGCCGCCTGCCGCGATCCAAGGTCAGGGATCGCGGCCCTTTCCGCGGACCTGCCCGCGCTGAGGCCGGCCGAGCTCGACCGGGCACTGCGGCAGGCGGCCCGCTGGCCGCAGGCGATCGTCCCTGACAGCTCCGGGCTTGGCACGACGCTTTACACCACCCGGCCAGGCATCCCGTTCCGGCCGAGATTCGGCCCGGCGTCGCGGCGCAGGCACGTGGCCGCTGGTGCCCGCGAGATCAGCCGCGACGACCTGCCAGGGCTGCGCCGCGATGTGGATACAGCGGCAGACCTGGACGAGGCGGCGGCGCTCGGGCTTGGTCCCGCGACAGCGCCCTTGGCGGCCCGGCTCCTGCGTCGCCCGGACACCGCGCGACGCTAGGGCGCGCCGGTCATTCAGATCTGGCCGCCGGTTTTGGCCGGTATGACCGCGACGATCGCGTTGCTGATGGCGACGAGGAGGGGACCAGCGGGGGCGTAGCTGGCCGGGATGGTGAGCTCCACGTAGGCTTCGCGCCCGACTTCGATGAACTGCGTCGGCGTGGCCGCGCCTGGCGGCTGAGGAAACCAGGACACGCCGTTCACCACGGTGAGTTCCGCCGTCGGGGTGAGCGCCGCCGGCAGCGGCACACCGCAGCGCAACGTGACAGGCGGGTTTCCCCACGCGACGGTGAGCGAGGAGCCCGGGCGCACGGCCCGGCGCGGATGGCCGCCCAGACGTGCGGGGAGCGTCCGGGTGAGCGCCGCGCAGTACCTGCTCGCCGCCGGCGCCGGGCGGGGTGGGACAAGCCGGACCGCCGCGTCACCGTGACCCGCCCCACCGGAGGCGCAACCTGTGAGCAGCACGCAGGCCATTATCCCCGCGGCGGCCGTCAGCCCGGGGAGCGTGCCCCTGGCCTGCGTTGATTGCGCTGGGTCGCGCGGCAGCGTGACGGCGCCTCAGATGTGCACTATGGGGCAGGTCAGGGTGCGCGTGATGCCATCGACGACCTGTATCTGCGCGACCACCAGCTTGCCGAGATCATCGACGTTGGTCGCCTCTGCACGCACAATGACGTCGTAGGGGCCCGTCACGTCCTCGGCCTGGGTAACGCCAGGGATCTTGCCGATCCGGGTGGCTACGTCGGCTGCCTTGCCGACTTCGGTCTGGATGAGGATGTAGGCCTGGACCATGACGTCCTCCCAGGGGCGGAGTAGACCAGAGTGACCACTAACCCGAAACGCCACGCTACCGTAGAGCCCCGGCTGGTAGGCGCGCTGGGGCTAAGGCGCCCGCCGGGCGGGCGGATATTCGCGCGGCGGGGCCGCTTTCTGGAGGTTCATATCACGATCGGAGAGCTTGGCGAATTCGGTTTGATCGCCCGGATGTCTGCCGGGCTGCTGCCGAACAGTTACGTCCTCTTGGGCGTCGGGGATGACGCCGCGGTGCTGAGCACGCCGGACCGTCGGGTGGTCGCGACCACCGATCTGCTGGTCGAGGGACAGCATTTCCGCCGTGACTGGTCGGGCCCGCATGACGTCGGCCACAAGGCAGGGGCGCGCAGCCTCGCCGACGTCGCCGCGATGGGCGCGGTGGCCACCGGATTGCTCGTGGCGTTTGCCGCTCCCCCACAGCTCCCGGTGAGCTGGGCAGACGAGTTCGCCGCCGGGCTCGCCGCCGAGTGCGCGCGCGGCGGCGCGGCCGTCGTCGGCGGTGATGTCGCGGCGGCAGAAAAGATCATGATTGCGGTGACGGCGCTCGGCGACCTGGAAGGCCGCTCACCTGTGTGCCGCTCGGGCGCTCGCCGGGGCGACGTGGTCGCGGTCGCCGGGGCGCTCGGTCATTCCGCCGCCGGCCTGGCGCTGCTCGATCACGGCTTGACCGGCCCGGAGGAACTGCTCGCCGCGCACCGGCGCCCGCAGCCTTCGTACGACGCGGGTCCGGAGGCGGCTAGGTGCGGTGCCACCGCGATGATCGATGTCAGTGATGGGCTGCTCGCCGACCTCGGCCATGTGGCCGAAGCGAGCGGGGTGGTGATCGACCTGACCTCCGCCCTGCTGCCCGACAGCCGCCCGCTCAGCGTGGCGGCTGAATTGGTCATAACGGCTGCCGCTGGCCGGCCCTGGCCTCGTTCGGTGTCCCGAGCCGAGCGGCAAGGACGGGCCCGGGCAGGCGTTTGCGCTGTCGACTGGATGCTGACCGGGGGAGAGGATCACGCGTTCGCCGCCGCGTTCCCGCCTGACGTCAACCTGCCCGCACGCTGGACGGTCATCGGGCATGTCGGGGCACAAGATGTCGGGGCACGAGATGTCGGGGCACGAGATGTCGGGGCACGAGATGTCGGGGCACGAGATGTCGGGGCACGAGATGTCGGGGCACGAGATGTCGGGGCACAGGGAAGGACGCAGGGCATGGACACGTCTCCCGGGGTCCTGGTAGATGGACAGCGATACCAGCACAGGGCAGGCTGGGAGCATTTCCGCTGATTTATTCTGTAACGTTCGCGTTTGCTAGCCGTGAACACCACTTGCTTGGTATAAATCGCCCGATGCACCGAATCCGCTGGCGTAGCAGCCGGGTCACGCCTGCCCACCGCCGAACGGTCACGGCACATGCCGAGATGGCTGGTGGGCGCGCGCCCGGTGGCGGTTCATTGCGCCGGTTGATCGTGACGCCGACGTTCGTGTTCAGCGCCAGTATCTTGACCATGGCCCTATTGGCCTTTGGCACCACCCAGACGGTTTTCACATTCAGCAGTTCGCATCCGAGCCGGAACTGCGCGGCCGACAGATGCGCGCGTCACAGCGCGGGCCACACCGCCGACGCGAGGACCTCGGGCGCCGGCGCTGCCCGCCGCAGCGCGTCGCCGTTACCGTCGTCGTCACCGTCACCGGGCCGGGTCATCTCAGGATCTTCGCCGCCGCGGGCAAGGATCCATATCAGCTACCACACGATGCCGTCCGCGGCTGGCGGTTTCGTCGCGGAGATTGCCATCGCTGACCATGGCGGCTCACCTGACGGCCACTGGTGGCTCTCCGTCAGGCTGCCGGGCGTCCGGATCGCCTGGATGGCCAACGCGACCTGGCACGCCGGAAGCGATGGCAGCGTGATCATTGAGCCGCTGGGCCAGGCCGGCCAGCTGCGTAAGGGTACGACAGTCGCGGTCACTTTCGCCGGAGCCGGCCACGCAGGCGTCCCTTCAGCCTGCCTGTTCGACGGTGCGCGCTGCCACGTCAGTGGCTGACCGGCCGTGCTGGCTGACCGGCCGTGCTGGCTGACCGGCCGTGCTGGCTGACCGGCCGTGCTGGCTGACCGGCCGTGCTGGCTGACCGGCCGTGCTGGCTGACCGGCCGTGCTGGCTGACCGCCCGTGCTGGCTGACCGCCCGTGTCACCGTCCAGCCGGCTGGCCGCCCTGCTGTACCCAGGCATGCGCAGGGTCAAGGTACGGGATCATCTCGCGGCCCTCGCCTGCCATCGCCCACAGGTAGTAGAGCCGGTAACCGGCTGCGCCACGACTGGGTGATATCCGGAACGGATCGCGACCGCGTCGCCGTCGCGGACACTGCGGCAGGATTCCCCTTCCGCACCGTACCGAAGCCGCACGCCGAAGCCGCCAGGGGGATCGACCTTGAACAGGTAGACCTCCTCCAGCTTGACCTCACGCGGCGGCTCGTGCGTGTCGTGTTTGTGCGGCGGATAGGAGGACCAGTTCCCTGGCGCGTTGATGGTCTCGCCAAGCAGCAGCCGAGATCAGGTCCGTCCGCCGATCCGACCATTCGGGCTCGCCTGGTATCGACGGCGCCACGAGGGTGCGTCGCTTCGTCAATGGGCTCCTCCTTGCTCGGTGTAACCGGCTGGCCGCCGGGCTGAGCGCTGTCCGCCCGGGTTGCGGCGTGACCTGCCGGGCGACTGCTCGTCCATGATGCCGCCCGGTGACCTACCAGGCCTCCGCATAGCGTGACCAATGCCCGCGCCGCCCGCACCCACCAAGATCCACTGGACAACGCCCCTGGCCGCGTCCGCGTCATGGGCGTTTCGCATGCTAACGGGGTGGGCGAAGCCGCAGGCCGGACATGCCGCCGTCCACGGCGAGGATCGTTCCTGTGGTGGCGCTGGCCAGTGGGCTAGCCAGGTAGGCGATTGCGGCGGCCACCTCCTCGGCGCTCACCAGGCGGCCGATGGGCTGGCGTGCGGCGAGCGCGGCGCGCTCCGCCGCCGGGTCGGGTGCCGCGTCGAGCAATCTCGCGACCCAGGGCGTGTCCGCCGTTCCCGGCGCGACGCAGTTGACCCTAATACCCTCGCTGACATGATCGGCGGCCATGGCGAGGGTGAGTGCGAGCACCGCTCCCTTCGTCGCGGCGTAGAGCGCGCGTCTGGGCAGGCCGGCGGTCGCCGCGATCGAGCAGGTGTTCACGATCGCGGCTTGGCCGCGGTGCCGCGCTGCCTCGCGCAGCTGCGGCAGGGCCGCCCTCGCGACCCGGGCCATGCCGAACACGTTGACGTCGAAGACCAGCCGCCACTCGTCGTCCTCGTTGTCCTCGACCGTGCCGGCCGCGCCGATTCCGGCGTTGTTCACCAGGATGTCGAGGCCGCCGAATGCGGCGGCGACCTCGGCGATCGCCGACCGCACGCCTGCGTCGTCTGTCACGTCCGCCCTGACCGCGCGCAGCCCCCCCGCGGCCCTTGTCGCCCCCGAAATGTCGCGGTCGAGCACGGTTACCCGCGCGCCGCGGGCGGCGAGCAGGCGCGCCGTGGCCAGGCCGATTCCCGACGCCCCGCCGGTGACGACCGCCGTGCGGCCGCCGAATTCGCTCATATCCGTGGTCTGCCTTTCTGCCGCGCCTGCTGACCAGCGTGCCCTGGGCGCGCCGCGATGATGGGGCGACAGCGGTGAGGGTGGAAAGATCGGATCTGCCCACACGTGATCGAATGCGTGCAGCTCCGGCGTACCCGCCGTGCCGCGACGCAATGCGGGATACAGGCCGCGCCCACGCGGCGACAGCAGCGCCACGGCAACGGCGGCAGGCGGCGGGCTCTGGCAGCAGTCAGAATGGTGGTTATGACGATAAGCAGCGCCATCTGGCGTGATCAGCTCGCCCCTGGTGAGCGGGCCGCGCTCGGCCGCGGTGCGGGCTTCATCCCCGACACCAGGCCGGACGTGCTGATCGTCGGCGGCGGCATCGTCGGCGCTGCCACCGCCATGGCGTGCCGTGCGGCCGGGCTCGGCTCGGTCCTGCTGATCGAGGCCGGCCAACTGGGCTCCGGTGCGACCGGTGGTGCCGCCGGCCTGCTAACTCCCGAGATCCGCGAGTGGAGCGATCCCGGGCCCTTCGCGGACCTCGCCCGCGCCAGCCTCGAGCACTGGAAGGACCTCGAACTGAGCCACCCGGGTGGCGTCGGCTTGATCCACCTTGACTGGATCGGCCTCGTTCCTGATCCGGACAGCTTCGCGCCTCATCAGCCGCCGGTCATCGAGTGGCTCATGCCAGCCCAGGTGCGCGACCGTGTTCCTGGTCTTGCGCTGCCGATGGCCGCTGCCCTGATCCGCCATCAGGCTCGCGTCAATCCGCTCCGTGCCATCACCCGGCTGACCGCGCCGCTGCCGGACATCGCGACAGGGGTGGCAGCCCTCTCCGTGACGATCCGCGGCGGCCGCGTGGTCACCCTCGGCACGTCGGCCGGCGATATCCACCCTGGCGTGGTTGTGTTCGCCACCGGCCGACCGCCTGTGCTCGATGGCCTCCCGCTCGATGTGCCGTCCGACATGGTCAAGGGGCACCTGCTGGTGACAGAGCCGGTTGCCGCGCGGCTGCCAGGCACGGTGGCGCCGGTAGCGACGCAACTGGAGGACGGGCGGCTGCTTGTCGGCGGGACCTTCGACATGGGGGACGAGAGCCCGTCATTGCGGCCGCAGGTGATCGAAGCGATCCTGGGCGGTCTTTACGCCGCTCTGCCTGCACTTGAGGGTGTCGGCGTCTCCCATCAGTGGTGCTGCTTCAGGCCTCGCCATCCCGACGGGCACCCAGTGATCGATAAAGTGCCCGGCGTCGCCAACGCCTGGTTCACCTCAGGGCATTTCCGTACCGGCATCCTCATGGCGCCGGTCACGGCGCGGGCGCTCGTCCGGTGGATCGCCGCAGGCGAGGCGCCGGCTGAGGCACCGGCGTGGAGCAGCGCCAGGTTCACCCGCTGGGCAGATCGCCACCACTGACCACTATCGAGGACCCAGCAGGCCACGCCGCGCTCAGCCGCGGCGTGGCTCCCAGCTGAAGTAACGTATCGCGAGCAACATTCCTGCCAGGCCCCAGATGGCGACGACGAGGACGTCGGGCCAGTGGAACGGCGTGCCGAGGAAGCCCGCCTGCATGCCGTCCGCGAAGTGTTTGACCGGGAAGATCCGGGCAATCCACAAAATCCAAGCCGGCGTGTTGCTGCCGAACGGAATGAAGATCCCGGACAGGAAGAGCAACGGCAGGATCGTGGCGTTGACGATCGCGGCCGACGCGTCGGCGTTGGGAATCACGGCTGTGATCGCGAGCCCGAGGGCGCAGAAGCTCGCCGCCCCGACCACCAGCATGACAACGAAGCGCAGCAGCGTCACACCTGTCGGGATCGCGGCATCGTAGAAGGCCCGCCCGAACGCGGCCGTGATCACGACAAGCAGGACCGCGACTAGCATCGCGTGCACTACCCTCGCGCCGAGATACACCGCGCTCGGCAGCGGCGTGCCGTTGGTCCGCTTCAGGATGCCGGCGTCCCGCTGGAAGGTCACCGCGATCGCGATGTTGCTGAAGCAGGCGGTGATGACCGCGAAGGCCGCCATCGCGGCCACGTAATAGGTGGCCTGGCTGACATTGCGGTCGCCGATGCGCACGGTGCCGTGACCGAGCAACTCGGTGAAGATCACCAGGAACATGAGGGGGAATGCGAACGTGAAGAAGGCGGAGGCCGGGTTTCGCCAGAACGCCTTGTTCACGTAGCGGACCTGGGAGAGCGTCAGCACCGAGGAGTTCATCGCCGGCTCCTTCGCTGCCGCGGGGCGCTCTGGGCGGGCTGGTCTACGGCAGCCGGCCCGGTGAGGTCGAGATAGATGTCCTCCAACGACGGCCGGATGATCTGCAGCCTGTCGAGGGCGACGTGCTGCTCGATGGCCCAGCCGGTAAGCCGATGCAGCGCCTCCGTCAGATCGTCGGGGGCGAACTCGGTGAATCCGCCCTCGGCGGATTCACCGGTGCTCCCGAGGGCGCCGGAAGGCTTGCCGGTTACGGCCCCGGTCAGATCGGCCGGCGGCACAGGCCCGTCCGGCAGCCGGTAGCGGATCCGCGCACGGACCATGTCACGGCCCGCGAGGGTGGCGGGCGTCCCCGCGGCGACGATTCGCCCCCCGGCGATGACCGCGACCCTGTCCGCCAGGTACTGCGCCTCGTCCATGAAGTGTGTGGTGAGTACGACGGTCTTGCCGAGCGACGCGAGATTCTTTACCACTTCCCACGCCTCACGCCGGGCGGACGGATCGAAGCCGGTTGTCGGCTCGTCGAGGAACAGTAGCTCAGGGTCGCCGGCGAGGCTGATAGCGACGTCGAGGCGGCGCTGCTGGCCACCGGACAGTTTCACGACCCGCACATCGCGCTTTTCCGTGAGGCCCACCAGTTCGATCACCTCGTCGACTGGTCGCGGGTGCGGGTAGTAACTCGAGTACATGGCGAGCGTTTCTGCGACGGTGAGATAGCCGTCGACCCCGGTGCTTTGCAGCACGATCCCGATCAGGGGCTTCAATGGCTGCCGCTGCCTGCCCGGGTCGTAACCAAGCACCATGACGGTGCCGTCGTCACGCGCACGGTATCCCTCAAGGATCTCGACGGTGGTGGTCTTGCCCGCGCCGTTGGGCCCGAGCAGCGCGAAGATCTCGCCGCGGCGGATCTCCAGATCGATGCCGTCGACGGCGCGAAGGTCCCCGTAGGACTTCCGCAGGCCGCGCACGTGCACGGCCGGAGCCGTTTGGTGAACCGCGCCGACTTTGTCAGGGGATGTCGTCATAGCAAGCTGGCCTCCCCCGCCGCCGAACTCGGGCCCTGCGGTCGACGATGCCAATTCTGTGCGGCACGGTCAATTTCTTCACCGAGGGGTCTTCACCGAGGGGTCTTCACCGAGGGGTCTTAACCGAGCGGTCTTCACCGAGCGTTAATGAGCGGTCAAGACGCCGACCCGGTTAACCAGCTGCGGTCAAGCCAGATCACGCTTTCAGCGGATCACGCCTGCAGGCGCCTAGAGACGAGAGGGACGAGAGGGGAAGGGTCAGCGGCTGACCTTTCCCGCCTTGATGCACGAGGTGCAGACGTTCAGCCGCTTCGGCGTGCGGCCGACGACGGCTCGAACGGTCTGGATGTTCGGGTTCCAGCGGCGGCGGCTGCGGCGGTGCGAGTGAGAGATCTTGTTGCCGAAGCCCGGACCCTTGCCACAGACGTCGCAGACGGAAGCCACGGGAATCGCTCCAAATGGGTGCATGCACGGAAATGGTCAGCGCCCAGGACCGGCGATGTGGTCAGGGCAGTCGTAAGAGGGTAGCCGACGCGGTGCCCGCCGCGCGAATCATGCCCATCCCGCGGCCATGACGGCGGCCCATGCCCGCTCCTGATCGGCGTCGGGGTATGCGGGGCGCCTTCAGAAGGATTCGGCACCCAGCCGCACCTCCCTCAGCAGCCTGGGCGTGGGTGCCCGCCCAGGTGGCTGCGCCGGCTCGGGGCCGGCCTGCAGCGGCGGAACCTTCAGCATGACCGGCTGCGCGATCGAAACGGTCAAGGGCTTGCCGTAGTGCAGGATCTCGAGCGGATCGCCCTCCGCGAGCAGATAACTCGCCGACGAGTCCGTTACCTGCACCCGCAGCCGCCTGCCCTGCACGGTGACGGTGAACGCGAGCCTCGAGATGCCCTCGGGCAGGCGCGGCGCGAATCCAATTGTCGAGTTGTGGCGGTGCATGCCGCCGAAACCGGTCACCAGCGCGTTCCATGCCCCGGTGAGCGAGGCGATATGCAGGCCGTCCCTGGTGTTGTGCTCGAGGTCCCCGAGGTCCATCAGGGCGGCTTCGGCGAGATAGTCATAGGCCAGCCGCAACTGGCCCACCTGCGCGGCGACGGCCGACTGGGTGCACGCGGAAAGCGAGGAGTCCCGCACGGTCAGCCGTTCGTAGTAGTAGAAGTTGCGAGCCATCTGCTCTTCGGTGAAGGCACCGGGGCAGATCTGCATGGCCAGCACCAGATCGGCCTGCTTGACCACCTGCTTGCGGTAGAGGTTGAAGTAGGGGTAGTGCAACAGCAGTGGGTACTTGTCTGGTGGCGTTTTGGCGAAGTCCCACGTCTCGTGGCTCGTGAAGAGCTCGTTCTGCGGATGCACGCCGAGCGCCTCGTCATACGGGATGAACATCGTTTCGGCCGCGTCCCGCCAGCTCGCCATCTCCTCTTCGTCGACGCCAAGCTCGGCTGCCTTGGCCGGATGACGTTTCGCCGCTTCGGCCGCGGCCCGCAGATTCCGCTGCGCCATCAGGTTCGTGTACACGTTGTTGTCGCCCAGGGCACTGTACTCGTCCGGGCCGGTGACACCGTCAATGCGGAAACCGCCCGCGGCATCGTGATGGCCGAGCGAGCGAAACAGCCGCGCGGTCCCCACGAGCAGTTCCAGGCCGATGGTCCGCTCGAAGCCCTCGTCGGCGGTGGCGTGCACGTAACGGCTGACCGCGTCGGCGATGTCAGCGCCGATGTGGAACGCGGCGGTTCCCGCGGGCCAGTAGCCGGAACACTCCTCGCCATTGATCGTGCGCCAGGGGAAGGCCGCTCCCTTGAGGCCAAGCTGCCGTGCCCGTTCGTAAGCATGGTCCAGCGTGCTGTGCCGCCACCGCAACGCCGCGGCCGCCGCGTCCGGCACCGTGTAGGTGAAGGCGGGGAGCACGAACATCTCCTGGTCCCAGAAGGTGTGTCCGTCGTAGCCCGGGCCCGTCAGTCCCTTCGCTGGTATCGCCCTGGCTTCCGCGCGTGCGCCCGACTGCAGCAGGTGGAACAACCCGAACCGCACGGCCTGCTGGATCTCGGTGTCGCCGTCGAGCTGGACGTCGGCGCGATCCCAGAAGTCGTCAAGGAAGGTCCGCTGTTCGGCGAGCAGGGCCTCCCAGCCGGTCCGCCGCGCCGCGCTGAGGGCCGCCTCAACCTGATCACGTACCGCGGGCAGCGAGCGCATCCCCGACCAGCCGTATGATACGAACTTGACGAAGCGCAGCCGCTGCCCGGGCCGCAGGAACGCGGTGATCGTCACCCGGCCGACGTCGGGGAAGCTCTCTGCCTCGATACCGCAGTCCTCCGGGCACTCGATGACATGGCTCATCCCGGTGCCGACCCGCAGCCCGCTCTTCTTGGTGACATGCACGAGCAGCGCCCTCGTGTCACGCGCGCCGTGGTGTTCCATCCGCAGCGGGGCCCTGAGCGCCGCGGCGACCCGTGGGTCACCGCCCAGGTCGGGAAGCTGCTCGTTGGCGACGAGCTCGGATTGCACGACGAGCCGGGCCGGGCCGTCGACCGGCTCGACCTCGTAATTGACGGCACAGATGGCGCGCTGGGTCAGCGAAACCACGCGTTGCGATTTGATCCGGACCAGGCACCCGGCCGGCGAGACCCATTCCATGGCGCGGCTCAGCACGCCGCTGCGGAAGTCGAGCAACCGCTCGTGCGAGCGCAACTCGCCATATCGGATGTCGAGCGGCTCGTCGTCGACCAGCAGCCGGATCACCTTGCCGTTGGTCACGTTGACGACGGTCTGGCCCGACTCGGGGAAGCCGTAACCCCGCTCCGCGTAGGGCAGCGGCCGTATCTCGTATACGCCGTTCAGGTAGGCACCTGGCAAGCCGTGCGGCTCACCTTCGTCCAGGTTGGCGCGCCAGCCGATGTGCCCGTTGGACAGCGCGAACACCGACTCGGCCTGGGCGAGCAGATCGAGCTTCAACTCGGTCTCGCGCAGGCACCACGGCTCGACGGGGAAGGAAGGCTGCCCGATCATGGCTGGTCCGGCAGTTCGCCGAGGTCGCTCGCGACGATGTCGCCGGCCCGTAGCGCGTCGTCCAGGTCGAACAGGCAGGCGTGGATCTGGTCAGGGACACTCAACACGGTAAGTTTCCTATCGAAAGCTGCCCAAACTGCTGCGCCGGTCGGCCACGGCGAGCCATTTCACCGCCGCTCGCAGCCTGCATGTCACAGCATTCCATGGGACGGGGCGCCTGGTGATGACAGCCACGCGACTGGCCCTTCCAGGCACGCGATACTGGCGGACAGGCGCGACCCTGGCCGACAGGCGCGACACTTGTGGCGGCCTGCGCCCCATGGCCCACGGCGAGGCGCGCGGCCGGCGAGCGAAAGAATGCGGAAGAATCCGCGAAGGGACGGCAACGGGACCACGCGATGGAAACCAGCACGGCCAGCACGGCCAGCACATCGAGCGCTGTGCTCGATGAACCCTTGCCCGCGGTGGTGGCGGGCAAGACGGCGAAGAACCTCGCCGCCGTGTCCTTGCGGACCGTCGGTGACCTGCTCGGGCATTATCCGCGCAGGTACGCCCAGCGAGGTGAGCTGACCGATCTGGCGTCGCTACGTGAGGGTGAGGACGTGACGGTCCTCGCCCGGGTCGCCACTGTGACCGGCAGGAAGATGACCGGCAGGCGCGGCAGGCTGACCGAGGTAACGGTGACCGACGGGCGCGGCCGGCTGATCCTCACCTTCTTCAACAAGAACTCCTACTGGGAGTCGCTGCTCAAGCCAGGTACCTACGGCCTGTTCGCGGGGAAGGTGTCCGCCTTCAAAGGCAAGCGCCAGCTTGCCCATCCCGACTTCGAGCCGGTCGCAACTCCCGACACGGATAAGGCGGAACAGTTCGCCACCGAGCTGATCCCGGTGTACCCGGCGACGAAGGAGATGCCCTCTTGGAAGATCGCGGACGCCGTCCGGATCGTGCTCGACACGCTCGGCCAGATCGATGACCCGCTTCCCGCCGATGTGCGAAGCCGCTATGGGCTCTGCGGCCTGCGCGACGCCCTTGTCGCCATCCACCGGCCGGTGGATTACGCCGATGCCATGCGGGCACGCAAGCGGCTGAAGTGGGACGAGGCGTTCCTGCTCCAGATAGCGCTCGCGCAGCGCCGGATCGCAGCGCAGGCGCTCCCCGCCGCACCCCGCCGTGGCCGGGACGGCGGCCTGCTTGCCGGGTTCGACCACGCGCTGCCGTTCAGGCTGACCGGTGGCCAGCGTGCGGCAGGCGAGACCATCGCGGCCGACCTGGCCCGTGGCCATCCAATGCACCGGCTGCTGCAAGGAGAGGTCGGCGCGGGCAAGACGGTCATCGCGGTCCGCGCGATGCTGCAGGTGGTGGACGCGGGTGGGCAGGCCGCCCTGCTCGCGCCCACAGAGGTGCTCGCGCAGCAGCATTACCGCTCGATCAGCGAGCTGCTCGGCCCGCTCGGCCGGGCAGGCCAGCTCGACGGCGCGGACCGCGCCACCCGCGTCGCGCTGCTCACCGGCTCGCTGGGTGCTGCCGCCCGGCGCGAGGCACTCCTGCACGCGGCATCGGGTACGGCCGGGATCGTGATAGGCACGCACGCCCTGCTGCAAGAGCATGTGCAGTTCGCGGACCTCGGCCTGGTGGTGATCGACGAGCAGCACCGGTTCGGCGTGCAGCAGCGGGACATGCTGCGCGAGCGGGCCGCGTCGCGTGCGTCCGCCCGCCCGCACGTACTCGTCATGACGGCAACGCCGATTCCGCGCACCGTCGCCATGACCGTGTTCGGTGACCTGGACGTGTCCACCCTCACCGAGTTGCCCGCGGGCCGCGCGGCCATCGCCACCCACGTGGTTCCCGCCGCGGAGAAGCCGCGGTATCTCGACCGCGCCTGGCAGCGATTGCGCGAGGAAGTGGAAATAGGCCGCCAGGCGTACGTCGTCTGCCCCCGCATCGGCGAAACGGGATCCCTAACGGATGACTCGGATGCGGACAACTTCTTGGCTGCGGGCGGTTACGGGGACGAGCCGGCGGGCCGACCGCCGCTCGCGGTGCTTGACGTCGCGCCAAGGCTCGTGGCAGGCCCGCTGGCTGGCCTGCGCCTCGCCGTCCTGCACGGCGGCCTGCACCCGGACGAGAAGGAGCGGGTAATGCGCAGTTTCGCCGTGGGTGAGCTCGATGTGCTTGTGGCGACGACCGTGGTGGAGGTTGGCGTGGATGTGCGGAATGCCTCGCTGATGGTCGTGCTGGACGCCGACAGGTTCGGGGTGTCGCAGTTGCACCAGTTGCGCGGCCGGGTTGGCCGCGGCAGCGAGCCAGGCTTGTGCCTGCTTGTCACCGAGGCACCCGCGGACGGGAAGGCGCGGGCGCGGCTCGACGCGGTGGCCGCCACGCTCGACGGGTTCGAGCTGTCCAGGCTGGATCTCGAGCAGCGCCGCGAGGGTGATGTGCTCGGCGCGACCCAGTCCGGGCGCAGGTCGCACCTCAAGCTGCTCACGCTTGCACGCGACGAGGGCCTGATCGGTCAGGCCAGGACGGAGGCGGTCGCGCTGGTCGGCGACGATCCAGGCCTGGCCCGCCACCCGGCGCTCGCCGTCGCGCTGGCTGGGGTTATCGACCCCGACCGCGCCGGCTACCTGGAAAAGGCGTGATCGTGGTCGGGCTTGGCGCCGGGTTCTGTCGGGGGACCTACCGCGGCGCCAGGCGCACTGGCTGCTCAGCATCGCGCCGGGTCCGTGGCGGCAGCCGGCATCCGCGTGCCTGCCGGCTGAGTAGCGGTGCCGCCGGGCTGTCCGGTGGCGGCAGCCGGTACCCGTGCGGCTGCCGACCGCTCAACGCCGTCCGCCCAGGCGCACGCACGCCGTCCGCCTCGTGCCTTGATCCCACGCCTCGCACTGATCAAGAGCGATCGGGCCGCGGCGGCTCTGGGCCCGGGGACCTGGCGCCATGACGCGGGTGATCGCGGGGGTCGTGGGCGGTAGGCGGCTGGCCGTGCCGCCGGGGCTGGCCACCAGGCCGACAAGCGACCGGGCACGTGAGGGCCTGTTCGGGACGGTGCAGGCGGTGCTCGGGTCGCTGACCGGCGCCCGGGTGCTCGATCTTTATGCTGGGTCGGGCGCGGTAGGCCTCGAGGCGCTCTCCCGTGGCGCGGCGCATGCGCTGCTCGTCGAATCCGCGCCGACGGCGATCAGCGCGATCCGCGCGAATATCGCAGCTCTTGATCTTCCTGGCGCATGCCTGGCAGCGGACCGCGTCGAGCGAGTGCTCGCCCGCGGCCCCACGGGTGCGCGGGCATCGTGCGGCGCCGCTCCAGGCAGTGCGGATGACGGCACTCGGATTCGCTATCACTTCGTGTTTGCCGACCCGCCCTACGCGGTCGGCGACGGCGAGGTTGACGCGATGCTGGTGGCGCTGCGCGAGGGTGGCTGGCTAGCGGATGCGGCGCTGGTCACCGTGGAACGCCGGACTGGCGGTGCGCCGCTCGACTGGCCGTGCGGATACCGCACTGACCGGGTGCGTCGCTACGGCGATGCGACGCTCTGGTACGGTCTCGCCGCAGGCGGTTCTGCAGCATGACCGGAGGGATGGTGGGTCGGGTGCGTCGTGCCGTTAGTCCAGGCTCATTCGATCCCGTGACGAACGGGCATCTCGACATCATCGGCAGAGCCGCGCGGCTGTACGACGAGGTCATCGTGGGTGTGCTGATCAACATCTCCAAGCGCAGCCTGTTCACCGTCGATGAGCGCATCGAGATGCTGCGCGACGTGACGTCCGACTACGGCAACGTCCGGGTAGAAAAGTTCCACGGATTGATTGTCGAATTCTGCCAGGCCAACAACATCCCCGTGATCGTCAAGGGGCTTCGAGCGGTGAGCGACTTCGACTACGAGATCCAGATGTCGCAAATGAACTACCGTCTGGCTGGCGTGGAAACGCTTTTCATGCCCACGAATCCGCTCTATGCCTTCCTCTCGTCAAGCCTCGTAAAGGAGGTCGTCCAGTACGGCGGCGATGTGACCGGCCTCGTCCCCGCGCCGGTCGTGGAACGCTTGCGTGACCGCCTGGGTGGGCCCTGAGTCCGCCGGCCGTGGGCGAACGCGGGCATCGCAACAAGGCGTTCACTTACTGTCACGTAGCTGCGGTCGCGTCCACGCCGCCGGGCCGGGACGGTCGCGGGCCCGAGTTGGTTACCCGTTAGTCGTCAGGTAGGCTGCGTCCGTCGTGCCCGACACCGTTATCAGCTATGTCATACGGAAGCAGTAATCACACGGCTCCACGCAACGCACACGGTCCGTTCGTGTTTGACGTACGTCCACTCGGACGCCAGCCGGGTTCTTCGCGTGACGAGCACCGGACCGTTATGGCACCCGCTGATTTCGGTGTCGAGTTGGTCGGCGTCCCTCCGGGCGCCGACCTCGAGTTGGACATCCGGCTCGAGGCAGTGATGGAAGGCGTGCTGGTTTCCGGCACGGTGCGGGCTCCGCTCACTGGTGAGTGCGCGCGCTGCCTGGATCCCGTGACCTCATCGATCGAGGTGGGGTTCCAGGAGCTCTTCTGTTACCTGGCTGCCCGTGAGGCTGGGGACAGCGAGGCAACAGAAGAGGATCACTGCCTCGACGGTGACTTGCTCGACCTCGAGCCGGTATGCCGCGACGCGGTGCTGCTTGCACTCCCGCTCTCGCCGCTCTGTTCGGGTGACTGCCCGGGCCTGTGCGCCGAGTGCGGTGCACGGCTCGCGGACACCGGCCCGGAGCACGGCCATGGCGACAGTGCCGACCCACGCTGGGCGGCGCTGCGACTGCTTGACGCAGCCGACACTGCGGCCCGGACCCGCCGGGATCACGCAGACGACCTATAGGAGGGCTGACGTGGCCGTCCCGAAGCGGAAGATGTCACGGAGCAATACCCGGGCGCGCCGGGCAAGGTGGAAGACCACCGCTCCAGCGCTGATGGAGTGCCCGCAGTGCCACGAGCAGAAGCTTCAGCACACCGCCTGCCCGACGTGTGGCACGTACAACCGTCGTCAGGTCATCACGCCCGCATAAGGGCTCCGAACCTCACGAGATCGTTGTCCGTGCGGCACGCTGTCCCGGCTGGCGGACCCGGCTGGCGGATACGGCATGCGGGGATATCCCGTCATGTCGGCGTCTGCACGCCCGCTATCAGCCAGAAAAGCCGTAGGGATTGCCATCAGCTGCATGTTTGGCTGTCACAATTCGTTTGCGGGCAGGCACGATGGGCTATATGGGCATGCGGAGGCGTGAGCTGGAGAGGAACACGGTGAGCGTGATGAGCGGTGAGCCACCACGCAGCGCTGACAATGGCGCCTCCGCCGTCCCCGACCCTGCCGAACTGCTGACCGCACTGGCCGTCCCGCTCGGTCCCGAGCTGCTCGACCGGGCGCTCACGCATCGGTCGTATGCCTACGAGAACGGCGGATTGCCCACCAACGAACGCCTCGAATTCCTGGGCGACTCGGTGCTCGGGCTGGTGGTGACAGACACCTTGTTCCGTGAGCACCCGGACCTGCCAGAAGGCCAGCTTGCCAAGCTTCGTGCGGCCGTGGTGAACATGCGCGCGCTCGCCGGCGTTGCGCGCGATCTTAAACTTGGCCGCCACATCAAGCTGGGCCGCGGCGAAGAGGGCACTGGCGGACGAGACAAATCCTCCATCCTCGCCGACACGCTCGAGGCGATCATCGGTGCGGTATACGTGGACCGGGGGCTTGATGAGGCCTCCACGCTCGTGCATTGCCTGTTCGACCCGGTGATCGCCCGCTCGGCGCGGCTGGGCGCAGGACTGGACTGGAAAACCTCTCTGCAGGAGTTGACGGCGGCGGAAATGCTCGGCGTGCCCGAGTATCAGGTCACGGAGAGCGGGCCTGACCATCAGAAGTCGTTCAGCGCGGTCGTTCGCGTCGGCGGCAAGATCTACGGTTCGGGCGACGGCCGCTCCAAGAAGGAAGCCGAACAGAAGGCTGCGGAGGTCGCTTGGCGCGCGATCGGCGCGGACTCGGACCGCGCGACAGGGCGGCCGGCCGCCGCCGCAAGCTCGGCGGACAGGACCCGCGCGGCTGGCAGCGCGGCAGCCGAAGCCACCACGCAAGAACTGCGGCGTGGTCGGCCGGCGGGGGCTCAGCAGGCCCGGCGTGACGCCGCCGGGGGGTGAGCCTTGCCCGAACTGCCTGAAGTGGAGGTCGTGCGGGCCGGCCTGGAACGGCACGCGGTCGGCCGAACGATCGAGACTGCTGCCGTTTTCCACCCCCGCGCGGTGCGCAGGCACACGGCCGGGCCCGAGGACTTCGCGGCGCGGCTGGCAGGCCGTCTCATCACTGGAGCCCGCCGCCGCGGCAAGTATTTGTGGCTCCCTGTGCACCGCGCCGCGAGCCCGGCAGGCGATCCTGATCCTGGCCCGGCAGGCACTCCTGGCCCGGCAGGCACTCCTGGCCCGGCAGGCACTCCTGGCCCGGCAGGCACTCCTGGCCCGGCAGGCACTCCTGGCCCGGCAGGCACTTCTGGCTCGGCAGGC
>Ga0335079_10000887_pt1 | contig 33881 bp, 31 predicted proteins | sample Lox_Sample_33_FD_206719 | JGI IMG/M metagenome (GOLD analysis project Ga0335079, IMG submission 206719) | Soil microbial communities from Loxahatchee National Wildlife Refuge, Florida, United States - Lox_Sample_3.3 | ecosystem: Environmental > Terrestrial > Soil > Wetlands | place: USA...
CGCGCCGCGGCTTCCATCCCGACTGGAAGACGCACATTTTCAACTACGGCCGCAATGAGGTGCGCAGTTTCCTGCTCTCCAGCGCGATGTTCTGGCTCGACAAGTTTCATGCCGACGGTCTGCGGGTGGACGCGGTTGCTTCGATGCTCTATCTGGACTATTCCCGCAACCATGGCGAATGGATTCCCAATCAGTTTGGGGGACGCGAGAACCTCGATGCGATCGAGTTTCTGCGCCAGCTCAATCAGGAAGCGTATAAGGAACATCCCGAGATTCAGATGTTTGCGGAAGAATCAACGGCGTGGCCCATGGTCTCACGCCCCATCTATCTAGGCGGACTGGGTTTTGGCATGAAATGGGACATGGGCTGGATGCACGATACGCTGAAATATTTCGGCCAGGATCCTATCCATCGAAGGTATCACCACAATCAGCTTACCTTCCGCATGCTTTACGGATTCACCGAGAACTTTGTTCTGCCCCTGTCGCACGATGAGGTAGTTCACGGAAAAGGGTCCCTCATCGGCAAAATGCCGGGGGATGAATGGCAGCGCTTTGCCAATCTGCGCTTGCTCTTCGCGTATATGCATGCCCAGCCCGGGAAGAAATTGTTGTTCATGGGCGGTGAGTTCGGACAGGTGCGCGAATGGACGCACGATGCCAGCCTGGAGTGGCACGTGCTGCAGTATCCGCTGCACCGCGGCGTGCAAAGTTGGATCGAGCAGCTAAACCGGGTCTATCGGCAGGAGGGCGCATTGCATACCCTGGAGGCCGACCCCTCGGGGTTCGCCTGGGTGGATTGCAACGACAGCGCCGCCAGCGTGGTATCTCTGCTGCGCAAGGGGCCATCACCCAAAGACACCGTGCTAGTGGTTTGCAACTTCACCCCGGTTCCGCGCGAGGGGTACCAGGTGGGCGTGCCTGCAGGAGGGTATTGGCGCGAACTGCTCAACAGTGACGCCAAGGAATACGGGGGCACCGGCATGGGCAACCTCGGTGGACGCCATGCGGATTCCGAATCGGCACACGGGTTGCCATTTTCTTTGCGGTTGACGCTTCCGCCTTTGTCAGCGTTGTTCTTGAAAGCCGACTAGCCGGCGCCAGTGCCGAAGTTTCGTCGGCACTACTTCCAGCTTTTAGGCGCCAGCAGCGCGGCGAGAGCCACGGCTGCGAGTGCCGACGCGAGCGAAATGTATTTCGCCAGGTGTGACGTTTTCTTTGCGGCAAGCAGAGATTCCAACCGGTCGACTATCGTCTGCACCGAGGAACCCTTCTCGAAGACAGCATCGACCGAACGCCCCAATTCTTCCTCGGGCGGACGCGAGCCGGAAACCATAATCACGGGAAGCTCCGGATCGGTACGCTTCAATTCTCCCGCCAGTTGCGAGCCTTTCATGCCTGGCATGTCGTAGTCCACAATGACGGCATCCACCGCGCTGTTTGGAGCGCGAAGCCGGTCTAACGCCTGGTTGGCATCTTCGGCGACTGCTACGTCATAGCCGTAAGAGCCCAGCAAGGTCTGATACATTTTTCGGGTGCTGGAATCGTCGTCTACGCAAAGCAATGTAGAGCATTTCATTTGGGAAACCCTGACCCTTAGTAAAATCTTTCTATTTATTGAAGCAAACGCTTTGCCAAACTTGCATGAATTCTCTACGTATGAGCAGGCTGGTTTGCTTAGGAACTACCCACTGTAAAGTTGGATGCTGGCAGCACAGTGAGAAGTTTCTTATCCAAAGCGTTCCTTCCTTGCCGGGCTGGGAGTAACAGTTTGTACGTGTTTCGGTGTATTACCGTCGACGCCGCTATTGCGAGGTTGATGATTCCGTAGCGGCCAGCGGGTTCCCCGCCCGTGCTAGACTCGTCTTGCGGCTCGCTGCCCATGCGGATTCTCACCCGCTATATCCTGCGCGAAGTGACCGCGCACGCACTGATCGGCGTGGCGGTATTCACCTTCGTCCTTTTCACCCGCGACCTCGCCCAGATTCTCGAACTCGTCGTGCGCAACAGTGCACCACTGCCCAGCGTGGCGGAGATTTTCTTTTACACCGTTCCTGTCGCGCTTACTTACACCATTCCGATGGGCGTGCTGGTGGGCATCCTGATCGGACTCAGCCGCCTGGCCGCCGACAGCGAAATCACAGCCATGCGCGCTTCGGGGCTGGGGATTTGGACGTTTCTCCGCATCCTTTCAATATTTGCCGTAGTCGCCTGGATTCTGGCCCTGGTCAACGGAGTGTACATAGCGCCGAAGTCGCAGGCAGCCATGGCCCGCCTGCAGAACCGCCTGGAGGGCTCACAGGTCTCATTTCAGGTGCAGCCGCGGGTGTTTTACGAAGGGTTTCCGCAACTGGTTCTATATGTCCAGGACGTAAAAGAAGCGCAGGGCGCGGCGCTATGGAAGGGCGTTTTCATCGCGGACATGAGTACCCCCTCCTCGCCACGCATTACCCTGGCGCAGCAAGGCATCCTGGTCGCTGAAAGCCCTCAGACTTTGCACCTACATCTGACTCGTGGATCGGTCCACGAAATCGACCCAAAAGTACCGGATCGGTACCAGATCTCGACGTTCGAACAGAACGACATGCCGATCCCTATTCCGCAGGACTCCACTAAGGAACAGGAACCATCGCCGATTTCCGAGCTGAGCACACTGGATTTGTGGCGCCAGGCCCCCACCCGCAAGAACAAACTTATCGGGCGCTGGTTCTGGATTGAATTCCATCGGCGGCTTGCTCTGCCCACCGCGTGCCTGGTTTTGGCACTTGTGGGTATTCCGCTTGGACTCTCGGCCAAGAAGGGCGGTAAGTCCACGGGGTTCGTCCTGACCATTGCGCTCGTGTTTGCTTATTATTCGGCATCGCTGGTAGGCGTCTCGCTCGCGCGGCAAGGAAAACTGCCACCTGGACTGGGGGTCTGGCTGGCCGACATCGTATTTTTCATCGCGGGCGCCATTCTGCTGTGGCGGGTCGAGCGGAGACCCTTTGAAATGCGCTGGCTGAGCGGAATGCGGAACCCCGCGCGGCTTCTGACGCAGGGCGGAGGAATCCGCTTTCATCCCACGCGTGCAGAGGGAGTATTCGAACGAGCAGCATCCCGCCGGCGAGTGTTCAGTGCTCGCTTTCCGATGATCCTGGACGATTATGTGCTTCGCGATTTCGCGGTCAACCTCGCGCTGGTGCTGACCACTTTCCTGATGCTGTTGCTGGTGTTCACGCTTTTTGAGCTGCTCGGCGATATTCTGCGCAACCAAATCTCGCCTCTGGTGGTGGGAGCGTACTTGCTGAACGTGTCGCCCTATTTCCTGTACAACATCGCACCATTGAGCATTCTGTTGGCGGTGTTGATCACCCTGGGAGTCATGCAACGTTCCAACGAGATCACCGCCATCAAGGCGACCGGGATAAGCATCTATCGCATTGTGGTACCGGTGCTGGTGGCTTCGGCATTGCTGGCTGCGGGACTGTTTTTCTTCGACCAGTTTTACCTGCCTTACGCTAACAAGCGGCAGGATGCGCTGCGCAACCAGATCAAGGGCAAGCCTCCGCAGACTTACCTCAGTCCCGACCGGAAATGGATATTCGGGCAGCATTCAAACATTTACTACTACCAGTTGTTCGACTCCGACCGCAGCCAGTTCGGCAGCCTGTCCGTGTTTCAGTTTGATCCCGGCACATTTCAGCTGACACGCCGGATCTACGCGGACCGTGCCCACTGGGAGGAAAACCTGCAGCGCTGGGTTTGCACGCAAGGCTGGGAACGCGAGCTTCGCGGCCCTGCTATTGAGGACTACCGGGTGTTCGACGTGGCCACGTTCAACGCCGTCAGTGAGCCGCCCGCTTACTTCAAGAAAGAGGTCAAGTCGTCGTCAGAGATGAACTATGAGGAACTGCGGCGCTACATCCACGACTTGCAGCAAAGCGGCTTTGACGTCGTCCGCCTGCGCGTGCAACTGGAAAAGAAGTTCGCATTCCCGGTGGTCGCACTGGTAATGGCCGTGCTCGCGATTCCGTTCTCTCTTTCCAGCGGCCGCCGCGGCGCCGTGGCCGGGGTGGCGGTGGCGGTGGGCATTGCAGTTGTGTACTGGACCATCTCCGGCCTATTCGAAGCGATGGGAAATATCAGCCAGCTTCCGCCTGTTCTAGCTGCCTGGTCCCCCGACTTGATTTTTGCGCTGGCTGGCGGCTATCTCATTCTGAAAGTGCCAACGTAGAAGGGGACGGTTCTTTTCCGCAGCACGCCCTGTGTTCCCAAATTCCTATCGCAATGCAATCGCGGAAGGTTGCGCTGCCGTCGTGGTTGGTGCGGTCGTCAGCGGACCCAGGTGGGAGTTGGTGGTATTGATGACGAAACCGGTAACCGTTGCACCCCCGTTATCGGCGACGAACAGCCACGCGCCGTCGGGGTGAACAGCAGCCCACACCGGCGTTGCTCCGGTAGCAATCGTGGCTGGCGACAATGGCGAGAGGGCTCCAGTGCCGGGGCTGAAAGTGAATTGCGAAATCTGGTTCGATTGCTGGTCCACCACGTAAACGCCATTTTCGACCGGATTGACCGCAATGTAGACGGGGGCGAGACCTGCGGCAAAAGGAGAGCCAGAAACGGGGGTGAGGGTTCCGTCTGGAGTGAGGCAGCTAGCGGACGCCACCGCACAAATGGCGAAGGCGCTAACGTTGTTCGAGCCCGAGTTGGCTACGTAGAGATAATTTCCATCCCGTGACACAGCGACCGCCGTGGGCGCGTTTTCCGCCGCGTACGGCGAGTTGGCAACTGCGGAAAGAAGTCCCGAAGAAGAATCGTACGAAAAGGCAGAAACCGTGTTCGTGAACCGATTGGCCACGTACAGGAAAGTTCCGGAGGGCGTCACCGCGATCGAAGCCGGACCAGTACCGGTAGTCACGCCGGCAGTGGCGGTGGAAAACGGCGACCCAGCAACCTCCGTCAGGCCCGTGCCCTGAATGGAAAATACAGAAATCGATCCGGAACTGGGATCGCTGAACGTGCCCTGGTTCGCCACAAAGAGAAATTTTCCGCCGGGGTCGATAGCCAGGCTGACGGGCGTCATCCCTACGGTCTGGCTGCCGGTTGCGAGTTTCAGGGTGCCGTCAGAATTGACCGTGTAACTGGAAACTGTGTTTGCGCTGCTGTTGGCGACGAAAGCCGCCGTTCCGTCGGGCGTAATAGCAATCGCGGATGGCGCCAGCCCGGTGGGCACGCTGCTGCCATTCGCCGTGAGCGTCCCGTCTGTCAGATTGACGGTGAAGGCTGAGACCGTGGTATCGCCTTGTGCCGTGACGTACAGGAAGCCCGTGGACTGTCCGGAGCCGGGCGCGGGAGCGTTGGTGCTGGTGCAGGAGAGCAAACAGCACAGCGCAATCGCCAGAAGCGCGCGCCAGAGCCACCGAGACATGATTCCCATTCCTTCTCCCTGCTCCGGCGTTAACCGATGGCGCCGAAGCACATAATTCTTGTGATGAGGGTACCCATTTGTGTATCAGGAAATGCCAGCGCAGAGCAAACGCTACCACATGGTTGGAATAGAGTTACAGCGCTGAAGTTGCCCCGCGGCGACTCGCCTGCTACTTAGCCCCGCAAAGAGCTGCTGGATGCGGCAAGGCTGGCTTCCCTGGACGCCGCCTCCTCAGGAGCAAGCGGCAATCGAATCTCGATCATCAGTCCGCCCTGGGGCCGGTTGAAGGCCTGAATCGAGCCGCCGTGAAGGCGTACGGCACGCTCGCTGATTGCCAGTCCCAGGCCTACGCCGCCGGTTTGCCGCCCGCGCGCGTCGTCGATGCGGTAGAAGGGGAGGAACAGTTTCTCCAGCGCTTCCTGCGGTACCCCGGGGCCAGAATCGGTCACGCGCAGGACCGCCTCCGCCATACCGGCACTCTTCCCTTCTTCCAGTCGCACTTCAACGGTCGTGCCTTCGTGTGTATAGCGGATGGCATTGCGCACCACGTTCTCAATTGCACTATGCAAAAGCGGCGGCGAGCCAGTAACCACGCAATCATCCACCACGATGCTTTCGACCCGGCAGCGGCGGCTCTGCGCCTCGAAGGCCGCGTCCTTGGCGATTTCAGCGATCAGTTCGGACAGATGCACCGGTGCTTTCTCCACGAGTCCATCGCCACCTTCCAGCCGGGCGATGGTCAGCAACCGCTCGATCAACTCGTTGAGACGGCCGGCTTCCCTTTCCATACGATCCAGGGCGCTTTGCGATTCCGGTCCGCTGCGCTGACGGGCTAAGGCCAAAGCCACATTCAGGCGAGCCAATGGCGAGCGCAATTCATGAGAGATATCGGTAAGCAGCCGGCTCTGCGCATTGACAAGGTTCTCCAGTCGCTCGGCCATACGATCAAAGTCGCGTACGAGGTCGGCCATCTCATCGTGACGACGGAAGCGGGAAACGCCGGCTCTAGCCGAGAGATCTCCGGCCGCTAGTTCCTGGGTTGCGGCGCGAAGCCGGACGATAGGCGAGGTGAGATAACGCGCCAGCCAATAGCAGACAAAACCCGAAGACACGACAGCGATGAATATGCCGAGCCCCGGAACTCCGCGAGGACCAAAAAGAGTGTGCTCTTCGGGCGGCAGTTCGATCACGAGCACGTATTTGTGACCATCACTTCCAGTTCCCTCTTGGCGAAGGAACTGCAGGGGGCCCAGCCGTCCCCAGAAGGTGTCGGCTGTGTGGGTTTCACCCCGCCTCACCCGGTCAATCCAGTCCGGTGGCTTGCGGCCGGTGAGTTCTTTACCGTTCTCATCAAAGAGAAAAAGCCGGACGCGTTGCGCGTCGTGCACCGCTCTTAAGTATTTGCGCGCGCCCTCTTCACCGCCGCTTTGATAGGCCTGCACCGCTTCGCTTAGGAACCTGGCTCGTTGAACATCAATGCCTGAAGTCTCTTTCGGCGGCCGCATCGCAAGCGTCACCACAATCGCCAGCACCAGAAAGAGTGCCTGCGCCAGCCAGAAAGAAAGGAAAATCTTGAGAAACAGACTCCTCATTCTCCTCCCTTTCTGACGCTTTCCCGCGGATGGGTAAAGATGTATCCCACACCCCGCACCGTCTTGATGTGGTCCGCGCCATCATCCGAGTCGCCGAGTTTCTTGCGTACCTTACTCACGTGCATGTCAATGCTGCGATCGAAGGGCGAGAACTTACGGCTGAGCACGACGTCCACGAGGCGCTCGCGCGTGACGACCCTGCCGGCCTCGCGCAGGAGGACCTGCAGCAGATTGAACTCTACCGAGGTCAGCTCCACTGGCTTGCTCTTGTGCCAGACTGTCCGGGTAGCAGGATCCAGTTCCACGTCTCCCACCCGCAAGATCCCTGGTATCGTGCGCTCGCCGGACTTCTCGGCCCCCTGGGTGCGGCGCAGGATCGCGCGGATGCGTGCCACCAGCTCGCGAGGATTGAACGGCTTGGGCAGGTAGTCATCCGCGCCAATTTCCAACCCAACGATGCGATCCACGTCTTCACCTCGCGCGGTCAGTAGCAGCACTGGAATTCGGGAGGTGCTGCGAATACGGCGCAGCACGTCGAATCCATTCATTCCGGGCAGCATGACATCGAGCACAAGCAGCAAGTGATCACCGCTTAAGGCTCTTTCGAGGCCGGCGTTTCCTTCGTGGATGCTTTCGACCTGAAAGCCTTCCGGCGCCAGATATTCCCCGACAAGGCTGCACAACTCGGCGTCATCGTCAATTACCAGGATTCGGTCCACAGTCTTCATCTCAGTTCTACAACGACCGCACCGGGATGCGCGTAAAGAATTGTCAAGCCTGCACTCGCCGCGCTTTACAAAACTTTACTCCAGTTGACCGACTTTTTACTGCAAATCGGCAGGGACAGTGTTTGTATCAGTGAAAGCAAATTCAAGGCGTTCAACGGGGAAGCCTCAGGGGGAAGTTATGAAGTCTCGTCAATTGAAGTTGTGGTCAGCCGGACTGACACTACTGCTGCTGGCTGCAGCGGCGGTATCGCAAACCGTGCAGCGTACTCACATGCGCGGCGGGATGATGTGGAGCGAGCGTTCGCTGTCGTTCTTTACGGACTATCTGAGTCTCACGGATGACCAGCAGGCGCAGATCAAACAGATTCTGGCTAAAGAGAAACCAGCGTTTCAGCCTTTGATGGAGCAGACAGTCAAACAGCGCCAGCAAATGATGCAGCTTGTCGAGAGCGGCACCTTCGATGAGACAAAAGCCCAGGCGATTGCCGCGCAGCAATCGCAGAATCTAACGCAGCTAATGGTCCAGAGGGCGCGTGTCGGTTCGGAGCTGTTTCAGGTGCTGACGCCGGAGCAGAAGACCAAGATGATCGACTTGCTGAACAAGCGTGAGGCAAAATTCGGGCACCGCTTTGGACAGGATCAACCGCAGGGTGGTTCGGACCAGTTGTCGCAGTGAGGGGGAGTGGGGGAGAGACCGAGGGGGTAGCGTGGTCTCTCCCCGGAGGCGGTGGGCGTTTGCGCCGTCCGGGAGATGAATTCGTGAACACGGCAATTACCGGTGAGAACAGAGATTTCATTGCGCTCGTCGCTAGTGAACTGGCCTGCGGAGTGGACAAGGCAGTGGAGTGCTGGATGGCCCAGGTCGAGCAGGCACTTTTCGATCCAAGCCTCACTTCCCTGGGCAGGCTAACGGCAGCCCGCGAGGTAATACTGCGCTATAAGCACTTGACCGGAAAGGAACGGCTGGAGTGCACACGGTGGGACACCGCTATCCGATGAGGCATACATGAGTAGCGACTTCTTGTATTCCTGCCTGATGCGTTCCAGTTGGTTGTTTCTCGGAGGCTGGAGCCTGCTGCTGGTCGCGGCCAGCTTTGCGGCCTTTCACAACGACCAGATGTTGGCCCGCTCGAAAGGCGCTTCCGTCAGAAAGTGAAGCCTGTGCTGGTAGAATCGCATCTACTAGGAGCACATGCTGCCCAAGAGTCTGCGCCCGCTATTTCCCTACCTGAAGAAATACCGTCGCAGCTACGCTCTGGGAACAATCTGCGTGTTCCTGAACAACGGAATCTGGATTCTGTTCCCCCAGGTCATCCGTCGCGCCATTGACGACCTGCATCTGGGTGTCACCCGTCAGAAACTGTTAACCTACGCCCTGCTCCTGCTGGCGGTGGCGGGGGTCAAGGGGATTTTCCAGTTTCTGACGCGCTGGATCGTGATCGGCGTCTCCCGTGAAATTGAATTTGATTTGCGCAACGACCTCTTCCAGCACCTCGAGAGCTTGTCCTACTCCTACTATCAGCGGACCCGGACCGGAGACATCATGGCGCGGGCCACCAATGACTTGAATGCGGTGCGCATGCTGCTCGGCCCTGCCATCATGTATTCGGCCAACACCATCGTGTTCACGGCCGGCGCGCTCGCCTTCATGCTCTCGATCAGCCCCAAGCTTACGCTTTATGCCTTCCTGCCTTTGCCCGTGGTCAGCATCGTGGTGCAGTATTTCGGGCGCCGCATCCACGAGCGCTTTGAGCGCATCCAGGCGATGTTTTCTGAGATCTCCGCCCGCGCGCAGGAAAATTTCTCAGGAGCCCGCGTGATCCGGGCCTACGTCCAGGAAGAGGCCGAGATTTCGGCATTTGAAGCGTCGAATCAGGAATACATCACGCGCAGCCTGAAGCTGGTCCGGCTGATGGGCATGCTCTGGCCTACACTCGAAACCCTGCTGGGCCTGGCCATTGTGCTGGTTCTGTGGCTGGGCGGCCGCGAGGTACTTTTCGGACGTATTTCAGTCGGAGATTTCGTCGCCTTTAATACCTACATGGTGCAACTTACCTGGCCGGTCATCGCGTTAGGCTGGGTGATCAACATTTTTCAGCGCGGCACCGCCTCCATGGGGCGGATCAACGAGATCCTGGTCGAGCGAGCCGAGATTGCTGACAGTCCTCAAGCCACGGAAGCGCCTGCCGCCCCCGCTCGGGGCGAGATAGAGTTTCGCAACCTGAATTTTGCCTATGACGGCGCGCCAGTGCTCCACGACGTCAACCTGCGGATTCCCGCGGGAAGCAGCCTGGCGATCGTTGGGCCGACCGGGTCTGGCAAGACAACGCTGGTTAGTCTGATTCCTCGCATCTACGACGCGGAGACGGGTTCGGTGCTGATCGACGGGCGGCCTATCCGTGATTACTCGATCGCCGCTCTGCGCCAGCACATCGGCTTTGTGCCGCAGGAAACATTTCTGTTCAGCGAAAGCGTGCGCGAAAATATCGCCTTCGGAAAGGCAGACGCAACCGATGCCGAAGTCCGCAAGGCGGCGCAGGGGGCGAGCATCGCAGATGAAATCGAAAGCTTCCCCGAGCAATACCAGACGCTGGTCGGCGAGCGCGGCATTACTCTCTCAGGCGGACAGAAACAACGTACAGCCATTGCCCGCGCTATCATCCGCAATCCCCGCATTCTGATTCTGGACGATGCGCTTTCCAGCGTGGACACGCAGACCGAAGACAAGATTCTGAATCATCTGCGCCAGATCATGCAGGACCGCACCACGATTTTCATTTCGCACCGCGTCTCCACTGTCCGCAATGCGGACGCGATTGCCGTTCTACACGGCGGACGGATTGTAGAACTCGGGACGCACGACGAACTGCTCTCTCGGAATGGCTACTACACCGATCTTTACAACAAGCAACTGCTGGAAGAGGAACTGGCTGAAGTCTGAGAGCGTCTGATTCCGACCAATATCGTCGTTGTGTTCGCGTTGGGTAAAATCCGCACCCCTCGCCATGAAGAGAGTGGCTCAGACCGAACTGCTTGATACTGATTCTGGCACCCCGGCCGAAATTGCCGCATCTCTTTCCGACTTGAAACGCATCAATCGGTGGTTTGGAGGAGTCGCGACCACTCGCAGAATGCTGGACAGAATTGCGCACGGCAGCCAGCGCCCATTTTCCTTGCTGGAAGTGGCCGCGGGCAACGGTTGGGTGCCGCAAGCAGCAGCAGCCACGATGCAAAAGCCCGGCCGGCCCATCGAGATCACTCTGCTCGACCGTGTGCCCCGTCACTTGAACGACGGAACTGGGAGCAGCAGCCGCTCCGTGGCCGCGGATGCATTGGCCCTGCCCTTTGCCGATGGCAGCTTCGACTTTGTCAGCTCTTGCCTCTTTGTCCATCACCTTGCCCCAGAACAGCTCGTCGCCTTTGTGAACGAAGCCTTGCGGGTATGCCGCCAAGCCGTACTCATCAACGATCTGGTCCGGAGCCGCTTGCACCTGGCGTTGACGTATGCGGGCTGTCCCCTGTTCCGCAGCCGGCTTACCTGGCATGACGCTCCTGCCTCTGTCCGACAGGCTTACACGGCTGAGGAAATGCATGCTTGGTTACAACATACTCGCTCAGTGCGGACTGAGATTCGGCGGCATTATCTGTTTCGCATGAGCGTGATCGCATGGAAGCACCCTGACCATGCATGACTTGATCGTCATCGGCGGAGGGCCGGCAGGAACAGCTGCCGCGATCACTGCGGCACACGACGGCGCTGATGTGCTCTTGTTGGAACGGGGCCACTATCCCCGCCATAAAGTGTGCGGTGAGTTCGTCTCAGCAGAATCGCTGGAATTGCTGGCCAACCTGCTCACACCGGACAAGTCGACCCTGCTGCGAAACGCTGTGCGCATTCCGCAGGCGCGCATCTTTCTGGACAATCGCTGCCTGGAAACAGCCGTCAACCCGCCCGCCGCCAGCATCGCCCGCCTCGAGCTCGACTCAGCCTTGTGGGGCTCGGCCGCGTCTGCGGGAGTAGAGACAATGCAGAAGACTGTTGTCCATTCTATCCGCGGTGCTGGCCCTTTCCTGGTAACGACCTCGGCAGGGACCTTCGGATCCCGCACCGTGATACAAGCCTCCGGCCGTTGGTCCAACCTGAACCCGACCGCGGAGGAAAACGGCGAAGCGCGATGGCTCGGGCTCAAGGCACACTTCGCGGAACGCCGCTCATCGCTTTCGACAGACCTCTATTTCTTTGACGACGGTTATTGCGGAGTGCAACCCGTTCGGCTTCACGTCCCGGACCCGCATCAGGAACTGGGGCTGGAAGAAGTTCGCGTGAATGCATGTGCCATGGTGCGTGCCAGCAGTGCCACTACCATGGAAGAAGTTCTGACCCGGCAGCCACAACTCCAGGAACGCAGCCGCAGTTGGCGTCTTCTCATGGAGCCAATCGTTACCTTTCCCCTGATCTTCCGGGATCCATGTCCGGAAGAGAATGGAATCCTACGCGTGGGAGACGCAGCCGGTTTCGTGGATCCTTTCGTAGGTGACGGCATTTCCCTGGCGCTGCGGAGTGGCCGGCTGGCAGCGGCAAGCCTGCAACCATTCCTCGCCGGGCAGGCGCCGCTAACGGCGGCTATCCGCGCCTACGCCAACGCCTACGAGCAACAGTTGGTGCCGGTCTTCCGGGCTTCGTCGAAGATCAGGCAACTGCTGTTGCTGCCGCGCAGACTCCGCGCTCCGTTGCTGGCAGTCTTGCAGAGTGCCCCTGTGATTACCCGATATTTGGTCAGCAAGACCCGCTGAGAGTGAGCGTACCGCGTTACCGCACGACGAGGACTTCGCGGATATTGTCGCGGGTAAGGAAGAACTTGATGGACGCAAAGTCGCGGAAGAGGTTCTCGATGTGCCGGTTATTGAAAACCCGCTGCAGAGGAAACCCGGCGTGGGCTCCGTGCCCTTTGTGAGCGTCCCTGCGCGTGTCGATGTGCTGCATTTCCAGCGTATCGTCGTTCACGATGTGGTAGCGATAACAGGGCGCATCCGGACCAGCCTCGCGGGTATGAAAGAAGGCCAGCAGGATTCCGCCAGGTTTCAGGATTGACCAAAGCCGTCCAACTACCGGCTTCACCAGGCTTTCGTCCAGATAATCCGCCAGGTTCCAGCAAAGGACAATGTCAAAGCGGGCAGCAGGATAGACAAGATTATCAGCCAGGAACCGCTTGCTATCCAGGACTGGGCGATCCTGCTCGTCTTGGGTCGCAAGCGCCGGATCGGTCGAAGCTTCCAGCAGATCTTCGCTGTAGATTCTGTGCCCTTGACTTGTCAGGTAGCGGATATTCGCTGCCGACGTGGAACCAATATCCAGAATGCACAGCGGTTCCTCCGACTGCAGAGGACGGGCCAATCCCGCCAGGCCGCTGGAGCGGCGCGTCAGGCGTTGGTGGGCTGGCCGCGCTCTCTCCTCGGTGTCGGTTGATGAACCGCGAAAAAGCTTCATGAAACTGTGGCTTACCGATGCCATAGGGACTCTTCTGGCGTCCGGTTCAGTTTTATCCTACGTAGATATTATCGCCCTAAGGCGAAGACGATGCGGCAAAAGCTCTAAGCTTTGGTTACCGGAGTGTCCGGCACCGAATGCTGTGCGGAGCCGGAAACCGCGGCCCCGGCACTCGCTCCCAAAGAACTACGGGTCTCAGCCGGCGACTCCGGTCTCGCGGATTGTGCGGCGTCCTTCTGGATGTCAACTTTGCCTTTGAAGTAAGCGCCTTCTTCGATTGCGATCCTTTGCGTGAGGATGTCTCCCACGGCAATCGCCGACTTGCGTAACTCGGCGCGATCTGCTGCCCGGATATTACCTTCCAGCTTGCCCTGCACTACGACTCCTTTGGCGTTGACGTTGGCGTGCACTTGCCCATTGGGGCCGATCACAAGATTATTGCCCTTCAATTCGATTGTGCCCTGGACCTCGCCATCTACATAGAGGTCCTCGCTGCCGGAAAGCTCGCCCTTGATGATCACGGACTTGCCAATGTGTGCAAACTCTGCCGTTTTGGACGCATCCATAGTTCAGGCTCCTTGCAGCGTAGGTTCGATGGGACGCGAGTGAGAATACTGGATTTTAAATCATCCCGCATGTACTTTGGGGCACCGAGGAGAAAAAAACCAGTCAGAAGGTACAGGCAGCTCCGCAGGGGGCGGATTGCTACAATCCCAACCTGGACTGTCGCTGTCGACTCGCTATGCTCTCCCACCGCACCCCGCTGACGTTGATTCTGGCTGCCCACTTAGCCTTCGCAGGCGCAGTCGCGGCGGACCAGCCCGCGCCCGTTGCCCCGTCAGACCTCGTACGCAGGACGGTCGACCACGAACTAGCCGCTGCCACCAGCGATGACCGGGTCATGTTCCTGAATCGGAAGGAGACAATTCATGGCTCACAAACCAAGCTGATGGTAGAGACTCATGATGCCATGGCCGGTCTGCTTGTCGCCATCAACGGCAGGCCGCTCAGTCAGCAAGAACGACAAGACGAAGAGAATCGCCTGCGGAACCTCGTGCAAAATCCTGAGGAGATGCGTAAGAAGCAAGGCCAGGAAAAGGAAGACGAGGCGCGCATTCGGAGAATCATCAAGGCATTGCCGGATGCATTTCTTTACGAGCAGGACGGCTTCGAGTCCGGGCGGCCAGGCTTAGGGAGAGCTGGCGAGGAGTTGGTGCGATTGAGAATGCGGCCAAACCCACAGTACAATCCGCCGTCGCGGGTCGAGCAGGTATTGACGGGCATGCAGGGCTCTGTGCTGATTGATCCCAGAGACAACCGCATAGCAAGGATTGACGTGACCCTGTTCAAGGATGTGGGCTTCGGATGGGGCATTCTGGGGCACCTGGATCGCGGGGGCCGCTTCCTGGTGGAGCAGGGCGAAGTAATCGCGGGCCATTGGGACATCACGCGCATGGACCTGGCCTTCACCGGCCGCGTACTGCTGTTCAAAGGCTTGAACATCAAGCAGAGTGAGGTTTCGAGCGACTTTCGGCGCGTACCGCCGACGCTGACGTTTGCCCAGGGCGTGGACCTGCTGAAAAAGCAGGACGCGGAAATGATTGCAGCTGAGGCGGCCGAAAATAACAAGTCGCACTGAGTGAATGAGATACTCACCCAGGGCGCACGGTGTGCTTGCGTACCGTGAACTTCTCGACCAGGTCCTCGCGAATGCGGTATCCCCTGCCCGGTAGATCAGGAACCATGATCGTTCCCCTTGCCGACACCTCAACCTCAGGCTCAATGATGTCTGTCTTCCAGTAGCGCTTGGAAGCCGAGACATCTCCTGGAAGAGTGAAGTTTCTCAGAGTCGAAAGCGCAATGTTGTGTGCCCGGCCAATGCCCGATTCCAGCATTCCGCCGCACCAGACGGGCACATTGCCAGCTTCACAGACATCGTGAATCCTTCGCGCTTCGGTGAATCCCCCTACCCGGCCCACTTTGACGTTGATAATGCGGCAAGCCTTCATATCGATTGCCTGCGCGGCATCACGAGCGTGGTGGATGGATTCGTCCAGGCAAAGCGCAGTTTGCAGCTCGCGCTGCAAATGGGAATGATAGTAGATGTCATCATTCCACAACGGCTGCTCAATCATCAGAAGATTGAACTGGTCGAACTTGCGCAGGTGCTCGACTTCGTCCAACGTGTAGGCAGAGTTCGCATCGCAGCTCAGCATAATGTCGGCCCAGCGCGCGCGAACTCGCTCAAGCACATGGACATCCCAGCCGGGTTTCACCTTGATCTTGATGCGGAGATAGCCCGCCGCCAGTTCGGTTTCAATTTTCTCCAGCAATTGCTCCACGGAATCCTGGATGCCGATGGAAACTCCGCAAGGAATCTCCCGTTGCAAGCCGCCCAGCAACTTCCATAACGGCTGATTCTTCTGTTGTGATTCGGCATCCCATAGCGCATTTTCCAGTGCGGCCTTGGCCATGCGATGGCCGCGCACTTTAGCCATCCACGGAACACACTCCTCCCCACGCTCAAAAGTCTTCCCCGCTACAGCCGGCGCCAGATGATCCCGTAGCGTGACCCACGCCGAGTCGATCCACTCGGAACTGTAGTGCGGACTTCCATCCGCCACGCACTCTCCCCAGCCGTCGATCCCGTCGCACTGCGCGCTGAGCAGCAGGATCCTCCGGTCGTAGATGCGCCCAAAACTCGTCTCGAAGAAATTCACCAGGGGCATCCGGATTTCACGCAACGTGATGGCTTCAATTTTCATATTCCTACAGTCCTGATTGTGAGCAGCCGGTGCCGCTAGCTTGAGTAATTCCAGTCCTCATCCCAGTTGCCAAGAAGAAACTCGCCATCTCCCAGCGCAGTACGCCGGTGACCCAGCACCGTCAATCCGGCCTTGAACGCTGCCAGGAACTGGGCGCGGTTATTATCCTGGATCTCCTGGGCCTGAAATCGCGTGGCCGGTGATGCTTTCCATTCGTACACCTTCGCTGGGACCGAGATCGCTTGCACGGTCTCAAATGGGGGGCTTGTTTTCGTGCGGAGCAGAGTTTCCACACGCATAGACTTCAGCCACCACTCAGCCACCAGCCGGTCCGTGGGCAGTCCACCCTGAAGCGGCGACGACGTGATGCCGTACTGGTTGACGTTGTAGCGCCGCACTAGCGCTCCTAATCTCTGGATGTTCAGGTGTGCATTCTTGATTTCGAGGGGATCGAAGGTCCACTCCATTAATTCGAAGCCGCGTCCCAGGGCCTCCTCGCGTTGATACAACTTGATGCGCCGGCCAAGCCCGGCATTGCGATACTCCTCCCGTACCGCCAGCATGTGCGAGTGCAGGTAAGAATGCCCGCCACGGGCTCCCGGTACGGCCAAGGCGAAGGCGATGAGTTCGTTCTTCTCAAACGCGCCGATTACCTGCCCGCCGATCTTTTGCGCGACCACGAACAGGCGCAAGGGTACCAGTTCGGCGTCGCTGAATCCCCAGACCTCCTGCTGTAGCGCGACGCAGGCCCGCATCTCATTCAGATCGCTAAGCGTGCGGACAAGGATCCCGTCGAGGTTCACGGATTCTCCTGCTGTTTCGCCTGTTGCCATAGTCGTTCAAGTTCGTCCATCGAAACTTGCTGCACGCTGCGGCCAGAGGCTTTCACCTGCTCCTCCAGCCACTGAAAGCGGCGCTTGAACTTGCGGTTCGTCCTGCGCAAAGACGACTCGGGATCGAGTGACAGAAACCGGGCAATGTTGACCAACACGAAAAAAAGGTCGCCTACCTCATCCTCTAAGCGGCCCCGCAACTCATCGGGGATGTGAGGCCGTCCGGCACCCGCCACACCATGTCCTTGCGTTCGCAGAGCAGGAGCCGGAACGCGCGCCAGCTGTTCGCGCAATTCGGTTGTCTCTTCCCGCAACTTGTCGAAAAGGCCTTCTATATTGGGCCAATCGAAACCTACATGGGCTGCGCGCGAACTCAGCTTGTGGGCTTCCAGCAGTGCCGGCATGGCCGACGAAACTCCAGAAAGCACGGACTCTCTCGTGGCAGCCTCTCCGCTTTGCCCGCCCTCGTTTTCTGCACGTTTCTTCTTCTCCTCTGCTTTCAGCGCCTCCCAATTCCGCAACACCTCGGCGGGAGTCTCGGCTTTTACATCGCCAAACACATGGGGATGCCGGTCCACCAACTTGTTCGCGAGCCGCTCGAGCACATCGTCGATTGAAAATCGACTCTGCTCCTGGGCCATTTCCGAGTAGAACAGCACTTGCAGCAGCAGGTCGCCAAGTTCACCCGTAAGTTCGTCCCAGTCACGGTTGTCAATCGCTTCGAGGACCTCGTAGGCCTCCTCAAGGGTGTATGGTTTGATCGAGTCGAAGGTCTGCTCCCGATCCCAGGGGCAACCCCCGGGGCCGCGCAAACGGGCCATAATAGAAACCGCGCGTTCGAAGCGTTCTCCTGTAGTTGGCATGGGTCCAATCACTGTAAACGAGGCGCGCGACGCGGGCAATGCGGCGGAGGCCACATTCTTTTGCCACCCATCTTCGGGCGCACTTCGGTCATCTTTCCCTAACGCGCTGGTTATTAGAGACTTAAGATTCAAGGGGCCGTGGCAAACTTGTTTGTGCGCAGGAGCCTGCCTTACGGCCGGCATAGATGACCGAACCGAAAACAATCCGGAAGGCCCTGGTTGGCGAACGCTTCCATGTCGTCGTGATTGGCGGCGGGATCAACGGCGTAGCTATAGCGCGCGAGTGTGCGCGCGCCGGGCGTCGCACTCTGCTGGTGGAACAACATGATTTCGCCGCCGGCACCACCAGCCGGTCAACCCGGATGATTCACGGGGGTTTGCGTTATCTCGAGCATGGCGACATTGCCCAGGTAAGGGAGTCGCTGCGCGAGCGGGAACGTCTTTTGCGCGATTCACCCAACCTCGTGCGGCCTATGGATTTTCTGCTCGCCCTGAACGAGAAAAGCCGCAGAAGCGCACTCTCTGTCAGGGCCGGTTTGTGGCTTTACCGGCGCATGGGCGCAGGCCGAAACCAGATTCCACGCGCTGAGGACCATGAGAAGTTCGAACGTTTGCTTGATAGCGGCCGCCGCTGGTCCCTCTTCAGTTTTCAGGACGCACAATGTGAGTTCCCGGAGCGCCTGGTAGCTGAATGGCTGACGGAGGCGATGGTCGCCGGCGCGGAAGTACGCAATCACAGCCAAGTGTTGCAGGTGCAGCTGCGCCAGGGCCGCGTACAGGGCGTGCGCCTTCGCGACCGTCTGACCGGTAAAGAAGAACAGGTGGGCGCCGCCTGGGTGATCAACGCCACCGGACCATGGGTGGATACTTTCTGCCAGGCTGCCGGCATTGCTCACAGCCGTTCTCTCATTGGCGGCGTACGCGGATCGCACATCGTTGTCCCGCGTTTTGCTGGCGCGCTCGAAGCGGCTATCTATGCCGAGGCGGTCGACGGCAGGCCGATTTTCGTCATTCCCTGGAATAACCAGACCCTGGTCGGAACAACCGAAGTGCCAGACTCGGGAGATCCCGACAGAGTCGAGCCGACTCCGCAAGAAATTAACTATCTTCTCGATTCGGTGTCGAGCTTGTTTCCGCGACTCAAGGTTGGACGTCAGGATATTCACTACGCATTTGCCGGCGTGCGCCCCCTGCCGTTCACTCCCGACGCAGCGCCCTCGGCTATCACGCGACGACACAGTCTGTACGACCATACCGCCGACGGGGCCGCGCAGATGATTTCTATCGTAGGGGGAAAGCTAACCACAGCCGCACAAGTAGCACGGGAGTGCGTCGCGAAGATTGGCGCGACTCCTTCGAACACTCCAGTCGTGGCGCTGGCCTCCGACGCAAGCGCCAGCACGCTGCTCGAGGAATGGGTTAGGAAACTCTCGGCCGACAGCGGTATCGGGGAAGGAACCGTGCGCAGCATTGTCGAATGGCATGGGAAGCACTCCCCCGCTATCACGTCCGCTGCGTCTGCCAGACCCGAACTGCGTGCGCCCCTCTGTCCTCACACCGAGCACATCGCAGCTGAGGCGGTGCACGCATTTTCGAATGAATGCGCTATCACGCTTGCTGATGTCCTGCTGCGAAGGGTGCCGGTGGCGCTGGCCAGTTGCTGGTCTGATTCCTGCAGCCATCATGCGGGGGCCTGCATTGCTGCAGCGATGGGATGGAGCGAACGGCGCTCTGCTGAAGAGCTGGAAGCCTTCAAAGCTGAGCGGTCGTCCTTCCTCCGCAAACCAGACGCTCAAAGCGCCTCATCGGCCCAATAACTCAGTTCGGGCGTCCCGATGGCAACCCGTTCCCTGGATTCTTTATCGTTCGAGTCAACAGCTCTGTGTTGTCCGAGATGATGGCATCCACGCCCCACGTCGCCAGTTGACGCATTCGGTTTGGGTCGTTCACTGTCCATACGAAGATCCTGCGCCGACGCGCATGGGTTGCCTCGACCATCTGCCGGGTAACCAGGGAATCGTGCGGTATCACATATTCAACCGGCAGCTTTTGCGCTTCTTCGAGCTGCTTAGCACGGTCGCAGATGATCCCCAGGGGAACGGTCCCGCTGCGCGCCTTCAGGTCCGCCACGACCGCGGGCAAAAAGGACGAAACGACATAGCCTCGTTCAGGAGGAAATTGCTGCAGCGCGCTCAGCACACTAGTTTCGAGACCGGCTACCTTGAGCTCGATGTCGAGAAATGCCCTGCTCGCATAACGCCGTAGCACATCTTCCAGGCACGGTAGTTGCAACTGCGAGTGGGATGATTTTGCGATGGTCAATCCGTTCACCGAAGCGTCATGGCAGATCACAGGGATACCGTCCCCATCTCGGCGTACATCAAATTCAAACCCGTCGCAGCCATGCTCCAGAGCTAAATCAAAGGCGGGGACCGTATTCTCTTCCACGGAAGTCGCACGACGCGCGCCACGATGGCCTAGAAGCAGCGGATTATCGTTCATGAATTGAACCGTCTCTTGGATGCGGTGCTCGATCGACACGCTGCTCGGATATGGCAAGGCACACCATCCGGCCGCGCGTGGCAACCAGAGCCACCAAAAGCCACAGCCAACAGCTCAATGCAAGACTGCTTACTTGACCGGGACAGAAAGAACACTAGTCGAGGTCGAAATCGCGAATAGGTTTACCGGTGTCAGTGGTTTCTTTGGCTTTTTTTACCGCTTCCTGGAACTTCTTCTCCAGCAGGTCGGAGGCATGCTTATGCGCCTCCACCGATTGCCGGAAAATTGAGTCGCGGCGGTTGTCTTGTTCTTTCATGGCGCGGGCCGCTTCTTCTATGTCATTGAACGTCTTCGGCCGAACCGCGGCCGTATGGGCGATGACGGCTTGCGTGGCCGCGTCTATCTTCAGCACGGCATTGCAACAGGGACAGGTGACCTCGAACGTAGAGTTCGTGCGCGCCATTTACGCACATGATACTCCAAATGTCCGTCAGCGCGGCTGCAGCTTGATGGGGAAGATATGGAAGAGATTCAACATTTCCCAGCCCAGCAGAATGATAGAGACTACAACTACTGTTACCGCCAGCAACTCTCCAAAGCTGAGCCCTCTGCGCCGGGTCTCAAAACGCCGCGTCACCAGGGTCAGGATGTTCAGCGTTGCAAAGCCAAACACGAGAACCCAAAGAATGTTGTACACGTTGCCCTTCTTGTCCGGGTAAGCGAGCATGAAGAGCAGGAGCGGTTGCAGCACGAGAGTTGGTGCGGAAAGCACTGCGGAGGTGACGCGGGCGAGGCTGGTGGCCAGCGACAGATTCATGTGTAAGCGTCTTGCAGAGCGGTGGATCGCCTACTTAAGCGGAATCACCGCCGAGTAACTTCGATATTACCCTTTTTGGGCACCGAAGTCAGGCGCCGCGCCGTACCGCCCGAAAACCACTGGTGCTTTATAATAGAAAGATTCTCTGGCCTCCACCAACCCTTCTGGGCGTCCTGCGCCCCTGAAGCGGTGGGCAAGAGCTGAGACACAGCCTGTTGGGGTCGTTCTGAACTGATGTCGACGGAAACTATTGTTGTTCGCGGTGCGCGTGTCCATAATCTCAAGAACATCGATTTTGAGATACCGCACAATTCCCTGACCGTCGTTACCGGTGTGTCGGGATCGGGCAAGTCTTCCCTTGCCTTCGACACTATCTACGCCGAGGGACAGCGGCGATATGTGGAATCGCTCTCCGCCTACGCGCGCCAATTTCTGGAACGCATTGAGAAGCCGGAAGCCGACATCATTGACGGCATCTCTCCGGCGGTAGCGATACGTCAAAAGAACACCACGCGCAATCCCCGCTCCACCGTCGGCACTGCGACTGAGATCTACGACTATTTGCGCTTGCTCTTCGCCCGTGTCGGTCGCACCTTCTGCCGTCAATGCGGGAAGGAAGTGAAAAAAGACACTGTGGACGAGGCCACCGCCTCGGTCCTCGCCCTCGAGAGCGGAACTCGGCTGATCGTTTTGTTTCCTCTTCAGGTTCGCGAAGCGCGCGACCCTGGCGAGAGCGGCACTGCTGCCCCGGCAGGAAGACGCGGCAAGAAACGAAAGTCTGCGGCGAGCCGGCTTCCTTCCGAACCACTCAAGTCTCGCCTGCAGGATCTCCGGACCCGAGGATTCAACCGTCTGTATCAGGAACAGAAGATCTTCGAGTTTTCGACTCCCGAGTCTCTTCTGGATGCCGACTTCTCGCAGCCGGTCTTCGTCCTGGTGGATCGTCTGGTCGTTGCACCAGAAAATCGTTCCCGGATTGTAGACGCCATCGAGACCGGCTTTCGCGAGGCGGGTGAGGTGATCTTCGAAACCCCCGCGGATGGTGCGTCACGACAGCTACTTCGGTTCTCTCAACGTTTCGAATGCAAGCTCTGCCATCTCCGTTACGAAGAGCCCGAACCCAGGTTGTTTTCCTTCAATAATCCATTTGGCGCGTGTCCGCGCTGCCAGGGATTCGGCAATACCATCGATTTCGACCTCGATCTGGTGATTCCGGACAAGTCGAAGACTTTGAATGAAGGAGCCGTCGAGCCCTGGACCAAACCCAAGTACCGGACGGTCTTCACCGAGTTGAAGCGGTTCGCGCGCGAGACGGACATCCCATTGAATGTCCCCTGGATCGAACTCGACCCTCAACAGCAGCAGCAAATTATCGATGGCGCAGGGCGCTTTCCGGGAGTACGCGGTTTCTTTCGCTACCTGGAGCGGAAGAAATACAAGTTGCACGTGCGCGTGTTCCTCAGCCGCTACCGAGGCTATTCCCTGTGCTCTGCTTGCAACGGGACCCGCCTTCGGGATGAGGCCAGGCAGGTAAAGATCAATGGCAGGAATATCTGTGAGGTCTGTAGTCTATCGGTTGAGCAGGCCTCCGCATTTTTCGATCAAGTACGATTGAGCGAGCAGGAAGCCACAATCGCCGAAAACCTTCTGCAGGAGATACGGGACCGTCTGCGCTTCCTGAATGAAGTGGGCCTGGAGTATCTCACACTGGACCGCCTGGCCTCGACACTATCCGGCGGAGAGGCGCAGCGCATCCAGCTTGCGACCTCCCTGGGCTCCCGCCTGGTGGGTACATTGTATGTTCTGGACGAACCGTCAATTGGGCTTCACACTCGGGACACGCATCGTCTGATTAAGATTCTGCATGATTTGCGCGACCTGGGAAATACCATCCTCGTGGTGGAACACGACCCCGATGTAATGCAGGCTTCCGACCACATTCTTGACCTGGGACCTGGCGCCGGCGAGAACGGTGGCAAGGTCATGGCTGTGGGCACCTATCAACAGATTAAGCAGTCGCCTGCTTCCCTCACGGGCCGCTATCTCACCCATGATCTCCGCATTCAGCTCCCCGGTGCGCGCCGTCAGCCGGGACCGAAGCAGATCAAGATTTACGGCGCGCGGGCGCATAATCTCAAGAACATCGACCTGGCGATTCCCCTGCGGATGCTCGTGGTCATTAGCGGAGTTTCAGGTTCGGGAAAATCCACGCTGCTGCACGACGTGCTTTACCAGTCGCTCTCGGCCGCCAAGAAACAGCTCAATGGTGGTCCAGTGGTCGCAATCGCGTGCGACCGGGTCGAAGGTGCCGAACACGTGGATGACGTGGTGCTGGTTGACCAGTCTCCTATCGGACACACTCCCCGCTCCAACCCCGTGACCTACATCAAAGCGTTTGATGGCATCCGGGACCTGTTTGCTTCCTTGCCGGAATCCAAGAAGCGGGGGCTTACGGCTGGGCATTTTTCCTTTAACATCCCAGGGGGTCGCTGCGAAACCTGCCAGGGGGACGGTACCGTCACCGTAGAGATGCAATTTCTGGCAGACGTTGAGCTGGTCTGCGAGGAATGCAAGGGCACCCGCTACAAGCCGCAAGTGCTTGAGATTCGCTATCACGGCAAGAACATCCATGACGTGCTGGATCTTACAGTAAGAGAAGCGTTGCAATTCTTCTCGGGCGTGCCGAAGATCGTCGACAAGCTGCGTGTGTTGGAGGAAGTGGGGCTAGGCTATCTCCGTTTGGGACAGTCTTCCACTACTCTGTCGGGCGGAGAGGCGCAACGCATGAAGCTGGCCGCCCACTTGCAACCGGTCACCCGGGCAAGCGGCCAAGGCACGGCCAACCGTCAATCTCACGTCCTGTATATCTTTGACGAGCCAACCACTGGGCTTCATTTTGATGACATTAGTAAACTGCTGACCGCCTTTCGCCGTCTAATTGAAGGGGGAGGCTCGATCCTGGTGATCGAACACAACCTGGAAGTGATCAAGACCGCGGATTGGGTCATCGATCTCGGCCCGGAAGGTGGCGATCGTGGCGGTTATGTCGTCGGCTCCGGACCGCCCGAGGTCATTGCAAAGCTGCCTAGCTCCCATACCGGCAAATTTCTGGCTCGTGTTTTGAACACAAACGGAAACTCGCGAAATGGCGGCAAGTAAGTCACCGGTGGTGCTTTTCATCGCGATCTTTCTGATCGCGCTCGCTTTCGGTCAATCGACCGGCAAGACGGTTCGCCACCAGCGCGTGCCTGTCGAGGACACGACACCGCCAGAACTCGCACAGGCGGAGACTTCCATCGAAAAGCAGGACTATCAGACAGCAGAGCCGTTGTTGCAAAAGGTCGTTGCTGCCAAGCCGGAAAATTACCAGGCCTGGTTCGACCTGGGCTTTGTGTACAACGGGTTGGGAAAATCCAACGAGTCCATCGCCGCTTATCGGAAATCAGTCTCGCTCAAACCAGACGTATTCGAATCCAATCTGAACCTGGGAATCATGCTGGCAAAGGCTGGCCAGCCCGACGCCGAGCAGTTTCTGCGTGCCGCCACTCACCTGACGCCCACGGCGAACATTGACGAAGGCCATGCCCGCGCCTGGCTTTCTCTTGGGCAGGTACTGGCGACAACCAAGCCTGATGAGGCGCTGCAGGCCTATCAGCAGGCTGCCACGCTCAAACCCAAGGATCCTGAACCGCATCTCTCAGCCGCCTCGATGCTCGAAGGCCAGGACCGTTTCGCGGATGCCGCGCAAGAGTACAAGCTGGCCCTGGCTGCGGATCCCGCATCCACTGAGGCTCTCACGGGCCTGGCGAACATCTATCTGCGTGGCCAGCGGTTTGCCGAAGCCGGCGACGTACTGCGAAAACTGGTCCTTCTTCATCCAGACGATGCCGCAAGCCACGCCCAGCTAGCCGGCATACTATTGAATACCGGAAAAAACGATGAAGCGATTGCCGAACTGGAAACTGCAGCCAAACTCGGGCCAAACGACGCCGCGGTTGCACGTGCCCTCGCTGACGCATATGTCACCGCCGGGAAATATGATCGCGCACAGTCCCAATACCAGGTACTGCTGTCATCGCAACCGAACAATGCCGAACTACATCACGGCCTGGGTGTTGTGCTCTTAAAGTTGCGCCGCTTCTCCGATGCCCAGCAGGAATTCCTGAACGCCGTCCGCCTCAAGCCAGACTTCGGCGCTGCCTGGGGAGACCTCGCTGTCGCTGCCGACCAGAATCAGCAGTACGAACTAGCCATCAAGGCCGCCGATATGCGGGCCAAGTTCCTGCCCGAGGTGCCGGTGAGCTATTTCTTGCGTGCCACAGCCTACGATCACCTACGCGACTACAAGCAGGCAGCGGAGAACTATCGTAAGTTCCTTGAGCTGGCCAGTGGGCAGTATCCCGACCAGGAATGGCAGGCGCGACATCGCCTGATCGCAATCGAGCCGAAGAAATGACCTCCCCTCGTTTGCTATCGGTGCTCGCCGTTTTTTGCCTGATCGCTATCTTCGCATTCGCCGGCAAGCCGGACCCATTGGCGGAGCTCATCGCGCGCGCCGACGCTGCGCGACCGGAAGATCGCCCGGCGATCTACGTGGAAATCGCAACCCATCAACTCAAAGCCGCAGATGAAGCGTATACGGCAGGAAAGATCGAAACCGCTCGCGCCGCCGTTAATGACGTTGTAACCTACTCCACCAAGGCGCACGACGCCTCGATCCAGACGGCAAAAAAACTCAAATCGACCGAAATCGCTCTGCGAAAAATGGCGGCCCGTCTGCGTGACATCCAGCGCAGTTTGAGCTATGAGGATCAACCGCCGGTGCAAGCGGCCGCCGAACAGCTCGAAAACCTGCGCACCGATTTGCTTACGCACATGTTCGGCAAGGCCCAAAATTGAACCGTGTCCGCCAATTCGTAACTCTTGTCTTATGCCTGTTGCTCTTCACTGCTGCCCAGGGAGAGCGCCGCCGCGACTCTTTAACGGATACCGAAGTGGACCGCCTCCGCGATGCCGCCCTGGATGCAGATCAACGCCTGAAGCTCTACGTGGAGTTCGCTCGGGCGCGCCTCGTTTCCCTGGAACAGATGCGCGCCGACCCGAAAGTGACCGACCGCGCCCAGCAGACTCACGACCGGCTGCAGGAATTTATCGACATATACGATGAGCTGAACGACAACATCGAGACATATGACGGCCGCAAGGCGGACCTGCGCAAGGTGCTGAAAGTCGTGATCGAAGGCGATACCGAGTTCCAGGCCAAGCTCCGCGCCTTGAAAGAATCGGTTGCGGCGGCTAAGGAGGTCTCCACGGAGTACGACTTCCAGCTTTCCATGGCGATCGAAACCGTCGATGACGGTGTGCAGGATCACCGCCAGTTACTCGGTCAACAGGAAGAAGCGGCGAAGCACAGGAAACCCTCAGGCAAGCAATCGCCGGAACAACCGAAGTGAACGCCGCCCTGGGCCATTCGTGCTAATCTACGCCCAAGGTGAAGGACAGTCCCCTCCAGATCTTTCAGCAGGCTTACGCAGACTTGTGTCCTGAGGCTCCGGCGCCCGAAATGAGGGTTGAATTTTTCGCCTTCGCCAACATCAACAACACCATTCGCATGCGCCAAGGAAAGCTGTTTGTCCGGTTGTCCGACTTGCTGGAAGGCGCGCCCGCATCGGTGCTCAAAGCTCTCGCCCACATACTGCTGGCCAAGCTGTACCGGAAAGCTGTCAGTCGGATGCACGCTGCGCGTTATCGGCGCTATGTCTCGGGCCATCGGGTCATGAAGCAGGCGCATCTCATCCGCCAGATGCGGGGCCGAAAGCGCATCGCCTGTCCTCAGGGCAACACGTACAATCTCGACGTTGTTTTTGAAGATCTTAATCGCCGCTATTTTCACGGCATGCTTGCCCGGCCAAGGTTGACCTGGAGCCGGGACCATGCGCGTAACAGTCTCGGACACTATGATCCGGCCCATAACGCCATCGTGGTCAGCCGCGTGTTCGATCATCCCCGTGTTCCACAGTGTGCCGTGGAGTACATCGTGTACCACGAGATGCTGCACCTGAAACATCCAGTGAAGCTCCGCGGTAGCCGGCGCTGTGTACACTCCGCCGAATTCCTCGCCGAGGAGAAGCTTTTCTCCCAGCTCGAGCGTGCGCGGCAATTTCTCAAACAGCTTTGAACTGACATTAAAGACCCTCCAACTCGCCGCCGATGTTTTCGCGCGTAGGGTGTCGCGTGGCCGCAATGCTTTCGTGATCTACGTCACAACTTGGTGTGACTCGTCGCGTTGACGCTGTTATGGCGGGGAGAATATCCTATATAGTTGAAATTGAAATTCATTTTCAAAATCAACGAATCTGCTGCATGAGGCTGTCCCTAAGATGTTGGAAGCATTCATTGTAACTCTGCGTGAGGGCGTCGAAGCCGCTCTGATTGTGGGCATTACGCTTGCTTATCTGGCCAAGATTGGACGGCCAGAGCTCCGCAAGTCCGTCTACGCCGCCCTCGTTTCAGCGTTTCTCGGGAGTCTGGGCGTAGCAGTTCTCCTCTCCCGCATGCACTGGAACCAGGATATTTTCGAAGGCTGGATCATGCTGGCCGCGGCATTTTTCGTTGTCACTATGATCGTCTTCATGATGAAGACAGGCCGCAAACTCAAAGGCCAGATCGAAGGAAAGGTCGGGCTGCTGGCCGGCGAGGACGCCGGATTCGGACTTTTTCTCTTCGTTTTCTTGATGGTGTTGCGCGAGGGTGTGGAAACCGTGCTCATTCTGAGCGCCGTGTCGCTGAATTCCAGTCAACTCCTGAGCTTTCTGGGAACCATGCTCGGCGTGCTGTGCGCCATCTTTTTCGGCGTGATGTTCGTGAAGGGCAGCGTGCGGATCAATTTGCAGAAGTTCTTCCGTGTCACCACTGTAATTCTGTTTTTCGTGGCTGCCCAGCTCGTTGTTTCCGGCCTCCATGAACTTTCCGAGAACGGCGTGCTTCCCTCTTCGCGGCGCGAAATGGCGATCATCGGACCCATTGTCCGCAACGATCTGTTCTTCTTCGTGACCATCTTTGCCCTTGCCGCCCTGATGGTTCTGTTCGAGGTCAAGCGGCGTGAGCCGCTCCCTGCGCCTCAATCCGCGGCTGAGCGTCGCAAGGCCGCATGGAGTGCGCGGCGCGAGCGCTTGTGGATGGCTTCCGTATATGCCAGTTCGTTCGTTTTCATCCTGCTCGTCACCGCCGAGTTCATCTACGCCAAGAGCGTGAGCGCCCTGTCTCCGGCCACTGAAGTCACGTTCGTCAACGGACAGGTCAGCATTCCCCTAAAACAGCTCTATGACGGCGACCTGCATCGGTTCCAAGCGAAGGAAAATGGAGTTGAGGTGCGCTTCTGGCTCTATCAGAAACCAGATGGGAAGATTGCTACGGTGCTCGATGCCTGCGAGATCTGTGGCGCGGTGGGCTTCTACAAGGGGCCGGGCGGGGTCATCTGCAAGAATTGCGCTGCTCCCATCAATCCGCAATCGGTGGGCATGGCAGGAGGATGCAACCCGATTCCCCTGAACGCCACGCTCACTGCGGATGCAGTCATCATTCGGGAGGCGGACGTGGCGGCCGGCAGCCGCCCGTTCCAGCAATAAGCCCATGTTCGTGCGCCTGGTGTACGAATCGTTCCGGCGGCAGAAGCGTCGTAAGCTACTGGCCACGGTTGCTATCACGCTGGGCGTAGGCGTGGCTACAGCTATGATCGCGGTCGCCACCGACATCGGCGACAAGATCAACCGCGAATTGCGGACCTATGGCGCAAATCTGCTCGTAACGCCCCAGGAAGACACGCTGGACCTCGAGATCGGCGGCGTGAACCTGAAGCCGCCCAGCGATGGCGCTTACCTTAACGAGGCAGACCTGCCACGCATTCGTGGAACCTTCTGGCACCACAACATCGTCGGCTTCTCGCCCATGCTGCCCGTGACTGTGGCCGTCGGTGGAACGGATGGCCCTAAGGTCGGCCTGCTGGGCACCTACTTCTCCAAGAAGTTGACTTTCGGCAAGGACGACTTCATCACTGGTGTGCGCATCACTCATCCCTGGTGGAAGGTGCAAGGCGCCTGGCCCGATGACGAATCAAGCGACGTTCTGGTCGGCGAAGATCTCGCTCGCGGGCTGGATCTCCGGCCAGGAACTCAGGTCGAACTCGCAGGGCAGCCCCATCGCATCTCCGGGCTACTTTCGACAGGCAGCACTGAAGATCACGAAGTTGTGGCTCCCCTTTCCGTGGCCCAGCAGATTCTCGGCAAGCCGGGTGCCGTACGACGCCTCTATGTCAGTGCGATGACGAAGCCCGAGGACGCGCTCGCCCGCCGCGATCCTAAGTCCATGAGCGGCGAAATGTTCGACCGCTGGTATTGCTCGCCGTATGTGCAGTCCATCGCCTACCAGTTGCAGGAAGCCATTCCCCATTCTCATGCGGAGCAGATTCGCCAGGTCGCACAGAACGAAGGCACCGTGCTCTCCCGCATCCAGGGACTGATGTTGCTCGTGACCTTAGCTGCGTTGTTTGCCTCCGCTCTGGCCGTCTCTGCCGCGATGGCTACGACGGTATTTGAGCGCCGCGCCGAAGTCGGATTGATGAAGGCGCTTGGTGCCAGCCACGTTGCAGTCGCCACTTTGTTCTTCACGGAAGCAACTTTGCTGGCGCTCATCGGTGGCGCAGCAGGGTTCGGCGCTGGAGCCTGGCTCGCGCGCCAGATTGGCAAGTCGATATTTGACTCGCAGATCGTGATCGAGCCGGTGTTATTCCCTTTCGTCCTCGGGATTGCCGTGCTGGTCACATTTGCCGGTAGCGTGGCTGCTATCCGCCGGGCGGTAAAGTTCGACCCTGTATTTGCACTGCGGGGTGACGCTTGAGCATCGTCTCCAATACCAACATAGCCCGCCGCCGCGCCCAGGCGCGCCACACTTCGATGTTTCTGCGTATGCTCTGGCGTGCCGCGATTTTGCGCCGTGGGCGTGCAGCCTCCGCCCTGGTAGCGATGGCCGTAGCAGCAGCCGTAGCCACAGCCATGCTCAATCTCTACGTCGATGTGCAGGCCAAGTTGCGCAAGGAGTTTCGCAACTACGGCGCCAATCTGGTCGTGGTCGGTAAGAGCGGCACGCTGGATACCGACGCCATGCGCACGGTGCAATCGGCGCTGGCGGGCAAAGGTCTGGCCGTGCCCTTTGCTTACGTTGTGGCGCGAACCCCGGACGGCCAGTCCGTGGTCGTGGCCGGCACCGATCTCTCCCTCGCGCGCAAACTGGACAGTTGGTGGTCGGTTTCATCTTGGCCAAGCGCTTCCGGCGAGGCTCTCATCGGCGTGCGAGCGGCCTCTGTGGTGAGCCCGCAGCCAGGTGATTTTGGGCTCAGTTTTCAGGGCAAGACTGTTCGTCTCCAGCCCGCGGGAACTCTCCGCACCGGCGCCGCCGAGGACAGCCGTGTCTATCTCTCGTTGAACGATTTTGAGGCCTGGACTGGAGTCCAGCCCTCCACAATAGAAATCGCCGCTTCCGGCTCTCCCGAGGAAGTCGCCGCCTTCTCCCGTGAATTGCAGCAACAGCTTCCCGACGCCGACGTCCGCCCGGTGCGTCAGATCATGGAAGGCGAGGCGCGCGTGCTGGGCAAAACCCGTGCGACTCTGCTTGCCGCAGCCACCTTGATCATCCTGACCTCAGCGCTGTGCGTCCTTGCCACCCTGATGGGCTGGGTGTTCGATCGCCGACGGGATTTCGCCATCATGAAAGCCTTGGGCGCATCCGAGCGGCTGATTTCCGGCTTCTTTGCCGCCGAAGCGCTGGCCATGGGCGCCTTCGGAGCCCTGGTCGGGTTCGCAGCCGGAGTGGGCGTGGCCACCTGGATCGGACGAGTAAATTTTCATGCGCCGGTAGTTCCCCGCTTCAGCGTCTTGCCGGTCGTCCTGCTTGGTAGCATGGCCGTGGCGCTCCTTTCTTCGGTGCTTCCAATCTCGTTGTTGCGGCGAGTTGAGCCCGCTATGATCTTGAGGGGGGAGTGAGATGATCAAGCTCAGAAACGTCAGCCGGTTGTATCCCGCCCAGGCCGAAAGCAACGGCGGCGTAATTCGTGCGCTTGACGATTTCTCCCTGAACGTAGACCCCGGCGAATGGGTCTCCATCATGGGCCCATCCGGATCTGGCAAGTCCACCTTAGTCAACCTGATCGGCTGTCTCGATCGCCCCACCTCCGGCGAGATCTGGCTTGACGGTGAAAACGTCGCGGCCCTCTCTTCCACCGAGCTCAACCGCGTCCGCGCCGAAAAAATCGGGTTTGTGTTTCAGCAGTTCCACCTCATCCCCTATTTGACCGCGGTCGAAAACGTCATGCTGGCGCAGTACTTTCACAGCATGACTGACCAGCAGGAAGCAGTCGATGCTTTGGATCGGGTGGGGCTTAGGGACCGCGCTCATCATCTTCCTTCGCAATTGTCGGGCGGTGAACAGCAGCGCGTGTGCATTGCCCGCGCCCTCATCAACGACCCGAAGATCGTCCTCGCCGACGAACCCACCGGTAACCTGGACGCCAGCAATGAGGAAATCGTATTGCGGCTGCTTCGCGAGCTCCACCAGCAGGGACGCACCATCGTGATGGTGACGCACGATCCCGTCGTCGCCCGCCTGGCCGACCGCCGCATCGAGTTGCACCACGGCAAAATCGCGGCTCAGGAGGTCTTCTCCATGGCCGACGAAGAGCAGTTCGACGAGGTGCTCGAAGAACTCTGGGTGTTGGCCGAACACGGCGAACCGGCTGAGGTGGGACGGATGGAAGTCCACGGCGCTCTTCCGGTCAGCATCGCGGTCGAAAAAATGACTCAACTCGGCCTCGTGACCGCCGTGCCGCATCCTTCTGAGCCGCACGACCACAAGCCCTTTGTCAATCCTTGTCATGACGCCCTGAAGCCCACTGCCGTTTCCATCGGCGATGGCAGCGCTATCGTCGAACTTACCCCTCGCGGACGCCAGCGCGCTGCCGATATCATTCGCCGCCACCGCCTGGCCGAGCGCCTGTTCACCGACAGCCTGGCCATGGACAGCGAGACTGAAATCGAACAGCAGGCCTGCAAGTTCGAACACATCCTCTCGCCCGAGGCCACTGACAAGATCTGTAGCTTCCTTGGACATCCCAGGACCTGCCCCCACGGTGCGCTAATTCCCCCTGGCCCATGCTGCGAAAAAACTGCCGAACTCGCAGGCCTCTCCTTCGTGAAGGAACATAAGGGCTAGCGGCAGATGACTACCCGCAGAACTTGCATCGGCGTCTTCGATTCCGGCTTTGGCGGCCTCACTGTTCTTAAAGTGTTACTTGAGCTTATCCCCAATGTCGACTACATCTATTTCGGGGATACTGCCCGCTTACCCTACGGCTCCAAGTCTGTCGAAACCGTGGCCCGCTACGCGGTCGAAGCCGCCCACTACCTGGAGCAGCACAACGCAGAAATGCTGGTGATCGCCTGCAACACCGCGACCGCCCTGGCCCTGGACCAGATCACAAAAGCAGCCAGCGTTCCCGTCATCGGAGTGGTCGAACCGGGCGCGGAACGCGCGTCCGCTGTGACTAAGACCGGCAAAGTCGTTGTCTTGGGCACCGAAGCCACTGTCTGTAGCCACGCCTACCTGAAAGCCCTCGAAGCCCGCGGCGTGCGGGCAAGTGAAAAAGCCTGCCCTCTCTTGGTTCCGCTGGTCGAAGAAGGATGGGTTCAGCACCCCGTAACCGAACAAGTGGCCCGCATCTATCTTGGAGAGGCGTTCTCCGGCGGCTTCGAGTCAGCCGATGTTCTCCTGCTGGGGTGCACGCACTATCCTCTTATCAAACCGCTTCTGCACCGCATCGCTCCGCCTCATGTACAAATCGTCGATTCCGCCGAATCCACCGCCGAAGCCGTGCGCAAACTGCTTCGCCGCAGCCCGCTGCCCGACCCGGGGCAAAATGAGCGCCGTCAGCTTCCTCGGTTAGGTTTCTTTGCCACGGATTCTACGGAGAAATTTCTTCGCCTCGGCGCGCGCTTTCTCGGTCGGCCTATCGCCGATGTCCAGCACGTAGACCTGAAAGAATAGGCGCGGCCTGACTCAGTCTTGCCCTCAAACAAAAAAAGCGGCCGCTTTCGCGGCCGCCTTCGACTACCAGAAACTCTTAATACAAACGGAAGCTCACTTCGACATTGATCTGCACTGCCACCGGCTTGCCGTCTTTCATCGCCGGCTCGAACTTCCAGGTTTTGACAGCTTCGATTGCCTTCTCATCAAGTCCAAGTCCCAGGCTGCGCGCAATCTTGATGTCGCGCGGATGGCCATCCGGCCCAACCACTAGCCAAAGAACGCAGACTCCCTGGTACTTCGCCTTCCGTGCTTCCTCGGAATATTCCGGATCGGGCGCGTACAAGGCTCGTGGGGCCGAGACTCCGCCGCCCACGCGAAACACTCCGCCGCCGATTCCGCCGCCGCGTCCCGGCCCGACCCCTGGGCCTTCGCCTGAACCTACGCCACCGCCGCTGCCGGAACCGATGCCTCCGCCAGAGCCCGTTCCGTTCGACGGTGGACCGGAAGGAAGATGCGACATGGGGTCGCCCAGCGTCGGCAGGTTGTTCATTGCCATCTTGATCTGAGGCGGAACCACCACCGTTGGTTCAGCGGTGAGCTTCGGATTTTCGTTTCGCACCACCACCGCGGGCGGGACTATCTGCTGCATGGAGAACTTTGGCAGTTTGCCTTTAGGGGCCTGGAACTTGTCGCGGTCGCCACCGCCGCCACCACCGCCGGCTTCCGTCTTGGAAGGAGGCAGCGGAGGAATGTCATCCGGGGCCACCAGCGTAACCGTCTCTTTGGGTTTGGCGATTTCCTGTACCAC
>Ga0335079_10000888_pt1 | contig 33832 bp, 25 predicted proteins | sample Lox_Sample_33_FD_206719 | JGI IMG/M metagenome (GOLD analysis project Ga0335079, IMG submission 206719) | Soil microbial communities from Loxahatchee National Wildlife Refuge, Florida, United States - Lox_Sample_3.3 | ecosystem: Environmental > Terrestrial > Soil > Wetlands | place: USA...
TTTCGGGCTGGCGCTGCAAAGCGGTCTTGTAGACACGAGCTGCTTCCTCGAAATTTCCAGAATTGTAATAGGCATCGCCGCGAAATTCCGCAAGCAACGCCGTGCGATGGCCGTGATGCTCGGCTTGCGCAAGACACGACAGTGCAGTCGAGTATTTTTCAAGGCGGACGAGCGCGACGCCCTGGAAAAACCAGGCGAGGCCCAACCGCGGGTTGAGCTGGCAGGCGCGTTCGAATAAAGCGCGAGCTTCCTCGAGGTTGCCGAAATTGTCCATCTCGACGAGGCCAAGCTCGAAGTGGGCCTGGGCGTCGTTCGGCATCTCGCGGATCTTCAACTTTCCCAATTCACGGTACAAAACATTCTTGCGCTCGCGCTCCTCGGCCGATGCGGCGAGGCCAAAATGATGGATGAAGAAGGGAACTTCGCCGATCTTGCGGCCGAGTTCTTGAAGGCGCGGGCCGACGCTCTCGTGGACGCGGCCGACAAAGTAGACCCCAGGATCGCGGCGGAAGAGGCGAACGTTTTGGTGCTCGACGTAAGCGGGATACGGCCGCGCGGCGGCAAGCGAGGAATCGTTGGGAACCGCGGAACGATCCCACACGCGATCCTGGAGACTGAGGACATAGTTTCGGATGGTGACCTGGTAACCACCGACGGAAGAGTCCTTCAAAAGAGCGGGAATGGTTTGAGAGAGCTCAGGATCGAGAATCTCGTCGGCGTCCAGAAAGAGAACCCAATCGGATCGCACAGCCGCCAACGCGCGATTACGCGCTTCAGCAAAGTGATTTGTCCACGGGATGGAGATGACGCGCGCGCCGAGGCGTTGCGCCAGGGCGATGGTGCTGTCCACCGAACCGGTATCGGCCAGCACCATCTCGTTCACCACTCCCCGCACGCTCGCGAGACACGCTTCGAGGGTTTCGGCAGCATCGCGGACGATCATGGAGAGCGTAAGGTTCATCAGCTCAGGCACGAAGACTTGAGGCGAAGCGCGAGAAATTCATCGGTTCGCAGAAATTCCAGGATCAAAGCTCTTTTCGTCATTTTCTCGGAGACGATTCGGCTGAGCCAATGCAGCTTGCCTTGCGCGTCGGGGCTACGTCCGAGAATTTCCTCATAGCATTTTTCCAAATCCGCGGGTTGCGCCTGGTTTTCGAGTTTCCCCGAATTCCATGCAGAACAGAAGGCCGCTTCGTCAAAAGAATTTCCGGCGAGAAGGGCCAAAGCGTCTGGACGCTTGCGATACGCCAACTTCCAACTGCTCCATACTCCGCCATTCAAGAGATCCTGGGCCGCTTTCTCGACGAAACGGCGATAGTCATCAAAGAAGTTGGGAGGCGCGGCGAAGAACTCGGCAAGGTTGGCACGTTCCTCCGCGGCATAGAAGCGGTTAAGTCCATCGAAGTACATGAAGACATAGGAAGCCCTGCGGAGCAGGGGTTCCCAGGATTGCCAGGTGGGCTGCGGAGAATTGGGCGGCGTGGCTTCGACGACAGCAATCGTGGGCCGAAAGCGGTTCCAATCGTTACTTTGAATTATTTTCTCTTCCCAACCCTCAGCGTCAATTTTCAGAAAGTCAATCCGCCGTGGACCGCAAGCTTCGAGGTTAACGTCCCTGGGACGGAACCTTTGAAGAAGCGCATGAAAATTGGGGTGCGGTTTGATATAGATGCCGGACCAGCCGCGCTCGTAGAACGAACAGGTGACGGAATCGAGCAGCGGGTGCATGGCGCCCACGTCGACATAGAATCCTTCCGGCTGAGAAGCAAAGCACCGCTGAAGCATTACGTCTTCGAGGTTCTGGGCGTAAGAAATCATTCGCAATCCATCAAAGGTCGAGGAGTGAGGATGGTGCGAGTTGCGAAAGCGAGCGGGCGATTCCGATTTGGAATGGGAGAAGACGCAGTTTCCAAATTGAACTGGAATCCTGGTGGAAATCGCAGTTCGCCACTGAGCAAGCTGACACAACAACCAGGCTTTGGCGCAAACATTAAAGTTTCCTCATCCGGGACCCAACACCGAGCGTTGGAGTGATGCACGTTGAAGTGCAAATCAGCGAGGAAAGCATGAGAAGAATCTAGGCTCGAAAAGAGAGAGGGCGAGGGCAAAGGGGGGAACTGGCGGCAATTGACTGATCAGGGGAAGAGACATTGGGAAGTCGAGCTTCAAACGCATTGAGCTTATGGAAGAGAACTTGCATGGGGAAGCTGGACAGATCCCAAACCAGGAGAAAAGTAAGTGGATTGTCGCGAGGAAGGGGCCCGATTCCGATGAAGCAGGAAGCGGTTGCCGTGATTGGCGCTGCAGGGCACGTGGGACTGGGATTGACGCTCAGCATCGTGGAAGCAGGCCATCGTGTATTCGGAATTGACATCAATGAGCAAGCGCTGAACGGGCTTCGGTCGGGAAAGGTCCCGTTTATTGAGGAGAACGCGGAAGAAGTTCTGAAGCGCGTGCTGGAGAGCGGAAGGCTGACGTTGACGTCGGACGCGTCCCGCGTACAGGAATGCGGGGTCATCGTGGTGATTCTTGGAACCCCCATTGACGAGAACTTGAATCCGGTGGTTGCTCCGCTGCATGAACTGTTTCGTTCGTTGCGTCCGCACCTGCGCAAAGGCCAACTGATCATCCTTCGCAGCACGGTTTCGCCGGGAACGACGGACAGCGTGCGCGCATCGCTGGTGCACGAGACCGGTTGGCGAGTCGGCGAGGATATTTTTCTGCTTTACGCGCCGGAACGCGTAGTGCAAGGCAAAAGCCTGGCGGAAATCAAGAGCCTGCCGCAAATCGTGGGGGCCTATGACAAGCTCAGCTTTCGCAAAGGAGAGGAATTTTTCAAGACTTTCATCAACAACCGCTGCATTCCGCTGACGCCCTGCGAAGCGGAGCTTGCCAAGCTGATGTGCAACATGGCTCGGTACACGGCGTTCGCCATGGCGAACGAGTTTTATCTCGTTGCCGATCAGTACAAAGCCAACATTCACCGGATTCTGGATGCATGCTCCTGCGATTACCCACGCTTTACCGTGCCATCGCCAGGCGCAAACGTTTCTGGCCCGTGTCTCTTCAAGGACGGTTTTTTTCTGGTGCAGTGGTTTCCGTTTCCTGACCTGATCCTGACGGCTTTCAAGATCAACGAGAGTATGCCCGTGCATATTTTCAAGAAAATCCAGGCGGAAAAGACGATTCGCAAAGTGGGAGTGTTGGGCCTGACGTTCAAGGCCGGCAACGACGACACGCGCTATTCGCTGAGCTTCAAGCTGAAGAAGTTGCTCGATGCGGCAGGATATTCGGTGGCGATGGTGGATCCTTATCTTCCCGAACATGAAGATTTGGATGCTCTACGCGGGTGTGACGCAATCGTGCTGATGACCCCACACCGGGAGTTTGCCGACCTGCAGGCGATCGCCGACGTCGTGGACAATGCGGATTGCTGGTACGTGGATGTTTGGGGCATGTGGGAGGCCATGCGCGGGAAATCCGACAATGGCGCGTTTTATGGGCGGGAGATTCCACGAACTGTGGAGATCCTGGTCCGCCGATGAAATCCAGGGACAACCAGCCATGAAACTTCTGCTCTGCGGGAGCGAGGGACGCATCCTGTCACAGTCGATTCCGCATTTGCTGGCGGCGGGCCACGAAGTGACCGGAGTGGACAATTGCAAGAAATGGGGCATTCCTTCGCGGCGCCTCGAATATCAGCTGAAAGTGGGCGATTGCTGCGACGTGGAGTTCATGCGCCCGCTCTTTCGCGGCCTGGAAGGCGTCATCCAGGGCGTGGCCACGCTCTACGGAGTGGTGGGATTCCACGACCGCGCGGTGGATATTTTGACGAACGACATCGCCGCACATCAGAACGTGGTGCGCCTTTCGCTGGAAGCAGGGGTCCGCAGAGTGGTGCTGCTGTCTTCGTCTGTGGTCTATGAACAGTCCGCGAAAGAGCCGCATCGCGAGGAAGATGTGGAATCAGCAGGCATTCCCCGGACGGACTACGGCATCTCGAAGCTGGTGAACGAACGTATTTCGCGCGCCTACAGCCAGCACTGCGGATTAAAGTTCACGATTTGGAGGCCCTTCAACGTACTCGATCCGCAGGAAGAAGCGGAGCCCGCGGCCGGGTACAGCCACGTTTTCGCGGACATGGTCCAGCGCATCGTGCTGCAGCGGCAAAATCCCCTGGAAATCCTGGGGAATGGAAAACAAATTCGCAGCTTTCTGCACATCCGGGAAGCGGCGGAGGTCCTTGCAAAATTTTCCTTCGACCAGCGAACCGAGAATGAAACCTATAACCTGGGCCGTGACGAACCGGTGACCATGGAAGAGCTCGCCCGCCGCATCTATCGCGGAGCCATCAAGCACGGAATGATTCCGGACACGGGGCCGCTGTCGTTTCTGGAGAAGCCGGTGATGGAAACGGACGTAAAGCGCCGAATCGGCAGCTTTGAAAAAATGGCGCACGATCTTGGCTGGGAATCACACGTTTCGCTGGACGAATCACTGGACGACTGTCTGGCGGCAGTGGAATCGCGGCAGCAAAGGCCCGCGGGACACGCCCGATGAACCTCGAAGTTCGCTGCGCCTCATGCCTGAATGTTTCCGGGACGAATCCGTGAGCCGCGCGCCTGTGAAACTCGCGGAGAATGCCACCGAGCTTAACCCCTCTGGGAAGAGCACGCGGGCCGTCCAGGCGCGAAAAAAAGCAAATTTGAACCGGCCGAAAACCGGAGTCCTTTTTCAGGGATTTATTTTCGACGGCAGCGGCTACGCGGAAGAGACTTGGGTGGAAGCGCTCGGACTGCACGCCGCGGGAATCAATCTCCAAATCCAGCCACTAGGAAGAACCAAGGACGATCGAAAACTCCTTCCGGCAGACGCGCGGGCGCGGCTCACACTGCTTACCAACAACCAGGTGGACTTAAGCGGCGGTGTGTTTTATATGTGCACGCCGCCGGACATGTTTGATGTGACGCTCTCTGGGAAATACCGCGTGGGCCGCACGATGTTCGAAACCGATCGCATCCCGGACGGGTGGACGGAACTTTGCCAGACCATGGATGAGATCTGGGTTCCCTGCCAGTTCAACGTGCAAACCTTTTCCGGCGCTGGCGTGGATTTGAAGCGCTTGAAGGTGGTGCATCCGGGGGTGGACACGAATCTGTTCCGTCCGGGAGTGCAACCGATGGAGATTCCGCAAACGCGCGGGTTTAATTTTCTGTCGGTGTTCGATTGGCACCTGCGGAAGGGCTACGACATATTGTTGCGCGCCTATTTCGAGGAGTTTCGACGGGATGAAGATGTGTCGCTTGTGCTGAAGACGTACCAGATCAACGATCCCGCTTCGGACCTGCAAGCGAGGTTGGCGTATTTCATCGAGCGCACAATGAAGTTGCGGCTGGAGGATGTTCCGCCGCTGATCCTGGTGAACGGTTTTATTCCGCAAGCCAGCATGCCCAACTTGTACGCGGCGGCGAGCGCTTTCGTTCTGCCAAGCCGTGGCGAAGGCTACGGACGCCCGTTCATGGAGGCACTGAGTTGCGGAGTTCCGGTGATCGCCACGAAATGGAGCGGACAACTCGAATTCCTGGATGAAGCAAACAGCGATCTCGTGGAATTGGAAGGAATCCGGGAGGCGCCCTGGGATGTGGACATGGAGTATTACTCCGGGCACCGGTGGGCGGAACCGAGCGTGGACGATCTCCGAGCGAAAATGAGATGGGTTTTTGGCCATGCTCGCGACGCGAAAGAAAAAGCCGCACTGGGTCGAAAGAACATGCTAGAGCGGTTCTCCTGGGACGCCGTCATCCCTAAGTGGGTAGCCGAATTTCGCAGACTGCTCGATTGAAAGGGGCTCGCACCTTTTGTGGGAATCTATGTCGTCTCTGCGAATGAAGGAAAGGTGCTGGAGACCTATGAACGATCCACGAGAATCGCGCTGATTTGCGAAGAAAGTGAAGCATCAAGTTTTCCCGATCCGCTCCGCGAGGCCTCGGACTCGATCCAGCGCAACGTCGTTGAATTCCTCGACAATGGAACCTTGCCTGAAAACTCGGATGGAATGATCGTGTGGCTGGCCGGAGAGCGGCTTCTGCAAGGAGACACTGCAGGAATCCGGCGGCATCTGGTGGGAACCCCCTGCCGCGGGATGGTGCCGGTGCACCTGCCGTGCATGGAGGAGCTGGATTTGATCAGCCTGCAACCGAGACTGGTGATGCGCGGCGCTACCACCGACCGGGTCTGCAACAACATCCGCATCGCCGGCAACCCAAAACCTTCCTTCGAGGTGCGGTCCGCGCTGGAACGGAACGCCGAGCCGTGGGCGCGACTGCATCTCGCGCTCCTTGACGAAATGAATGCTCCGGGCTCCGGCTGTGAAGCCCTCGCCCGCATGTGGCTGGAGAAAGGCTGGCATCCGGTTTTGGCAAGTTTGGTTCTGAGAAACCTAGTTGTTTTGCTTTTGCGGCATGACCACGCTTCGGAGGCGGAGAGGCTGCTGGAACAAGGGAGGCAACTCTTCCAACGAAATGCGGAGCTTTCCTATATAGCTGCGCTGCTTGCGGCCAACCGAAAGAAGGTCAATCAGGTTCTCTCCCTCCTCCGCCATGCGACGGCCGAAGGCGATCCAGGCTTTGTCGGAAGCGGTGGCGAGCGATCGTACAGGGCCCATTGGCTCATGGCGCGCGCTCTTGAGCCCATGGGAGAGCAACAAACGCTTTTGCATCATTACCGGCTCGGTCTTCATGCTCGGCCGACATTTGAGCCGTCGATTGTGGGTTTATTGAGGCAAAGGCTCTCTTATCAATCGGCGTACCGGCTGCGGCTGGAGCTATGTCCCCTGGCACGGCGCGAGCCGCGTTATTTCGAAGGGATATTCTTTTTTTTACTTTTGCACCGCCAGTTCAAGTCGGCGGAACGTCTGGTGCGAATGGTTCCGATCGAAGAGGAACTGAGAAAGAAATACCGAGCGGTCTATGAAGACGTGGCGGCGGCGTACGTACCGGAGAAAAAGAGTGGTGGGCTAACGGGCGTCGTGCTGAGTGGGCCGTTTCTGATCCTGTCGTCTCTCGCACGTGTAAACCGGGAGCTTGGCGTCGCGCTTCTGGCGTGTCCGGAGCTGGAAGTCGGCTTCGAGCCGCACGGGCTTGCACGAATGGCCGCAGAGCAGGTGCCCGAAGGTGGCCTCGCGAATCGGGGACTCTACCAGCGCCCAAGGCACTGCGATCTCACCGTTCGCCATCATTGGCCTCCGGATTTTGAGCGGCCGCTGGGGGGAAAGCTCGCATGCATTTTTCCCTGGGAATTCGGAGCCATTCCCAAGCGTTGGGCAACCAGGATCGAAACAAATTTGGACGAAGTCTGGGTGCCGTCCCAATTTGTGCGTTCCGTGCTAATCCGTTGTGGAGTCTCCGCTTCTCGCGTTCAAGTGATTCCGTACGGCTTGAACGCGCATGTGTTCAGGCCTGACGGACCCAACTGGCTTCCTGACGCGGCCCGCGGCTGCATCTTCCTCTTTGTCGGAGGCATCATTGAGCGCAAGGGATTGGACGTCCTTTGCGAAGCATTCCTCGCCGCGTTTGGCTCTGGAGAAGATGTCACATTGGTTCTAAAGGACCAGGGTTCCGCTACTTTTTATGGAAACTCGAAGCTTTTTAGTTCGATTCGGTCACTGGCGAAGAAACACACAGGGCCGCGCGTGCTCCTGCTTTCGGACGAACTTTCAGACGAAAAACTGGCGGCGCTATACAGAGGAGCGAACGCATTTGTTTTGCCCTATCGCGGCGAGGGCTTCGGCATGCCCATGGCCGAAGCACTCGCATGCGGAACGCCAGTAATCGCGACGGGTTTGGGTCCGGCAAGGGAATTTTGTCCCGAGGGTTCGACATACTTCATTCGAGCCAAGGAGGTCATCATGCCAGAGCCGCCGTCTTACCTGGGGTCCCTGGCAGCGGATTGCACCTGGTTCGAGGCGGACGTGCACGATTTGGCTCAAAAGTTGCGGGAAGTGTATGAGAACCGGGAACACGCGAAGCGGCGCGGGATTCTGGGAAGCGAAATTGTGCGCAAGGCGCTTGCCTGGGACAACGTGAAAACTCTGTATCTTGCCCGCATACGCGCCCTGACTGCGCCAAGCGGCAAACAGTAAGGTTTCTGTGAGTTGCCGCAACCGCGGCAGGCGGAGAGGACGATCCTGCAATTCAACATTGGAGTTCTCTTATGATTGCGTACCGCTCCGTCCCATGCGGCTCAACCGTATGAAGTTCCTGCCGATATTAGCATTGAGGGAGAACTGCGTGGTTTTCCTCCGGCGAGGTGCGCCCGGTTCTCACGACTTATGATCCAGCTCACTCGGCTGAACAACCAACCGCTCGTGGTCAACTCCGACTTGATCAAATTTGTGGAGAGAGCGCCAGACACCGTCCTTACGCTAGTCACGGGCGAGAAAATTGTCATCCGCGAGACGACCGAACAAGTCCTCGAAAGAATCGTCGAATTTCGCAGGAGCATTCTTGAGGGCCTCAAAATCAGCAAGACCGGAGCGTCGCTCGCCGGTCCCAGACTAATCCTCGAACCTGAATCGGCGAAGGGCGAGAGCTGAGGGCGCCGATGGACAAAAGCAGCTTTGGCGGGATCATTCTTGCAGTCGGGGGCATTCTGCTGGGGCTTTTCCTGGAGGGAGGGAAGATCGCTCAAATTCTCCAGCCTACGGCGGCCATGATCGTTTTTGGCGGCACGCTCGGCGCGATCATGTTGCAGTTTCCCCTGCGTGTCGTTCTGGTGGCGTTCCGCAGCCTGGGCCAGTTGTTCATTGATCCCTCGCGCGATCCGCAGAGCATGATCGCGGAAATCGTTGGCTATGCGCATAAAGCGCGCAAGGACGGAATCGTTTCCCTGGATAGCGATCTCGAGAAAGTCAAAGACCCCTTCCTGAAAAAGTCCCTCATGCTTGCCGTGGACGGCACCGAGCCGCAGGAGATTCGCAAGATGATGGAGCTCGAACTCGACAATCAGGCCGAACACGAAGAACACATTCCCTCCGTTTTTGAGTCTGCGGGTGGCTTTTCGCCCACCATCGGGATCATTGGCGCCGTGCTCGGGCTCATCCAGGTGATGCAGCATCTCGACAATATCTCCGAAGTAGGGCGGGGAATTGCCGTGGCTTTTGTGGCGACCATTTATGGCGTTGGCGCGGCGAATCTGTTTTTTCTTCCCGCATCCGGAAAGATCAAAATGCGAATCCGCCAGGAACAGGTTCGGCGGGAGATGATGCTCGAAGGAGTGATTTCCATCCTCGAGGGCATGAATCCCCGCATGATCGAGACAAAGCTGCGGGGCTTTTTTGTGCAAGCGAACCAGCAGGAAGTGGGTAAGAAAGCGGCATGAGCCGCAGAAGAGCAGCTGCGGGGCACGGTAACCGCGAACGCTGGCTGGTCTCTTACGCCGATTTCATCACCTTGCTCTTCGCGTTTTTCGTCGTTCTCTATGCTTCCTCCCAGGTGGACAAGCGCAAAGTCGGCAAATTGGCGATGGCCATCCAGGTCGCATTTCAGCAATTGGGCGTGTTCGACACTTCCAATACACAGATTCCCTTGAACGATTCCGAAGCCATTCCTTTTTCAAAAATTCAAGTTGTAGAAAACTCTGAACGCACGGCGGACCTGGAGCGCTTTGTTCAGCCAATGAAAGGCGTGCTCACCCCGATTACCAACGCCCCAATGAAAGACATACAGGCGGACCTGGAAAAGGCGCTTGCCCCGGAGATTAAGCGCCATGTAGTGGAGATTAAACCCACGCGAGAAGGGCTGGTCGTAAGCTTGCGGGAGATGGGTTTCTATGAAAGCGGATCGGCACTCATGCGACCCTCATCCCGGGGGGCCGTTGACCGGTTGGCGGCGATTCTGGGCCCTCGGACCGAGTCGCTGCGCATAGAGGGCCACACGGATAATATTCCGATTCACAATTCTCAATACGCATCCAATTGGGAACTCTCCACGGCGCGCGCCTCGGAACTTATCAAGCTGTTCGTGGAGCGATATCATTTCGATCCTGCCCGGCTCTCGGCTGCGGGATATGGCGAATTTCACCCCGTCGCTTCCAATGACACTGCGGAAGGACGAGCCCGAAACCGTCGCGTGGACATCGTAATCTTGAATCCGCCCCGACTCGACCTGGTCCAACAGCAGCGGGGCCCCGACACTCCTGTCCATCAATCCTCTCCCTGACGAAGTGCCGCGTTCAAGCGGAGGTGCAAGATGGGCAACACTCGGACCAGGATTCTTGACAGGCTTCGAAGTCGAGCCGAAAATGCTTTTACCCCCTTCCAAATCTATGTCTTAAGTGTGGGCCGATGCGCATACTTGTCGCCGAAGATGACGCGCCGCTTGCTCAATTTCTCGAGCAGCGATTGCAGCAGGAGCAGTTTGCCGTGCAAGTGGTTCCAAATGGAAATGACGCGCAACGCCTGGCGGAGGAAGAGAGATTCGATCTTTTGCTCCTGGACTTGAAGCTTCCTGGGGCCGACGGGCATTCCGTGCTGCGCAACATTCGATCCCATCAATCAGACTTGCCCGTGATCATCATCACGGGTTCTGCGTTGGTGGAGGAGCGCGTGCGTGGCCTCGAAGAAGGAGCCGATGATTACGTGGCCAAGCCCTTCGCCTTTGCGGAACTGCTTGCGCGCATCCGAGCCGTGTTGCGTAGAGGCAATCGGCCGGCGAGAACCGTACTGAAAGTGGAGGATTTGGAGCTTGACCGCGTTTCGCATGGCGTCACTCGCTCGGGGCACGCGATCGAACTCAGTCCAAAGGAATACGCGCTGCTCGAATTCCTGATGCGCAATGCGGGAAGTCCCGTCTCGAGGGCCATGATCGTCGAGCAGGTTTGGAAATTGAACTTTGATACCATGACCAATGTCGTGGACGTGTACATCAATTATTTGCGCCGAAAAGTGGACGCGGGTTACGACCGCTGCCTCATCCGCACGATCCGGGGCACCGGATATCAAATTGGCGGCAACCACGTGATGCATTGAGCCGAAATCTGTGGAATCCGCCAGCTTTTGCTCCCAGTTATGACCAGATATAAAAGAGAAATGGCGTCCATGCAGAACCTGGACGCCATTCTCCGAAGGAGACTTAGGCTTAGCGAGGCTTTTGGGCGTCGTTGGATGGCAAAAGGCCAGAGCCGTCACCGCTTTCGGCCGAGCGTGCTCCGGGCGCGATCGCCAGAATGCCTTCCGTCGCCGAGGCGGCAATCACAGCGCCATTGCGTTGCGTTTGCAGAACCGGAAAATATCCGTCAGCCAATGGATCGCTCAGCCGGTTCCAGGTTTTTCCGGAGTCCGTTGATTCCAGCAGACCCTGCCGTTGCAGCGCAACAATCAAGGCTTTGCCGGTTCCCGCCACGGATTGAAATTGCAGATCGCGGATTTCTTCGCGATTCCAATTGCGTCCCGCGTCATGGGAAACATAGAGCCCCATATTCGTGGCAATGAAGAGATTCGCATCGTCCACGTCATAGAGCCGAAGATTCCCGGCGGCAGCGAAGGTGATCGGGCGGGCCTCCCAATGAGCGCCAGCGTCGGCCGAGTAAAGCAGACTCCTCCCGGAAACTGCCCAGATTTGTGAACTGTCTCTCGAAGCCTCCAGGGATTGCGCCGGCTGTCTTAGGAAACTCTCCTTGCCCGCCGGCTTCCATGCTGCTCCTTTGTCATGGGAAATGAGCAGACCGCCGCTTGTCGCGGCGAACCACTCATTTCCACTGAAGGCGAGGTCGTCCACCTGATAGGGAAGCGGGCGCGAGGTTTCCGAGTTCCTGGTCCTTGACGCCCTGGGTCGGGACGACGCAACTTCCGATTCCAGCAACCCCGTCTTGACCCACTTGCCCTGGGCTTCCTCGTATTTTTCGAGGCCACCCTTGTTGACCGAAGCCCACCAGCCCGATGGCGTAGCAAACACGTGCAGAAGCTCGGCACGGCGCAAGCCAGGGCCGAGGGTCGTCCACGTGGCGCCTCCGTCTTTGGTTGCAAGGAAAGCGTTCGTATCGTAGCTGAGGACCACAAGTGTGCGCTCCGGGTGCTCGCGGTCCATAGCGATATCCAGAATGTGCTGGTGATGGAAGCCGTTGTTAGAGGCTGTGAAGGTCGCACCAGCGTCTTCACTGATCTGCACACCTTCACGTTGCGTGCCGATGATCACTTTCTGCGGATGCTTCGGATCAATGATCACCGCGTTCACGACCCAGTCCACGGGTGTCAAGCGCTTCCACTCGGCCCCTTCATTGGTTGTCTTCCAGAGTCCGTTCGTAGTGGCCGCGTACAAGGTATCCGCATTCGCTGGATCCTGCCGGATCATCTGCGTCCGGCGATAAACGAACGGAATCCCTCCGTAGCGTTTCCAATTCAATCCTGAATCCACACTGTGGTAAATCCCGGAGCAGGCGGTCGCATGCACGTTGGACGGATTTGAGGGATCCACGATGATGCTCATTACGTCTGAGTCGTCAATCATTCCTGCCTTGATCGAGGTCCAGTTTTTGCCGCCGTCGGCTGTTTTCCAAGGCAGGTGATAAGTTCCGGCATAGATGATGTTTTCATCGTGTGGGTCAAAAGCTACGGAATCAAAGTTTCGCAGGTCCTCGTTGCTCGTTGGGCTAATGCGTTCCCAGCTCTTTCCGGCGTCCTTAGACCGGTAAACCCCTGTCAGTGTTCCTGCGACCAATGTATTTGGGTTCGTCGGGGCTTGCGCCAGCGCGCGAACTGTCTCTTTGCCCAGCCCGATCAAATGCCATGTCCGCCCAGTGTCATTGCTTTCGTAAACGCCTCCGCCACCCGAATAGAGGGTCCAAGTGCTGGCAAAGAGACGGTTTGAATCGCGGGAATCAACCAGAATGTGGGTGACCACGTCGTCGTGGCCCGTCCCGATCCGGCTCAGGAGCTGCCAATGCCCACCTTCGTCGTTTGATGTGAAAACATGGCCGTCGGAGGTCCCCAAGTACAGCTTCTGGGAATTGTGAGAGTCAGACCCTAGGGAAATGACGTCGCCCCCTGGAGGTCCCACCTGCCGCCAGGTCTGCGCGTAGGTTAGCGCGCTCGAAGCCAACACCAAGACCATAGCCCCAAACCACTTGCCACGGATAAGCATGCTTGTCTCCCATAGCGCAGAAGCGCCCACAGGGGTAAAGTCTACGAATTCACGCGGAGGAGGTCGCCTGTCCTAAGGTCCAGAATTTGGGCAAGTTACTCACAGTAATAGTACTATGTTGAGAAGTTCTGGTACTTTTTCAAGTAGGGCGAGGCGAAACGCAGGCAACTTCTTTGCCATCTAAGTGTTTGTAGTGTTGGGTATTGTAATATGCTCCCTTCGGCCGGTACCCGCCCGGCGGGACTGGTCCGGGAAACGGGGGTTGTAATGAACAACAGGTCTTTGCTCCATCGGTCAGCGCTTGTCCTTTCCGCGACGGCTTTGCTCTGCCTGGGCTCTCCTTCGGTCCGTGCGGACGAAGGTGATGCTCCCACACGTGTAGCACTCATCAGTTTCGTTGATGGGTCCGTCTCCATGGAACCCGCGGGCACGACAGAATGGGGCAACGCGGATCTGAACCGGCCCATGACCATCGGCGATAAGCTCTGGGTGGACAAGGACTCTCGGGCAGAACTACAGGCAGGGCAAGTAACAATCCATCTCGACAGCATGACCTCCCTCTCTTTTCTAAACCTGGATGAAAACACGACGCAAATGCGGCTCGCTGAAGGCACGATCAATTTTCGCGTCCGAGAATTGCGTCAAAATGATATCTATGAAGTGGATGCGCCAAACCTCGCCTTTACCGTGAAACAGGCCGGGGCATTCCATATTGAGGTAAATGAGAACGGCGACGTCACCCAGGTGACCGTACTTCGTGGCGAGGGGGTGGCGACTGCCAACGGCCAGACCTATGACATTCAGGCCGGCCAGCGAGCCATCTTCACAGGTGCGGAAAATCCTCAATATCAGGTCGGCCAGGCCCCGGCGCCGGACGACTTCGATCAGTGGGCCATGGACCGGGATTTGCGCGAGGACAATTCCACTTCCGCGCAGTACGTTTCGCGCGATGTCCCCGGATACGATGATTTGGACAACAACGGAACCTGGAGCGAGGAGCCCGACTACGGCGCAGTTTGGTATCCCTCCGATGTCTCTGCGGATTGGGCCCCCTATAGTAACGGATATTGGAGCTGGGTAGGCCCTTGGGGTTGGACGTGGGTTGACTACTATCCTTGGGGCTTTGCGCCATTTCACTACGGCCGTTGGTCATACATCGGCGGCAGATGGGGTTGGTGCCCCGGCCCATATTATGCGCGTCCAGTCTACGGCCCTGCCTTTGTCGGATTCCTCGGTGGCGGCGGTTGGGGAGTTGGGTTTGGCTTTGGCTTCGGCGGCGGAGTCGGCTGGTATCCCCTGGGATGGGGTGAGCCGTTCCATCCGTGGTGGCACGCCAGCCGGTCCTACATCAATAACATCAACGTCCGCAACACACAGTTCCGCCGTGGAGCGGGATTTGTGAACACGACCGGCTCCCGGAATTTCAATTATGCTTACGCTCACAACGCTCGCGCGGTGACCGTTGCGTCTCGCTCGGCGTTTGTCGGGGGAAGGGCCATCAATCGTGGTGCCTATCACGTGACGGAAGCATCCCTGCGCGGAGCGCAGGTCACGAATCGGACAAATTTCACTCCCGGCCGTGAGAGTTATTTTGGTGCGCAAAGCAGGCGAGGGAATGTTGCCAGGCCTCCGGCAAGCGTTCGCAGCCGTGAGGTTGTGGCCATGAACAAGCCTGCGAGCGCAGCTTCGCGGATGCCTGTTCGTACCATGCCAACTTCAAACGTACGCTCCGCGGAGCGCGGATCTAACGCTGCAACGGCGTCGCGGCCCGCCATGGGCAGGGCGGCAGAGACAGCCAACGCCGCAAATATCGGCCGGTTCAACCAAGAGCACAATTCGTCTGCCATCACTTCTCGGCAGCGAGAGCTTGCTGCGGACAAGCCTCAATCCACAATGCGTGGCAGCGCTTCCGCCACAGGCCGTTCGGCCTCGCACTCAAACTCTGCGGAATCGAGAAGCAGCGGTCGCGTATGGGATGCTCAAGGCAGTACAACTGACCGCGGCCGCGCTCCTTCCGGATTCGGACGCAATGATTCGCCGGCCTCCGCGTCGCGCGGTGTGACTGCTCACTCAAGCCGTATGATGCAATCGGATCGTCCGCCCTGGGCTCGCGGTGAAGCGTCAGGCGGCGTCAATTCGAGATCAATCGCTTCGTATGACGGCGGCAGATCGCAGGCATACAACAACGTTCGCGGGGGAGAGCGGTCCTACCAAGCTCCGCAACGCAATTATGCCGATCGCGCTCCGTCCGGCTACTACGGTGGCCGTAGTTATCCCGCGGCGAGATCGTACGGTCCACCGGAGCGTTCCTATCCTTCGAGGTCGTACTCCGCCCCTCGCAGCTATTCGGCGCCGAGCCGGAATTACTCCGCACCGAGCCGCAGCTATTCCGCTCCCAGCCACAGCTACTCGGCTCCGAGCCGCGGATCCTCTGGCGGCGGCTCTCGTGGCGGTGGAGGTGGTAGCTCACACGGTGGCGGCGGCCCGCACGGACGTCATTAACTTCTGCTGGCTTTGAGGCAAGGAGACCCGCTCCCAGCAAGGAGCGGGCCTCCTTTGTTTGATTCCTCACGTTGTCCTGATATGCATGCACTTCCCCACTCCCCGGCGCATGACGCCGGGTGGGGCCCTCCCGAAATGGACACACATCCCCAAGGGGAGTACAACTCTGCCGCTCCCGGCGTGTTATACGAGTAGTAGCAGACGCGCACCGAGGTCATCCGCAGAAATTGGAAGCTGTCCAAGGTTGCCCGCCAAGGCGCGTGAGAATGATTCCTGGAAGATTCGGGAACCGCAGAATGGCAAATCCCGCAAGCGGATAGGCCGGGGAAGAATTTCAGGAGAGCAGCGATGAGGACTTACAGATTTCGTTGGGCGACTCTGCTGGGTGTGCTGGGGATTCTGGCGCTCATGGGGCCGCAAATCGCGTCCGCCGACGATGACGCCGATCCCCCTTCTCGCGTCGCAAGGCTCAATTACACAAGCGGCGCAGTCTCGTTTAGCCCCGCCGGGACCGATGATTGGGTGACCCCCGAGGTCAACCGCCCGATCACCATCGGCGACAAACTCTGGACCGACAAGGATTCGCGCGCCGAGCTGGGGCTTGGCACGGCATTCATCCGGCTCGACAGCCAAACAGGATTTTCCTTCCTGAATCTCGACGATCAGACGACGCAAATCCGCATCACCGAAGGCACCATTAACGTGCGCGTGAAAGAGCTCGAAAACAACGAGATTTTTGAAGTGGACACCCCCAACCTTGCATTTACCATCCAGCATCCCGGCTCCTACGCGATCAACGTGAATGAGAACGGCGATGTCACGACGATTAATGTCCGTGACGGCCAGGGCGAAGTCACAGGCGGCGGAAATACGTACTCGCTCCAAGCGGGAGAGTCCGACACCTTCACCGGCACGGATCAGATTGCAGAAAATACGGGCAGCCTTCCCGCTGACGACGATTTTGATACCTGGTGTGCGGATCGTGACCAGGGTGATGACCGCTCCATTTCCGCCCGCTATGTTTCCAACGACGTGGTCGGCTACCAGGACCTTGACAACTATGGGGGATGGCGCTCCGAGCCGGATTACGGCTATGTGTGGTTTCCGCACACAACGATCATCGGCTGGGCGCCGTATCGCTACGGACACTGGGTTTGGATTGCGCCATGGGGCTGGACGTGGGTAGATGATGCGCCCTGGGGCTTTGCGCCGTTTCACTATGGACGCTGGGTTGTCGTCGGAGGAGTTTGGGGATGGGTGCCAGCCCCGCCGCGTCCTCGGGTCGTGACTGGAGTCTATGTGCGGCCTGTTTACGCGCCGGCGTTAGTCGCTTGGGTTGGTGGACCACATTGGGGCGTCGGGGTTGCCACAGGTGGCGTAGCAGCGGGTGTCGCCTGGTTCCCGCTCGGTCCGCGAGATGTGTACCTACCTTCGTATCACGTGAGCCAGCGTTACGTTGAGAACGTAAATGTGTCGAACACAGTGGTCATCAAGAGGACCTACGTCACAAACACGTACAACAACGTCTACGTCAATAAAAACGTCAACGTCACTAATATTCGATACCAGAATCAGGCTTTTTCCGGCGCAGTCACCGCAACTTCCCGCACGAGCTTTACTTCGGCCCAGCCGGTGGGCAGGAACATGATCCGTGTGAACGAGAGGGAGATTGCATCCGCTCCGGTTGCGCCGATGTCCCCGGGATTCGCTCCACAACAACGCAGCGTGCTTGGTCCCGGAGGACCGGCCCGTTTCACGCCGCCTGCGCGCGTTGTCTCCCGCCAGGTGGTTGCCAGGACGCCGCCCCCGGCCGCTGCCGTCCCCTTCAATCGCCAGCAGCAGGCCATTGAAGCCAACGGAGGCAGGCCCCTCAGCGTCAGCCAGCAGCGCAATCTTCAGCCAGCAAACGAACAGCCGCGCAGCAACGTTCGCATTGCTCCGGAGGGGCGGCGCGTCGTCCCGCAAAACCAAACGAATCCGCCGACCGGCAGCAACAGCACAGGTGGAACCAGGCGTCCGTACAACGATCGTCCACCGGTTTCGCGGCCTCCAGCTGCGACCACCACAAATCCGCAAATCCAACAGCGCCAGCAGCAAGAGCTGGAGGATCTCCGGCAAAAACAGGACCAAGAGCGGCAGAGAGTCGAGCAGCAGCAGATTCAGCAGCGCCAGCAGCTTGAAAAGCAAAATGCCGACGAAAGAAAACAGGAGCAGGTCCGCGAGCGTCAGCAACAGGAACTCCAGAAGATGGAGCAGAAGCACGACAGCGATGCTCAGAAGCTCGAGCAAAAACAGAAAAAAGAAGTCCAGAAAGAGCGCAAGGAATCCAAGCCGCCCAAGGAGCCGAAGAGCAGCAAGCCGCCTTCGAACCACGGCTAAAACCGTGAATGTGCCTTACAAGGGGGGAATTTGCGTCGCACAGAGAAAAAGCCTGAAGAAGCAAGAGCCTTCAGCGATCCGAATTTCCTGAGGGACGCGTCTCCGCCGAATCGCCCATCTCTTTGCGCCGGCTTTTGACTTCTCGCAACGTGTAGATCGCCTTGTTTTGCGACTCGTAGTACGTCCGCGCCATAATCTCGCCGAGCAATCCGATGGAAATGAATTGAATTCCGCTGATAAACAGAGCCACGGCCAGCAGCATCAGAGGTCCGTGCTGTGACATCACATGCGCGCCATAATATAGCTTATCGAACAGAAGACCAAGGCCGAGGAGCACGCCGAGTCCGGTTCCGCTGATTCCCAGCAACCCGAAAAATTGAAGAGGCCGCGTCGAATAGTCCAGCAAAAACTTGACCATCAAAAGATCCAGAAACACGCGCACGGTCCGGCCAATGCCGTAGTTCGATCGCCCGCTCTTGCGTTCCGGGTTCTCGATCGGCACTTCCGCGATCCTCGCCCCGCTGGTGCTCGCCAACGCCGGAATAAAGCGATGCAATTCGCCGTAAAGCTGGATTTCCTGAATAATTTCGCGCCGGTACGCTTTAAATGTCGTCCCGAAATCGTGCAGGTCCACGCCCGAGAGCTTGGACATCATCCAGTTGGCGGTCCGGCTGGGAAGTTGGCGCATCAGCCAGTGGTCTTTGCGCGCATAGCGCCAGCCGCTGACCAGATCGAATCCTTCCTCGATTTTCTCCAGGAAGCGGGGAATTTCTTCGGGCTCGTGTTGCAGGTCTCCGTCCATGGAGATGATGACTTCGCCCTGCGCGAAATCGAAGCCCGCCTTCAGCGCGGCCGTTTGTCCAAAATTCCGGCGAAGGCGCACCACGTTGACGCGCCGGTCGTGCTCGTAGATTTCCGCAAGCAATTTGTACGAGTCGTCGCGGCTTCCATCGTCCACGAACACGAATTCGTAGGGTTCCCCGATCGCGTCCATCACTTCCGTCAGCTTCATATAGAGCGGTGGGATGTTCTCCTGCTCATTGAAGAACGGCACGACAATCGAGTACCGGACGCTGGATTCTTCGTTCATACAAGATTTGTGATCTGAGCGTAGTTTATCAGGCGAATCCCCAGTGAAGCGACAGATATTCGTATTTCCGTGTCTGTCAGAATTCTCAGCTCGGCTTCCCGGGAGGCCTGGAGACGCGTTCCCGATTTTGCGAGTTCCTCGTCCGCGTATCCCGGATGGCACATCAGCTCGGTGATGCCTTCGGGAAGCACGGACAGAAGCTTTTGCAGGCCTTGTTGCGTCAGCTCACCGGTCTGCGCGATGCCGCAGAAGTAGTCCGCTACGTCAATTCCCGCGCCTTCTGCAAGCTCCCTGGCATCCGGCGCCAGAAGCTTCAGTCCGCGGGCCTGGGCCCCCTGCTTGAGCACCGCCCCGGAGTTGTGCGACTGCCCGCTTGCCAACGCTGCCCGCAAGGTGGAGGACTCGTGGGCGATCCGCACGCTTGCGATCCCATGTTTTTTGGCCAGCCGCACGGCAATGGGAAAAAATTTGGGAAGCATGTGCACATGTTTGTGACCGTCCAGATGCGTCGGCTCAATTCCCGCGTCGCGAACCCTGCGGATTTGCGCGTCCCATTCCTGTTCGACTTCCGCAAGCGCCAGTTTCCCACTGGCCATCCGGAACAGAAGCTGCGGAGTGGTTCCCGAGAACTCTCCACGCGCGTCCACAAGAGTTGTCACCCGGTTTGAAGGCAAAATTGGCCTGCCATTGGTGAGGTTCAGATGCACGCCCACGCCGAGACCGGGGGTCGCCCGCGCCACTTGCATGCCGTCCTCAAACGCTAAGCCATTCGCCAGCACCGTGGTGCTGGTTACGATGCCGTTCCGGTGCGCCTCCACGATTGCGCGGTTCACCCCGCTGGTCCATCCCAAGTCATCCGCATTCACGATGAGATTCCGCATACTGTCCCGGCGGTTTTTCTACCCCTGTCCTTCCGTACAGATATTGTTTTGCAACCGCGCCGCATTTCGTACCATTGACCGCTTTCCTCTCTCAACTCTAGCATGGCCGTGTTGAGGCGAAAATGCAGACAAAAGTGCAGACAAAACTGCGCGACGCCAAAGTGATCGGCGGGCGCTACAACGACAAGCGCCGCGGCAAGCGCATGAATTCACGCGTCCCCGTGCGTTTGGAGTGGGATGGCTCGGCGGGCCAGCGTTGCTCGTATGAAGCGCACACTCGCGTGGTGAACCCGTACGGCTGCATGGTCGTGCTTTCCGAATCGCTCGATCTTGATCACCGTTTGGCGCTGACCAACCTGGCGACCGGTTCCAGCAACGCCGCGGTCATCGTATGGAAAGGGAATCCGCGGCCTGAAGGTTGGGAATACGGAGTCGAACTGATCGCTCCGGAAATGGATTTTTGGGGCCTGGAACTGTGAAAACGCACACTCCGCACAAGCCGGCTCATACTGCGCCGGTTCGCCCCGGCTTGAATCGCCCGCTCACCGCGGAGGAGCGCCGCAGAGCGCAGAGGGTGTTATTGCGTATCGGTGTGAAGGTGCACCTTGGCGGCAAAGCTCAACCCGTGGACGGCTTTACGCACACCGTGAGCGCCACCGGCGCCATGCTCCTGCTACCGGAGCCCGTCGCTCAGGGAACAAAATTCCTGCTGGAGAATCCCAAGACGCAGAAGAATGTGGAAGTTCACGTTGTGCGTCCGCCACAGTTCAGCTCCGAGGGCGCCATGGTTCCCGTGGAGTTCCTGGCGGAGTCGCCCAACTTCTGGAATATCTTTTTCCCGCCGGTCGTCAATTAGTTGGACTACTGCACCGTGACTGTCGTCGCTGCGGAACTCGAGGCGGCATAATTCGAGTCTCCGCTGTAGCTTCCCGTGATGCTCCGCGCGCTTCCTCCGCCCCCGCCCCCGCCACCACCGCTGCTCCCTCCGCCGCATCCGGCGATGCCCCCCGCCAGGGCCGCAAAGAGGATCAACGCAATGTAGGCAAACACTCTCCTGCGCTGCGATAGCCGCGTCGCCAAATATAAGCAAATCAGGGCGCAAAGGCTCGCCAGGTAAATCAGATAGACCGGCAAGCCCGGAGTCCGCGGAGAATCGAGGAATCCGGGCGGAAGCGCCGAGAGAGTCGTCGTCAGGGTCGCGGTGCAGGAAGCTCCAACACCCGTGTTGTTATTCGCTCCCGCCGGTGTGCAGGTCGCCGCGCTGCCGAGATTAGCGGAACCGCTCTTGAACTGAACGGTTCCTGTGGGTCCTTGCGAGGAATTGCTTTGCGAGCTGACCACGGCCGTGAGCGTGACCGACCCGCCGGAAGCGATGATGGTCGGGCTCGCACTTACTGCGGTCGCCGTGCTGGCTTGCGTGATCGTCACGCTCAAAGTGTTAGAAGTGGTGGTCGCGGTGTAGCTGCTGTCGCCCGAATACGTGGCCGTGATGCTGTGTGTTCCGCCGCTTAGCTGAATCGGTTGATCCTCGACGTAGCCTCGGTCGTTCAGGTTTGCGACGTTCGGGGTGGGCGTGCCGTTCAAATTCGGAAAATCGTTTAGAGGAGATCCGTTGTCGAGAAGCGTGATGGTCCCGGTAGGGCAGAGGAACGAAACCGCTCCGGTTGAAATGTTCTGGCAGGTCGTCCCGCTCGCGTTCGCCACGTCCACTCGCAAAATATAGGAGGACCCGTACTGCACATTCTGCGCGGAGGTAACGGGGGGTAGAACAGGAGCGCCAGTTACAGAGTTGAACGCGACCCAACCCACGATCACTTTACTGATTTGCTTGGTTACGTTCACCGGTGTGGGTGGTGTGGAATCACTGGGCGAGAAGGTGGAGTCTCCGCCGTAATGCGCAATCACGGAATAACTTCCGCCCGGCAGAAAATTGCTTGGAAAGCTGTAGCTGCCGTTCGTTCCTAGCGTTGTGCTATCAATTGGCGCTCCAGTGCTCGCATTTTGCAGGATGATCGCGCCAGTCGGCGTCGTGCTGCCGGAGTTCCTCGTCACTGTTCCGCTCACGCTCACGCTCGCGCCTACGGTGATGGAGGTCGGAGAGAGAGTGAGACTCGTAGACGTTCCCGTGAGTGTCGGGCTCGCCCAGTTGGTCAACAGGTTCGCGACGTTGATTGAGCCCAAACCCGTGGCGAGGTCGTAGCCAGCGGCTGTCCCATAGGCAATTGTGCTGCCGCCTTTTGTCGTCGCCATCACTCCAAATCCGCTCGATCCCGTCTTGCTGCAGTCGGTCGTGCCTGCGGCGCATGCCACGGAAATGTTGCCCTTCGTCACGTCGTTGAAGACGCAGCTACTCTGCGGCCCTGTAGTGGAATTGCAGTTGGCAAAATTTTCATTCTTGGCGAGTGCATAGAGCACGATATTTGCGTTGCCCTGTCGCTGGCCAGTCTTCTGATTGACCAACGCCATGATTCCGGCGAACGTCGGCGCTGCTGCGGAAGTCCCCCCCACCGCTTGAAAATCGTGATAAGGCGCGGCCGCGCTGAACTTGGTCAGATTGCATCCGGTGTCGCCCGAGATGTCCTCGTCCGACTCGCAGATCACATAAAAACTCAAACTTCCCACCTGCGCGTTTATTCCTCCATCGCTTGAAAACAGGGATAGATCCGGAAGGTCTCGCCAGGTAGTGTCTCCGAAGCCGCTCTGCCAAGGTGCGTTGGTTTTGGTGTAGACGCTGCTGGGTCCGCCGCTCGCCGCCACGATATTCAGGCTGGCCGATGCGCTGGTCACGTTCGCACAGCCGGAAAGACCCGTCGCCGCGCACGAATCGTTCCACGGCACTTCCGGAATGTAACCTTTCGCGGAAGCCTGAGTGGGCGATGTGTTCGTGGCGTTCCAGTAGGTACTCTGATTTCCAACCTGATCGAAATCCGTGCCGCCCATGGCGACATTGTAAGGCGTGGACGCCAGGCCACTTACCGCAATCCCCTGCGTCGCTGCGGATTCGGAATTGGGATCGTCGCATCCGGCCGAACCGCTGTCGCCCGCCGCGACGGAAACGGTGATGCCTTGTGCTGCAGCTTGCTGCCAGAGCAAATTGTAAAACACAAGTTCTCCCGAGATCATGTCCGCTTCACAGCTTCCGAAGCTGTCGCTGAGGATGGGCGCGATATTGTTGTCCACGGCATAAAGGGTAGAAGCATCTATCGGATCAATGGAGTCCGTAAATTGCAGTTGCGTGGTGACAAATTTTATCGTGGCTCCAGGCGCCACGGCCCCGGACCATTCGACGTCAAGGTCTGCTTCGGTTTCGTCCCCGCTGATGAGCCCCGGGTCGGGCCCGTTGAGGATAATCTGCGGATCATTGGCGGGCAGCCCAAAAATGCTGCGGAAATCGCGCACGTCCTGAAGATTGATGTTGGATCTGCCGACAACCGCGATGCTGACCCCGTTGCCGTTTGCGCCCGCGGGAATGTTGTAGATTTTTGCGAAATCCGCTGGCCCCACGGCGTAAAACGTTCCATTAACGTCTGTAAATGTGAAAAGCGGCCGCACCGCCCCCGTTCTGGCGTTTTGCTGGACGGTGCCGAGATTATGGATGAAAGACTTTCTCCGGAAATTGTGCAGCGACACGATGCCGGCCACGACGGGCAAGAGCGCCGCCGGGATCTGCGGATCGTCCACATTCGCAAAATGATTTTTACCGTTTACAAAATAACTGTGGATCGGGGTATGGAATGCAGCTTGAACCAGCCCTGCGTTTCCATCAAATTGCACAATCGTCTTGCCTGCCGAAACCCGGATGTTCGTGAATCCCTGCGTGGTCAGCCAATCTTTGATCGCTTGAATATCCGCGTCGGCGGGACCGAACTGTGCCCCAAATTCGGCGGGAGTCAGCCACTTGTGATAATTCGGCGAGGACTTGTCCAGTTGCTGCGCCATCAACTGTTCGAGTGCCGTCTCCTGGTCCGGGCTGCGCTGCAGCAGCATGGTGATGCGGTTCATGGCCTGGGAGCCCGGCACCGCACCCTGGTCGAATTGCGCCCGCGCACGGGGATTTACATCGCCGTGAAGCGTCACGAGTTTTGAATTATCAATCGCCTGCGTGATTCGAACGCGGGGCCCGCCGCCAAACTGCGTCGTGCTCGTGTTCGCCGTCTGCGCGAAACTCAGGGCTCCGAAGGCGAGGGCCACACCGCACGGAAGCGACAGTCTTCGCAAGACCATACCGACCGTTTTGTTGTTCATTTGTCCAGGATCCCCATCATCCAGGGCAGGCCGGCCAGATTGGCCTCCACATGGCAAGCAACTAGATCTATGGGACGTAGGAATGGCACCTGGGGGTTGCTCAGCAAAAGATGACCTTTTCCGTCCAATTCGCTCACAGATTATCACACCCCTGCGAAAATGATGCCGGCGCTCGCATCAGAACGGAAGTCCCCCGAGATCCACATTCCCGCCCGATAGAATGATTCCGATTTTAGCTGCCTCGCCATCATTGCGCTTTGGCAATCCAAGGGCAGTGACTGCGCCGGGCTTCAACAATGGAGCAAGCACGACCGCAGACGACGGCTCGACCACGATCTTCAAGCGCTCCCAGATGAGACGCATCGCGCTCACGATCTCCTCCTCCGAAACCAGGAGAACTCCGGATAGCGTGCGCTTCAAAATCGAAAAAGTTCTCTCCGCCAGCGTGGCGCGGAGCCCGTCCGCGATGGTGTCGCTGGACTCCATACTTTGAAGCACACCGCTCCGCAGCGAGCGATATGCGTCGTCCGCCCGAGCCGGTTCGCAACCGTAAACCCGGATTTCCGGACGAAGTTGCTTTGCGCTCAAGGACGATCCGCTGAGCAGTCCCCCACCGCTCACCGGTGCAAAAAGCGCATCAAGATCCGGTACTTCCTCTAAAAGTTCCTTCGCCGCCGTCGACTGGCCCGCGATAATGCGGTCGTCATCATAGGGATGAATGAGAACGGCCCCAGTTTCGGCCTGAATGCGCCGCGCCGCCTCGGCTCGGGAGGAAACGGTTGGCTCGCAGTACGTGATCCGTCCTCCGTACGCCTGCACCGCCTTAGATTTCACGGCTGGGGCATTCTTCGGCATGACAATCCACGCAGGTATCCCGCGCCAACCCGCGGCACACGCCACAGCCGCGGCATGATTGCCGCTCGAGTGGGTCACGACTCCACGCCCGGACTCCTCTTCCGTTAGCGAAAGGATGGCATTGGACGCCCCGCGAATCTTGAACGATCCTGTCTTCTGGAAGTTTTCGCACTTGAAAAATAGCAGTGCTCCTGCGAGCGCGTCGAGAGTGGAAGAACTCAAAACGGGCGTGCGGTGAATCCTGCTCGAAATGCGCGCATGCGCCGCCAGAATGTCCGGCCACCAGGAAGCTGGGTCGGCACGATCAACTGGGGGTTGTGCGGTCATGATTCGCGCTTAGTCATTGATCTTGAAGGATTTACAACGCTCCCGAGTTCGCTTGTTGTATCCGGCACCGTTACCAGCCCGCCGCCACGTCTACGTACTAGCCCAGAAGATTTGGACCTTGACCGTGCGCTCAACTTTGCTAGTCTGTAGGCACCCTTCCGCTTGGATGGCCAACTGTCTCCCCCCTTCCTGGCGCGGAGGAGGTCCCGGTGGACATTTCAGAACGCAGACAACTCACGCGCTACAACCTTCGGACGCCGCTCCGATTTCGGGCTGTAGGTCTCGCTTCGGACAAAACCGAGCACTTTACCGAAGCGCTGAACATCTCCCGCGGAGGCTTCTATTTTGCCACATCAGCGGCTTTGCAGGTGGGAATGCCGATCGAAGCCACGCTTCGCATGCCGGCTGAGATTACGGGTGGCAAGGTGGAGGAGACTCGATGCCGCGCCCGAGTGGTGCACGTTCGCAACGAGCCTTTCGGCGATGGGCGCATCGGCTTTGGGGCCGAAATCGAGGGTTTTCTTCCCTCAAATCTTCCCGGACGCTGAATGGTTTGCGGCATACCGCTAGTTTTTCCCTGCGTTGACAGACACGACAGCCTTTCCGCTCCCGACATTTTCGAAACGGTCGTAAGCGCGCACCGCGACTGTGTGCTCTCCGGCCTTGAGTCCGGCCACAGTGAAGTCATAAGACTCTTCCAGTGAGTCGCTGATTCCTGTCTTTGGCGCCACAAGAATCCAGTCTCCGCCGTCCACGCTGAATTGAGCGCGATCAATGGCGCTCGCACTGTCTTTCGCCAAGAAAGTGACGTGCGCGTTTGCGCTCGGCGGATTGGAACCCGGATTCGGCGCGGCGGCCACTTCCAGCTTCGCGATTACGGGCGGAGTATTGTCCACAACGAAGCGATCGCTCTGCCGTTCCGTTTTCAGCGCCACATTCGGCGGATTGGACGGCGAATCGTCCGCCACGATCTTTAAGTAGTAGGCGCCGTCGGGAAGGGAAGTTGTATCAAAAGAGAGGAAATGCTGATCCAGCTTGTCTTTCAGCAGGATCCAATCCATTGCCCCCTCGGCGCGATAGTACACGGCGAAGCGTAGATCATCATCGTTATCGTCATGTGCGCTCCACAAAACCGATCGCCATCCTTTTTCGAGATATCCCTGGGGAGGGATGTCGAACTTGGAGCTGCTGGATTGCGAGACAACCACTACTCCCGATTGCGAAGGCTGCGGAGGCATCTTGAGATTAACCGAAGGAAATTGCCCGGTCGTGACCACCTGGATTGCTTGAGCTCTTACGCCCGGGTCCTGCAACGCGATCCCATCAATGACTGGAGCCACATTGTGGGGCTCGTATGCCAAACTTACCCAATCAATTCCATCACCGCCTTGGCCATCGTGGATCACCGCTTTCCATTGCACGAACCGTGCAGCGGGAGCCTCGATCTCATTTCCGGCAGAGGTGTACGGGCCATACCACCGCGACCATTCTTTCCCGGGATCCTCCGTGTTACCGGACCGGGCATAAAATTCGATTCGGTGACCGCCAGTCATATCTGACCCGTGGTCATATTTCTGTAAGGGTCCCCACCAATCCAGGCGTCCCCAACGCGAGAATAGCTGCGCATCGAAGGATGTTGACTCGTAAGTCCCTTCGTTTTCATAGCCTGGGCCCAGGGATACCAGCTTTCCTGGGTTCGCGGTGCACATAAAAATATTCCCGGAGCTGTCCTTTACGATGCCAGTGACCTGCGATGCGCCCGCTTTTGCGAGCTGCGCGAACACGCCCTTGCCGTCTACCGTCAGAATCGCGCCATTGTTTCCCGTGCCGGCAAGTAGCTCTCCATTGGTGCCAATCCCGAGCGAATACACCACTTCGTCCCGCGAGCTCCACAATTCTTCGGGAGTGCCATCCGGCGAGATCTTGTAGATGCTGCTTGTGAGCAGCGGAGGAAAGGCGACGAATGGCGTCGGGCCCTGGATCACGCCTGCCGTGGGACCGATAACCGTGACATTGCCCCCGCTCGTTATGGTTGTTGTCGCAGGGGCAGGCGTAACCACCATCGTTGCAGCTTGCGCGGCATTGTGCTGCCTTTCGCCGATGGCTGCGGCGTAGATCGAGCCATCCGCTCCGACAGCCAGGGCGGTAACCTCGCGCTTCGGAGTTTCATACAGGACGAATCCTTCGGCCAACTGAGAAGCTTCCTTCGTGTCCTTGGCTTTCTTATTTTCGGGAATGCGAGTCAGACGCAGGATTCTTCCGCTCGGCTCTGTGCCTGCAATCAGATTTCCTGCATGATCGAAGGCCAACACGCGAATATGAGCCTCATCGCTTGCATAGAAAAGCTGGCTCTTGCCGTCAGGGGTCACCGCGAAAATCTGCCCTTTGTCGCCCGTTGCAACATAGAGCGTTCCGTCCGGTCCAAAGGCCAGATCCCAGATGTACTTCGTTTTCGGATCAAAAAAGACGCTTTTTTCACCGGAGGGAGACACACGGTAGACCTTGCCATCGGGCGAAGTCCCCACGTAAAGCGCGCCTTTCGAATCGAATGCAATCGCTTGCGCGGAAAGTTCCGTGGACTCAAATACAGGATTCACCTTCCCCTCGGCGCCCAGCCGAAAGACCTTCGCGGGTGAGCCTCCCGCTGCATAGACTGCTCCTTTTTCGTCGAGGCGCAGCGCCCACAAGTACGACGCATCCACGCCGGCAAGTTCCGCGAATTTTGGCGCAAGCTCGAGTTTGCCGTCACTTCGTACGGCAATTCCTTGCGCGGTTCCCTTCATGAACTCATCGTAGGTGGACTGCCGCCAGCGGCGTGTGTGCTCCGCGCGGGCTCCCCCCGCGATTAATGCAAGCATGAAACCCACACAGACCGCGCCTTGCCTCCACGTCCCCATGGTCATTCGTACCCTTTCTCTCGGTATTCCACAGAATCGCGCATTACCGCTTCGTATGCCGGCGCCAATTTCAGGTTTCCGAAATGCAATCTGACCGGCATCGAGTGGCGAGTGTGGGCCGTTGTCTTCATCGCACGGGCAAGTTCAAGGAGATGATTCCCGTTACAGGTCCACCCATGGGAACGGAGGCCTCACTGGCAAGCGATTCGCGCAAAATCTGCACACTCCCGGGTGCGGGACGTCCATCAACGACATTGATTTCAGAGAGCGGCACATTGGGGAGTTCCTTGTCGTCCCAAAGCATTGTCGGAGAAGGAAGAAACAGCCCCACGTAAACGCGGTCATTACGGCGCTCGCGATTCAGAAGGGAGATCAACTGATCTAATCCTTCAGGTCCTCCCGGGCCGCCCAGCCCAGCAAATGCAAAGCCACGAGAAGCCCGGTTTATCCAGTCCGCGTCGCTCACCATGATGCGAAGCGTGGTGCCTCGCGAAGCTTGATCCGGGACGCGAACGGAGGTCTCCACAACTTCCGGAGCGCCACGATACGGCCGCACGAGAACCCGCACTTTCAAGGTATCTCCAGGCGAAGCTTCGCTTTTTTCCAACCAAGCGCTATCAATCGCGAAGGATTGCCGGCCCGCGGTGCTGTCCACGCGCAAGGAGATGCGCTGGATATGCGGAACTTCAAAGCTGTTCGAAAAAATCTTTGTGAAAACGTTCATTACGTCGAGTGCGACCGGCAAACCATCTTGGCTGAGAGAATCTCCCGGAGCAAACGTGTTTTCGATTTGCACCGGAGCATGGCCAGCCAAAACAATCTCACCCGAAAGGCTCAACGTACTTCCTTCACCGTAAGCGCCGTTCTGGGTTAAGCCGTTGAGCGTGGTCATTGCGACCAGCAGCGGCGTGAGTTTGGGGTGGTTAACGATTTCGAAGTGAAATTTTCTCTCGCCCGACGGAGACTTCAGCTCGAGCTCGAGGGGAATCATCGGAGGAGGAGCACCAAGTTCGCCAGTGACCGCAGTCAAATGATCCGAAGTAATCGTTCCAATCGTTCCTCCCACATTGACAATTTTCGTGGACGCAAGATCCGAGGATAAGGTCGTGAGCACCCGGCTGCGGGCCATGGGAATATCCACGTTTCCCAAATTAAGAAATGGATGGCCGCAGAGAAAGACTTTGTCGCCCTCCACTGCGGTAACGGTGCAAGCCGAGTTGATGGACGCATCGCCCTGAACCAGAACCATCCCCGCCATATCGCCAGGAACAAGATGCGCGTCGTCGGCGCGCGGAGCCGCAGTGCCGCCCTGAGCGGCCACAAAACCCAATTGATTCAGTTGTTTTGTGAAAGGTTCGATGGCAACTGCCTGAAATCCGGAAAATGCCAGCGGCGTCTCGATGGATTGCAGCGCTGCTCCTGCGGGAAGGAAATTCTGTGCCACGGTTTCATTTGGCAGCGTCGCAGCAATTCCGGCAGCGCTTGCATCGCCTTGTTTGTCAGGGTGTAGAACATCCTGGATCGGCGTCACACCAGCGATGGCTTCTTTTGTGAATACGCCGAGCTTTAGCGAAAGAGCTCCAGCGAGTTTTCCGTCCAGGTACACCGGACTGCCGCTCATTCCCGCAACGACTCCCGTGTGCTCGACCTTGGGGCCTTTCAATTGAACGAGAATGATGGATTGCCTCGGACCGAGAAGATTGGGCATCACGCCGATCACTTGCAGATCGAACTTTTCGATCTGATCGCCCTCAAAAATCGTGTAGGCATAACCCTGCATTCCCGGCTTGACTTGATCCAGAGGCAACGTCGCTGGAGCCTGTGCTCGAATCACCCGGAAAGAAGCAACCGGCAGGATCACAATGAAAGCGAAGAGCGATCGAAGAAGAATTCTGGAGAATGGAGCAAAGGATATCGGATGGATCAGCGGCCGAGACATGAATCGCCAATCATACTCGGCGGAGTACCCCTGCGCAATCCAACCATGCGGCCTCGCAGATAGGACGTTTGCTCTAAGACGCCTAGTTCCACATCACATCCGATGACGCGGCGAAACGTAGGGTTGGACTCCCCTCGGATCGAGTGACCGCGTTAAGTCACTCACCCTGCGGCATTTGGCGACGGCTATGGAGGCATTCGCACCCCCGAGCGGCGGGGCAATGCCGGCATAAGTATCGTGAAGTCAGGGGATTACATCGAGAACCTCATCAGGCCAGCCTCTGGTCCGGTAGCTGCATTTATGTTTATTGGTCTTGGCTTCGAAGCTGAAGAAGTCCATGCCAAAGAAGGAGGCCCAATGATCCAAATCAGTTTTCCGATGGCATTTATCTGGATGATGATTGCGTGCGCGGTGGTGGTTGGCCTGGTGATCGCCGTCCGCGCTTACGTCCTGTACCGGGGAAAAATGATCGTGAAGTGCCCCGAAACCGGCGAGAACGCGGCGGTTCACGTGGATGCTCTCAAAGCGGTCAAGAACACACTCCTCGGTCGCGAATCCCTTCGGCTCGACCAATGCTCACGGTGGCCAGAGCGGGCGGACTGTGGGCAGGACTGTCTCGGACAGATTCAGAACGATCCGAAGGGTTGCCTCGTCTGGACAAGCGTTACGGATTGGTATCGCGATAAGGAATGCGCCTACTGCAAGCGGCCCTTTCACGAAGTGCACTGGCATGATCGTCCGCCTGCGCTGATTTCTCCAGATCACAAGACGGCGCAGTGGAACGAAATTCCTCCGGAGAAATTGCCCGAAGTTTTTGAAACCTATTTGCCGATCTGCTGGAGCTGCCATATGGCCGAAAGGTTCCGCAGAGAGCATCCCGATCTGGTAATTGACCGTCTGAGCAACCGCGGGCCCATGAATGAGTATCTCGAGAATGAGCCCACGGAATCGGAGAGGAGCCAGCGCAGCGTTTAGTGCGCTCCACCTGGCCCCCGTGAATGCGTCGGACGCCGCATTAACAAGAGGAACGGAAGCATCAGTAGAAACAAAACGCAAAGAATCCGGAAGACATCGTTATACGCAATCATGCTGGCCTGCCGCTCGACCATGCCGAACAAAGCGGCATAGGCCTGCTTGGCAGCTGCCGCGGGATCTCCGCTGCGCATGAAAAACATTTCCTTCAAGGAATGAAACATTGCCGCGGCCTCAGGACTAAACGGGTTCACGTCTGTGCCAAGCGAGTGGATGTTGCGCTGCAGCAGCCTTTCCTGGATCGTGGCGACCACAGAGATTCCAACGCTTCCGCCGAGATTTCGAACGAGATTGAAGAGACTCGTTGCATTTCCCATGGCTTCCTTGGGAATAGGATCCATGCTGATGGTGGTGAGCGGGACAAAAAGAAAACCCAGCGCCAAGCCCATGATGAATTGCGGCCAGAAGAAATCCCAGTAGCCGGCGTTGAGATTGAGTCGCGAAAATTGCCACAGCGTGTAGATGCAGACAATGAGTCCGATCGAGAGCAATTTGCGCGGATCGAATTTCACCATGATGAGCCCGACCAAAGGCATGGCGATAAATGAACCGACCCCCCGAGGGGCCATGGCAATCCCGGCTTGAAGCGCGGGATATCCCAGAAGAGTTTGCAGTACGAGTGGGATAATTACTGTGGTGCCGTAGAGACCGACTCCCAGCAAAGCCATCAGGAAAACTCCCGTCGAGTACGTTCGTTCCCGAAAAACGCGGAGGTCGACAACGGGATGCTTGATGGTCAGTTCGCGGATGAGGAAGGCGATAAGGGTCAGGCCGGAGACGATGACAACGATGGTGATCCAAGTTGTGCCGAACCAGTCCTTCTCCTGGCCCTTGTCGAGAACAATCTGAAGCGCGCCGACCCAGAGTGCCAACATGCCAATGCCCCAATAATCAATCTTGTGAGAAGTTCTCTTAATGTAAGGGGGATCAAAGACAAAGAGGCGCGTCATGAGTATTGAAGCGATTCCGATGGGCACATTGATGTAGAAAACCCAGCGCCAGCTGTAGCTGTCGGTCAGCCAGCCTCCGAGGACCGGCCCTAGCATGGGAGCGACGACGATGCCCAGCCCCCAGAAGCCCATGGCTTTGCCGCGATCCCGCGGCGGAAAGGATTCAAGCAGGACAGCTTGGGAGATGGGTTGCAAACCACCGCCGCAAGCACCTTGAATGATCCGAAACACGATCAGAACGGGCAGGCTCGGGGCGAGCCCACAAAAAAATGAAGCGATGGTGAAGCCGCTCACGGAAAACATCAGCATGTTTTTGCGGCCAAAATAATTCGAGAGCCAACCGGTCATGGGCAGCACAATCGCGTTTGAAACGAGGTAGGAAGTAAGCGTCCAGGTGGATTCGTCCACGGTGGCGGAAAGGCTCCCCGCAATATGGGGTAGGGAAACGTTCACGACGGTGGTGTCCAGCACTTCCATAAACGTGCTGAGCATGACCGCTACCGCGATGATCCAGGGATTGATGAGTGGTGGAGTGCGGCTATCCGCGTCCGGCATGATCTACCAGGCTGGCAAGAATACTCTCACTGCAGAAACGATTCTACACACTTTGCAATGAGCCGCGCCCGTTCATTTCCAGAATTGGGAGATAGAGAGTCGGGAGCTTGGAAGCGGATGGAAAACGTGGGGTTGGTTCCGGGACCTGGACTCGAACCAGGATACTCAGCTCCAAAGGCTGATGTCCTACCGATTAGACGATCCCGGAACCGCAGTGGCAATTTTAGCAGAGCGGACATTTTGTGCACAGCGTGGTAATTGTGCGCGCACGCAAGGTTTCTGCTAAATTAGGAAGGTTGCGGTCCTTGCGGAGAGGTGTCCGAGCGGTTGAAGGAGCACGCTTGGAAAGCGTGTGTAGGAGAAATCCTACCGTGGGTTCGAATCCCACCCTCTCCGCCACGATTTTTCACGCCGAATGAAAAGCTTTCTCGCGATCCGACCTCTTTTATGAACTCTTTCTGTGCCCCGCAGGCGCCGGTGGTAGGGTTTTGAGTTTTTCCTGAGCGAGCGCCTGGTAGGGGTTTTTCACCGATGCTGCTTGAGTGAGGGCCGTTCGCGCGTCCGAAATCTTTCGGAGGTTCAAGTAAGCGAATCCGAGACGGTACTGGTTGCGGCCGTAACTGGCATCGTCGGATTTGAGCAAAGGCGCAGCAGCTTGCAAGCTTTCCACGGCCTTCGCGTTTTCCTTTTTGAACAAATAGACCTGACCGAGTGCGCTTAGGGCGATACCTTTTTGCAGCATGGTTTCGCGCTTCCACTGTTCGTCTGTGACGCCCTCAGGTTTCGGGGCCGTGTCGGCAAGAGAAGCCGCCTTTTGCGCGTAGGCCGCGGCTTTATCCAGCTGTTCGCCTTTTTCGCTGTAGTAATCGGAGAGCAATAACAGCATGGGCAAATCATTGGGGTCCTTGGAGAGCAGCTCGTCCGCCGTGCTCAACATTTTTGGGACGTCCTGCGCTTGCTGATAGGAAGTCGCGGCCAAACCCATGGCGGCCTCCGCGTAGCGCGAATCGGGAAAGGCGTGTGCGAAACGTATAAGCCTTTCCG
>Ga0335079_10000889_pt1 | contig 33811 bp, 25 predicted proteins | sample Lox_Sample_33_FD_206719 | JGI IMG/M metagenome (GOLD analysis project Ga0335079, IMG submission 206719) | Soil microbial communities from Loxahatchee National Wildlife Refuge, Florida, United States - Lox_Sample_3.3 | ecosystem: Environmental > Terrestrial > Soil > Wetlands | place: USA...
GAGCTGCGAGGCAAGCCAGTTGTGGTCGGCGGAAAGCCGGATCAGAGGGGAGTAGTTTCCGCGGCGAGCTACGAGGCGCGAAAGTACGGAATTCAGTCCGCAATGCCATTGCGCACGGCGGGGCGGCTTTGCCCCCATGCGATTTTTCTGGATGGGCATCACGAAAAATACGGAGAGTGGAGCGACCGGGTCGCCGCGATCCTGGCGCAATTCTCGCCCGTCGTGGAAATGGTGTCGATTGATGAGGCCTATCTAGATCTGGCCGGGACGGAACGTTTACACGGGCCGCCTCTGGCCGCAGCGGACAAATTACTGCGTACGATCACCGCGAAAACCGCACTTCCCTGCTCGGGCGGGCTGGCCACGACGCGGCTGGTTGCCAAGGTGGCGAGCGAGCAAGCCAAGCCCCGCGGACTTGTCTGGGTTCCTGCCGGACAAGAAGCGCGGTTCCTTGCGCCACTGCCCGTTCGAAAGATTCCCGGGATCGGCGAAGTGACGGAGAGAGCGCTGCGCGCGCTGGGGATCGAGCAAGTACAGCAGCTTGCCGCCGAGAAACAAGAAAAACTGGAGACGATCTTCGGACAATGGGGGACCGCGCTGTACCGCAAGGCGCGCGGAGGCGATGCCTACGAATTCGTGGTGGATGCGGAACCGAAATCCATTTCGCAAAATCACACGTTCGGAGAAGATACCGACGACATTGCTGCCGTGGAATCCATGCTGAGCCATCTTTCGCAAAAGGCATGCAAGCGATTGCGCGAGGCGGGACTGACCGCGCGAACGCTCACGCTTACGATTCGCTACGCTGGGTTCGACACACATACGCGATCGCAGACGCTTGGGGAACCCGCCAGGCTCGATGCCGACGTTTTCGCGGTGTTGCAGACGCTGTTCCGCGAACACCGCGATCCGAAACGAAAAATACGCCTCGTGGGAGTAGGCTTGAGCGGGCTGTGCCACGGTGGGGAGCAGCTCGATCTTCTGGATGCCGAGCGTCGCGAAAAGCTCGAGAAATTGACTCGGGCGGCGGACCGACTGCGGGACCGCTTTGGATTCGGCAAAGTCCAGTTCGGCGGATCACTGCACCGCGACGAATAGCTTTTTCGCGTTACACGGTTTTCACAGGATTTGCCCTATACTTTCTGCGTGAATTCCTCAGCGACATCGCAGGGTTCCTCCAGCAGTCCACCACCAGGCGCGCCCAAAGGGGGCATGTGGCAACGGATCAGCGAAGGCCAGAGAGTGGACCAGCTGTGGTCGCAATTCACGGCGGACGCGCGCGCAAGCTACGGATTTTACGGGCGGGACGTGGATTGGGAAGAGATCCACAAGCTGCCGAAGTGGCAACGGCCATTTGTGATCGCCAAGCAGATTTTTGTGGCGATGCTGATGAAGCTGACACCGGCACGCCGGGTGCTGGTGGTGATCGCTCTCGTGCTGCTGGCGTTTTCCGGCTTCCAATTTCAATTCGTGCAACAGGGCACTACGTACACCGCAGGCTTTCGATTTGAGCTTTTCTCCGCGCTGATTTTCCTACTGCTGCTCTCGCTGGAGTTGGCGGACAAGGTGACGATGAAGCGCGATCTGGAGATTGCGCGGGAGATCCAGACGTGGCTAGTTCCTTCAGTGGCGCCGGCGATTCCCGGCGCGAATGTGGCGTTTGCGACGCGGCCGCAGAATTCGGTGGCAGGAGATTATTACGACGCGTTTTATCCCCTGGCGGACGGGGCGCAAGGAGGAAAGCTTTTTCTGGTGATTGCGGACGTGGCGGGGAAGAGCGTTCCCGCGGCGCTGCTGATGGCGACGTTTCAAGCGAGTTTGTACACCATTGCGAGGGAAGGCGTTCCGCTGAATGAGCTGGTGCTGCGGCTGAACAATTATTCGTGCGCGCACAGCCTGGACGGGAGACGGTTTACGACGGCGGTGCTGGGGGAGTTCGATCCGGCGACGCGGCGGCTGACTTATGTGAACGCAGGCCACAATGCTCCGGTGATCCGCCGAAAAAATGGAGACATCGAACGCATGGAGGCCAGCGGGTTGCCGCTGGGAGTGGAAAAGCAGGCGACCTATGAGGTGGCCTCGATCGAGCTGGCGTCTGGCGACGCGCTGATTTTTTTCACGGACGGGGTAGTAGATGCATCGAATGAGCGCGGGGAAGAGTTCGGCGAGGAACGCTGGCAGGCCGCGATACGGAATCTTCCCGAGTGGAATGCGGAAGAGTCGCTGAAATTCTTGATGAAACATGTGGACGATTTCGTGAAATACACAAGACAGTTTGACGATATCACCTGTCTGGTTTTGCGCTGCGTGTAGAGCTTCTGACGAATTCGATGGAAAACCTTCCTTGTTTCTCTCCGGCTTTGCGTTGGCGCATAATGCCGGGATGAATTCCCGCGAACTGGCCAATTCGATTTGCGAGGCGCTGCAACGGAAGGGATTCCAGGCGTTGCTGGTGGGGGGATGCGTGCGCGATCTGCTGCTGGGGCGCGACCCGGCGGATTACGACGTGACGACGGACGCATCTCCAGAACAGGTGCTGGAGTTTTTTCCGGAAGGGATGGCGGTGGGAGCGCGGTTCGGAGTGATTCTGGTTCCGCGGGATGAACTGAAGGTGGAGGTGGCGACATTTCGCTCCGATATCGGCTATTCGGACGGACGGCACCCGGATCGCGTGGTTTTTTCGGCTTCACCGGAAGAGGATGTGCAGCGGCGGGACTTCACGATCAACGGGTTGCTAATGCGGCATGATACGGGCGAGATTCTGGACTTTGTCGGCGGCCGGGCGGACTTGAAAGCGGGGCTCCTTCGAGCAATTGGCGAGCCAGACCGGAGATTGACCGAAGACAAGTTGCGGATGCTGAGGGCGGTGCGGTTTGCGGCGCGGTTCGGATATGCGATTGATGGGCGCACTTTTGAAGCGATGCAAACGCACGCGAGAGAGATCGTGCAGGTTTCAGCGGAACGGATTCGCGAGGAGCTGACGAAGATCCTGACGGAAGGCAAAGCGCGGCGAGGATTCGAATTGCTGGACGAAGCGGAACTGCTCGGGGCGGTGCTACCGGAAGTCGCAAAATATAAGGGAGTCGAGCAGCCGCCGCAGTTTCATCCCGAAGGGGACGTATGGATTCACACGCGGATGATGCTGGAGGGACTCGAAGCGGGATGTTCCACAACGCTTGCCTGGGGAGTTCTGCTGCATGACGTGGGAAAGCCAGCGACGTTTCGAAGCGCCGCGGAGACGGGAGACCGGATCCGGTTCGACGGGCATGTGGAGGCTGGAGTCGCGATGAGCGCGGCGATTTGCGAGAGAATGCGATTCTCGAACGAAGAAACAGAACAGATTCTTTCGCTTGTGGCAAATCACATGCGGTTCAAAGATGTAGCGCAGATGCGAGCCGCAACTTTGAAGCGATTCGTACGGTTGCCGAAGTTTGAAGAGCATCTGGAACTACACCGGCTGGATTGCCTTTGCAGCCATGGCAGCATGGAGAGCTACGAATTCGTGAAGCGGTTCGTTGCAGAGACACCCGAAGAAGAGGTAAGACCTCCGCGGCTGCTTTCGGGTGACGATCTGATCGAAATGGGACTGAGGCCGGGGCCAGAGTTTAGCGCGATTTTGAGGAGCGTTGAGGATGGGCAGCTGGAGGGGAGGATTTCAGATCGGGAAGCGGCGGTCGAGTACGTCCGGAAGCGCTATTTGGTGGCGAGGCAGCCCTGAAGGTGGAGAGGGAGGGGCCAGGTTCGGACAAATCAGGGGGGGCCGGAAGTCGGTAGATTTCTGTAACGTATTGAACAACGGACAGTTATAGGTAGATTTTGCATGAGACTGGGAAATCTGCTAGCATATGAGCGTTACTGACTAAGATTTTGTGCTACGAATATTGCTAATAGACTGTACCGTTGGCAGCGTTCTTGCATCTAAGTTTTGAGCGGCCCAGGAAATTGCGAGTGAGGGCCGCAAGACTGAGGAGATTATGGCTGAAAAGGCTTACCGCATACCCGATAGCGTGGCCATTCTGCCGGTCCGCGACACGGTCCTGTTTCCTGGAGCAGTCCTACCATTGACGGTAGGTCGCGAGAGCTCGCTGGCTCTCGTTAACTCGCTTCAGGAGGAGGAGAAATTCCTGGGCGTGGTCGCGCAGCTGGATCCGCGAATTGAAGATCCTGCGGCTGCAGACCTGCACAAAGTGGGCACCTTCGCGAAAGTACATAAGACTGTAAAAATGCCGAATGGCAATGTAGTGATTTTTCTGGAGGGACTGCAACGCATCCAGATCATGGATTTGATCCGGCTGCGTCCGTTCTTGCAGGCGCAAATTTCGGCGCAGCCGGATGAAATGGGCGAGCCGGATGCGGAGCTGGAGGCGCTGCAACGGAACGCGCAGGATTTGTTCCGTGACGTGGTGAGTCATTCACCGCAGCTTTCAGACGACCTGCAATCGGTGGCCCTGAATATTGAGGACCCGGGGCGGCTGGCGGATTTTATCGCCGGGACGCTGCCTTCCTTGCCGACGCTGCTGCGGCAGGAATTGCTTGAGACGATCAACGTCCGCAAGCGGCTGGAAACCTTGATCCGGGAGCTCTCCAAGGAATTGGAAGTGCTCGAACTACGTTCGAAGATTCACGACCAGGTTCAGGAGCAAGTGAGCCAGAACCAGCGCGAATATTTGTTGCGCGAGCAGATGAAGGCGATCCAAAAAGAGCTTGGCGAGTCTGACGACGGCCAGCAGGAGATAGACGAACTGCGGAAGAAGGTGGAAGAAGCCGGAATGACCGCGGAAGCGAAGAAAGAATGCGACCGTGAGCTGAAACGGCTGGCGAAGATGACGCCGGCTTCCGCCGAGTACATGGTTTCGCGGACGTATCTGGAATGGATGACGTCGCTACCATGGTCGAAATCCTCGGGTAGCCAGGAGATAGATATTGCCAAGGCACAACAGATTCTAGATGAGGATCACTATGACCTGGAAAAGGTCAAGGAGCGCATTCTGGATTACCTGGCGGTGAAGAAGCTCCAGCCGGGGATGAAAGGGCCGATTCTGTGCTTCGTTGGGCCTCCGGGCGTGGGGAAAACATCGCTTGGCAAATCCATTGCGCGGGCGCTGGGGCGCAAATTCGTGCGCATCTCGCTGGGCGGGATGCATGACGAGGCGGAAATCCGCGGGCATCGGCGAACGTACATCGGCGCGTTGCCGGGGCAGATCATTCAAGGGCTGAAGCGCGCGGAATCAAACGATCCGGTGTGCATGCTGGACGAGGTGGACAAGCTGGGGCGCGACTTCCGCGGGGATCCTTCATCGGCATTGATGGAGGTGCTCGATCCGGAGCAGAACTCGACGTTCCGCGATCATTATCTGGATGTGCCGTTTGATCTCTCGAAGGTCACGTTTATTGCGACTGCAAATTGGATGGACCCGATCCCGGAGCCGCTGCGCGACCGGATGGAGATCATCGAATTGCCGGGGTACACGGGCGAGGAGAAGATCCACATCGCGCACAAGTACCTGATCCCGAAGCAGGCTGCGGAACACGGATTAAAGGTGGGCGAACAGATCGAGTTCACCGACGAAGCGCTGCAGGAGATTATTCACCACTACACGCGGGAAGCGGGCGTGCGCAACCTGGAGCGCGAGATCGGCACGATCACGCGCAAGCAGGCGCGGCGCATCGCCGAAGGCAAGACGGAAAAAATGAACGCAACGCCGGAGACCGTTCGCGAATTCCTGGGCGTGCCAAAGTTTCGCACGGAAAAGGAAATTGAGGAACGCGTGATGAGGCCGGGCGTTGCGGTGGGGCTGGTGTGGACCCCGGTGGGCGGAGACATCGTCTTCATCGAGGCGAGCCGGATGCGCGGCGGGAAGCAGTTCACGACCACTGGGCATCTTGGCGAGGTGATGCAGGAGTCCATGACCGCGGCGCTGACGTGGGTAAGATCAAACGCGGAGCGCTACGGCATCGACCCGGATTTCTTCCGGAAGCAGGACATCCACATCCACGTGCCTTCGGGCGCCGTGCCGAAGGACGGACCGTCGGCCGGCGCGGCGATGGTGACCTCACTTGTCAGCCTGCTGAGCAACCGGCCGATACGCAACCGGTTGGCGATGACCGGCGAGATGACCCTCTCCGGGGTGGTTTTGCCGGTGGGCGGAATCAAGGAAAAAGTGCTCGGCGCGAAACGGGCGGGAGTGAAGGAAGTGTTGCTGCCCGCGGACAATGAGCCGAACGCGACTGCGGATCTTCCTCCGGAGATTCTCGGCGACCTGAAGATCACGTACGTGCATACGCTGGACGAAGTGCTGGAGCACGCACTGGAAAAGCAACCGGTGATCGCGCCAGCTACGCCTGCTACGGAGCCGAAGCAGAAGCGCGTTGGCCCCGATGCGCCGCGTGCGATTCACTGAAATCGCCAGAGAAGTTCGCTTGCGAAAGGCCCGGTGATTTCCGCCGGGCCTTTTCCTTTTGCGCGCCCGAAAAGGGATTCATTTGGCACTCCTGTTAGTATGGCGAGGTGACTCCGCATCGAACCAACAAAGGAAGCGGTGACAGTCCCGAGGAGCTGGCGCGGCGGCTGGTGCAAGCGCTCGTTCAAGAGCGGGTGGTACCGCGGTTCGTGGATTCTTACGTCGTGGAGCACGGCCGCTACGGGTTGCAGGTCCATGCGCCGCTCTATAGGGACCTTCTCGCGATGTTGCAGCGTGAGGCGCTGCTCGCTGCGGCATTTCATGCGCTGGAGATCGCCACATTGGAAAGCCTGCCATCTGGAAGAGGCAAAGAGCGCAGGGTTCCCCGGAAAGGAGCCTCAACGTACAGACGAAAATTCCTTGCAGCGTTGACCCATCAGCAGGGCTGGACGGCGGGCGACGCGCTGGACTTCCAGGGAGATTTGCGGAGGTATGAAGAACTCCTGGCGCGCAATCCGGAGGGACGGCGCGCACCCAAGGCTTACGAGGTTGCGAACCATCCTTTCGTGGACCGCTGTGCCTTCATGCTGGATTCTTCGTTTCTGGAAAAGGCGCGTGTGGCGGCAAGCCATGCGCTGATGAGAATCGAGGAAATCACGGACCAGGTGTTCTCGTCCGTTATGGGCGGGGACGAATCGCGCGCGAGATGAAGCTTCAACTGTCGAGCAGGCTTTCTGCGAAGAGGGGTTTTCCTGCGCGAGCCATCTGGAAGCCGTAAGCCGAGATGATCAGAATGGCGGCGATGGCGATGACTCCGCCCTCGGCATACCACGCGCTGAGAGGCATAACGATCGGCATAGAGTTCGCGATCTGGTCTGTGAAAACTAGAGCAGCCAGGCAGACCAGTCCAAAGCGTTGAAGTAAGAACAGATAGGCCAAGATGAAGGGGGCCGTGAATAGAGCGTCAATCAATGGATTGGTAGCGCCCAGGCTGGGAATGCAATACAGGAGCGCCATGGCGGTTGCGGCCAGCCAATTCTTCCGGAAGAGCAGCTTCAAGATGAAAAAGAGAAAGAAGATGACGAGCGCGCCTGTCAGCGCGGAAGTTGCCTGAGTGAGGAGTGTGGCCAAGGATCCTCGAATGCCCTCGAGCGAGTAGAGGGCAAAGTCAACGGGATGGCCGGGTACTTTGCCGAAGAATTTCTCCACAAGATACTGTTGGTGTTCCAGGAGAGAAGAAGAAACACCAAAGAGTGCGCCCAGGAGGACGTCGCGGCCGACAACAGGATCGTGGAATTTGCCCTGAAGCATGCGGGTCCAGGAAATAATTGTGTCCGGCCAGTGGCGGCGCACGTAGGGTTCAAGAGCTACGTACAAAAGCCAGGTGAACGAAGCGAAAAAGAGACCCACGCTGATGGAGAGAATCAAGAACACGACTTCAAAAAATGAAGAGGTGTGATGGGCCAGCAGGGCCCAGTTCAACACACCCACCGCCAGAATGAAAACAGCAAGACGGGACGCGCCCTGAAAGTCGCCGCGACCCAGGCGAATATTTCTCCGGGCGATCCAGACTGCGCCGCCAATCAAGATGCCCAGCAAGGTGAGGCCAAAGATTTGACCGATGCGGTTCCGGATCTTGACCGAAGCTTCCATGCGCTGCGGATGGGTCCAGGGCGAGATCATTTGGAAATAGATGGGCGCGCCACGATACGAAGCCGCTTCGATGCGCAAGGGAATGTCGGCGCGACCGGGCCAGGTTCCTTCCCAGGCGGCGCGGACGTCGCCCCAGGCAAGGGGAAACCACTGTGGTGGAACGGGCTTGAATTTTGCCGGATCGAGCCCCGCGGCTGCAAAGAGCGGACTCCAGTCCGGGGCGCGAGCCTCGCCGCGGGAATCATCTACCTGAGGAGGAATTGCCTCAAAATGCAGCAGTCTGCCATCGGCACTGAGATTGATGAGCTTCATGCCCGAAACGCTTTCAGAAGGTTCGGCCGGTGCGATGCGTCCCCAGATTAAATTGTCCTGGGGTGAAAATGTGACGAGGGGGCGAGGGCTTTGGCGATACCAGAAGATGATTGGGGGTGGCTCCGCTTGGCGCAATGCTCCCCAACGGTTGGAAGTTTTGAGATTCGTTTCGATGAAATGAAAGTAGTCGTTGTTGAGAGTGAAGCCAGAGGCCGAATCCGCCGGTGCGTCATTGTAACCGAGAGAACGGATAAGTTCCTTGGCTCGCGCCGCGAGAGCTTCGGGGCTGTCTCCGAAGGGGAGCATGGCCACCATTTTCGTGCGACTCGCAACTGCAAAAAGCAAAAGCGCGAGAGCCGCGGCGACTCCGAACAAACATGCAAGCGCAGTCAGCGGTCTGAGGCCCTCGCTCTGGCCCGATGCCGCAACCATTTCCGGCGAAGGAGTTTCCCCCGCGGCGAGAGCGGCCGCCATCGGGTCGCCTCCGGGCAAAGCCGCAGCCACCTGCAAAGCAGAAGCGGGCCGCTGCGCCGGCTCTTTCTCCAAACAGCGGAGAATGACGCGCTCGAGAAGCGGATCGAGATCTTTCACCAGAGTAGACGGCCGAGAGATTTCGCCTCGCTCTCGCAGTCGAATGAGCTCCGGCAGGGTCGCGGCGTCCAGGGCGCGTTTGCCGGTGAGTAATTCGTAGAGGACAAGTCCAAGCGCGTAGAGGTCGCTCTTGAGCGTGACTTCCCTGCCAGAGAGCTGCTCCGGCGCCATATAGGCTGGCGTGCCTGCGCGGACTTCCGCGCCCTGAAGGCTCGCGGCGACTCCGGCCAAGCCGAAGTCCGTAATGCGCGCTCTTCCAAGACTGTCGAGCATCACGTTCGCGGGCTTGAGGTCGCGATGAATGACGCCGCGCTCATGCGCCGCAGCCAAGCCAGCGCAGATCTGCCGTGCGATTTCGGTGGCTTTGTCCGGAGAGAGGCGTCCGATTCTCCGGATCAGAGAAGCCATATCCTCGCCATCCACGTACTCCATGGTCAGGTAGGTCACGCCATCCGTTTCGCCGATATCGAAAACGCGGCACACGTTGGGATGCGAAACTTGGCGAGCGATACGCACTTCGGAATGAAAGCGCTCGAGAGCGGAGGGATCGGTCGTCAACTGTTCAGGAAGGAACTTTACGGCCACGGTCTGGCTGAGCTTCAAGTCCTCGGCGCGGTAGACCTCGCCCATTCCGCCGCGGCCCGCAAGCGCCACGATGCGGTAACGATCCGCGACAATCATCCCCGGTGTGAAGCGTCCGCCACCGATGGGGCCGGAACTGGAGAGACGGGGCGCCCCGCTGCTGGGAAGCTTTCCAATCCGCGAAGAGGTCCCTGGAGTGGGGGTTCTGCGGGGAGGGGGAGGAGCAATGGTTTCGCCCTCCTCACCCTCCAGAGCCATGCTTGAGTTCTGGCCTACTTGCGCGCCACAAGCAGGACAAAATTTGTTCCTCGGGGACAGCTCACTGCCGCATTCGGAACAGAACATAGGGACGGCGATTTTAGCACCACATGGGATGCGAGAGCGTTGCTTTCAGCAGTTCAGGAAATGCGTTCGACGAGGACTGCGGTACCGTAAGCCAGGACTTCCGTCACACCAGACATCACTTCCGTCGCGTCGTACCGGAAGGCCACAACGGCATTGGCCCCGTGCGCGGCGGCGTGCTGGAGCAGGAGTTCGTAGGCCTGCTCGCGAGCCTTTTCGCACAGGTCCGTGAGTATGGTGATGTTCCCGCCCACGATGGTCTGCAGTGCGGCCCCCAGATTTCCAATCACGCTGCGCGAGCGGACGACAATTCCCCTTACGACCCCAAAATTTCTTGTGATCCGATAACCGGGGAGATCGAAAGCGCCAGTTACCATCGAAGAATCAACGCGGCCATTCATCAGATGTACCCTCCAGGATTTCGCCCGAGCCGATTGTACCGGCAGACGTTTACCGCTGCGATTCTACTCGTTCAGATGCTTGTGCGCGAGCCTCCATGCTTTGTTATTCTCGGCTTGCGTGGAAACTCTTTTTCAAATACTGGCACTCCTGCAGATCCTGATCGGGCTGTACCTGATTTATCAGGCCATGGAGTGGCGCGGTTATGCGCGGCGACGGATGTTTACGGACCCGGGTTTTTATGCGCCGCGGACGGCGGTACTGTGCCCCTGCAAGGGGATGGAGCCGGGCCTGGAACAAAATCTGCTCTCCCTGTGTGAATTCAACCATCAAAACTACGAAGTATTTTTCATCCTTGCCTCGGAGTCAGATCCTGCCTCGGGGCTCATAAAGCGCGTGGCTTCACAATCGAAGGTAAAGGCGCACGTGATCTTTGCCGGGCAACCTCAGGGTTGCTCCGAGAAGGTGAACAATCTGCGCGTGGGGATCGAGCAACTTCCCGCCGAATTCGAGGTGCTTGTCTTTACCGACTCCGACGGAAGGCCGGGGCGTTCGTGGCTCCACCATCTCGTCGCGCCGCTGAATGATTCCAGGTCCGGCGCCACGACGACGATGCGCTGGCTCATTCCGAATCGCTCCAATTTTGCGACATTGCTGCTGGCCGCGTGGAATGCGCCGCTGGTGAACATGCTCAGCGAGAAGGGCAAGAATTTCTGCTGGGGCGGAGGGACGGCAATCCGCCGCACGATTTTCGATCAACTGAACGTCCTCGAAGAGTGGCAGGGTTCCGTCAGCGATGATTATTCGCTAACCGCCGCAATTGAGCGTTCTGGACGCCCGATCGTTTTTCTGCCGGAATGCCTAACGGTGTCGTTCGCGGAAACGGATTTTCAGGGTCTGCTCGAATTCACCAATCGCCAGATTCTGATCACCCGCGTTTATTCTCCCAAAATGTGGGGAATCGCGTTTGCCACGCATGCCCTGTTCTGCATTACCGTAGTCCTCGGAACGGTTCTGACGCTGGGCGACCTAATCGCCACTCTGCCTGCTTTGCCCCTTGCCGGACTGACGTTTCTCCCATTTCTGCTGGCCGCGATTCGAGCATCCCTTCGCGTAGCGACGGTTTCAGAACTGCTTCCAGCTAATCGCCCGCAAATCATGGGGCAATCCTGGGTCTATATCATCCTCGGGCTGTTCCTGCCTTTCCTGTTTCTCGTGAACTTCGTCTTTTCGGCCGTGACGCGAAAAGTCGTCTGGCGAGGGATTCGCTACGAGGTCATTTCACCGCAACAAACTCGAATCCTGAGCCACTAGAAAGCCGGAAGGTACGTTGCGCGAACGGAGCTGGGCAGAAGTTGGAAGTTTGCCAGATTATCCACAAGCTCTCCTGGAAGTGTGCCTCTGGGCAAGCAACTCACGCAGTTGAAAGCATCTACAGATAATCCACAGCACCTTGAGTAGGAAACAATCGAGGGAGACGGTGGAGGAGCCCGGAAACGTTTCAAAATGGGATTTCGTGGAAAATTTTCAAACACCATGCAATTCCTACCCGGAAATAGCAGTCGAATGCAAATGGAATGTGAATAAGTCTTCCGCTTTTGAGTAGTTTAGAACCAAGCGGCTTTGGAAGAGCGCTTGCTGTCCTTGAATAGTTCGGTAGAGCGTTCGCAGGCGGTTTCTCTTGGTACTCCTTCTCGCGCCTCGGCGTAACCGAATCTGAGGGTATGTCCCGGGGTGCTTGTCCCGCATTCCGGTGTCGTCTTTGACTGTTCGCCCAGTCGTGAAACGGTGCAGGCCTCGCTCCGAGGCTGGCGCAATTGATTTGAAAGTTCAAATTGCTTTAGGAATCTGCATCCGGAGGAGTCCACGTGAAGGTAATCCGCAGAACCGAAACAGTTCGATCGATTAAAGAAGCCCACCCAGCAAGCCCCAGCGAAACCTATTTTTTCTACGACAAGAATACCGGAGCGACACATTTCCACGTGCAGGCAGGTCCGGACGGGCGATTCCCGGTGGACCAGGCCGCAGGCCTGCTGGCCATGCACTGCATGGTGCGCGGACAATCGCCCAGCGATTACCTCGTTATGGTGCGAGCGGATCACGAAGAACTTGAGGAGCTGGCTTTGCGTGCCACCAAACTGCTCGAGGCGGGCAAGTCCGTGAAGAGCCATGTTCGCTTGACGCGGCGCGAAGAGGAAGTTCTCAATGGCGTGATGCACAGCCTGGCGAACAAGGAGATCGCGGCGTCGCTCAACCTCTCCGAGCGTACCGTGAAATTCCACGTATCGTCGCTCCTGGCGAAATACCGCGTTCGCGGCAGGATGGAGCTGGTGCGGGAAGCGACTCGGCATGCAGCGCCATTGGCGCCGCTGCCGGTTGTGACAGCGCCTGAAGCCGCCAAGCCCTTGGTTCCCAGGATGCACAGTTACCGGCGGCCCGCACCGCGCGCGGCGGTGGTATCGCTGACGAAGTCGCAACAAATGATGGCGTAGGGATTTCTTCTCAGAGCTAAGCAAAAACGAGCTGCAAAAAAAGTGAGGCCCGGACTGGGATTCCCCTCCGGGCCTCTTTTATTCCCCGCGTTGATTCAGAGACGGCCTATTTTTTCGCTTCGGAATACAGCTCCGCCGCGCGGTCCCAGTTTACGACGTTCCACCACTGCTTGATGTAATCGCCGCGAACGTTTTGGTATTTGAGATAGTAGGCGTGCTCCCAGACGTCGAGGCCGAGGACAGCCCTGGCGCCAAGCATGTAGGGCGTGTCCTGATTTGGGGTGGAATCAATTGCCAGCTTGCCATCCTTCACGATGAGCCAGGCCCATCCGGAACCGAAACGTCCCAGTCCCGCGGCGGTGAATTTCTCCTGGAATCCCGCGAACGATCCGAACGCGGAAATAATTGCCGAGGAGAGATCACCTTTCGGCTCGCCTCCGCCGCCCTTTTTCATGAGCGTCCAGAAAAGCGAATGATTCCAGTGGCCGCCACCGTTATTGCGCACGGCGGTGCGTATGTTCTCCGGGACGGAATCGAGTCCCTTCATGAGTTCGTCAATGGACTTGGACTGGAGATTGGCGTGCCCTTCCAGGGCCTTGTTCACGTTCGTGACGTAACCGCCGTGGTGCTTGTCGTGATGGATTTCCATCGTTTTTGCGTCAATGTAGGGTTCGAGTGCGTCGAAAGGGTACGGCAACGGGGGCACGGTGAATGCCACGTTTTATTCCTCCTCTGAGTGAATTGAATCGAAACTCGTCCGGCAACCGGGACAAAAATGATGTAAAGCGGGATTCTCCGCTCCGAAACGGTCTGCGCAAAAAATCTGCTTCCGACGAATTACCTGCCTCGATTCTGTGGAAGCTCCGATAAAGCGGCAGACCGGCTATCGTGCACGAGAGAGTATACGTCCGACGCGCCGCCACGCTCAACCGCTCCCGGTCCTTTCGGCTCCCTGGCTGGAATTCAGCTTCTCTCCCCTTTGTTGGATGCGGGAAAGCGCCCAACGGGCAGATTCGGCGATGATGTCGTCCTTGCCGTCAGAAAGCCTCGCGAGCAGATTGGTGATGCGCTCAGATGCTTCAGGTTTTGTGGGAAGGGGAGCATTCCCCAGGGCGATGCAAGCATTGCGGACCAATCCGCGCCATTTTGTTCTTTTGATCGCGCTGCCGCGGAAGCGCTGCTGAAATTCCTCCCTGGTCAGATCGGCCAACCATGCGAGCGAAGGCATAAAGAAAGAGCCTTCTTGCTCCTGCGCGGAGGTCGCCGCACGGGGCAGAAATGCAGCGTTTGATGTCGCGGGGGCTTTTCGATTCCACGGACAAACGTCCTGACAAATGTCGCACCCGAAAACGTGCCAGCCGGTTGGCTCGCGAAATTCTTCGGGAATTGGTCCACGCAGTTCGATCGTCAGGTAGGAAATGCAGCGCCGGGCGTCGAGGACATGGGGCTGAACGAAGGCGCCCGTCGGGCAGGCGTCAAGACACTTGCGGCATGAGCCACACAGATCGGCGGACGGAGAATCGGAGGCAGATAGAGAGGGCTGCAGATCGAGAGAGGTCAGCAACGCGCCAAGAAAAAGCCAGGAGCCAAGCTGCTGGTTGAGAAGCAGTGTATTCTTGCCGATCCAACCCAGGCCAGCGTATTTGGCCAAGATCCGTTCGTGAACCGGCCCGGTATCGGCGCAGGTGTAGGCTTCGATGTCCTTTCCGAATCTACCGTGCAATTCCTCGACCAGGCGATTGAGCATCCGCCACAGTTCTTCGTGGTAATCGCCGCCCCAGGCATAGCGGGAGATCCATCCGCGAGGAGCGGATGTTTCCTGCGAGACTTTTGGCGCTGCCTCGATCGAGCAAGGAAATTGCGTGTTGTAATTCACGGCGCAGACGATTGCGCTGCGAATGTCAGTGCCGACTCTTCGAGGATCACTGCGTTTCGGATTCTCGAGGTAATGCATTTCCCCCGCGTAACCACGATCGAGCCATTCCTGCATGTGCTCCAGTTCAGGGAAGGAATCGGCGCGCACCACGCCGCAGAGATCAAAGCCGAGGGCTCGCGCCCGCGCTGCAATCCAGTGGGTATCTTCCGGTGTGCCGATACGCATTTCCGCTCTGACTGCCGATTCTGCCTGAGCATTCGGCAAAGTGCGATGCAAATGAAAAAGCCCCCCGAAACTTTTCGGGGGGCTTCGGGAAGATTTGTTCTTCAGCCCAGAGGAGACACGTTTTCGGCTTGCAGGCCCTTCGGTCCCTGCTTTACCTCAAATTCAACGTGCTGGCCTTCGTTTAACGATTTGTAGCCGTCGGACTGGATCGCCGAGAAATGAACGAAAACGTCCTCGCCCGATTGCCGCTGTATGAAGCCGTAACCTTTTGCTGCGTTGAACCACTTGACGACACCTTGCTCTTTGCTCAACTTCGGTACTCCTCTGCGACTGGAATAGCGCGGTGCTGGAGGAAACGCCAGCACAAGGCATCCCGGGGAAGGATCGGCTCTCCCGATGAGTCCTTGCTGGGCAGGCGCAAAATCCCAAAGCACAAACGCCCGCGTATGCTGTCACAATTCTTTCTTCGAGTCCAGAAGGTTGAAGCAACGAGAAGGGGCGCAGAATCGCTTCGCGCCTGGATGATCCGGTCAGTTGAAACTCTGGACTGCGGAACGCTCGTCGGAAAACACCTCGAAGACCGTGAAGAGCTTGGTGATCTGAAGCAGGTCGTGAACCTTTTTTGTCAAGTGCAGGAGCTTCAGCTCGCCACCGCGGCCTTTGACCGTCGTATAACCGCTGACGAGCTCCCCGATTCCCGAGCTATCAATATAATCCACGTCGGCAAGGTTGAGCAGGATGAGCATGCGCTGATCTTCCAGCAGTTGCCGAATGGTTTTGCGGAGGAGAGCGCTTCCCTCGCCGAGCGTGATACGGCCTCCCATGTCCACAACAGTCACATTGCCGGCATCGCGAGGCGTTGCTTGTAGGAGCATTTTGAACCCTAGGCTTCCTTCCGCGGCGCGGTTCCCTGGCCGGACTCGCCGCCGTGTCCGTTGGGGCTTTCGCCGCCTGGAGCAGGGAGTCTCTTGGACATCACGATCTCCGCGCCGCCTGTCCACGCTTTGATAACCTCAAACTCGTCCATAAACGCGCGCATGAGGAAGATGCCACGCCCCGAGGTGCTCAAGAGATTCTCTTCCGCGAGCGGGTCCGGCACGTCGCTCAGGCGGAACCCCGGCCCCTCATCCACCACATGGATGACCATTTTTTCCTGTGTCAGGTCAACGCTCAAGTGGATTTTTTTCTCCGGGCGCTCCTGATTGCCGTAGTGAAACGCGTTGATGACGCCCTCGCGCACGGACATTCCGATGCGGTAGCACTCGTCCTCGCCAAAGCCGGCAGCCTCCGCCACGCGCAAACACATCTCTTCCGCCAGGTTCACGCTCTCCACCTGCGTCTCCAACGTCACGTTAAGGTGCTTCGTTTCTTGCGCCATGCGAAGATTCGTCACCGCGCAAACCACCTGAATTCTGGAGCGATGTATGGGTAACATACTGCGCTTGGCTCCGTCAATGGCGCGTTGGAGCTGCTCTGGCTGAACGATGGGATTGGCACTCGGCGCACCAGGAGGGGAGTAAGGGAGTTAGGTCCAGTACGTACGGTCCAAGGTGCGGTATTGGATGGCCTCGCCAAGGTGTTTTGGTTCAATTCCCTCGGCGCTTTCGAGGTCGGCAATCGTGCGCGCAACCTTCAGAATCCGGTCGTGGGCACGAGCCGATAGACCTAATCGCGTGATAGCGTTTTCCAGGAGCTTTTCGCCCTCCGGACTTATCGCACAGTGCTTGCGGATCATTTTGGGCGCCATCTGCGCGTTTGCATAGGTCTTCTTCTCCCCCGCAAACCGAGCATGCTGTTTTTGCCTGGCGCTGATCACACGCGCCCGGATGGCGGCTGAGTCCTCGCTGGGCGATGGGGCGCGCAGCTCCTTGTATTTCACGGCGGGCACTTCGATGTGAATATCAATACGGTCCAGCAAGGGCCCGGAGATTTTGGAGACATAGCGCTGGATCATCGGAGGAGTGCAGTGGCACTCCCGGGTGGGATCGCCAAAGTAGCCGCAAGGGCAGGGATTCATCGCGGCGGCGAGCATAAAGCGGGAAGGGAAAGTGACGGAAGTCGCCGCTCTGGAGATGGTGACGGAGCCATCCTCGAGCGGCTGGCGCATCACTTCCAGAACGTTGCGCTGAAACTCCGGTAATTCATCCAGAAAAAGCACGCCGTTGTGGCCAAGTGAAACTTCGCCAGGGCGAGGGACGGCACCGCCACCGATGAGCCCCGCATCGCTGATGGTGTGATGCGGCGAGCGAAACGGCCGAGTCCCAACAAGCCCGCGGCTGTCTTCGAGCGTTCCGGCGACGCTGTGGATGCGCGTCGTTTCGATCGCTTCGTCCAGCGACATCGGCGGCAGGATGGTCGGAATGCGCTTCGCCAGCATCGTTTTGCCGGCGCCCGGAGGGCCAATAAACAAGATGTTGTGGCCACCGGCGCAAGCGACTTCCAGCGCGCGCTTGGCCGCTTGCTGGCCGTGAACGTCGCGAAGATCCACACTGTACTGCGCGGCTTCGCACAACATCTGTTTCGCATCCACGCTCACCGGCGCAAAGGATTCCGGCGAATTTACGAGATCCACAGCTTGGGGAAGGGACTTCAGGGCAAAGACACAAACGCCCTCGACGACAGCGGCTTCCTTCGCGTTCGCTTCGGGGACGGCGATAGCCTTGAGGCCCGATTCACGCGCAGCGATCGTCGCGGAAAGGGCTCCACGAACGGGACGCACGCCGCCGTCCAGCGACAGTTCGCCCAAAAACATCATTTTGTCCAATGGCTTCCCAAAAAAGTGACCCATGCAACCGGCCAGTCCGAGGGCCATGGGCAGATCAAAGCCCGAGCCTTCTTTGCGAACGTCTGCTGGGGCAAGATTGATGGTGACGCCCTGCCCGTAGGGAAATTCGTAACCGCAATTGCGCAAGGCGCTCTTGATCCGTTCGCGGCTTTCTTTCACCGCGTTATCGGGCAGACCGACGACATTGAAATCCTGCATGCGCGCGGAACCGACGTCCACCTCGACTTCGACCAGATAGGCGTCAATCCCGAACACGGCGGCGCTGATGGTTTTGGCAAGCATGCAACTGGAGGAAGCGCTCCATTCGCGGCGTAAGGATAGATCAGAATGTCCGAGGATACCACTCCCAAACGTATTTAGTTCGTACCGCGGTATATACTTGTGGGATTATTACGCACATGACTGAAAAAACGACTCGCTTTCGCGGCAGAGGACTCTCGCGGCAGATGGGTCTCCTCTTGCTTGTGGCTGCTTGCTGTCTGCCTCTCCGCGCACAGAATTCTGAATACGAGCAACAGTTGCTTCTCGGAGACTCACGCTACCAGGCGGGAGACCTTCAAGGTGCGGCAACCGCTTACAAAAACGCGATTCCGCTTAACCCCAAGGAGAGTGCGGCATACTGCCAAGCCGGGAGTGTGCTGCTGGATATGAACAATCTTCCGGAAGCCGCCAAATTCCTGGAGAAATGCGTCGCGCTCATTGAACATCCTGCAAGTCCCGAGGCGCCAGAGCGGCTTCGGAATACCGCCGTTCGCCTCACCTTGAGCAATGCGCTCAACAATCTGGCGATCATCTATTACCAACAGAATCGCCTGGAAGATGCCCTGGCGCGCGCCAATCGTTCCATCGAGGTGCTTCCGAGCCGGCCGCAAGCCTATGTTACGCGCGGACTTGTTTTGCAGGCCCAGCAAAAACTCGACGATGCGATTCAGGACTATCGCCGGGCTCTGGACATCGCACCCAAAATGGCCGCGGCGAGCCTGGATCTTGCGCAGGCACTGGAGCAGAAAGCCCGATGGGATGAAGCGCTAGCTGTTTTGAAGATTGGTGTTGGCGCCCACCCCCAGGATCCTGACCTGCTTACGGCGTATGGAACAGCGCTCACGGCGAACGACGATGTGGTCGAGGCAGATTTTGCCCTTCGGGCGAGCCTTGCGGTGCGTGCGGAAGATCCCGCAACTCTCTATGAACTTGGTGAGGTGCAGCGCCGCGAGGGCAAGTTCGGGGAAGCACTCTCAACTCTGCGGCGGGCGCACCAGTTGAATCCAACGGACACGGATACGTCTCTCGCGCTAGCGAATGTCCTCCTCGAAACGGGAAACGCCGAAGAAGCAAAGCCCCTGATGGAGGCGGCGGCCGCAACGCAGATGAACAACCCAGTTTTTTTGCTTCTGCAGGCAAACGCATCGATCAGTTCCGGTCATCAAGGAGAGGCCGAGCCGCTCCTGGAGAGTGCGCTGGCCGTGCGGCCGGATTATCCGGAGGCGTCGGCTGCACTCGCGCTGGTGCAACTTGGATCGGGGAAGTTCAACGACGGGATCGCTATTGTGGAAAAAGCGTTAGCGGCGCATCCGAAGAATGCGGAACTGCATAACAGCTACGGATTACTCCTGATGGCCACCAACAAAATGGCGGAAGCGCAGCAGGAGTTTGAGAAAGCCTTGTCACTCCGGCCTGGATACCCCGACGCGCTTGCAAATCACGCAATCGTCTTGGCCCACCAGCATCGCGAAGCAGAAGCGATTCTCGAGTTTCAACAAGTGCTCGCAATGAACCGCAAACATCTGAAGGCCCAGGCCAACCTGGCTGCGACACTTCTCTCTGCAAAGCGATACGATGAGGCCGCGGAAGGTTTTCGCCAGGCGATTGCGCTGGATCCGAAGGACTCCGACCTCTACACAGGTCTCGGCCTAGCACTCCAGAAGTCCGGGCATGAAGCCGAGGCAAAAAAGGCGTATGCGACCGCGAGTGCCCTGGCGGCTCATACAAACAACTCGGCCGGTCAAAAGCCGTAATCGCAGAGCACCACGGCTCATGCCTGGCTGGCCCGGACTGCCGCGCGCTTTACACTGCACATGACGAAACGTATAGTAAATGCAGGCACCCGCATTTTGAATACTCCTGCGTGAGGTCTGCACATGATTGGCTGGGTCATCCTTGGTCTTCTCATCATCATCGTTATTTTTGTCATCGGCATGTACAACGGCCTGGTCCGGCTCAAGGTGCAATGCGACAACGCCTGGGCCGACATCGATGTCCAACTAAAGCGCCGCTATGACCTGATCCCCAATCTCGTCGAGACGGTAAAAGGCTACGCGGGGCACGAGAAAGGCACTCTGGAAGCGGTGATCAACGCGCGCAATCGTGCGATGACGGCCACCGGTCCGGCCGACAAAGCCGCCGCGGAAAATATGCTCACGGGCGCGCTGAAGAGCCTATTCGCGCTGTCCGAGGCTTATCCGCAGCTCCGCGCCATCGAGAGCTTCACGTCCCTACAGAATTCGCTGTCACAGATTGAAGATACCGTGCAGAATGCGCGGCGCTACTACAATGCGGTGGTCCGCGACCTGAACACCAAGATCCAGCAATTCCCCACCAACATTTTCGCGGGTATGCTCGGCTTCAAACCGCGCGAGTTCTTCGAAGTCACAGCGCCTGCCGAGAGGGAAGCCCCCAAGGTCAGCTTCAGCGCTCCTTCGGCATAACCCTTCGCCGAAACATGCGCTTTCCGTTTCCACGCAAAGCCTTTCGACTGCCCTCGGCACGCCTGCCGTTCAGGGCGCTTTGTTTCCTCACTTTGCTGGGCATTGCTGCCCTGCCTGCGTTCTCACTCACAACTCGAGAACTGCGCATCGAGAAATTCGATGCCCAGATCAATGTGCTGCCCAGCAGCACGATTGACGTCACCGAATCCATCACCGCGCATTTTATCGGCGGACCATGGCACGGACTGTATCGCGAGATTCCCGTCGAATACGTGACGGCGCAAGGAATGAACTACACCTTGTTCCTGGACGTGAAGCAGATCACGGACGGCAACGGCCACGCGCTGAAGTACGAGACGAGCCGGGAGCGGCATTATCTGAAGCTCAAGATTTACGTTCCCGGCGCCGACAATTCCCTCAAGACAATCGTCATTGAGTACACCGTCGCCGACGGGCTGAAATACTTTGACGACCACGACGAGCTCTACTGGAACGTCACTGGCGACGAATGGGACGTGCCGATCGGCTCCGCATCCGCGACAGTCACGCTGCCCGTGGGCACCACCAACATTCGCGCGAAGGCGTTTACCGGCGCTTACCGGTCCCGCGGCGAGGATGCAGAAACCCAGGTGGTAGGAAACGGCGTCGAGGTTCATACGACGAATCCGCTGGCTTTCCACGAAGGACTGACGGTTGCCGTCGCGTTCGACAAAGGCTTCGTCCACGAGCCGACTTTCGCTGAGAACATATCGCTTTTCCTGCGGAGCAATTGGCCGCTTGTTTTTCCGTTTCTGGCTTTCTTGGGGATGTTCTGGCTGTGGTGGAAGACCGGCCGCGATCCGCGCCTGCGGCCGATTGCCGCACAGTACGAACCCCCGGACAAACTCACTCCCGGGGAAGTGGGCACGCTGATTGATAATTCCGTGGATATGAAGGACATCACCGCCTCGATCGTGGATCTTGCCGTGCGAGGCTATCTGACCATCGAGGAAAAGCAAAAAGAACACATGATGGGACTGTGGTCCGACAAGGACTACGTCTTTCACTCGAAGAAGCCGGCGGCGGAGTGGACCTCGCTGAAACCGCATGAGCAGGAGCTTTTGGCGGGCTTATTCAGCGATGGCGCTGCCACGGATGTTTCCCTCGCTGAACTGCATAACACGTTTTACAAAAATATTCCGGGAATCAAGAACGACATCTTTGCTGCGCTTGTCTCCGACGGGTACTATCGCCAGCGGCCAGACAGCGTTCGCAGTACCTATATTGGCGCCGGGCTGGTCGTGGGGTTCCTCTCCATCTGGGGCGGCCCGATTGTTGCGAGAAATCTCGGGATGGCGCCGTTTACGTTCATCCTTGCGGGTATTCTTACTGCTGCGGTCATCTGCGGCTTCGGCTGGTTCATGCCGGCCCGCACGGTGACGGGCGCGCGCACGCTCGAAGGGATTCTCGGCTTCGAGGATTTCCTTGCTCACGTGGAGGCCGATCGCTTCAACCGCATGATCAAGACTCCGGAGATGTTTGAAAAATTCCTTCCATACGCAATGGCGCTTGGCGTCGAGAAAAACTGGAGCAAAGCGTTCCAGAATATTTACACGCAGCCCCCAAGCTGGTATCAAGGCAGCTTCGGCCCGCAGTTTTACGCCTTCAATTTCGTCAACAGCTTGAACGCGATGTCCATGCAGACGGGAAGTGTTATGGCTTCCGCGCCTCGAAGCTCAGGCGGGTCGGGCTTTGGCGGGGGCGGCGGATTTTCCGGTGGGGGTTTCGGCGGCGGTGGAGGAGGCGGCTTCTGAAGAAAGTGCAGCGAGACCAGAGCCTGTGGAAAATCCGCGAATAGTATCCCCCAAGTACCGCTTAATCAGCGGCGGACATGCCTGTGGTTCCGCCCCCCCAACCTCCGGGCAGCAGAAACCTCAAATTTAGGACTTGTTCCCGCCGCCGCTCTTCCTCCATGTGACGCTTCCTCGCCGTCAGCAGATCTTCCAGGGAAACCAACCCCAGAAACCTGTCACTATCCCGTTCCACGACGGCTACCCGGGTCACTCCCTTTTCCGCCATGCGGTAGACCACGGCGCGAAGCGGTTCGTCAGGGTAGGCCTTGACAGGATGCAGTTCGACGACCTCTTCGAGTCTCCGTCCGAGTGCCGCGTCGCCTTCACGCTCCATCCGTAGATAAATTCCGCTTCGCGTCAAGATGCCGATCAACTCTCCGTGGGGTCCCAACACCGGAAATAAACGCTGCTTTTGCCCCTTATCCGCCTTCAGCAATGGCAAAACTTCGAACAGCGCGTCCTGGGCGTAGAGGACCATCACATTCGGCCTCATAACTTCACGAACATAGAGAAGCTCCAAAGGATCAACCGCATACTCGCAAGTTAGATGGTACCCGCGGCGAGCCACTTTCTCCGTGAGAATGGACCGCTTCAATAGGAGCGTTGACGCCGCATACGCAGCAACGCTGCCCAAGAGCAAGGGTAAAAGCATATTCCAATCGTGCGTCACCTCGAGGGTGAAGATAATGGCCGTCATGGGCACGCGCAGCGTTCCACTCAAGACTCCTGCGATTCCAATCAGCACCCAGAACCCTGGCCCCATCTCAGGGAATCCATAGGAAAGCAACGCACCTAGCGCACCGCCAATCATCATCACCGGCGCCAACACGCCACCCGAGGTGCCTGAGCCCAAGTCCACGGACCACATCACCCACTTCACAATCAGCACACCGAAAATGAGGTGCCATGCTCTTCCGCCCTGGACCAATTGCCCAATCACATCGTATCCAACACCCAGAGCGGGTGGGAAAATCAGCCCGCCAAGCCCTACCACGATTCCCCCGATTGCTGGCCACCACATCCAGTGAACGGGCAGTTTTGCGAATAAATCCTCGAACATGTACACGGAATTGGAGAGCGGAATCGCCAGGATGCCGCAAGCGATGCCAGCTACAACGGAGCAGAGCAGAACCAAAGGAGAAGAAGTCGAGGGGTGCACGAAGGAGGGAAACAATGGCCCGTCGCCCAATAAGAAATGTCTAAGCAGTGCGGCTGTAGCGCTGGCCATCGCTACGGGAATAATGCTCCGTGGTTTTCTCTCGAACAGGAGCAGTTCGATGGCCAGCAGCACGGACGCAATCGGTGCCGCGAACGTCGCGCTCATCCCCGCTGCGGCTCCCGCCACGAGCAGCGTTTTACGCTCCGCGCTCGTGAGGTGGAACATTTGCGCCACCATGGAACCAAAAGCCCCGCCGGTCATGATGATCGGGCCCTCTGCGCCGAAGGGACCTCCCGTGCCGATCGCCACCGCCGCCGAAATTGGCTTGAGAATTGCCACTTTCGGCTCGATCCGGCTCCCGCCGAGCAAAATAGACTCGATCGCCTCTGGGATGCCGTGACCTCGAATGCGATCTGAACCATAGCGCGCCATAAATCCCACAAGGATCGCGCCCAGTACAGGTACAAATACCGCGAGCCAACCAAGATGATGACCTGCGGGTGACGCAGTCGCAGTCGAAAATCTTCCGTAGTAGGAAAGGTTTGTGAAGAGTGCGATCAATCGGAGCAGGATCAAAGCAAAACACGCCCCTCCCGCTCCGATTGGAATTGCCAAGAGCGTGATCCATAGTGCTCGCGGAGCTACCGTGAAATCGCCCAGTTCCTCCGGCTGCGCCCCTGCATGCGGCTTCACGTTTTTGTGACCCGCCGCGGCATCATTCTTTTTGTTCAATGGGATCCTCTCGCGAATTCACGGAATACCCTGGATGGATGGCATTGGCACAGGCGGTAAAACGAAGCCTGCCTCTGATCGGAATTAATCGGCCGTTTTCGTTGCGCGGCGCTTTGCACCTCCGTGGTGGCCGTTGCGGTTCCGTTCCAGGAGGGCCTGAATCGCGGAGACCAGCGCGGCTCCGCTCGCGCGCAATTCGCTGATCCGCTTCACAGCGACCTGATCCAGAAGCCTTTGCCCCCGCGGCAAAAGCAAGATCAGAACCTGCCTGCGATCTTCCTGGCTCCGCTTTCTCCGCACGTAGCCGTGCTTCTCCAGGCGGTCAATCAGTTCCACAGCACTGTGATGTTTCAAAGCGAGTCTCTCGGCGAGCGTGCGGATGGAGGCCTCAGTATTTGCGGGGAGACCGCGAATCGCCAGCAGCATGAGGTATTGCTGGGGTTCCAGGCCCGCGATCCGGGCCGCTGCGTCCCCCTCCCGGAGAAACAATCGGATACGGTAGCGGAGTTCGGACAACGCGCGGTATTCTGCGTTAGTGATTTCCGTCGCCATGTTTTCAATTCTATCGTAGAGCGATATAACTTGCCAGCGCCCCCGCCGTCCCGGTGCGATATAGTCACCCGGCCAGAGAGTTTGTGGCAGGGCTTAGCCACCGTTTCCTCCGAGGATCAACCCAGAAGCAGGGAGAATGTTTTGGAGATGTCACTTTCAGGGAGATTCAGAGAGGTTTCCGAAAGGCTTTCTGTGTTTTGTAATGTTCGTAGCCGTGCCGTTCATAGAAGCCATGGGCGCGCTCGCGGATCACGTTGGATCGGACGGACAGTTCTTTGCAACCCTGCTTCTTGGCCCATCGTTCCGCCGCTTGCAGTAGCATCCATCCCGCCCCGGCGCTTCGATTCGCCTCCGCCACGACCAGGCCATTGACCTCGGCGCGCAAATCCAATTCAAGCAGCGGCTCGACGCTCACATGGATCCACGCAATCACGCCGTCTCCCGGCAAATCGGCGACAAGGACGGCATGCTGGGCTTCAGGTTTCAGGCTCTTCAGGCGTTTCTTCATCTGAGCCGCGGTGGCCGGATAACCCAGCTGGCCGCTGAGCTCCGCCAGCTTCACTGCGTCCCCCAGGCGCGCACGCCTTACTTTCGGTTTCCCCGGCCTTTCCCCTGCCATGGCTTACGCTGCCTTCTTCCGCAAGCGCTTTTGCACTGCGCTGCTCCGCAACTCGCGCAGCGCATCCGATGCGATCCAGCGCGCCGGCCTCGAATCCTGCTCGTGAATCTCTTCCGCTGCTCTTATCGCCGCTCCGTTCAGTGTCTTGTTCCTCTTGCCGATGTTACGCAGCGCCCAATTCACGGCTTTGCGCACGAAATTGCGCTCATCCCACGCTTGGCGGGCCAGGAGGGACAGCACGCGTTTGAATTTTGCATCCGGCGCTGCTTTATCGCGGTACGCCAGATACGCGATCAGTGCAAACCCGGCTCTCTTTTCAAACTCTGCTTTCCGGCTGGTCCATCGAATTGCTTTTTCCCACGCTGCCTTGGCAAACACAAAAAGATGGCAGCAGGTCCCATCGCAAATATCCCAATTATCGAAATCGCGAACCCAGCTTTCCATCTGTTTGCCGGTTACGCGCGTTGGATCGTCGATCATCCCGGCAAGAATCCGCGCATCGTGCACGCTCGTCGTCCACAGCTTCACGGCCAAAGCATGATTCCGTCCGATGCGGCGCGCCAACTCGTCCATTTTCGGCTTTGACACGCCATAAACGTTCTTCGCGACGATTCCAAACCCCGCCATTCCGTCGACGTTCCTTTTTGTGCCCAGCTTTCTCAGTTCTCGCAAAACAACGGCACAAGTCCACCGTCCAGATTTCGCGGAGCTCTTCTGTCTAAAACGTCTTGTCGGAATCGAGGAGAATCGTGACCGGCCCTTCATTCACCAACTCCACGGACATCATGGCCTGGAAAACGCCCATCGCCACTGGAACTCCAATCCGGCGCAGCGCTTCACAAAATTCCTCGTAAAGGCTTTTGGCCAGCTCAGCCGGCGCCGCAGAAATAAAACTCGGCCGCCGTTGCCCGCGCGCGTCGCCATAAAGAGTAAACTGGGAAACGACCAGAGCGCTGCCTCTCGCGTCCAGGAGAGAGCGGTTCATTTTTCCCTGATCGTCTTCGAAGATACGGAGATTCGCGACTTTTTCCGCGAACGCTGCAGCTACCGCGGAAGAGTCCTCACGTCCAACGCCCAGCAGGACCATCAAACCTGCGCCGATATCGCCCATGACACCGCCTTCCACGGTAACTCGCGCACGGCTGACTCTCTGCACGACTGCTCTCATTGGTGAAACTCAGAACAGCGCCTGTTGACTCTGAGTCGTCGGTTTCCGCGGAATCATTTCCGGCCATTCCGCCGCATTGTACGCAAAGACCGCAAGGACCTGCGCTCCTTCGGTTAAATCGTCCCACCGCAGGCGGTCCAGCGTATCCGCCTGCGAATGATGCGTTTTGTTGTAATCCGCTGGATCCTGAATGCACCAGAAACCCGGCACCCCGGCCTGGTCAAATGGCACGTGATCCGAGCCGCCCTCGCTGCGCAAGCTCGGTTCGTGCAGTCCGATGGATTTGTCCTTCGCTAAAGGGTATAGGATGCGGTCCATGGTTTCTTCAGCGGCGTAGTTGTGCATCAAGCCGACGGTCAGCACTTTCCCCGTGCCCGTGTCGTCAATCAGCACGCCGGAAATCTTGTCCAACTCGTCCTTGTGCGCGGCCACATACGCTCGCGATCCGTTGAGTCCTTGTTCTTCTCCCGTAAAGAGCACAAACCGGATCGTCCGTTTGGGTTTCACACCGAGCTTTTGCAGCGCCCTCGCCGCCTCAAGAACGGCCATCGCTCCCGTGCCGTTGTCCGTTGCGCCGGTTCCCAAGTCCCATGAATCTAGGTGCGCACCGATGATGACTACTTCATCCGGCTTTTCGCTCCCGCGAATTTCCGCGACCGTGTTGTACACGGTGACCGGCATTCCGCTGAATGATCCGCCGATATTCACCTCGGCTTCCACCGGACCATCGTCCAGCAACTGCCAGATCAATGTAGCGTTCTCCCTCGCCATGTACGCCGCCGGAACCGGCCCTTGCCCGTACTCGCGCGACATTCCGCCCATGTTCATCAGCCCGTACATTTTATCCGATGCGAGCAGCACCGCGCCCACTTGCTCTTCCTGAAAGAATTTCATTTCCGCCAGGATCAGCCTGTACCTTGCACGAAAGTCATTCAGTGGCGTTTCCTTGGGATGATCCAGGGGCAAGCTTCCTTCGAGGAATGGCGTCAGCAGCGGATCATCCGGCGGGACCATTTCCGTCGGCCGATCCAGCACCACGATTGCTCCCTTCAGCTTGCCTTTGAACTTCTGAAGTTCATCCTCGCTCTTCACGCTCACCGCCACAATAGGCCCGCGTACGGTGCCATTGGTGCCCGGCGACCATCCTGCCGCAGCCAGCGTCAGCCCATGGACCGCCGGCGCAAGAATGCTTCCGCTCGCTCCCCATCCCTCGCCGCGCGACCAACTGTTCGCGATAGTCCACGGCTCTAGATGAGCATCCGCGTATCCCAGCCCTCGAAACTGTTGCTGGGTCCAGTGGCTTGCCTGGTCCAATTGCGGCGAGCCGGTCAGGCGCGCGCCGATCCTTGCCGTGAGATAGGTCAAATCCGCTCTCAGTTGCGGTTCGTCAGCTTTCATTTGCGCAATGATTTTTTCATCCATTTCCGCGACGGGATCCGGTTTTGTCCCGGCGCCGTCAGCCGCCGTTTCCGTCGGGTGGCTCGGCATCGCCCTGCGTGGCATCATCTCCGGAAGTTCCGCCGTGTTGTACGCCCATGCCGCCAGCACTTTCGCTCCTTGATTCAAATCGTCCGGCCAAACTTTATCGAACGTGTCGGACTGGCTGTGATGCGTCTTCGAATATTCGGCTCCATACTGCATGCACCAAAAGCCCGGCACGCCGGCCTCATCGAAGGACGCGTGGTCCGTCCCAAACGATCGCGCCATGCTTGGCTCGAGCAACTTCAGAGCGCCAAGCGGCGCCAGCACCTGGTCCACAAGTTCGCGATCCTGGTAGTTGTCATGCAGTCCCAGCGCCAGCACGCGGCCCGTCCCCGTGTCATGCACCAGCACCCCCGAAATCTTGGCCAGATCATTCTTGTGCGCCTGCACGTACATCTTTGACCCAACCAGCCCTTCTTCTTCGCCGGTGAACAACACGAAGCGAATCGTCCGCTTGGGTTTCAGGTTCAATTTTGAGAGAGCCCGCGCGGCTTCGAGAACCGCCGCCGTACCCGTTCCGTTGTCCGTCGAGCCCGTACCCAAATCCCACGAATCCAGATGCGCTCCGAGAATCGCCACCTCATCGGGGTTCTCGCTCCCGCGAATTTCTCCAACAGTATTGGAAACTTGTTCCGGCTTCGCGCTGAACGAGCTCGTGATATTGACCGCCACCTCCACCGGCCCATGCTTCAGCAATCGCCAGATCAGGCGGTAGCCTTCTCCGGTCACAAACGCCGTTGGAATCTCGCCCTTGTCGAATTTTTCGCCCCCGATGCCCGTCATGTTCAGTAGCGCATGCGGCTTGCCAGAATCCCGCAATACCACCGCCACGCCTTCTTTCTTGCAAAAATCATTTCGCGCGCGAACCACAGCAAGGAACGCCGCATACGGCGATACGGCCGGCTGCCCTTCCGGTGGAGGCGGCGCCTGCATCGGACGCAAAATCACGCCGTACGGATTGTCCGGCGCAGGCGGAGATAGGCTTTCTGGCTCCTGGTAAATCACGATCGCGCCCTTCAGCTTCCCTTTGAATTTCTCAAAGTCCTCTTTCCTCTTTGCATCGAAATACACCACCGTCCCGCGCACCTCGCCTTTTGTCGCCGGCGACCATCCCGCAGCGGCAATCGTCAGCGGATGCTCCGCGGGCACAATAATTCTCGCGGTGGCTGTGCCGCGCGTCCACGCATGCGCGATAGTCCACGGTTCCTGGTGCACGTTCGTCAGGCCGTATTTCTTCATCGTTTCCGCGGCCCATTCGTTCGCGCGCTGCAGCTGCGGCGAACCCGTGAGCCGCGGACCGATCGCGTCCGAGAGATACTCGAGATTCTGTGCCGCTTCGCTGTGCTGCTGGATTTCGTTCAGGATCTGCTCATCCGCGGCCGCAAACGGGCTCGCCGCTGCCGGGGTTCGCTGCGCCAGTCCTTCGTGCGCCACAAACACCCCGAGCACCGCCACAAACACTACAGCTGCAATTCGGCGTGAATTCATCCTCGCCCTCGCTTCCGAATCGTGGTTCCTGGAAACAATTTATGATTTTCATTCTGAAAAGACAGTCCGCCAACCTGCGCTATCCCTTGGATGTAATCTTCCCCACCGCGCGTTTCACACTTCTGCCGGTGCGTCGCTTTGCTCTGGGCACGTGCTGGCACGCCGGGCAAAAATAGCTGCTGCGCCCGGCAACGATCACCCGCCGGATCATCGCCCCGCACCGGAAGCACTTTTTCCCCTCGCGCCCATAGGCCCGATGGTGCCGCTGATATTCTCCCGGCTGGCCTTCCGCGTCAAGAAAGTCGGAAATGGAGGAGCCCCGCAGCGCGATCGCGTTTCGCAAAATGGCCTGCAGCGCCCGTCGCAATGCTTCCGCCTTTTGCACACTCAAATTTGCTCCAAGCATCGCCGGATGGATTTTCGCCAGCCATAAGCTCTCGTCCGCATAGATATTCCCAACGCCGCGCAGCACGCTCTGGTCCAGCAGCAGCGCTTTGATCCGCGCCCGCCTTCCGCGGAACTGTTCCGCGAACTCTTCCGAAGTGATCTCCAGCGGATCCGCACCGAAACGCTCCAGTTCCACTCCGAGCGGCGCTCTTTCGAGGTACGCCATCCTCCCGAATCGCCGCGGGTCCGTGTAGCGCAGCTCTCTTCCATCATCCAGTAGGAATGTCACGTGGGTGTGCTTCTCGTGCGGCCGCGCGGCGAGGCTCGGCGCCAGATTTCCCGTCATGCCCAGATGAACGAGCAGCGCGGCGGAAGCGCTTTCTCTCGTCTCACTCCCGAAATCCTTGGCGACGCCCTCGCTGCAGCTCGCCGTTCCATTCGCCTCTGATAATCGCAACAGCATGAACTTTCCGTACCGCTCCACCCGCTCAATCCTCCTCCCGGGAAGCTGCTGTTCGATCGCGGCGGGATCATCAATGAAGTCTGTCTTGCCCATGGTCACGGACAAAATTCGGCGGCCCGCAATCGCTTGCTGCAGGCCCCGCGCTACGGTCTCGACTTCGGGAAGTTCCGGCATGTCACCCCAAAGCTACCACACTGCGATTCCTCCCCGCGCGGTGCCGAAAAACAGGAGCCGCGCAGAAGTATTCTCCCGCGCGACTCTTTTTAAATTATGAAGAATGACTTCTGCTCTGCGGCTGGTCGCTCTTCGCCGATTTCCGCTCCCAATCCTTAGTGCTGATGGTAGTTCGGATAGGCCGGCGGCCCTGGAATCACCACCGGATGCTTCTTCAGCTCCTCCAGTGTAACCTGTACCGCCTTCTCCAATTGCGGATCGTGCCCCGTAGCCACCGACGCCGGATCGTTTTCCACCTCGATGTCGGGCGCGATGCCGTGATTTTCCACTTCCCACTGTCCGTGCAATCCAAAGATCGCCACGCGGGGAGCTGTCACCATTCCGCCGTCCATCAGCTGGGGATACCCGTAAATTCCCACGAGTCCTCCCCACGTCCTTGTGCCGACGAGTAGCCCCACCTTGTCCTGCTTGAACATCCATGGCAGCGCATCGCCGCCTGATCCGGACATTTCGTTGATCACCATGGTCTTCGGCCCGTAGATTTGCGCTAGCGGCGAACAGAACTCCTGTCCTTCCCGCGAAATGGCGCAATTCCTCAGCGGCCGCTCGAGCAAGTCAATGATGTAGTCCGCGATTTGCCCGCCGTGATTGTAGCGCTCGTCAATAATCGCCCCTTCTTTGCCCACTTGCGCGAAGTAATAACGATTGAAATTGAGATAGCCTCCCGTCGCAGTGTCCGGCACGTGCACGTAAGCGAGCTTCCCGCCGCTCAGCTTGTCCACCATCCGGCGGTTGTCTTCTTCCCACGCGCGGTTTCGCAGTGCGAACTCGTTCGCCACGGGCACGACCGTCAATTCGCGTGCGCCCGTACCGTCCGGGTTCGGTCCAACCTTGATCTTCACCTGCATCCCCGCGGTGTTCTGGAAGAACTTGTACACCGACTCCGGAGGCCGAACTTCCTCTCCGTTCACCTCAAGCAAGTACTCTCCCACTTTGACATCCACTCCGGGCTGCGTCAGTGGAGCTTTCAGGCGCGGATTCCAGTTTTCGCCGTCGAAAATCCGCGCGAACCGGTAGCGGCCGTTTTCCACCTTGTAGTCTGCTCCGAGGAGTCCAACGGAAACTTTCTTCGCCTCCGGAATATCCCCGCCTCGAATGAACATATGCCCGACGGTGATATTTCCCAGCATCTCCTCGAAAAGGTGGTTCAGGTCTTCGCGCCCTCCCACGCCCTTTAAGTAAGGCGCATATTTCCTCTCCGTTTCGGCCAGGTTCAAACCGTGCAAGTGTGGATCGTAGAAGAAATCGCGCTCGATTCGCCAGACTTCGTGATACATCTGGTTCCATTCCGCGCGCGGATCCACATAGACTTCGATGTCGTCGGTCTTCAGCATTCCTTCGCCCGGTTTCGGCGCAGCCTTGGCATCCGCGATAAACCAGTGCCCCGCCGGACCGAAGCCCTTCCGGTACAAAACCTTTTCGCCATTTGCAGAAACCGCGAAATCGCTCACGCCGCTCAGGAAAGGTTCTGTTTTTCTATCCTTCAGGTCGAACTTGGAGACGCTCACCGCGGTTGGTTCCTGCAACTCCGGCACGTCCGGTATTTCCCCCAGGAATAGCGTGCCCGCTTTGCCTCGGTCCAATCCAACGTAGTTCGCCGCCTTGATCGGCAGCGCCACGATCCGCTGCAGGATGCCATCGAAGTCAATGGTGACCTTGACGGCTTCTTCCTTTTTCTCGCCTTCCTTCTTTTCTGCTTCTTTTCCCTTCTCACCTTCCTTGGTGGTTTCGTCCTTCTTTGCTGCCGCAACTTTCTCTTCGTCGCTCTCCGGTTCAACAGGCGTTGGTTCGCCTTTCTTCAGCACCACCGCATACACGCTCCGCAGAATCGGATGCTGGAAACTTGAAAGATCGAGCCAGCCGATCGAGAGCCCGAGATCCGTGCTGGCCGCGAAGTACAACAGCTTTCCGCCATTGTCGAAAACGGGAAAGCGCGCGTCGCTCAACCCATCGGTGATCTGGCTGCTCTTTCCGCTTTCGATCGAATACGCGAATATCGCGGAAAGGTGGTTCTCCAGCAGCCGGTCGTAGCTCAGCCATTTGCTGTCGGGAGACCAGCTGAGCGAAAAGTCGAAAGATGGATCGTCATAAGGATTCGTATCCACCTTCACCGGGGTCCCTTTGGCGATATCCACGTACCAGAGGTTTAAACGCTTGTCCGTGTATGCAATCATCTTGCTGTCCGGAGACCATGTCGGTTTGTAGAAGAAAGAAGGAGGGTTCCCCAGGTTGATTTTCTTCACGGTGCCCAATCCGGACTGATCTTCCAGGTGCAGCGCGTATTCGCCCGATTCGTCCGAGAAATACGCAATCCACTTCCCGTCTGGCGACCATGCCGGATCGCGCTCCTCCACTGCAACCGTCCTCGTCAGGTCCCGCGCATCGCCCTTATCCGAAGGCACCGTCACGATTTCGCCCCTCGCTTCGAACACCGCTCGCGCTCCGGTCGGCGAAATCCCCTCATTGCGAAGCTTGTCGCCCACTTTTTCGAAATGCGGCCGCGTCGCCGGCAGATCTCCCGCGATCCGAATGTCCACTTGCTTGGCTTGTCCGCTCTTCAAATCCAGGATGTAAATTCCGCCAAACTGCTCGTAAACCAGCGCACCCGGCCCACCGGACAGCGATTTCAAATCCAGTCCGGCGTTCTGCAGCACTTGTTTCACCGTTTTCGTCTTCGTGTCATAAGCAAAGATCGTCACCGGTCCGTTCCGGTCGGACAGGAAATACACCATGTCGCCAATCCATACAGGGTAGGAGTCATTCGAATTCTCCCGCGGCACTTTCACGAGCGAAAGATCGCTGAGCTTCACGATGTAAATCGGAGTCGTTTGCCCGCCACGGTAGCGCTTCCAGGCCTTCTGCCACTGGAAATTCGGCACGTAGGCGAAATCCGAGCCATCCGGCGAATACGATCCTTCGAGAGCGCGCCACATTGGTAAAACGTCCGGAACACCTCCCTCCGCGGGCACGGTGTAGAGCCGCGTGAAATCCGCGTACGCTTCGCGTCCCGAAACAAACAGCACGTCCTTCCCGTCGTTCGTCCAGCCTACGGGCGCATCGTCACCCGGATGCCATGTTAGCCGCTTCGGCGTGCCGCCTTCGGCGGGCATCACATAGACGTCCCGGTTGCCATCGTACTCGCCGGCAAATGCGATCCACTTCCCATCCGGTGAAAAAACCGGGTCGTTTTCGTGGCCTTCAGTGGTCAGTTGCCGGGCTTCCCCGCCCTCGCGCGAAACGCTCCAGAGATATCCGCCGTAAACGAACACCACCTGCGTCTTGCTCAGCGTGGGCTCCTGCACCAACAGCGGCGTTTCTTCCGCCGCCAGAAC
>Ga0335079_10000890_pt1 | contig 33805 bp, 23 predicted proteins | sample Lox_Sample_33_FD_206719 | JGI IMG/M metagenome (GOLD analysis project Ga0335079, IMG submission 206719) | Soil microbial communities from Loxahatchee National Wildlife Refuge, Florida, United States - Lox_Sample_3.3 | ecosystem: Environmental > Terrestrial > Soil > Wetlands | place: USA...
AGGTAACCCTTCGATCCATAGACGATGTTCCCCACGACATCGGGATTGCTTCCGGGCCTGCCGCGTGACACGATACCCGCCTCACCGTTGGTCATCCAGTGCCGGACCTCGAAGACGAGCATCTTCTTTTTGCCGCCTTCATCGAACTCGAAGCTCGCGGTAATCGTATTGGGCGTCTCCTGGTCGTCATCGAACAGGAAGTGCCCACCGATCGCGCTGACCTTGGCCGGGTACTTCACCCCGAGCAGCCACCGCGCCGCGTCGATCTGGTGAACGCCCTGGTTGCCGAGGTCGCCGTTGCCGTAATCCCAGAACCAGTGAAAGTTGTAATGAAACCGATTGCGCGTGAAGTCCCGCTTCGGCGCCGGTCCGAGCCAGAGATCGTAGTGCACTCCGGCGGGGACAGGTTCCACGGGCGTCCGGCCGATTGTGTCCCGCCACTTGTAGCAAAGTCCACGCGACAGGTATACGTCGCCGACAACGCCTTCCCGGACCTTCTGAACCGCTTCCTGCATCACCGCCGACGAACGGCCGTTGGTGCCGTGCTGCACCATTCGGCCGTACTTCTGCGCCGCGGCAAGGAGTTGCCGGGCTTCGAAAATGTTGTGGGCGCATGGCTTCTCGACGTAGACATCCTTACCGGCCTGGCATCCCCAGATTGCCTGCAGGGCATGGTTGTGGTTTGGCGTGGCGATCGAAATGGCATCGATCGACTTGTCTTCCAGGAGTTTTCGCAGATCCGTGAATCCGGCGGGCCGCTTCTTGGTCAGTTTCTCGGCGTCGGTCAGGCGCTGCTCGAGCACCGACTCGTCCACGTCGCAGATCGCCGCGATTTCCACGTTTGGCATTTTGGCGTAGGCGCGTATGTGGCTCTGGCCCTGGCCATGAACTCCCACACACGCAACCCGAACCGTATCGTTGGGGCTGGCGAGGGCGCTCGAACGAGCGAGCGCAGCCGCCGCCGTCGAGGTCATCAGGAAATGCCGTCGTTCCATGGGCGTTACTCCTTGGTCTCTTCTTCTTATCAGCTTTTTCCCGATGCCGCCACCGATGTCCAGTATCCATCTGGACAAAGCCGACCCGCCGGTTCAAACTGGATCATCGGAGAAAGGGAGCCGCATGCGAAGGATACTGCTGCTGACGATTGTCTCGATGGGCGGCCTGGCGCTGGGCGGGGATCCGGCGGAAAAGAACTGGGCAGCCGATCCCGAGTGGGTCAAGGCGCGTTACGGCGCATGGGGCGGCCCCGGCGTCAACCCTGTCCCTGGCCCGATGGACGCGATCGCTCTGAAGGATTATGCGCCGAAGCCGTCGCTCATCGTTCCTGAAACGGCCGTGCCCAAAGCGAAGTACCCGGCGATCGACGTTCATGCTCACGTGAATGCAAGAACTCCGGAGGAGGTGCGCGATTGGGTTCGCACGATGGACGAAACCGGGATCGAAATGACCGTCGTGCTCACCGGCGCGACGGGTGAAGCGTTTGACCGGCTGGTCGAGCTGTACCTGAAGCCGTATCCCCGCCGATTCCAATTGTTCTGCGGAATCGACACGCGCGACGTGGAGAAGCCGGACTACCCGGAACGTGCCGCCGCGGAACTGGAGCGCTGCTACCGTCTCGGCGCGCGCGGCACGGGAGAACTCACCGACAAAGGCACGGGATTCGGCGGCCGTTTGCACCCGGACGACCCGCGGCTCGACCTGTTCTGGGAAAAGTGCGCCCAGTTGAACATTCCGGCCAATATCCACATCGCCGACCACCCATCGAGCTGGAAACCTTTGGATGTATACCAGGAGCGGACACCGGACTATCAGCAGTTCAACCTTTACGGCAAGAACGTGCCGTCCTGGGAGGAACTGATCGCCATGCGGGATCGAACGCTGGCCAGACATCCAAAGACCCGGTTCATTGCGTGCCACCTGGGGAACCAGGGGCATGACCTGGTGTCTTTGGCGGCAACTCTCGATCGCCATCCGAATCTCTATCTCGACATCTCCGCGCGGGACTACGAGGTCGGCCGGGCGCCCCGCGCCGCGGCGAGGTTCCTCGCGCGTTACCGCGATCGAGTCCTGTTCGGAACCGATATGGGCCGCGAAAAGAGCATGTACCAGGCCTGGTGGCGGCTTTTGGAAAGCGCGGACGAGTTCATGCCGGGGCGCGTGTGGTGGCGATATTACGGGCTGGAGCTGCCGGCGCCTGTTTTGGAGAATCTGTACCGCGGGAATGCCCGCCGGGTACTGAGTGGGACGGCGCAATAGTCGTACGCGGGCCGGACTGCCCGTTCAGAAGCTGATCCGCAGATCGAACTGAATCCGCCGTTCGTCGAAGTCCCGGCCGTCGCAATGGTAGAAGACGGAGGGAAGAGCGACTTTCATTATGGGAAGGATTGGCAGGTGATGGGGCAGCCGCCGGTCAAGGTGGACCGGGTCCTTCGTAGCGGCGACGTGGTGAGATTGGGCGAGGTTGTTCTCACGAGCCACCTCACTCCGGGCCATACCAAGGGAGCGACTACCTGGACCACCACTCTAGTGGGAGGCGGTCGGGCATATGAGGTCGTGTTTGCAGATGGCGCCGGCTTCAATCCGGGCTACCAGGTCGCGAAACCCGAAGAATACCCAGGCATTAACCAGGACTATCGCAACACTCTTCATTTTCTGGAGAGCCTGCATCCCGATATCTGGCTGGCCCACCACACCGAGTATTTCGGCCTGGAGGCAAAACGAACCCGAGTCGCCATGGCGAGACGGTGACTACCGGAGGACGTGCTTCGCAAGGTGTATTATGCCAACGCGCTGAAGTACCTGCCGGCGGCACGCGCCACCGTGGAGCGGCAGCTTGCCGCGCGGCGCTAAACGTTACGCCTGAATGATACCCGCCGCGAAGGCGACGATGTCGTTCCTTTCGCGGCCCTGGTCTCGCAAGGCGGTGTAGTCGCGGGCCGCCTGGCACAACTGTAGAGTCGCTTCGGGAAGATACTCGAGCGAAACTTGAATCGCTTCGGGGTATCGCTCCAGGCGGGACAGCAAATCGATCAGGAGCTCGGCGGCAGGGACATCCCCTGGCCCGGTGATTTTTGCGCGAAAGTGAGCGATGCCCGCCTCGACATCCTCACCGAGCAGCGTCCTGAGGTATACCGCAGCGTCACGGTACGTGTTTTCAAACGGCGCGTCTCCGCGGAAATGATACATCGGGTCCAGGCGCTGGCCGTATTCAGCGATCTCGAGAGCCATGCGCAAGGATGGCTCATCCTCCAACTCGGGCGCCAGCCGCAGGATCGAGGTCACGTGCGTCGCGTCGGTATAGCTGTTCATGCCCTCGAACAACCAGTCCCGGTCCGCGATCAGATCCGCCACGCGGCCGGTCTGCGGTTCGCGGCCCTCGACGGATGTGACCGCCCGTCTCAGGGCGGACGCGATTTCACGATATAACGCCTGCACCAGCAGGCGGAGGCACTCCTGGCGGCTTCGGGAATCCCGGTTGGCTCCGAACCAGGTGATTGCGCTGCAGATTCCGTGGTGCGCCAGGATCAGCTCGAAGCCTTTGCGGGGGTTGACGCCCTCGTCGAAGGCGATCTCGATCACGCGGTCCACGCTGTCTCCATCCGCCATATTTTCGATGGCGGCTGCGACGGGCGCATGTTCCCCGATCGCCTTGAAATATGGCCACGCGCCCACGATATCGCCGCGTGCGAGACAGAGTTCTCCCGCCGCACGCGCGGCTTCGCGGAAAGCTTCTTCGTAGACGAGCCGGTGCTCGCCGGCAAGCTCGGGGGCTGCCCGGGTCTCGATGAGGGGCAACCCCAGCCGGTGCCGAACTCGCATGATGCAGGTATCGAACAGCGCCCGGTGGTTCCCTTCCGCGCGCGCCCTTCGCATCAGCAGGTCGAACACCGCCTCTGCGCCATGGGAGCGAAAGGTCTCCTCGATGCGGCGGAACTCGTCGTGGTCCACGGATCGATCTTATCGCGGCAGGATCTTTCCAAACTTGGGCACGAGCACCTGGTTCGTGTACTCGTCGTGCTTCTTCAAATCATCCATCGCCTCCTGAAGCCGCATCTGCTTCACGATGGCTATTATCTGGGCTTGTCCCTGTTTGCCCCACTCCTCGCGCTCGGCCGCGGTCGCGGGCAGGACCGGCTCGCTTCCGCCGCCGTGCGCCATCACGTCCGGCACCCAGGACCCCAGCGACAAGCTGCCCGCATAGCCGAGCTTGTTGAGGCCCGCGAGGCCGCTGTTCTCTGGAACAGGCCCGGAGGGCTTCGATTCGGCTTCGCCGTAATCGCCCTTGAGGGGAAGGTCGATGATGCGGCCGGTGATGTAGTGGGCGCCGTAGAGCGCCTTGCTGCGAGCGTCAGGAGACAGCTTGAGCTTGGGCAGGTAGGTGTCCATGTCGATGTACAGGATCGGAACGTGCTCCACGTCGTAGAACTCGCGCACCAGCGTCCCCGCGGTCAACGGAGCAGGCCCCTGCCCGGAGGAAATATAAACCTGCCGCCGGAAGCCCGAGCGCAGCAGGGACTGCGCCAAGCCACGCAAGAAGTCCAGCCCCTGCGTGGGGGAGATGTTGACCGTCGCCGGCGCGATCATCGTGGTGCCGGGATAGGACCAGATCAGGCCCGGCATGTACAGCGCGTCGAGCTCATCGGCCATGGTCATGGCATAGGCCAGCGGCGCGACATAGTCGCGATCGCTGGGCATGATTCCGTTAGTCTCCACCGCGCCCACAGGGATGAAGATGATGTCGCTCCGCTTCAGATACTGCGCGACCTGCACCTGGCTGAGCCGCGTCATGTCGCGCGTATGCAGCTTACGAAGCTGGCCCGGCGAGGGCTCCTGGGGCATCGCGCAACAGATCAGCGCGGCAATCACACTTCGCGATCGAAAAGGGGTGAGCATGACGTGATCTCTCCGGTCAGAGTTTCAGAAATTCCGAAGGCGGCAATGCGCGGCGGGTGAAGCGCGCGATCCGAACCGCCCCTTTGAAGTAATAGACCTTGTTCAACCGCACGCCAACCGACGTTCGGCCGGGTCCCTGCGGCGACAGCTTGATTTGGGCCGCGCCGTCCAACTCGCCGTCCACATAGCTGCGGAACTCGGTGCCGTCGTAAACAGCGGCTACATGGTGCCAGCGCCCAAGCTCGTGCAGATGGGCGCGATTGAGCAGCGCCTTCTGAGCGGTGCCCGACTTGTTGAAAGCATCGAGGCACCAGCGCCCGTCGATCACCCGAATTTCGAACAGCATGCGATTGCCGCTGCCGGCGCCGGTTGCGGGGCTCTCTTCCAGGTGAAACCAGCGCTGCTCGGCGTTGCCGCCGTCCGGACGAAAGATAGCCTCCCAGGTAAAGGCCTCAGCGCCGGCGAGGGGGTGGACATCGAGGAACAGGGCGTCGTCGACGCCGTTGAACTCGACGGCTTTTCCGCCAGGAGTGTCGATCACTCGCGGGTGTCCGGCGACGACCGCCGGATGGCCCCCGATTACCTGCAAGCGGTCGAAGGTCCAAGTCTCCTGGGCCGGCGCGTCGTCCAAGGCGACGGCCGGCAGACAGCAGAAGATGATTGGCGCGATTGCGAATCTCATTGCGTAGATTCTCTCGGGCCGTTTTACATCTTCAAATTCTCCACCGTAATGGTGTCGCCGTTCGTCTTGCCCGTCAGTGTCACTACCTGCCCGTAACTCTCCGGCGTAATCTTGTCCTGATTGGCGATCTGGTAGACCTTGCCGTCATCTGTCACCAACACGAGCTTGTCGCCGTCGCGGACGCAACGCGCCACACACTCCGCGTTGGCCCACATTCCCTTGCCGCGCCTGGCGCATGACAGATCGACGATGTAACCGGCAAGACCTCCAGGAACGGGGCCGGTGGCCGGCGCGGCCGGTGCTCCTCGCCCGCCGCGTCCGCCGCCGCTCGCAGGCGGGTCGAGAACCGCGATCATATCCAGCTTGTAGACGCGCGCCAGGTTGTTCAGCGTCGACCGGATCTGGTCCCATGAGTTTTGCAGCAGCGCCGGGAAGCGCTGTACGGACATCGCCTGGTTCATCTCCTGCGTTGCCGCCAGCGTCTTTTCCAACTGGCTGCGGAAGGCCGCATTCGTCACCAGGTCTGGAGCCATGCTAAGCGCGGCCAAGCGCTTGATGGATTCGCCCAGCTCGGCGGGCCCGGATTTGGCGCCTTCGGAGAGCTTGCTCGAATCGATCGGCGGCTTCATCATCGCCGCGTAGAACTGTTTGGGAAACTCCGTGCTCCACTGATCGAGCTGCAACACGAGGAACTGCACATAATCGCGGGCGGATTTTTCGCGATCAAAGCTATCCTGGGCAGCGGCGCGCGCACACAGGAACGCTGTACACAGGGCGACCGCCGCCCGCGACGCAATCGGCCAACGCCCTCGAAGCATGCTTTCTCCCTAGGTGAAGAGCTCCGTCAGCACACGCGCCGGATTCACGCCGACCAGCGATTCATCCCGGCCTTCGAACGGGAACGTGTTCTTGTGAAAATCGATGCCGAGGAGATGTTGAACCGTGGCGTGGATATCGCTGTGGCCGCACTTGAACTCCCGGGAAGCCGAATAGCCCAGCTCGTCGGTCTGGCCGAAGTCGAAACCAGGCTTCATGCCGGCGCCGGCCATCCACATGCTGAATCCGTACGGATTATGGTCGCGGCCGGGTTTCGAGTTCTTTGCCTCGATGGTAGGCAGCCGGCCGAACTCGCCGGACCACACCACCAGCGTGTCCTTCAGCATGCCGCGCTGCTCGAGGTCGATCAGCAGGGCCGACATACCCTGGTCGATATACTCGCACAGGCCGGGAAGCTGCCCTTCGATGTTGTTGTGCGTGTCCCAGTTGCCGCCGCCTCCGCCGTACACCTGGACGAAGCGGACGCCCCGTTCAGCCAGCCGGCGCGCCATCAGGCAGAGCCTGCTGAAGGGACCCGCCACTTTCGCGTCGATCCCGTAGAGCTTCCTGGTGGCCTCGCTTTCTTCGTCCAGGTTGGCCACCTTCAAGGCCTCCAACTGCATCCGAGCGGCCAGCTCGTAATTCGCGATGCGCGATTCGAGATCCTGGTCCAGCGGGTAGGCGTGCTTCTGCTCGACGTCCAGCTCGTGCACGATATCCAGGAGGCGCCGCTGCTGATCGAGGCTCATGGTGCCGGGCCGCTTGATATCGAAGATTGGCGTCGTCGCATCGGCGCGCATCGAGGTGCCGTTGTAGATGGGGGGCAGCCAGGCAGAGGAGTGCGCGCGGTCCCCGATGGTGGCGCCCTGGCCGAGCGCGATGTAAGCCGGCAGATTCTGGTTCTCACTGCCCAGGGCGTAGGTGACCCAGGAACCGATCGCCGGGAAGCCGGTGAATCCGCGTCCGGTGACGAACGTGAATTGCGCCGTCGAATGGTCGATGCGATCGGTGGTCATGGAGCGGACGAATGTCACCTTGTCGACGACTTTCTGGAAAGATGGGAGGAGCTCCGAGACCTGGCGGCCGTTGTCGCCGCAGTCGGCGAATTTCCAGGGGCTGGCCATGATTTGCTGGGAGCCGTTCAACGCTCGTCCCTTGATCTCGAAGGGAGCCGGCTTGCCATCGTATTTCATCAGCGCGGGTTTGGGATCCCACATATCGATGGTGCTCGGTCCGCCCCCGATGTAGATGAAGATCACCCGTTTCGCCCTGGCCGGGAAATGGGGGGGCTTCGGCTTGAGGTCGTAGGTGCGCTCCTTTGCCAGCGCCGATTCCGCCGCAAGCAGCCGATCCTGTTGCAGCATGGAGTTCGCGGCCATCGCTCCGAATCCGATCGCGGCCTCTTGCAACGCCTGCCTCCGAGTGAGGAATCGTTTCATGGCTACCCTCCGGCACGTATCAATAACTGTACAAAAAGCTATTGGCCGCAAACATCGCCTGAACGAACAGGCGGAGGCCCTCCTGCCGGCCCGACTCGGCGGCGATGGACTTCCTGGCGATCTCCTGTTCCCTCGGGGTGGGCGGCCGGTTGTACGCAATATCGAATGCGAGTTTCACCGCATCTTCATAGTTGTTTCTGCTCTTCTCCAGAACCTCGGCGGCGAATGCCTTGGATGCGCGCATGACCAGCGGGTTGTTCATCAACGCCAGGGATTGCGTGGGCAGCGACGACCGGAAGCGCTCCGGCTGGTTGTCCGAGGTCATGTCCGGGCAATCGAACGCGTGCAGGAAGGCCACGGATCGCGTGCGCGTTTGCGCAAGATACAGGCTGCGGCGAGTGGCGCCGGAGCCCTGATTGTCCTCCAGCCATTGACCGTCAGGACCGCGCTTGATCGGTTCCTGCTTGCCGAACATACGCTCGTTCAGCAGACCACTCACCTTGAGCATCGAATCGCGGATGGTCTCCGCTTCCAGCCGCAGCGGCGCTTTACGCCAAAGCAGTTTGTCGCCAGGATCGGCAGCCAGGTAGTCGGGTACTTCGGCCGAGCCCTGCCGGTAGACTTGGGACATCATGATCTCCCTGGTCAGCCACTTCAGGTCCCAGTTGTGTTCCTCGAAGCCGACCGTCAGATAGTCGAGCAGCTCGGGATGAGTGGGCTTGGCGCCCTGTGTGCCGAAGTCGTCCACCGATCTTACGATGCCCTCGCCGAAATGCCATTGCCACACGCGATTGACGAACACCCGCGGCACCAGTGGATTCCCGGGCGAAACCATCCACCGGGCGAGGATCAACCGGCGATTGGTCCCATTCCACTCCGGATGCTTCACGGGATCGGAGAACTCGAGCGGGTGCTGCGGATCATCCAGCACCAGCGGAAGTCCCGGCTGTACTTCGGCCCCCGGCGCCAGATAATTGCCGCGCGCCAGAATGTAAGTGGGCGAGGGCGTCTTCGAGATGTCCCAGGAGGCTTCAATGTAATTGGGCGGAACCTTCGACTGGCTGCGCCGTGCGTAGCGCTTCGCCTGGATCTCGTCCTTCCACACTGCCAGTTCGGGGTAGCGCTTTTCGAGCTCCTGGTCGGTGATGAAGTCCTTGGGAGCGTTGCGGTCGACTTCCAGATCGGGATCGGCCTCGATATCCTTGCGCATCTGGAGCCGCCTGGCTTGGCTGGAGATATCGCGACCGCCCTTCAGCTCCGCGCGATATTTCTGGTAGGTGGCTTCCAGCAGATCGTCCATGCGGCGGATCGCTTTGGCGTCGTTGCTGGTAACGTCCCTGATCCACGCCGCGCGCGCGCCCTCGTCCATGTCCAGCACCATCCGGCTGGGCCAGGGCCCATGGTTCAGATCGGCGGGCAGCCAGTTCTCGGGATCCCAGACAGGCTGATAGACCGCCATCAGCTTGTAGTAGTCCCGTTGCAGAAAAGGATCGAACTTGTGATCGTGGCAGCGGGCACACTGAATGGTCACGCCCAGCAAGGCCGTCAGGCTCGTTTCCATCGCTTTCTGTTGGGCGTCGAAATATTTGTCCACCTCGTAGATCGTCTGATTGTCGGTGATATCCGCGGTGGTGCGCATGAAACCGGTCGCGGTGAGCGGCTCGATCTGGTCGGGCGTTGGAATCGCCAGGTGTTGGTAGTTGACCAACTGATCGCCGGCGAGCTGCTCCAGGATGAACTGGTTGATCGGCTTGTTCTTATTAAATGCGTGGATCACGTAGTCGCGGTATTTCCAGGACACCTCGCGGTCGCTATCGCCGGCGTCACCGCGCGAATCGGAATAGCCGGCGACATCGAGCCAGTGACGGCCCCATTGCTCGCCGTAATGCGGCGATGCCAGCAGGTGATCGACCACCTTTTCCCAGGCGTCCGGCGATTTGTCTTCGACGAAGGCGTTCACTTCAGCCGGAGTTGGAGGGAGCCCGGTCAGGTCGAAGTACGCGCGCCGGATCAGCATCGGCCGGCCGGCCTCCGCTTGCATCTTCCAGCCCTTGGGCTCGAGCCGTGCCAGAACGAACGCATCAATTGCGGTGCGCACCTGGTCCTGATTCCTGACCGTGGGCACCGGCGCCTTGACCGGCTTTCGGAAGGACCACCAGTTGCGATCTTCCGCAGTGATCTTCGCCGCCTCGCGAGCTCTTGCCGCTGCCTCGCTTTCGGCCGTTGCCTGGGGGAAGCGCCCGTATTGGATGTACGATTTGATCAGTTGCTTCTCGGCATTCGTGAGCTTCCCGCCCTGGGGCATCTGACCGTTCTCGATCAGCTTCCACATAAGGCTGCGCTCCGGCTTGCCGGGAGCGATCACCGGGCCGCTGGAGCTGCCGGCCATCATGCCGGTGAATGAGCTCAGGTCCAGTTTGGCCATCTTACGTTCCGGCCCATGACACCCGACGCAATTCTTTTCCAGAACCGGCAATATTTCGGATTTGAAAAGCGGGTCGCGTTGCGCAGCCGCGGGGACGGCCACTGCCGCAATCACGAGGGCGGTCCGTAGGAACTTCACAATCCCCTCCTGCCGGATACAATCCTACCCAGTTTATACTTGGCGCAAATATATCATATTCAGAGCCCGAAGGTGACGAGGACGTCGCCCACCGGCAGCGAGATGTACTGTTTGCCGTTGGAGAGGAAGCTGATGGGAGAGGCATAGACGCGATCGTTGCCGGAGAAGTACCACAGGCGCTCGCCGGTGCGCGCATCGAGCGCGAAGACTATTCCTTCGATTGTGCCGCCGAATACGAGATTGCCCGCGGTGGCCATCACGCCGCCCCAAGACGGTGACAGCACCTTGTGCTCCCATTTGATCTCGCCGGAGAGGGGCTCGATGGCCACCACCTTGCCCCAACTCTCCTCGGGCGCAAAGCGTGCCCGGCCGCGGCCTCCGCCCCCCGCGGCCGGGAGGTTGCCCCCCGCGCCAAACATCCCGTTGCCCGGCGGCGGGTTTCCGCCTGCCCCGGGTCCGGCACGGACTCCATCCGTGGTGCCGAGGGCCGCCTCCACGCCGGTCGGCGCGGCGTTGTTGCCCTCGGCTGCGTGCCGGATGTCATTCTTGCTGAATACGCGCCGCTCCTCGCGGGCGAAGATATACAGCAACTTAGTAAGTGGACTGTAACTGTGTGACATCCAGTTCGCCGCCCCGTCCACGCCAGGGAAAACCGTGTCGTTGCCTTCGGGAGTGGGATCGTTGCCGGGGATGAGCTGCGGACGGCCCTTGTCGTCGAAACCGCGAGCCCAGGTTTGGCGGACGAAGTTCCTGGCCAGCAGGAATTCGCCGCTGTCGCGGTCCAGGAGGTAGTAAAAGCCGTTGCGGGCAGCCCACGCGAGCAACTTCCGCTGCTGGTTGCGGAAAGGAGCATCCAGAAGGATCGGGATCTGCGTAGCGTCCCAATCGTGCGTGTCATGAGGCGTGAATTGGTAGTGCCACTTGAGCTTGCCGGTGTCGGCGTCTAACGCCAGCACCGAGCAGGAATAGAGATTGTCGCCGGCGCGGAAGTCTCCGTTGTAATCCGGCCATGGATTGCTGGTGCCCCAATACAAGGTGTTCGTCTCGGGATCGTAGGAACCGGTGTTCCAGGTGGAAACTCCGCCGGTCTTCCATGAGTCTCCGGCCCAAGTCCCGAAGTTCGCCTCGCCCGGCTGCGGAATGGTGTGGAACCGCCAGACCCGCTTCCCGGTGACGGCGTCGTACGCATCCAGGAATCCGGACACCGGATGCTCACCGCCGGCCATGCCTACGATCACCTTGTCCTTCACGGCGAGCGGCGCGCCCGTGGCCGCATAGCCGCCGGCAGCCATGTAGTCGTAAATCCCGGTCTTCCACAGTTCGCGGCCGCTTCTGGCATCGAGCGCGATCAGGTGCATATCGAGGGTATTCATGAAGAGCCGGCTACCCAGGATCGCCAGGCCGCGATTGACTCTGCCGCAGCAATTGTAGGTACGTTCGGGGTTCTTGTGGCTGTAAGTCCACATCACGCGGCCCGTCTCGGCGTCCAGGGCGAACACATCGTTCTCCGGCCGAGTCAGGTACATAATGCCGTCTATCACGAGCGGCGTGGTCTCGAATTTTTCCTGGTGGTGCCCCTGAAAAAGCCACTTCACGTGCAGATTCTTGACGTTTTGCGTCGTGATCTGGTCCAGCAGGCTATATCGCCAGCCGTTGTACGTGTGGTTGTACATCAGCCAGTTGCCCGGCTCGGTCTCGGCTTTCAGGAGCCGCTCGAACGTAACCGGCAGGCTCTGCCCGGCCAGGGAGAGCACCGATATGGCGGCGAGTGCCGTTGCATGGATTCTCATTGCACGCCTCGTAACGTACTGAGATAGGAGACTACGTCGTCGAGTTCTTTCCTGGTGAGCCGAGCCCCGTATGCCGGCATCAGGGACGGCTTGTCGCGCCGGATCTCGCGTAGATCCGCCTTCAGAAACGAACGCAGGTTGTCCTCAGTGTCGACCAACTGGATGGAGATGTCGTCTTCATTCAGGCGGATGCCGAAAACATCCATTCCCGACCTGGTAACCAACCGGACAGCGCGATAACGCGCGGGAACGTCCTCATCGGGACTGATCAGGGACTCCTCCAAATACTTAAGATCGCGCCGCCGGCCCACGTCGCTCAAATCCGGTCCGAGGCTGCCTCCGGCCGGACCGATCGAATGGCAGGCCAGACATCCACCTTTGCCTTCGACCACAAGCTTGCCCGCGATCGCGTTCCCCGACGCCTTCTCGCCGGTTACCGGCGAGCCGAGATGCTTTACGAACGTCACGATCTTCCACACCTCTTCGTCGGTTGCCCGGACCGGCGGCATCTCCGTGCCGCGGATGCCATTGCGGATGGTGGCGTACAACTCGGCATCCGAACCACCGTGCTTATACTGCCCGGTTGTCAGGTCGCTTCCGCGGCCGCCTTGTCCGCGGGCGCCGTGGCAGTAAGTGCAATGGTTCTGGAAGAGCGCTGCGCCCTGCTGCGCACCTTCGGGTGTATCGAACGGATTCGTCTGTGCGGGGGCCGAGCGCGGCGCGAGAAGCCCTGCGCACAGGCAACTCGTTAACAGCAGAGGAAACGACGTGGCGTTTAACCCTCCTCCTGCTTCGTTTGTCGAAGTATACACCGTCCGGGCAGCCGCGAACCAAGACGGGCGCACAGTGCCGCGGCGCGCCTTAATTTACGCTGCTGCAACCGACGCATGTGGGTCGATGACGAACTTTTTCGCTGCTCCCCGGTCGAAATCCTTGTAGCCCTGCGGTGCCTGGTCAAGCGAAATGACCGTCACATTGCAGGCTTTGGCAGGGTGCGTCTTGTCATGCAGGATGGCCTGCATGAGTTGACGGTTATATCGCAGGACGGGACACTGGCCCGTATAAAAAGAGCAAGATTTTGCCCAGCCCAGGCCGATGCGAATACGAAGAGAGCCAACTTTCGCCGCTTCGTCCACGCCACCAGGATCGCCGGTGACGTAGAGCCCGGGGATGCCAATCGACCCGCCCGCGCGGACGACTTCCTGCAATGCATTGAGCACTGTGGCGGGCTGCTCCATGGCGGCATCCTTGCCGTGACCCCGAGCTTCAAAACCCACACAGTCAACAGCGGAATCCACTACTGGCTCGCCCACGATCTGATCGATCTGCTGGCCCAGGGAAGCCTCCTTGCGAAGGTCGATCACTTCGCAACCGAAGCTCTTGGCTTGCGCCAACCGCTCCGGAATCATGTCGCCGACGATCACAACGGCAGCCCCCAGGAGCTGGCAGCCGGCCGCGCATGCCAATCCTACCGGACCCGCGCCCGCAATGTAGGCAATCGAGCCGGGCCCTACGCCTGCCGTTACCGCTCCGTGGAATCCAGTCGGGAAGATGTCCGACAGAAGTGTAAGATCCCGGATTTTAGCCATGGCTTTTTCCTTGTTGCGGAACTTGAGGAGGTTGAAATCGGCGTACGGGACCATGACATATTCGGCTTGTCCACCGACCCAACCTCCCATATCGACATAGCCGTACGCGGCACCAGGCCGGGCAGGATTGACTGTGAGGCAAATCCCGGTCTTGCCTTCGCGACAGTTGCGGCAACGCCCGCAAGCGATATTGAAGGGAACGCTGACAAGATCACCGATCTCCAGCATCTCTACGTCCGACCCCTTTTCGATGACCTCTCCAGTGATTTCGTGCCCCAAAATCAATCCCTGTGGGGCCGTGGTGCGGCCGCGCACCATGTGCTGGTCGGACCCACAGATATTGGTTGTGATGATTTTCAGAATCACTCCATGCGGGGCGTCTTTGCCGCCGAATGGATCGGTCTCGCTCTTGGGCATGCGCAGCTTCGGATAGGGGATTGAATGTACTTCAACAACGCCCGGTTGGATGTAGGCCACTCCGCGATTGCTCGCCATATCGTTCCTTTCTCTGGTGGTTGCCGGAACGAAACTATCACATCGTGAAGCAGCGTGCCAGCGATCCGAAGCCTCACTTGTGTTCCCCGAGCGCGCCTGGTGGAAGTGATAGACGGGGAATGGCGGTCCGAGGGGGCGTTTGCCTGCGCTGTCCAGGCCCTGCGCCGGAAGCACCTGACAGCCCGCGTCCCCAATTGGTGTCGGCAGGAACGTGCGAAGGCACCCAGCAGATGCGGGTATAGCGCCGGCCTATTTTATGACCGGCTCAGGGATGGCTTCACCATCGGCCCGAGGGTCGGAGGACGCATAATTTGTCTTCGTCCGGGAGTCGTGCAGAATGGCTTGGCCCCGCCCCATCTCCTGGGTGTATTCGCGCCGAATGCGGATTTCGTGGCCGAGCTCCGAAAGCTTTTGCAGCGTGGCTACAGGAACGCGCACCTCGATGGACACATCGCAGCCGCCAGAGGTTTTCTTTGTGAAGCGGGGCGATTCCAGTGCCTCCTGGATGTTCATTCCGTAATCGATAATGTTCGACGCGAACTGCGCATGCGCCAGCGGCTGGTTGGCACCGCCCATGATGCCGAAGCCAATGTGCTGATCGCCGCGCTCCATGAAGGCGGGAATGATTGTATGGAACGGACGCTTCCCTCCGGCCAACAGGTTGGGGTGGTGAGGATCGAGCGTGAACAGCGCGCCGCGATTCTGCATGATGAAGCCCATGCCTTCGGCCGTCAATCCCGATCCGAAGTCGTCGTAGATGCTCTCAATCCAACTGGCGATGTTGCCGTCCTTATCGGCCACCGTGAGGTAGGTGGTGTTGCTACCGACGGGATCGCCGTTGGGAACGTCGCAATTGGCGCGAAGTGGATCGATCAGCGCGGCACGCTTCCTCGCGTATTCCTTCGAGAGGAGAGGAGCGACGGGAACATCGTTGGTGCGTGGGTCGGCGTTATAGCGGCGGACGTCGGCATAAGCGAGCTTCATGGCCTCGATACGCTGGTGCATCTCCGCTGGGCTGAAAGGCCCGAAAGGCGACGCGGGGGTCACCTCCAGAATATTCAGCATTTCGAGCGCGGCAAAACCCTGACTGTTGGGCGGCAGCTCGTAGATCTTCCAACCCCGGTAGTCAATCGAAATCGGCGCGACCCATTCGGAGGAATAATCGGCCAGGTCTTCCGCGGTCATGGCGCCGCCCAATTTGCTCGAGGTCTTGAGAATCGCGGCCGCGATCTCGCCCTTGTAATACGCAGAAGGACCTTCATCGGCGATGAGGCGCAGCGCACGTCCGATACCGGGGTTTTTGAACAAGTCGCCGACGTTGGGGACCCGGCCGCCTGGCAAGAACACTCGCTGGGATTCGGGATGTACTTTGAGACGGTCCGCATTGGCGGCCCATGATTCCTGTATCGCCTCGGTCACGGGGAATCCTTGTTCGGCGTAGGCGATTGCGGATTGGAACAGATCCTTCCAGGGCAGCTTACCGTAGCGCTGGTGGATCCTGGCCCAGCCCTCCACGGCGCCTGGCACGGTGAAGCTGTGAATTCCATAAGCCGGCATCGACTTGATACCCTGCCTGGCGAGAAACTCCGGTGAGAGTTTTTTGGGCGCTGGGCCGGAGGCATTGAGCCCTACGAGCTTGCCGGTGTTCGCTTCCCAATACATGACGAACAAGTCGCCGCCGATGCCGGTCTTCATCGGCTCGACCACGGCGAGCACCGCGTTGGCAGCGATCGCGGCATCGCCGGCCGATCCTCCCTTCGCCAGTACTTGCGCAGCGGCCGAAGAGGCCAAGGTGTGGCTCGTGGCGGCAACTCCCTGCCGGGTAATCACCATGGATCGGCCGTAGTTGCGACCCTGCCCGAGCAAAGAGACAGCCGTGGTGAGAATCAGAGCGGCGTGCGGGAGAATCTTCATGATGGCGGGTATTCTAGCATCTCCCTATCGAAGTGGCTTCTTTAGAATTGGGACTTCAGAATATCGGCATCGCTACCGCCGTGGCAAACTGAAGCAATGCTGTCTGCCTTCGACCCGCTCGTCCAGGAATGGTTTGAATGCCTCGGTGTGCCCACGGAGTGCCAGATGCGCGGTTGGCCCATCATCCGTGCCGGAGACGACGTTCTCATTTCCGCTCCTACGGGATCGGGCAAGACGCTGGCTGCGTTCCTGATTTGCATCGATGGCCTGATCCGCCGCGCACGCTCGGGCGAATTGCCAGACCAGACGGAGGTTGTCTACTGTTCGCCGCTCAAGGCGTTGAGCAACGATATTCACAAGAATTTGCAACGTCCTCTTGACGAGATCCGCGCGCTGGCTGAGAAACGCGGAATCGCGCTGGCGCCTATCCGGGTGGGGTTGCGGACCGGCGACACGACCACATCCGACCGCCAGCGGATGTTGCGCGAGCGCCCGCACATCCTGGTAACTACCCCGGAATCGCTTTACATCCTGCTGACGGCAGAGAGACCGCGCGAAATGTTCACGGGAGTGCGGACTGTGATCGGCGCGGCGCGGAGCAGGCGGTGGAGTATGTGCAGCAAGGGCGCACCGCGCTGGGGGTGCTTCCGGCGACTCACACGATCGTGGCGGAGCGTTTCTTCGACGAGGGCGGCGGGATGCAGCTTGTGCTGCACTCTCCATTCGGGGTGCGTATCAATCGCGCGTGGGGCCTGGCGCTACGCAAGCGATTCTGCCGGTCGTTCAATTTTGAACTGCAGGCGGCGGCCACTGACAATGGAATTGTGATCTCCCTTGGTGAACAGCACTCGTTTCCGCTAGACGTGGTGTTCGAATTCGTGCGGCCGGAAAATGCGAAATATCTTCTGACGCAGGCGATGCTTGACGCTCCCATGTTCAGCGCGCGATGGCGCTGGAACGCGACGCGGGCGTTGGCGATTCCGCGCTTCGCCGGCGGCCGCAAAGTGCCGGCGCCGATTCAGCGCATGCGCGCGGACGATCTACTTGCGGCGGTGTTCCCGGATTCGGCGGCCTGTGCCGAGAACCTGACTGGCGATATCCGGATTCCCGATCATCCGCTGGTAAACGAAACGATCAATAACTGCCTCTACGAAGCGATGGACCTGGAGGGGCTCACCGAGTTGCTCCGGCAGATTGGGGACGGGCGGATTCGGCCGGTGGCTATCGACACACCGGGAGCCTCGCCGTTCTCTCACGAGATCCTTAACGCGAACCCGTATGCGTACCTGGACGATGCGCCGCTCGAGGAACGGCGTGCACGGGCCGTTCAGTTGCGGCGAAGTTTGAGAACCGATGTCACCGACGGCGCGGGAGCACTCGATCCCGACGCCATCCGTGCAGTGGCGGAGGAGGCGTGGCCGGTGGTGCGCGACGCGGACGAGCTGCACGAAGCGCTGCTGTCGCTTGTGATCGTGCCGGCACGTGCGGAATGGAGCGCGCTCTTCGCCGAGCTGGCGGCCGCACGGCGGGCAACCGCGATGGGCGGCTTCTGGATAGCCGCCGAAAGACTGGAACTGGTTCGACGCGCCTGTCCCGGCGCGCAATTCACTCCGCCCATTGAGGCGCCTGCGCCTTCGCGTGAGCTACCGCAATCGCGCGAGGCGTGCGTGGCAGAGGTCCTGCGCGGGTGGTTTGAATGCACCGTGCCGCTGCGCGCCTCCGAGGTGGCGCGAGATTTGGCGCTGCCGCCGGATATGGTGGAAATCGCGCTCGCACAACTCGAGGCGGAGGGACAGATTCTGCGCGGGCATTTTCTTTTGCAGGATGGCGACGCCGAAGTGGAATGGGCCCACCGGCGTTTGCTGGCGCGCATCCACCGGCTCACGCTCGGGCGGTTGCGGTGAGAGATCGAGCCGGTCACCACCACGCAACTAGCGTCTTTTCTCGTGCGGTGGCAGCACCTGGCGCCCGGCGCGCAGCTGCATGGGGTGGATGGCACCGTGCAGGTGATTCGTCAATTGCAGGGTCTGGAATGGGCGGCGGCGGAGTGGGAGACCGAGGTGCTGCCCCGCCGCGTGGCTAACTATGATCCGGCACTGCTGGACGAACTCTGCCTATCCGGCGAAGTGATGTGGGGACGACTCTCACCTCACCCCGCATTCGACCGCGAAACCAATAGGGACGGCCGCCGCGTACGACCGACGCGGGTTGCGCCGTTGGCTCTCTTCCTGCGCGAGGACGCGGAGTGGCTGCTGGCGTTTCCCGAGCCGCAATCAGCGGAATCGTTGTCCCACGCCGGGCGTGATGTGCTTCTAATGCTCCAAACTCGGGGTGCGTCGTTCTTCGACGAACTCGTGCAGAACACGGGACGTCCGGCCAGCGAGGTTGAGGACGCACTATGGGAGCTTGTGTCCGGCGGCTTGGTTACGGCAGACGGTTTCGAGAACCTGCGAGCATTGATCGATCCGCGGAGGCGGCGAGGAGGCCGGGGCGGGACATCAGGTCCAAGGCACGCGCCCGGACGTTGGGCGCTATTGCGCCACAGCAAGAGCAATACGCCGGAGCGGGTCGAATGCTTTGCGCGCCAGCTCTTGCAACGATGGGGCGTGGTATTCCGAGATGTCGTGGCGAAAGAGACGTTAGCTCCTGCGTGGCGCGACATATTGGTGGTCTTGCGGCGCATGGAGACGCGGGGAGAGGTCCGCGGAGGCCGGTTCGCCGCGGCATTTGTCGGGGAGCATTTCGCACTACCCGAAGCTCTCGATCTGCTGCGGGCGGTGAAACGCGCAGGCGAGGTGAGCGTGGACTGGGCCGGACTCCCCTCGTGGTTGGCTGGGCACCGGTACCTGTCAGCTCGCATTGCCTCATAGGGCCTTGCGCCCATACTCCACCCGCTACGGGTTCTGTACGAGTAGCGCGCGGCGAGCGGCGAACCGGTACGGCAACTTACGCTCGCGGAGGCCTGCGATCGCTTCCGTTGACTCTGAGAATTGAGCTTCTGATCTTGCCCCAGAGTCGGCCCACGCCCGGCGCTGATCCCGGTCAATCCCAGCGTTGAAATACTCCTGTCACGAGTATGACCAGCGCCAGCTCACGTCCCGTGGTGTCGTTTTCGGCGGTCTGGACGCTTGGGTGTATAGCAAACCGCATGGAGAAGTTATACGAATCTTCGAACACAGGCGCATTCCCCGGAGGAGCCCGGCACCAGGCCGAGCGCCGGGCGCTCTGCGATGCCCCTGCAAGGTCCTACCGGTCCGATGCCGCGCGCGAAAGTGCGTTCAGTTACAGAGCTGTGGCGGCGCATGCCTCCCGAAGACCCAATAGATTCAAATTGGCAGGATCGGCCAACAAATCGCTCATTTTTGGAAGATATGGAGCGGCCCCAGGTCCGATTTCATACGAGAACGCAAGAAACATTCTCAATGCTGATGCTATAATCCCCGGCAACTGTCCAGGTGGGGATACCGCGACGTTCCCATTTTCCGAGGCTTTGTCGCCATAGACCAGGTTCGTCATCAAGCGTCGAAAGAGCGAAATCACATCGGGAGCTGCGAATCATATGAAGACACGAATCGCGAAATTGCTTCGGGGCGGGACGCTATTGGCGCTTCCTCTCCTGACATCGATTTTGGACGCGCAGACGGGAGTGATCTCCGGGCAGGTAATGGATGCCTCGCAGGCGGTGGTGCCGGGAGCTACGGTGACCCTGGACAATCCCGCGAATGGCACGCATCGCGTGGTTGTCAGCAACAACGTGGGCCGGTACACATTTCCGGACGTGGCCATCGGGAGATACAACGTCAGCGCCGCCCGGCCCGGATTTCAGACGGAGATCAAGCAAGGCGTAGAAATCAACGTGGGCGCTGCCATCACGGTGGATTTTTCGCTACCCACGGGCCAGGTGAGCGAGCAGGTTCAAGTCACGGCAGAAACGAGCGCCCTGCAAACGGAAGGTTCCAACACGGGCGGCGTGATGGAGAACCGCCAGCTGGTGGACCTTCCCATCAACGGCCGCGACTACGCGCGCTTCAGCCTGCTCATGCCGGGAGCGATTGCGCGGAGCAACTATATCGCCGACCTGGCTTTCAACGGCCTGCACACGGTACACAACCAGTTTGCCATCGACGGTGTAGACGCAACCCGCGTCGATCAGCCATACATGTCGAACGGCTATGAACGCGGCGCACGACTGCTAACCGGGAGTCTGGACACGATTGCCGAATTCCGGGTGCAGACCAGCAACTACCAGGCTCAGTATGGCCGTTCCGCGGGAACCAATATCAACATCGTGAGCAAGTCGGGAACCAACAACTTTCACGGGACGCTATTCGAGTTTTTCCGCAACAGCGAATTAGACGCAAAGAATTTTTTCGCCCCCAAGACGTTCAAGCCGCCGTTCCGGTTCAACGATTTCGGAGGCAACCTGGGCGGGCCAATCTTCAAGGACAAGACGTTTTTCTTCGTCAATTACGAAGGTTCGAGGCAGCGCATCGGAATTTCCGGTGCGGGGACAGTGCCGAGCGCGCTTCTGAAGCAGCAGGTGCTGACGACATCACCCGCGCTGGCGCCGATCGTGGCATTGTACCCGGCTGGCACGTCACCGACCTCGAATCCACTAGTGGACAATTACGTAACGGCGCAGACCTCCGACGTGCGTGAGGACACGGCCAGTGTGAAAGTCGACCAGCGCTTCGGCGAGAGCGACAGCCTGTTTTTGCGCGTGAACGTGAACGACACGCACACTTTCGGTCCGTTGTTTGGTGTCACGACATCGGCACTCGGCATCTACGATTTTCAAAACGTTCCCATCCGCACCTCCAATGTGGCGCTGCACGAGCAACACATCTGGTCACCAAACATCGTGAGCGAATTTCTGGTGGGCGCGCAACGCTGGGGCAGCCACCTCATCTCCGACGAGCCATATCCGCAGACGACCATCACCGGAATCACCGCTGTGCCGGGAGACCGGGGTCGCAGCATTCAGAACGCCACCAGTTATCAGGCGGGAGGCAACACAACCATCGTGCGCGGCGCACACACCATCAAGTTCGGCACCACGGAGTATTACATCCGGGTAGCCCGGCTGAGTAAGAACACGTCGAACATGACTTACACGTCCCTGCAGGATTTCGTCAACAACTCTGTGTTCAGCGCCGGTTTCACGGTGGGGGATCCGGGACATACCACGCAGGCCACGCAGATCGGTCTGTTCGTACAGGACACTTACAAGGTGCGGCCGAATCTGACGATCGATTACGGGTTGCGATACGATTACGAAACCGTGGTTCACGACAGCCACGACAACACACAGCCTTACGACGTCCGGCTGGGCATGCTGGGCCCGGTGGGGGATGAGTATTACCGGCCCAACAAGAACGATTGGGGTCCGAGGCTGGGCATCGCGTGGCAGCCCGGTGCGAAGACCGTGGTGCGCGCCGGAGCGGGTTTGTTCTGGCAGGCTTACCCGGTAGGTTTCGGGTCGTATTCCATCCCGGTGAACAACATCCCAGGCAACACGAGTCTTCTGCGGCAGACGGTTCCCGCTTTGTCCTATCCGATCACAAACTTCCTGTTGCAGGGGACGGCGCCGATTCCCGCGGTAGCCGGTTTCGATTGGATTCGCCGGGATATCTATACCGAGCAGTGGGATTTCAGCATTGCCCGCGACCTAGGGAACGGGGCGGCGCTGCAGGTAGCTTACGTGGGAAACCGCGGCCTCAACCTGCGCCGCGGTTACACCATCAACTTTATCGATCCGACGTTGGGACGCCGCCCGAATCCGCTGTACACCAACATCTCGATCGAAGGCAACACCGGCCAATCGACTTACAACGCGCTGCAGGTGAGCTATCAGCAACACCTGAAGAAGAACCTGATCACGAAGATCGAATACGGCTTTTCGCACGCGATCGACGACGTTCAGGACCAGGGGTTGTTCTCCAGCCAGCCGCAGGACGACAACAACTTCAAGGCGGAGCGCGGAAACAGCTCGGGGGACATTCGGCAGAACTTAGCGTTCAGCGTGCTGTTCACGATTCCGATGGGCCAAGGCTACCATTTCCTCGGATCGGCAAAAGGGCTGGGCGGGGTCCTGGCGAGCGGGTGGAGCCTGGCCTCACTTGGCCTGATCCACACCGGGATACCGTTCACGGTCTTTATCGGGACGAACACGTACGGCAACGGCAACCTAACCAACCAGCGCCCCAACGCGGTGGCTGGCGTGAGTCAGTACGCGGCCAACAAATCCATCAATGGGTGGCTGAACCCGGCCGCTTTCTCGTTGCCCTTGCCGGGAACCTTCGGCAATCTGGGGCGGAACACGGTGTACGGGCCGGGATTCACGAACGTGGATTTCTCCGTGCTGAAGACGACCAAGTTCACTGAGACCAAGAATCTCGAGTTCCGGGCGGAGTTTTTCAACATTCCGAACCACCCGAACTTCGCGCAACCAAGCTCTACATTCAACACGAGCAGCTTCGGACAGGTTTTCCAGACGTTCGGGGCCACGCTCGGGCTGGGTACGTCCCGGCAGATCCAGTTGGCACTGAAGCTGAATTTGTGACGCGGGCCCAGCCGTTTCGAGGGCTGGACAGCCTCATCGCTCCACGGATGGCCGAAGCGGCGCGGGACACGAAGCTTATAATGCCAAACATGAAACTGGATGAGTTCGACCTGAAGATCATCGACCGGCTGCAGACGCACGGAAGGCTGACCAATGTAGAACTGGCCGAACGGATCGGCCTTTCTCCTTCGCCATGTTTTCGAAGGGTGCGCCTGCTGGAGACGGCGGGAATCATTCAGGGTTACGCGGCACAGATCGACCGCTCCAAGGTCGGCCTGGCTTTGACGGTTTACGTCGAGGTCAAAATGGCCGGCCATTCGGCCAAACACATGGAGGGCTTCAACAAGTGGGTGCAGCAGACGCCGGAGGTGATTTCCTGCCAGCTTGTTTCCGGCGATGCGGACTATCTGCTGGAAGTCGTGGTCTCCGATCTGGAGGAGTATACGCGATCGGTTGTGCTCAAGCTGCGCAAGATCGAAGGGCTGCAGTCGATGCAAAGTCGTTTTGTGCTGGAGAGCGTCAAGCGCTCCGCTCGTCTCCCGCTGGAGCTGCGGAGAAAGCCCGTAAATTGACACGCGCCCGTCGGAGCGATCGCGCTTCGCGTGCGTGCGCCACGGTAGAAAGAGAGGACCGTCGATGTCCACGCGTAGCCTGTTCCAGAACCCGGGAGCCGTACTGGTCTTCGGGTTAATCTTTGCGGCATCGCTGACGGCTCAACCCGACGACAGCGGCGGGGGCAGAGGCGCGGCCGCGAAGGGTTTGCCTCTTACGCCGGCCCGGCATATGGAAGCGACACTCTCCGAGGGTACGTGGATGTCACTCGACGTATCCCCGGACGGGAGGACCATCGTATTCGACCTTCTCGGCCGGCTGTACACGATGCCGGCCACGGGCGGCGACGCAAGCGCGATTACGAGCGGTCTCGAGTTCGACGGCTTACCGCGGTATTCGCCCGACGGCCGACACATCGCATTTGTGAGCGACCGTTCCGGGGAGGACAATCTGTGGACCGCAGATGTGGATGGCTCGCATGCGCGGGCGATCACATCGGAGGAGAACACGCTGTTTGCATCGCCCTTCTGGAGCGCCGACAGCCGATCGATCTTTGTCTCGAAGAAAAAGCCGCACTTCTTCAGCTCGGCTTTCGAAGTGTGGCGGTACGAAATCGACGGCGGGAGCGGAACACAGATCGTAAAGAGCCGCGCGAATCCCACGCAGAACCCGACTCACGCGGCTTTGGGCGCCGTGCTGGCGCCGGATCAGCGATATCTGTATTACGCGAGAAAGAACACGGGTGCGGGCGGCGGAGGCGGACGGCTGACGCCGTGGCAGATCGTGCGCAGAGATCTGGAAAGCGGTGAAGACGACGTGATCACGGCCTTGGAGGGCGGAGCTTTCCGGCCGTTGCTGACGCCGGATGGCCGGAGGATGATTTACGGGACACGTTTCCACTCGCAAACGGCTTTGCGGATACGGGACCTGGCGAGCGGCGAGGAACGGTGGCTGAAATACCCGGTGCAGCGCGACGACCAGGAATCGGCGACTTCGCGCGATGTTCTGCCCGGTTACGCGTTTTTCCCGGACGGAAAAGAGATCGCTTATTCCACGGGCGGCAAGATTCACCGCATGGATATCGAAAACGGCGGGGAGCGTGTGATCGAGTTCCAGGCCAAGGTGTCGCGCGAGCTAGGCCCGAAACTCGACTTTCCGACGCGGGTGGACGAGGGACCCATTAACGCCCGGGTGATCCAAGGCGCGTCGCTTTCGCCGGACGGCACGCAGGTTGCCTTTTCCGCCTTGACGCATGTTTACGTATCTCCGACGGCGGGCGGAACTCCCCGCCGGCTGGTGAGCGGCGATGGCTCGGAGTACGAACCGGTCTGGTCGCCGGACGGGCAGTGGATCGCGTACGTAAGCTGGGACGCGGGCGATGGCGCGATCTGGAAGACCAGGGCTGGCGGCTCGGGAAACCCGCAGAGGCTCACCAAGACGCCCGCGCACTACCAGTATCTTGCCTGGTCGAAAGACGGGAACCGCCTGGCCGCGGTGCGAACCGGAGTGCATCAGGCGCTGAGCCAGGAAAGCGAATGGGGCCACGAGTTGGCGACCTCCGAGTTGGTGTGGATGCCCGCGTCCGGGGGCGATCCTAAGGTGGTCCTGATCGGCGACGAACTCCGGCACGTCCATTTCACCAACGACGCGGAACGGATCTTCCTGACGATAACCAATATCCCCACGTTTCTGGCCGCCAATAGCGACCTGATCTCGGTGCGATGGGACGGGACGGACCGGCGGACGTACATGAAAGTTCGCGGGCGAGACGTGTGGGGCGCGGACTATTCGCCCACGGTGGACATTCAAACCAGCCCGGATGGCAAACAGGCGCTGATCGTTTACCGCAACCAGTTGTACCAGTCGAGCCTCCCGCTGCCGAATGGAGAAGTGCCGGTGGTGAACGTGAGCACGCCCGCGAACGCAGTGGCGCGCCTGACAACGTTCGGCGCCGACGAAGCGACGTGGGCAAACCAGGGCAAGACGATTGCCTGGACGCTGGGATCGACGTTGTTCACGGTAGCGGCGGCCGATGCCGCCGGCGACAGTGCCGAACGGCGCAACACGTACGCCTGGGCCAAGCGCCTGCATCCCGTGGAAAGGGCTTTCGATATCGAAGCACCGCGGCACACGCCGAAGGGCACGATCGTGCTTCGCGGCGCGCGGGTCATCACGATGCGCGGCGACGAGGTTTTATCTTCTGCCGACATCGTGGTCAAGGACAACCGAATCGTTTCCGCGGGCCCGAAAGGGAGCGGCGCTCCAGCGGGCGCAAGGGTGCTCGACGTCAGCGGACGAACGATCATTCCCGGTCTGATCGACACGCATGCGCACTGGTTCGAAATCCGCCGCGGGGTGCTCGACACTCAGAATTGGGATTTTCTGGCGAACCTGGCATACGGGGTTACCGCCGGCCGCGATCCGCAAACCGGGACCAACGACACATTCGCCTACCAGGACCTGGTGGATTCCGGCCGAATCCTCGGACCACGCGCGTACTCCACCGGTCCCGGGATCTTCTACGTGAGCGATATTCAGACGCTGGACGAGGCGATCGATGCGGTGACGCGCTACAAGAAGTATTACCGAACCAATCTTCTGAAGGCTTATATGACGGGGGGCCGCAGGCAGCGGGAACTGATTATCGAAGCCTGCCGGCGGCTGCAGGTCATCCCGACCACGGAAGGCGCCGCCGACCTGGCGCTCGACCTGACGCATTTCATCGACGGATTCAGCAACGAGCACCAGCTTCCGATCAATCCGGTATATAAGGATGTCGCGGAGCTGCTAGGACAGTCCGGCAGCTTCTATACGCCGACATACGTGATCGGCGGATATGGCGGTCCCGGCACCGAAAACTTTTTTTACCAGACGACCGGGGTGTATAAAGATCCCAAGGTGCGGCGCTTCATCCCGTACGACGTGATCGCGACCAAGGCCACGCGGACGCCCTGGTACAGTCCGGACGAGTATTCCTACGCGCTGGCGTCCGAAGGGAATGCGCGGATTATCCAGGCGGGCGGGAAGATTTGCGTGGGCGGCCACGGCCAGTTTCAGGGGCTCAGCTTCCATTGGGAACTGTGGTCGTTGCGCGAAGGAAAGGTGACGAACATGGATGCGTTGCGGTCGGCGACGCTGAACGGCGCGGAGGCGATCGGGCTGGCGCAGGACCTGGGGAGCATCGAGGCAGGCAAGCTGGCCGACCTGGTGATCTTGCGGAAAAACCCGCTGGAGGACATTCACAACACGGCGGACATCGAGTACGTGATGAAGAACGGCGAGCTTTTCCAGGCGGACACGCTGGACCAGATTTGGCCCGTCCAGCGACCGTTGCCTGCTTTGTGGTTTTGGAAAGACCGCCCCGATGCCCAAGCCGGGGAAGCCGGCAAATAACTATGAAATTGCCTGGACTGGTATTTCTTTTCGCCGCGACCGGCGGCTCGCAAACTTTCGGGATCCAGGACTACGCCAAAGTGGCGCGAGTCACGGAGCCGCAGATCTCGCCTGACGGCCGTAGCGTGGTGGTCGTGGTGAGCCGCCCGAATTACGTCGAGAATCATTTCGATTCCGAACTGGTTCGGGTAAGCCTGCCTTCGGGCGCGGAGCGCGAGCTGACCCATGAGCGCAAGACCGCTCATCATCCGCGATGGTCGCCCGCGGGGGGACGGTTGGGGTTTCTTGCCGATGCGGCGGGCCAGGGCCAGATCTTCGTGCTCGAAAGCGACGGCGGCGAGGCAGCGCAAATCACACACGCGCCCACAGGTGTTCAGGCCTTCGAATGGAGTCCGGACGGCAAGACGATCGCGTACATATCGCCCGACGAGGCGCCGGCGCGAGAGAAGTACGACGACGCGTTCGAAGTCGAGGCGAACGATTACCTGATGCGCGCCGGAACTCAGCCGAGCCATCTGTGGACGATTCCCTCCACCGGGGGTACAGCCAAGCGGCTAACGTCGGGACACTGGTCGGTATCCGGAAACAATCTGGCGTGGACGCCGGCGGGAGACCGGATCGTTTTCATAACCCAACCTTCGGCGGGCACGCGCGATTCCGACAAGCGCTCCATGAACAGTATCGGCGCGCGCGGCGGCGATCCCGTGCCGGTGGAGGGGATCGGCGACCGGCGGTGCTGGCAGGCCTCGTTTTCAGCCGACGGGCGGTGGCTGGAGATGGCGTGCCCGGTGGACGGCCACGTGAAGAATCAAATGGAACTGCTCCTGCTGCCTGCTGCGGGCGGGGAATTCAAGCGCCTGAGCGCGGCGATCGATCGCAATTTCTCGCGTGGCGCCTGGACGGCCGATTCGAAGGCCGTGATCGCGAGCGCGCCGGACGGAACCGGAAGCGGGCTGTGGAGCATCGCTCTCGACGGCACCTCGAAACGATGGAAGCTGGGAAGGATTTCGAGCGCCGGCCAGGAGATCGCTGTCGGCCGCGACGGACAAATCGTAGTTGTCGGAAGCGAGGCACAGCGCCCGCCGGAGCTTTACCTGCTCCAAGGGCCCGATGGCGGCGCGGTCCGTCTCACCACTATTCAATCCCAGATTGCAGCCCTGAAGCTGGGAAAGACCGAATCGACATTCTGGAAGAGCGACGATGGCCTTTCCTTGAGCGGCGTGCTCACCTTTCCCCCGGACTTCGACGCGAGCCGGAAATATCCTGTGTTGCTGAATATCCACGGTGGGCCGTGGGGCTCGTCGCGAGAGGCTTTCTCGGAGCGCTCGCAGATGCTCGCATCTCGCGGCTGGATCGTATTCGAGCCGAATTATCGGGGCAGCGACAACGCCGGTAACGCCCTTTTTTCGGCGGTGTACCGCGATCACGGCGCGGGCCCCGGGCGGGACATCATGGCCGGGCTGGCGGAGCTGAAGAAGCGGCCGTACATCGACGCCGCGCGCATCGGAGTGTCGGGATGGTCCTACGGGGGATATATGACCACCTGGCTTATCGGCCATTATCAGGGTTGGAAGGCAGCCATGGCCGGCGCCGCCGTGATCGACCTAGTCGATGACTACAATCTCAATGACCTCCGCCTGTTCACGCGCGCCTTTTCGGACACACTGACCAGCCCACAGGATATGGCGCTGATGAAAGAGCAATCGCCGATCAGCTACGTGGACCAGATGAAGACTCCGCTGCTGATGATTTCCGATACCGGCGACGTGCGGGTTCCGGTGACGCAATCCTACAAGCTCTATAACGCATTGCGCGAGCGTGGGCAGGAGGTCAGGATGATACTCTATCCGGTCTCCGGCCATTTTCCCGCCGATCCGTACCGGCTGCGCGACATCGACCGGCGTTGGGCCGACTGGTTTTCGGAGCGCTTCAAATGAGTTCGACGGCGTTGCGGATTGCTTCCTGGTACCTTCTCATGTCCCTCTGCTCGAATGCACAGTCGTTTGCCGATCTGGTCCTGGTGAATGGAAAAATCTGGACCGTGAATCCATCGCAGCCCGTTGTGGAAGCGGCGGCGTGCCTGGGTTCCAGGATTGTGGCTACCGGCTCCTCGGCGGAAATCCGGAAATGGATCGGCGCCAATACCAAGGTAATCGACCTGGGCGGGAGGCTCGTCGTTCCAGGCTTCAACGATTCTCACGTACACCTGGTTGATGGGGGGCGGCACGCCGGCAGCGTTCAGCTGCACGAGGCGCGCAGCGAGGCGGAGTTTCGCGACCGGATCCGGGACTATGCGGCGAAATTGCCGAAAGGCCGTTGGATCGTTGGCGGCGACTGGGACCAGGAAAACTGGTCTCCCGCGCGCCTGCCGAATCACGAACTGATCGATGTAGCCGCCGGGGACCATCCGGTGTTTGTGAATCGCCATGACGGACACATGGTGCTGGTGAACAACCTGGTGCTGCGCCAGGCGGGTATCACCAGAGACACGCCGGATCCACCCGGCGGCACAATCGTGCGCGACGAGCGGGGAGAGCCGACGGGAATTCTGAAGGACGCGGCGCAGGATGCGGCCGCCAAGCTGATGCCCCGGCTTTCTTCGGAGGAAATCGAGAATGCCGTTCGCGCCGCGATGCGGGAAGCGCGGCAGAACGGCGTGACGAGCGTTCAGGACGTCGGCACCACGCCCGAGTATTTTCGCGTCTATCAGAAGCTGTTGCGGAACGGAGAACTTACTCTCCGCATATCCACGCATCAACCGCTGGCAGCCTGGCATCGCCTGGCCGACGCGGGAGTTGGGGCGGCGTTTGGCAATCCGATCCTGCAGGCGGGCGCCTTGAAGGCGTTCGCGGATGGATCGCTGGGCTCGACCACGGCTCTGTTCTACGAGCCGTATTCGGATGCCCCGAACAACCGGGGGATCGCCAGCCAGGACATGATTCCGGAAAGCAAGATGAAGGAGAACATCCTGGGCGCGGACCGGGCGGGTTTGCAGGTTGCGATTCACGCGATCGGCGATCGGGCCAACGATCGGGTCTTGAGCCTGTTCGAAGAGGTGGCAAAGGAGAATGGACCGCGGGACCGGCGCTTCCGGATCGAACACGCCCAGCATCTCCGGGCCGTGGACATTCCCAGATTCGCGAGCCTGGGAGTGATCGCATCGATGCAGCCGTATCATGCGATCGACGACGGCAGCTGGGCGGAGAAGCGGATCGGTCACGAGCGCGCGAAGGGCACCTACGCGTTCCGGTCGCTGCTCGATGCGGGCGCAATTCTTGCGTTTGGCTCGGATTGGTACGTCGCGCCGCTGAAACCGATCGAGGGGATCTACGCGGCGGCGACGCGGCGGACCCTGGACGGGCGGCACCCGGAGGGATGGATTCCCGAACAGAGGATCTCCGCGGCCGAGGCGGTGCGCGCCTATACCTGGGGTTCCGCCTATGCCAGCTTTGGCGAGAAATACAAGGGGACGATCGCTCCTGGAATGTTGGCCGACCTCGCGGTTCTCTCCGACGACATTCTGTCTATCGATCCGGCGCAGATTTCCAGCGCCAAGGTGATGATCACGGTTTTCGACGGGAGAGTGATTTACCAGCGCAATCCCTGAGCGGTGCGGCCTGGCGGGGCCGGGCGATATGGCCGGGCAGCGACGAACGGGCCGGATGCCGGCGCACCACGTGATACATCACAGGTGACCCAGCCATGCCTCAGATCGCCGCTTCCATCGTCGACAGCGATGGAGATTCCGTAACCGGAACAGCGACGTGACAGATCAATACAACCTTGCAGGACAAGAAGCGGGATCCGAGTACAGACGCGCGATGGTGGGAGACGGACTCGAACTCGACGGTTTTGTACTGGGGCAGGGAATCAGACCCTCGGCAAATGATCGGCACGCCGTTGCCTGGCCGAGTCCGGGTTGTATGCTCAACAACTTCCCGACGATCGGTTCGTGTTTGCCGGATCGAACGGAATCACGATCTGGAAACAGGCCGAGGTAAACAGGGTTCCGAAGCGTGGCGATGACTTGGCGCGCCGTCCAGAGGCCAACCACCTGCAAAGTGTTTGGGATAAAAAACCGCTTCGGAGGCGCTCGTGGCAACCTGGACGGCGGTACGGCTGGACCTGTAGAAGGGTGGCTCCATTCTCACCTGCCACAGTGCTTTTCACAGCCTGCCGCAACTGGCTGAAAACACAAGACCGACAACACTCCGATATGTCGGTCATCGGCGAGATTTAGCAATTGCGGCTCGGTAGACCAGCCGACCAGTACAACGGCTGACTGATCCGGGGCGACCCGGCACGGAACTGGCGGTCCGCAAGGACTTGCGCTATTCTTTTCCGGAATGAAACGGAAGCGTGCAGCGCCACCGAAGGTCCAGCCGTGGCCGGGCTCGATATTCGCGCTGAAGACCAGGTGGGAGGATTGGATAACGGACCGGCATCTTTGGGTCTTTCTAGAACGCCGCGTTCCGGGAAAGTTCGGGCGCCTGGAAGCCATGCACGCCATTGTCCCCAAGGGTCGCAAAAAGAGCGAACTGGCGACCGTCTTCGGCTCGGCTAGGTATCGGCGCGGCATGCTGGAGAGCGCGCGAGAACTTTTCCGGAGCGCCGGCGTGCCTGAAGACCAAGCAGCGGATTTCATGCAGACGATCACGAAAGAATTCCCTTACCCGACCCCGAACGAGGTGTTCGAAGAAGAGATGTCCAGCCCGCTGCTCGCGATGGCGTTGGGCGATCGCCACAGAGAGCCCAGCTACCATCGGACCGGAGTGCCGGAACTGACCGAAGATGATCGAGCCCTGATCGCGGAATGCATGGCGGCGATCGAGGCGAGGGCCAGGAAAGATCCCGCGGAGGGCCGGAAATTCTTGAAGTTCGTGCTCGGCGGTGGTCATCTCTAGGGGCGTCTGACCCTCGCGTATAATGAGTTCAGGAGCGGCGATGAACGACGAGCTACAAGAGCTTCGGAACGGTGGATACAAGCCCGTGCTTGTCGGCCCGCAGCCGTTTTCCCTTGAGGAGATCCTACGCAACGTCAGTCCTGCACCGGATGAGGAGACCGAGCGCTTTGTGGCTGCCATCTATGCGGAGCGCCGTCAGGCAGCCGAAGACTCCCCGTCCGAATGAGCCAAATCGTCGTCGATACCGACGTCGCTTCCTACATCTTCAACTGGCACACGCTGGCGCAGCAGTACGTGAACGCGCTCCGCGGGTCTGTGTCTGTAAGTTATTGATTATAAATTACTTGGCTCCCCGGCATGGATTCGAACCACGATTACCTTAAGCAACTAAGAATCTGTAACTTACAGAGATTTCAATGGTCTAGAATGCCGGATTGGACCAGAAATACCATCACTCGTACGCAACTCGTACACGGGATTGCGAGAGCCGCAGAACAGGGTGTTCGGCAGTCAAGGGCTTCCGATTCAAACGATAGTCCGCAGGTGCGGGCATCCCGTGACGAAAAGCGGTGGCGCGTCCCCAGAATATCATTGCTCCGATGGTGAAAACGCGATTTCGCGGAGGCTACTCATCGCCTTTGGCCCAGAGTGTCTCGAAACCATCGTCTGAGCGTTTGGCCAAGGCCGCGTCGTGCATCTTCAGAGAGCACGATTTTCCGGCCACCAACGTGTGATCCACGGACAGAACCACGACCTCCTCATCGATAAGATGGAAGGGTGCCCGGATTCTCATCGAACGCCGGTGTGGTCCGGTAAGGTGGGGCTATTCAGCCTGCGACCGAGAGCGGCGTTTTCCATCGCTCAGCGCTTTTGCCAAGAATCCCCTACCTGCACGGATGAGGTCAGGTCATTTCGCCGAATCAAACGGACATCGCAATCGTTAAACGTTCCGTTCGGGCCAAGCTGGATGTCCTGTTTTTTGGGCGGATTCCGCCACTCGATTTGAAAGCGGCGAGATCCGCCGTGAAAACTACAAATTGAAGGAGGCGTTTATGTCCAGCCCAGCAACCGGGCTATTGGCCAATGACATCAGCATCGACCTGCTGAACGATCTCAAAGATGGCAGCCATCTAAAGGCACTTCTGGCCCAGAGTCAAACCGCCCTGCTCGCGATTTCCTCCGCGATAGCGCAGTATTCTGACCAACCCGTACGCACTGCCGTCGGCTCGCCGAGCGCGATGGTGACGATTTCAGCCCCCGCGAGTTGGAAAACTACCACCGGTATCGTATTCTCACTGACGCCTCAGGCGAGTTGTTTGGTAGCGATCAGCAACACCAGCAGCAAGTTTGCTGTCAGCAAGAGCATCGATTCCAGCGACACGGAAGACGTCGTTCTTGGCCCCTCGCAGGGCAAAGTCTATGTAAACATCGACCTCGACTTTTCGATCTGCGCTTCGGTGTCCGGGTCCGGAACAGTTTCCGGGATCGGCATTTCAGGCAAAGCCAGCGGGGCGGCTACTGCTACTCTTTCCTACTGTCACGCCGTGGACGCGACGACCAACACGGTAGACGCCTTGGTGGACGCGTTTTCCACGTTGGTATTCCCCTTCGAACCGGATTGCGCGCTACGCATGGGCGCGGGCGACCAGGGACGCGTGAATTTCGACGGCTCTCTAGGTTTCGGACTAGACGTCACTTACGGGCTGGGAAGCTACCAGTTCTCGGCTCCCGGAATCGATTCGGTGCGCCAATCGATTCAGAAGGGCTTTGATAATCTGACCTTCCCGACCGTAACGGTGGATGCGGGCGCGAAAGCATCCTTCGCCTACACTCACGCGGATCATTTTGGAGCGATTGTCCAAAAGACGGATCCGCTCTCCGCGCGGCTTTATCTTGTCCGATCCGCGGCGAACGAGACCGACGGATCTGCCGGGATCACGGTTGGCATCACGGTGAGTCCGCTTTATGCCTCGCCGGCTGGAAGGTCAACCGTTCGTGGTCACAAAGAGAACAGTCAGGCTCGAAATGGCCCGTTCAAGCCAGAAAGAAGACCGTTCGTGGGTGACCGATCCTCAGGCCCCGGCCGGCCGCTCAGGTCCAAGCGCAGGCCGGGAGGCCTACGACACGGCCGTTCGGAAACTCATTCGTGCCGCAGGGCTCGCAGCGGATCGATCCGCGTCGCGCGGCGAGCCGGGATGTAGGAGGCCGTCAAG
>Ga0335079_10000893_pt1 | contig 33752 bp, 31 predicted proteins | sample Lox_Sample_33_FD_206719 | JGI IMG/M metagenome (GOLD analysis project Ga0335079, IMG submission 206719) | Soil microbial communities from Loxahatchee National Wildlife Refuge, Florida, United States - Lox_Sample_3.3 | ecosystem: Environmental > Terrestrial > Soil > Wetlands | place: USA...
ACACGGCGGTGGGCTGCTGCGCCTGATCGGTTTCGGCATCATCGCCTTCGTCTTAGTGATCCTGCTGTTCAGTTCAGTAACGAAGGTCGGTACCGGTCATGTCGGAGTGCTGACGCTCTTCGGACGAGTCACAGGCGAGACACTGGGTGAAGGAATTCATCTCATTAATCCACTCAAGACTAACAACGAGATGTCGATCCAGACACAGACCATTAAGGAATCCGCGAGCGTGCCTTCGAGCGAAGGGCTGATGATGGCGCTCGATACCTCGCTCATCTATCACTTGAATCCCGATCGCGCCGCGGAGGTATTCCAGCGTATCGGCGCAGACTATGAAGACAAGGTGGTCGAACCTACATTGCGTTCCGCTATCCGCGAGTCTACGGCTTCGCACACGGCGAATGCGCTCTATACCGGCGAGCGGGAGATGGTGGCCAAGCAGATCTTCGAACAGGTCATGGACCAATTGGCAAAGCGGGGTCTCACGGTGGAAAACGTCCTGCTGCGCGACATTCAACTGCCCGCTACCCTCAAGGCGTCAATCGAGGCCAAGCAACAGGCGGAGCAAGAGGCGCTGGCCATGAACTTCCGATTGCAGAAAGAAAAGCAGGAAGCCGAGCGCAAGCGCATCGAAGCCGCCGGTGTGCGCGACTTCCAGCAGATTGTGGCTCAGGGAATTACCCCTTCACTGCTGGAGTGGAAGGGGATTGAAGCAACGGAGAATCTGGCCAAAAGCGCAAATTCGAAGGTCGTCGTCATTGGCAATAATAAGAATGGGCTTCCGCTGATCTTGGGTCAGTAGTAAAAGGCTCTTTCGTAGGGACAGTCGCCTCGGCTGTCCCTTGCCCGCAAGCCGAGTGCGGGGTGCTACCATCGCATGGTGGGAGCACTGCTCGACGTTCGTCATCTCGACATCGATTTTCCAATCCAGAATGCAGTAGGCCTCTCGGCTCGCGGACAGCCGCGGGCGGCTGTCTCCACGTCTCAAGCCATACTTCCGGCTGTTCGTGATTTGAGCTTCTCCATTGATCCCGGTGAAGTTCTCGGGCTGGTCGGCGAATCTGGCTCCGGCAAATCCGTTACTTCCCTGGCGGTCATGCGTTTGCTGCCGCCGCAGGCTCGCCTTTCGGGTGGAATCGTCTTCACCGCGAATGGAAGCCGCCCGCGAGACCTGCCCAGTCTTGACGATGAATCGATGCGCCAACTTCGCGGATCGCACATCTCCATGATCTTCCAGGAACCCATGACCGCTCTCAATCCCGTGATGCGCGTCGGAGAACAGATTGCAGAAGCCGTTCTCGCGCACAACACCGTTCCCCGGAAAGAGGCCTGGAATCGTGCGGTCGAGGCGATGAATGATGTCGCAATCTCTGATCCATCCCGCCGGGCACGAGATTATCCGCATCAACTTTCCGGTGGAATGCGGCAGCGCGTGATGATCGCGATGGCCATCGTCAATCGCCCCCAACTGCTCATTGCCGACGAACCGACCACCGCGCTCGACGTCACGATTCAGGCCCAGATCCTGAAATTGCTTGGGGAATTGCGCAGCAAGTTCGGACTAGCCATGCTGTTTATCTCCCACGATTTGGCAGTTGTGTCACAGGTGGCAGATCGGGTGGCAGTGATGTATGCGGGCTGCCTTGTCGAGCTAGGCTCGAAGCGCGATATCTTTCAGTCGCCGGGCCATCCCTATACCCGTGGATTGCTGCAGGCTGTTCCAGATCTCAAGACCGATCGAAAACGCGCGCTCCAGACCATCGATGGCGCCGTGCCCGCCTTGCAGAATCTGCCGCGAGGATGTGCTTTTGAACCCAGGTGCGAAGCTAGGATCCCCGAATGTGTTCGCGACCTGCCTCCACTGGTTGAGGTCTCCAGGGGACACTGGGCCCGTTGCCCGGTGGTGAACGCGCCTCAAAAGGTTTGAGTTCGTGGATACTAAGGTTCCCTGAAAACGATCCGGGGAAGGCAGCCGTCCCACAACTTCGTCTTCGGGTCTATAATCGGCAATTTGTCCGGTGCTCTGTGCGCATACTGCTGATCAGTGACATTCACGCCAATCTGGAAGCTCTCGACGCCTGCTTGGCGGCGGCCCCTTCGTTCGACACCATCGTGAATCTCGGGGATATCGTCGGATACGGAGCCAGTCCCAACGAAGTGGCAACCCGCTCGCGTGAGCTGGGAAAGGTTTTCGTCCGCGGCAATCACGATAAGGCTGCCACGGGATTGATGGATCTGGACGACTTCAATCCGATGGCGGCCGCGGCGGCCATCTGGACGCGCGACGCGTTGAGTCCGGAGAACCTGCAGTGGTTGCGCGATCTGCCACACGGGCCCGTCTCGTTGCCGGATTTTCCCGATATTCAGTTGGTCCACGGCTCTCCCAACGACGAGGATGAATACGTTGTCTCGCTCGGGGATGCTCTGGCACCGCTGATCACGCTTACGATGCCGCTGACGTTTTTCGGACATACCCATTTGCAAGGAGGATTTTTCGCAAATGGATCGTCAGCCGATGGCTTCCGGCCGGAGTATCGAACAGTAGGTCAAGCGGAGTCGGTGGCGCTGCATCTCAAGACGAGCGCGCGGTACCTGATCAACCCCGGATCCGTAGGGCAGCCACGCGACGGAGACTGGCGCGCTGCCTTTGCTCTTTACGATACCGAGGCCCAAATTGTGCATTTTCACCGCACACCTTATAACCTGAAGGCGGCGCAGGACCGCATCTTCGCGGCGAAGCTGCCTCCTCGCCTTGCGACACGGCTGGCGGCTGGACGATAGGCTTCAGCATCATGCAACACTGGGGAAACCGCGGTTCACAGAGGAATTAGACTCACAGGATGCCATTCCAGCAGAAATCCAAACCACTTTTCGAAGTCCACGAGAAGCCACCCGCAAATTACCTCATCGCTTATACCGATGGCGGAGCGCGCGGCAACCCGGGGCCGTCGGGTTATGGCGTCGTGATTAAAGACGCAACAGGGAGGAAAATTGCCGGGCTCAGCGAGTATTTGGGTCACCAGACCAACAACTTCGCTGAATATCAGGGACTGATTGCAGCGCTGGAGTACGCACTGCAGCACGGGCCGAAGGCGCTGAAAGTAATCAGCGATTCGGAGTTACTGGTGCGGCAGATCAAGGGCATCTACAAAGTCAAGAATCCGATGCTGCAGGATCTGCATGCGCGCGCAAGGGAATTGGTCGCGCAGTTAGATTGGTTTTCGATCGGACATGCGTTACGCGAGCACAATCAGGAGGCAGACCGGTTGGCCAACGAAGCCATGGATCGCGGGATGGGGCGCAGCCCCCGGCCAGCGGAGCCGATGGCAGCTCTGCCGCCACAGGAATTTGAGGGCGTGGTGCGGGCCGGAAAGATTGAACTGACCAGCGGCAGCCTACCGGATGGGACGCGAGTGCAGGTGCGAGTGAAACGCGAGTTAGTGTAGGGACGGACGCCGCAGGCTGCCCTAAGCGCGGTCGAGGGGTCCGTCCCGCGGGCGAAGCTCGCGTGCTGCAAGTCCGATGGCACGAGGGCACTTCGGGTTTCACCCTTTGCGGGACGCCGAATGCATGTCAATACGAATCTACTCGGCAGCAGACGTGTGGTCGTGAACGATCTTCCAGCCGTCAGGAAATTTACGGAAGACAAGGGTAAACCTTCCGTGAGGTGTCTTGCCGTCCGGCATGATTAATTGCCACACACCACGCACGAAGCCTGCATCGCGGCCGAGCATCTCTATTCGTAACTCCGAGAAATCCAGCTTCCCCATTTCGTGCCCAGGGCTCGTATAAGTGGCGTGGTAGCGATCGACCGTCGCCTGCCAGCCTTTGGATTCCTTAGCTCCGGAGAAAAACGTCAAGTCTTGAGAGTTCCAGTAGCCCTGCATGAAGGCGTCAAGATCATGACGATTCCAGGCCTCCTGTTGCGCGTGGAGGACCTGCTCAATGGCGGCCTTAGGTTCGTCACGTGGATTTTGGGCGGAGCCCGCAGGACACAAGACAACGCAAATCACGACGGATGCTGCGATGAATTTCACATTTCCTCCGCTGATCTTAATGGGATTCTTCCGTTGCTGGGGCCGTGTCTGGGGTATCCAGCTTCTGTGCGACATGCACGGGAATGGGGGATGGTTGAAAGTCACCGGCGTCTTTGCCGCTCATGGCAGTCGTCATGAAGTTCATCCAGATTGGCAAGGCAGCATGCGCGCCCGTTTCCTTTGCGCCGAGCGACTTCTTTTCGTCGTAGCCAACCCAAACCCCGCAGGTCATCGTGGGGGTGAATCCAACGAACCAGGCGTCGGTAAAGTCATTCGTTGTTCCAGTCTTGCCCGCGACCGGAAACGGCAGCCTGGCCGCGGCGACACCCGTACCGTGCCAAACGACTTCGCGCAGCATCCACGTCATAACACGGGCGGTGCGTTCGCTGACCACATCCTTCACTTCGGGGAAGTCCTCTTCCAGAACGCGGCCTTCGTAATCGGTCACGCGCGTGATGTAGCGAGGACTCACCCGGACGCCATCATTCGGGAAAACACTATACGCCGCGGTCTGCTCGAGCAGCGTCACTTCTGCCGAGCCCAGCGCGACGGGCAGATATGGTGGCATCTTTGAGGTAATGCCGAAGCGCTCGGCGTAATCGATCACGCTCCTGATGCCCACTTTGTTCGCGAGCTTCAGCGCGGGGATATTGCGCGATTGGGCCAGGGCGCGCCGCAATGTGATGATGCCCTCGAATTTTTCATCGTAGTTGTGCGGCGTATAGGGCCCGGACGGAGTATCGAAGCTCACCGGTTCATCGAGGATGGTGTCATCCGGGCTGGCGCCGCCGTCGATCACAGTCGTGTAGACATACGGCTTGAAGGAGGAGCCAACCTGGCGAAGCGCCTGCGTCGCACGATTGAATTTCGAGGTGTTGAAATCGCGGCCTCCCACCATGGCCTTGATCGCACCCGTTGTATTGTCGATGGCGAGCAGGGCGCCTTGGGCGCCCGAGTCCTGCTCAAGACTTACTTTTGCGGCTCCGTTCGACCCGAGCGAGAGAACCTTGACGTAGCAAATATCACCAGCTTTCAAAATGTCAGGGAGTTTGTGCTGCGTCCATGCGATATCGGTCTGCCCCAGTGCAGCCGTGTAGCGGCCAAACTTCAAGGTTGCGATTCCCGGCCCCGCAGATGTGACCAGCGCGTGAATGTACCCATTGACCTCTGGTTCATCGTCCCAGTCGGGATGAGAATACTTGTCGAGGACCTCACCCTCACCGACAACATTTTCGAGATGCCCCTTCCATCCATGGCGGCGCTCGTAGCTACCTACTCCGTCGAGCACCGCCTGATTTGCGGCACGCTGCATATCTACGTCCAGCGATGTGTAAACCTTGAGGCCGCCCTCGTGAACCTGATCCGTACCGAACTTGTTTTCGAGATAGCGTCGAATCTCTTCGACAAAATATGGAGCAAGTGAATTCGGATCATGGGCGAGATGCAGACCCACCGGGGCTGAGCGTGCGTCATTGGCCTGTGCGGCTGTAACCTTGCCGTCCTCAAGCATGGCATTGATGACGAGATTGCGGCGTTTTTGGGCGCGATCGGGATGGTTGATGGGCGAGTAGTAGCTCGGTCCCTTGGGAAGCCCGGCCAGCAGAGCAGCTTCGGGCAAGGTCAGCTGCTTCGCCGGCTTGCTGAAATAAAACTCCGAAGCTGCTTCAAACCCAAACACCCCGTGCCCCAGCGCAATCTGGTTGGCGTACAGCGTCAGGATCTGCGGCTTGGTAAACCGGCGCTCGATTTGAATCGCGAGCATCGCCTCCTGCACCTTGCGCTGCCAGCTGCGGTCGGGGGAAAGAAAGAGATTGCGCGCCAATTGCATGGTGAGCGTGGATGCACCCTGGACTCTGCCTGCGGATTCGATATCGCGATAGGCTGCTCCCACGATGCGCCAGAAATTGATCCCGGAGTGAGTATAGAAATCTTTATCTTCGATCGAGACCAGCGCGTCGCGGAGAACCGGAGGGAAGTCGTCGTATCCCACCACCACGCGCCGCTGCAGGGCGAATGAGCCAATTACCTTGCCGTGATCGTCATAGAGTTCGGTAATCGAACTTGGCCGGTAGGCCTCGAGAGCATCCACTTGAGGCAGATCAGTGGTGTAGACGAGTAGGAGTCCTCCAGTGGCGCCGACTAGAATAGCAATCAGGATCAGCAGACCGAAAAGCACCCGGCCGACGAGTTTGCGCCCACCGATTTCAACCTCAGGAAGATTTTCGTAGAGAACCTTCATACCTCGAGGTCAGGATAGCACCGCGAACCGGGCATCGGCAGGTATCGAGACTTCATTCTCGCGCATGCCGAGGCTAGGTAGGGACTGCCGCCTCCGGCTGTCCGAGGAGCGAAGCTCCCCGGCGGGGCAGCAGACGTCCCCTTAGTGACGCAGCCATCCATGGCTGGTCCTAAGGAGTTGAGACCGCTTCTGGAATATCCGACGTTCTGGACTCGGCAGCTCTGACACGACTGAGGAAAATCGCCGACCCCAAGTACAGCACCGCCGCTATGACCGTCAGCGACTTCAGGCCGAACCAGAGAGAGGCGGATTCCAGAAGTCCGCCAATCAACGATCCAAACAAGTTCGCCCCCAAGGCGCTTCCCCGGAAGCCCGCTCGCGCGAAGCTCGAAACGAAAATGACTCCTGCAAAAAACACCGGAGTGCAGAGTGCCAACGTCGCCACGACAGCGCGCACAGTCCACGATTCGAAAAACAACCTCTGCATCGGAACGAAGAACATCACCGCGAGAGTCAAGAACAGTCCGAGATAAGCCGCTGACAGGGGGAATTGCCGGAATGCGCTGTACAGCATGTTGGCGCCTACAATCAGGCACAGCAATCCCGAAATAACCACAGCATTCACGACCCACGTCGTGCCAAACAGAAGGGCCATCTTGCTGACGATCTGGGCCTCCAGCAGCATGAAGCCTGCCCCCAGAAACAGGAAATGAAGATCGAGGCGGGCACCTTCGCCGCTTGTCTGGCGGAGAAACCATCCGAACACCACCAGCACAGCGATGGAAACGAGGATGACGATGACAGGCAGCCCCGGCGCGTGCTGGTAGAAGTATGGCCAGTCATCCGTGGTTACAATGGCCGGTTGCATCGGCATGTTGCCGTGCAACGCGAGATAAGCCCTCAGCCCGGGATCTGAGGTGGCCTTGCTAAGGCGTTCCGAGGATCCGGAGACGAAAAATCTGCCCGGGGTGTCGTAGCCACCCGCGGTTTGAAACTGAATTGGATCTTGGCCGAAAGTGTCGCGCAAAAGCTGAAACAGGCGGCCTGCGATCCACGGATTCTCGACTTGGAACTTCACGATGAAGAGGCCATCAGCGTTCAGCAGCTGCTTCGCGTGTTGAAACGCTTGGCGGGTATAAACGTAGTTGTCGATCCGGATGTTCGTGAAGTGCGATGTTGTCGTGTGCGAATCAAGCAGTGAAAAGACGATCAAATCAAAATGATCGTGGCTGTTTTCGATGTAGCTGCGGGCGTCGTTGACCGTGACGTGTACGCGCGGGGACTGGTAGGGATGCTCGAAGTGTAGTTGGCGGCCGAGCTTGAGGATCAGCGGATCGATTTCGACCGCCTCCACCCGCCCGGTACCGTTGCGCAACGCGGCGGCGACGTCATTGCCCATGCCAGATCCCAGGACCAGCACAGTTGGCGGAGCAGGATAGAAACGATACGGCATGTTGTAGGAGTTCTGATCCAACGGACGACCACCAAACATCTTCGGGTGAGATTGCACGAACTCGGGCGAAAGATTGATGATCTGCTGATACCAGGAATCGTTCGTGTTGAGCGTGTACGACGTAATCTGGCCGTCCCCATAAACGGTCTGCAACGACAACTTCTGATAGGGCGACCAGTAGGTACGGACAGCTGAGCCCTCAGGTGTCGCAAGTAGATACGTACACGCGAAGAATACTGCAGACAGCACCAGCCTAGCCCGTGCGCTGCGCCAGAAAGTCAGAACCGAGAACATTCCGGCCAGCAAAAACCAAATCCAGGGTGGCGAATTCAGGAAACAGAGAACAGTAAACGTCCCGATTCCGACGAGGCTGGCAAGCACATTCACGCTGTAAGCGGCGACTCCTTTCGGAGCATTTTCCACGTACCACCCAACAAGTTGCCCAAAGGGAATGAAGGCCGTAGCGATCAATGCGAACAACGGAACTACGAAGATAAGTGCGAGAATCATTCCCCACCAGCTCGTCGGCAGGGCGGGAACGCCCCATACATGAACCTCGACGCTGGCTCCGAGCAGCATGGGAAGCGCCGCAATCGACCGGCGTAGGCTGAAAATCGGAACTTTCAAAACCAGCGTCAGAAGAAGGAGTGGCGTGATCATTGCCATGAGCTGCACGCGTCGGCGGCACAGGTAGCAGCCCAGGCCGAAGCCCAGGAAGCAGGCGACCAGGACGAAATTCTTGAAGTAGGCGAAGATGCGGATCTCGGACGATACCCATCGGATCATCAGCATCTCAAGGAAAAGGCTGAGCCCACTGATCAGAATCAGCCGGCGGTAGCTGAATCCGCCAAGCTGCTGAATATGGACTTCCAGTTGACCTGGCTTGTCAGCTGTGCTTCGTAGCTGCCGAAAGAGACGATAAACAACGAATGCCGCGACAGCCGAAACCAGCAGCAGAGGAATGAGCGAGCTAATCCGGTGTCCGAGCGTATCCATGGAATAGCGGGACTGCAGCGATGAACTCCGCGTCGCGCGGATGTAACGATATCAGACTATATTCAGCAACAAACAAAAGCGCCACGCAAGGTGGCGCTTCGGGAAATTCGTTTGCGTACTCTTAGCTGGCGCGGCTCTTGAGGACCTCCACGGCCTTGTTGAGCTGCTCGTCCACAGGGTTCTTCTGCAGAGCCTTATTGTCCTCGTCTGAGGGAGCCGCTGCTCCATCGTCGTCCGGGCTCACGCCATCATCGATCGCATCAGCTACCAAGACATTCGGCGTTACCGCTGCGTCCTGGATGGCCTTGCCGCTCGGCGAATAGTACTTGGCAATGGACAAGATCAGCGCCCCGCCGTCGGGAAGGTCCAGCGTTTTCTGCACAGAGCCGTCGCCGAAAGTTTTGTCCCCGACCACGTCACCTCGCGCATTCTCCAGTATCGCGGCCGCCACGATTTCGGCAGCTCCGGAAGTGCCGCGGTTCACGAGCACTGCGATCGGCAAGTTAGTAATCGCTTTTGTGGGTTCAGCGTTGAACGCCTGTCGTGGATATTTCTGTCCCTGCAGGTAGGTAATCGTGCCGTGATTCAGGAATAAATTGGCAACGGCAATGCCTTCGCTCTCGTCGCCCTCGGCGCAATAGCGAAGGTCGAGCAGAATCTTCTTCGCTCCGGACTTTTCTAGAGACTTGATCTTCGAAGTAATCTCCTGGGTCTTTCCTCTCGTGAGGGCTTCCGCCTTCACATAGCCGATGCCATCGTCCATCATCTTTTCGGTAACTGGAGGCACGCCGACGATATCACGCGTGATGGTGACCTTCTGCGGCTCGGCTTTCCTTGCGCGTACCACCTGGACGTTGAGCGTCGATCCGGGCGCGCCGGCGATCAGGTTATGGATCTCGGGGAGTGACAAGTCGCGCGTGCTCTGGCCTTCGATCGACTCGAAGATGTCCGTCGCTTCAATCCCGGCTTTCTCCGCAGGCGAGCCCGGGAGCACCGCCACCACTGCGGCATAGCCGAAGCGCTTCGAGACCACAGCCCCAATGTCGCCCTTGGCATCCGCCTTGTGCGCCTTGAACGTCTTGTAAGCATCGGCGGAAAGATAGCTGGAGTTGGAATCGAGCGATTCCAGCAACCCATGAAGGGCTCCGTCTGTCACCCTGGGGATATTCGGCTCTTCGACGTACTCGGTGCGCACGCGCGAGAGAACTTCGCTGTAGACCTGCAACTGGCGGTAAGAGCCGTCGCTCGACGAGGCGTGAACGCCGCCCATCGAACCGACAACCACGAAGAGCAATACGGCAAAGGAGGTGACAAGGATCGCTGCTTTGATTTTCATGGACATCTTTTTCGTGATCTTCTTCCGGAAGGAACTGCTCCGTGTGAGAGCTGCTCCTATTATATCTCTAGATGCAATGGCTCCATTGCCGGCTTTCCAATTTCTCAGCCGCTGCCACGAAAATGCATGCCGACGGGCCATCGAGCCAGGCTGCTTAGCCCCATTTACAACATAACACGACACTTAGTTCATTGTGCGGGAGCAAACTTCAGGGTCAGGCTGGTCTGAACGGACACCGGCCGCCCGTTCATCGTATACGGCTTGAACTTCCATTGCTTCACCCCATCAATCGCAGCACGCGCGAAAGCCAACGATCCCTGGAGGAACTTCGCGTCCTGCACCGTGCCGTCCCGCCCGATCAGGACTTGCAAAGTAACTGCCCCCTGCTTGCCGCCGGCATTCGCAGGATACGCGGTTTGCGGCTGCTCGACGAGAAGAGCGCGCTCGGCGAGTTCAGGCACATCCACTGGTTCAATCGCGGGAAGCGCTGCCTCCATCGGCTTATTGCCACTAGCGTCCGGCACCATCGTCGCCATCTGCGATTTCAAGCTCGAAGGAACCTTCGTCGGTACCGGCGTGTATTGTTCTTGCGGGTAAGGAACTACTGGAGACGGTTTCGGCAAAGACGTCGAGGCAGCAGATGGCGGACTCACCGGAGAAGCTTCCAGATGTGGCGTATCGGCTGGCGTCGCTGACGTTGGTGGCGGCGGTGCCGACGTCGGCTGCACTGTGTCAGGGACAACTCCGGTCGGCTGTCCTGCGGGAGTCTGCACCGGATTCGTTGGGCTTGCCTCGGTCGGATTTGCGGGCGCGGCATCCGGGATCACCGTGGGCTGTCCCGCGCTCGGGTCACTTGCGGGTTTTTTGGCTGTCGGATCGATGACCGGCACAACGCTGATCTGCGACGGATCAGTTGTCGCATCTGGGATGCTTTCGGCGACCGGCAGCTTGTACTCATCCCCTGCACGCCCGAAGTCTTCATGAGAGGTAGGCGCCTGGGTGACAGCAGTTGTGGCTTGCGGGTTCAACCAGCCATGCAGTACACGCCGCCCCTGAGCAGCAAGCCCGACGAGCTTCCCGTGCCAGGGTGCTTGCGGGGCTGCCACCACGGCACAAGCCGCGAGAACAAGCGCAACAATGATGGGCTTCTTTCCGATCTTGAATCGCGATTCCGAACGCTCGGGGCGGTCCTGTTTCTCGCCCGTGATGTAGGAAAAGAGCTGCGCTTCCTGCTTTTCCTCATCTGGGGTAGATTTCTGCAATTCGGGGCGCTGACTGATGGGCGCGGTACCTGCATCGCCTGAAGAAGAGGTTTGATCGTAGCCTAGTAGTTCCTGCTTTTCTTCATTCGCCGGAGCCGACGACGTTGCCAGCACCGCCCCCGGCTGGCGAGAAACCCCACGTTTCTTCAGATACCATTCGAGCCCCTTGGGCTCATCCGGAGGAGGTGGCCCCGGGGGCGGTTCAGCGACCGCCGCAGCCACCGGTTCGAGGTCTTTCAACGGGTCGGTCTGTTCTGCCGCCGATTGTTCCCCAAAATGCGCGACCTCGGATTCGGTCTCGATCTGGGCACTGGGAGCCAGGGGAGCCGACTGCAGAAATTCACCTGCTCGCAGCGACGGCGATGCGACCGGTCCGGCCGTTCCCGCTGTGCTCGAGGACGCACCTGCAGCAGCGGCGTTTGCCGCCGCCGACTCATGGCGCGAGCGTAACAGGTCTCGCGCAGTGGTCAGGGTATCGGTCACCTGGTTCGGAAGCAGGGGCTTGCGGAGAATGGAATTGGCGCCTGCCTGCAGTGCCTTGGAAACGCTGGCGTCGTCGCTGACAACTGCCAGGACCAAGGGTCGCTCCACCGGCTTCCGCTCCCGCGCTGCCGAGATCAGCATCCCCGCTTCCGGCTGCTGGTCCCAGTCAATGATGACTAGCTGAAACAGTTCGTTCGCCAGCTTCTCAACTGCTACCGTTGCCTGCGAGCAGGATTCTCCCTCGACACCGAGGCCGGTCATCACTTGGCGGATTACATCCGACGCCCCCTCGTCGCAGGAAAACAGGAAGCAGCGCAGGGCCATGCCCTCTCAGACTAGGGCGGACCCGTAACCCCAACAAGATTACCGAGGTGGCTCGGAAGGTAAGGTGGAAGACCTGGGCGTACATGTACCAACGCGTATCCATGCGCTAGAATGCTCGGTCGCTCCGTCGGCTTTCGGGCGACGAAAGTGATACTGGGACCTGAAATGGCTCTGCACGAACAAAATTACTGGACGACGACCGCTGAGTTCCCCACCACCGACCTGGCACAGCTAGTGCCGGAGGTAGTTGATATTGCGGTGATTGGCGCGGGGTTTACGGGACTTTCGGCCGCCCGGACGCTGGCCAAGCGCAGTGCACGCGTCGTCGTTCTGGAATCCGAGACCATCGGATGGGGTGCCAGTTCGCGTAACGGCGGAATGGTACTGACCGGCCTGAAGCTTGGCGTGAGTCAGCTTAAGTCCAGCTATGGCCAGGAACTTACCCGGCGAATGTATGCCGCTTCCCTCGCTTCGATCGATTGCGTCGAGCAGATCGTGAAGGAAGAAGAAATCGAGTGCGACTTCGCGCGCTGCGGACACCTCGAAGTCGCCTGCAAACAGAAGCACTTCGATGACTACCAACGGCAAGCCGAGATCATTGAGGTCGAGTTCAACCACAAGTTACGCGTCGTGCCGAAAAGCGAACTCAACGGCGAGATCGGTTCCAGCATTTACTTCGGCGGCATGGTGGATGAAACCAGCGCCGGATGCAATCCTGCACGGTATGTCGCCGGCCTCGCACGTGCTGCGATGAAAGCTGGAGCTCAGATTTACGAGCGGGCTCGCGTGACCAGAATCGAGCGTGACGCGCGTAACGGGGAACAGGGATGGAAAGTCTCGACATCCCGTGGTGCGCTATGGGCCCATGAGGTCTTCGTTGGAACTAGTGGCTACACGGGCACGGCAACACCGGCTCTACAGAAAAAGCTTATACCGATAGGTTCCTTCATCATTACCACTGAGGTGTTGCCGGCAGCGTTGGCAAAGGAGCTTAGTCCGCGCGACCGGATGATCTACGATTCGAAAAATTACATTCACTATTACCGCCTGACTCCCGACGGGCGGATGCTTTTCGGCGGACGCGCCGCGTTTTTCCCGGAGAGCGATCAGACAATTCGTCGCAGCGCCGACCTGTTGCGACGAGGCATGATCGAGGTGTACCCGCAACTGCGCGACGCGCGTGTGGAGTACGTCTGGGGAGGCACACTGGATTTTGCCTTCGACATCATGCCCCACGCTGGTCAAATGGACGGGATGTATTACGCCGTGGGCTATGCGGGGCACGGCGTCGCCATGGCAACGTATCAGGGACAGAAAATCGCTGAACTGATGGCGGGCGATACGCCCGAGAATCCGTTCGTAGGCATTCCGTTCCCGGGCGCGCCACTCGGCTTGTATAAAGGCAAGCCCTGGTTCTTGCCGCTCGCCGGCGCCTGGTACAAGGTGCTGGATTGGGTGAGCTGAGATCTACTGAGAGCAAACGGATTCCCGATCCTTGAGTCTTGCCTCAGGGCCCTGCCTTTTGATAATCAGTCGTCGCCCATTGCCGACGATATCGGCTCGGTCACGCTCACAACGTTACCAGGATGGGGACCGGTTATACAGAGCTCATCATTGTTTGGCTCTGTTTCGGGTCGTTGCCGGAAGCGGAGGCGCCGATTCCGATAGTTTCTTAAGGTCCGGCGTTGCAATCTTAGGTCGCGGCGGTAGCGGCTTTACGTGCACATTCAATTTGCGTCTCACCGCAGGTTGTCTGACGATGCGCTGAATCTTGGGTGCAGAAATCCTGGCCAATTCACGAGGCAATTGAACTTTGGGTAGGCGATTGTTCGGCAAGTCCCCGCGGCGTGCGACGATGGAATATCCGACGCGCAAGCTGGGCTGGTCGCTTTTTCCTGTCGCACTCACACGCGCAATCTCGAACCAGTTGGATGTGCGCTTCCGCACATATGGAGTCTCAGGTCCGTAGCTTGTAAGGAAGACCTGATAACCGCTGCGCTTGATCAGCGGGGCAAAGTCCGCGCGCAACTTCACGCGGACGGATGCGCCTTTTATCACCACCTCGCCGAAATCCTGCAACATACTCTCGGCGCTTTCCACGCAAAAGAGAGTACGGTACGAGCCATCCTTGTGTTTGACGACCGCTGACTTGGCGCCCGTTACATTTAGCGATCCTTGTACCACCACTGACCCTAAAAACAAGCCGGCCACACCCTGCGCCGATCTGCCGACGATCGCGTAACCCGCAGGAGAATCACCGAAAACGCCGATTCTGCCGGTGAACCAGCCTCCAACACCTTGCGTCGACCTGCCCGCCACGCCAATATAGTTCGAGTCGCCCTGCACGCCGGCGCCTTGGTCTGATATGCCGGCCACTCCGATTGATGCGCCCCTTGCGCCGTCTGAAACACCTTGAATGGCGTTGGTTGGACTGTGGCTCAGTATTCCGACACCCTGCGCGGACTCTGCCCAGACACCGTAGCCTCGTAAGGCTGATCCATGGATGGCTGCGATTCCCGAATAAGTCGTCGCCTCGACGCCTACGCCTGTAGACGACTCGCCCAAAACCCCGGAACCATCGGTCGAAACCCCGTAAGCGCCCACTCCGCCCTGAGCAACCGCTACCATCGCATGGAAGTTGTCGGAGCGAGCTTCCACGCCGGCAGCCGATTCGGATACACCTGTAACCCCTGCGCGTTCAACGCTCTGTCCGATAATGCCGAAGCCGGTCGTAGCCACTCCTTGCACACCTATACCGTCGTCACACTGGCCAAGTACGCCAACACTGGACGTAACAATCTTGCCGTCCTCTTCGAGCACACTCCCGAGACCCTGTCCAACAACGCCAAAGGTGTTTGTGACACCCATGACTCCCGTTTCTCCCCACATGATGTTTTGCCCAGCAGCAGCGGTGCCGAGAACACCGATCATTCCTGCCTGTGGTTGAACCATGCCCATGACACCTGTAACCTGCTGGCCGATAGCGGGTCCGGTCGAAAAATTGTCGCCCCGAATTGCGGACGTTGCGATTGGAGCGCCCAATCGCTGCACCCAAAAGGCTGAACTTTGCGTACCGAATACGCTGCCGTTGTGCACGAGCACTGTGGCAGACGTCGCCCGATTGTCCGGTGGTTGATCGACTCCGATACGTAGCGGATCGCCATTTGACATAACTCTCTCCTCTGAGCAAATCCTGCCCCAACATTTCGAGCCCGCTCAAGCTCGCGGTTAATAATACGTTCGCCGTATGCCCCTGAAAAGAATTCCCCCGCGTCTTCGTTACGCCCTCTGATCGTCTTACGCGCCTGACTAGGAATTCCGCTTGGGCGAGGGATGCAAGCCGAAGCCAGCGCCTCCGCACTCAAGTGCGAAAGGAGTTGCAGTCGACATTTGGGTACCTGTCAGGCGGGATCTATCACGAAACTGGCGCAACGGCTATCCGTCCCACCCTTCTGATAATCAGATAAACAATTGGCCCCAACAGGATCGCCACGCCGCCGCCAACCGTGGCGAATCGATCTCCTCCAAGCAGAGCTACAATCGCCATCAGCACTGGAGCAGCCACTACATAGGCAAGCCCCGCTCGGCCCCCAGGAACCACGAACGAGCGGTGCAGATCGGGCCGGGTGCAGCGTAGTTTCCAACCGGATAACACGGTAAGAACGGTCGTCGCGGAACGCAACCAGATATACACCGATATCAGCCGTCCCAGGCTCTGCCAAGCCAGCAGTGCATAGATCACGGCGGATGCCACGATAGCGAGCCATGGTGTCCCATACCGCGCATGCTTGCGAGTCAGGAGATCAGGCAAATAGCCGTCTTCGGCCATAGCAGAGGGTATCCGCGTAGTCGTCAGGATCGTGCTATTCAGAAGGGCCACGTTGCCGATCATCGCGGCCAGTGTCATCCCTGTGCCGAGCCATGGACCGCCGATCAGACGCGCCGCATCCGAGAAGAACCCCGTGTGCCATTTCTCCCAGTTGCCTGCAGACCCGAGCCCGGCCAACGTGGGCAGGAAATACGCAGCGATTGAAAGAGGGACCACCAGCGCCAGGGCACGCGGATAAGCGCCCTGTGGATCTTCGACTTCTTCCGCCACCGTCGAGAGTTGCTCGTATCCGGAGTAGAGCCACAGCCCTAGGGCGAGTCCCACTCCGAAGATCTTGAATCTTCCCTGATTTGGCACAGCCCAGGGCCGAAATGGATCGAACCGCCAATGAGTGAAGGCCAGGATGATCATCGTCATCACAGGAACAAAAATGAATACCTCAAGCGCGGTTGCCACTTGGCCCACCATCTCGATACCGCGGACGTTGATCCACGTCAGCGCCCCGATGATGGCGACCGAGATCAGGTAGTGCTCCCACCAGGTCATCTTCGGGAAGTAGTAGAGCAGATAGTCCGTGAAAAGCACCGCATAGGCTCCGCCGAGAAGGAAGGAGGCCGACCAATTCCACCAGCCGGCAAGAAACCCCCAGAAGTCTCCGAACGCGGCTCGCGTCCAGCGGTAGAATCCGCCCTCCACGGGCATGGCAGTGGTGAGCTCCGCCGAGACCAGCGAAACGGGAATGCACCACAGGAATGGCAGGGCCAGCAGGTACACCAGCGTAATACCCGGCCCCGAGGTCGTAACCATGTCTTCCAGGCCGAAGGGACCCCCCGTCGTGTAAGAAAACATGACGAAGACGAGGTAGAACAGGCCAGCCTTGCGGAGGGTGGAGGACTTGGGTTGAGTGGTCAACGGGATTTTTGATTGTAGATTTCAGATTCCAGACTACAAATGATCTGCAATCCCATGCAGCGGTTTTCAATCTGCAATCTGAAATCTAAGATCAAAAATCGACATCATTGCTCGAGAAAGCCTCTTCTCAAGCAGCCAGCATACCAGTTAGTGCTCCTTCCAACTCTAGCAGCTTGCGTTTCACATCCAGCCCACCGCCGTAGCCGCAGAGCGTGCCATCCGATGCGATGACTCGATGGCATGGCACCACGATCGCGATGGGATTACGGTTGTTGGCCATGCCGACAGCGCGGAAGCCCTGGGGGCGACCTACTGCGCGGGCGATATCGGCGTAAGTGCGGGTCTCGCCGTAAGGAATGGCCAGCAAGGCACGCCAGCACGCCAGTTGGAACTCTGTGCCGCGCAGGTCGAGCGGAAACGTGAACTCGCGGCGACTTCCAGCGAAGTACTCCTGAAGTTCATCGGCGAAGCACGACATTTTGGAGTCGCCAACCTCAAAGCGTATGGCACCTGACTCCGAGCGCAGATCGCGCGGATTGGGCCGGATCGTCTGCTGTCCCGGCAGCCGTGCGTCGAACTCCAGCGCGACCAGTCCTTTTCCCGAAGCGGCCAGGAACAGCGGCCCCACAGGTGAAGGAAACATCGTGTAATGAATAACTTGCATGTTCTCGGGTTCTACCTTACGCTCGCCGTAGCCATACACGATATCACGGACCTGAAGGGGGAACTGCAACCCGATTGACAGAAACGCCGGAATGTCCGAAAGTAGTCCTGCAAATTTGGTGCTTGGGAAATTTGCATTGAAAAAGGCCCTCCTCATATTTGCGGTTGTCACGGCATCCATACTCATCGTGACTCTGGTCCGTGCGGCAGGAGAATGGCAGAGCATCGGACAAACAGAAGCTGGCGACAAGGTCTCGATCAGTTCGGTGCGCGTCCTCAAGAATAATCAGCGGTCAGCGTTGGTGCGGGTGGAGTATAAGGAGCCCGCTCAACTTCCGCAGGGTGGTCCGTTCGTGGAGATGCGCGCACGCGTGAAATTCAATTGCACCAGCGGCACTGCCAGTCCCACGACGCAATGGTTCTATAGCCGCGACCACAGCGGGCGCTCAGTCGTAAGCAAGAAAGCAAACCGCGACGACCATTTCGGCAAGGCCCCTGAGGGTGGTTTCGCCGATCTGGTCATGGACAACGTCTGCAGCCAGCCAAAGTAACCCGCCTTTCGATTGCATTCAAAGTTATTCACAGCAACCGGCCCCTTAGTAACTGCCAGACCACTTCCACCGAGCACTGTTTCCGCATATCCTGATACAGAAGTTGGCACCCAGCGCCGATTTCAACCCACCCCGTATGGATTCGCTTCGTTTGTATGGTTTGGTTGCAGCCGGCGGCGTTACCCTGGCCGGCGCTTACGCTTTATTGCGGCGCAAGCCCAAGACTCCTGATGAAATTGAGCGCGAACGGCGCGCCTGGCTCGAAGTTACAGGGCGCATCACGGACGGAACTGTGATCGACGTCCAGGAACTTGCCCCAATGAACGGTCATCACGCCGCCGTCATGCTGATTTACAAGTATGACGTTGCCGGGGTCTCCTACGAATGCTCGCAAGACGTCACCTATCTCCGTCACTGGATCAATCTGCACTCCTGCCGCTTGGGACTGCACACTTCGGTGAAGTACGATCCGCAAAATCCCGGCAACTCGCTGGTTGTGTCAGAAAACTGGATGGGTCTGCGTCAATAAGGGGAAGTTTAGAAGTCCGAATTGGACAGGAAATTTCCCGGTGACCTCTGGGTAACTCTGTGGTGAATGATTCCTGTAAACCGCAGAGGGTCGAAGGGCATCTCGCTCCGGTGCCTGTCAGATGCTATTCCAGGTTCAGCCGCATCACAGAGTTATGCTTTTCGAACGAGATCGCGAGCGACTTCGTAGCGCCTCCGACAAATTCCCCCGAGAGCGCCTTCGATAGATCGACCGTCTGATCGTTCGACAAAGCTCTGAAGCGCAACACGCGTCTCCCTGCGGGAATCCTCATCGTTTCTGAAGTCACCCCTCGAACCCCGTTGAAGACCACGAGTTTCTTCTGCGCAGCGCCATGCAGCGGAAGCGTCAGGGTTAGCTTGTCGTCAACCCATACGTAGAGCGTTGCGTCCTTGAATTGATGCTGGATCCCTAGCTCGAGCGTCGAAAGTGGCACAACGATAGGCTTTGGGGGAACATGCGCAATTTTCGCCGTCTTTCTGACGGCGGACGGCGGGGGCGCGGCACTCTGTGCGATCTTCGTCGGTGCACTCTGATCCTGTCCTGGAAGCGTCGCCACGTTGACATTTGCGGTCGTGACCGGATTCGGTGTCATGGCCGATCCACTCGAATCGATCTTCGATGGGCTTACAAACAGCTTCGCTTGTCCTACGATCACCGCGACCAGAGCGAGTACAAGAACACCCAGAAGAGTGTCGCGCGTGTGCGCGTTCCTGAAGATGGCCTGCAGCGCGCTGTCAGGGGTCCCGGCGGCTGGCCGGACGGCACTGGTATTACCGGTAAGGGCCGAGCGTGTCCCGGTAGCTTTATTGCGAAGCTTGGAAGTCGTGGTCGGATTCTCCCTGTAACTCTGCAGCAGTATGCGCAAATCATCGGCGAAGTCCGATCCCCGCTGATACCGTTCATTCGGATCTTTCGCCATTGCTCTCGAAATCACCGCGTCCACTTGCGGCGGCAGGGTCATGTCGAGAGCACTGGGTGCTATCGGTTCACGATTGGCGACCTTGAAGCTGACGGTCGTGGCACTGTCGCCCTGAAACGGTGAATGCCCCGTCACCATTGCATACAGAATGACGCCCAGAGAAAACAGGTCCGAGCGGCCATCCACGGCTTCGCCACTGAGTTGCTCCGGGGCCATGTACGCTGGAGTACCCAGCACTCGTCCCGGGATAGTGAAGTGGGCGAGATTCAGTTTGGCAATACCAAAATCCGCGATCTTGGCATGGCCGTCCTCGGTGATCAGAATGTTGGCTGGCTTAATGTCCCGATGAATCACACCCTGCGCCTGCGCGTAGTCGAGGGCGTCGGCGATCTCCTCAGTTAATTTCAGAGCCCGCTCGAGAGGAAGCTTCTTTTCCCGGGAGAGGATTCGGCTCAGCGATTCTCCCGCAACATACTCGAGCACGATAAAGGGATCATGATTTTCCGGTTCCTCGCCGACATCGAAAACTGAAACGATGCCCGGATGGTGCAGCCGTCCCGCTGCTTGCGCCTCATTCATAAAGCGCAGCCGGAATTCCTTCTCCTCGTCCGGCTCCTGGCCCCATAACGACACTGTCTTTAAGGCAACGAGGCGGTCAATCTGGGGATCGCGCGCCTTATAGACGACGCCCATGGCGCCGCGGCCGAGTTCCGACAGGATCTCGTACCGTCCGAACTGCTTGGTCAGGGGCTTTTCCATGAACAGTCCTCGCGCGCGGACCTTCGCTGCCACCGAGCACTGAGGAGGGTCGTTCTATGTTAGCGCCTTGGCCCCATCATTCTTCTGACGCTTCAAAGTGCTTCATTACGTCGGTAACGGGCGATCGCAATGGACAGACAGACGCGGTCAGGAATCGCCGGAGCCGCCAGCCGGGAATGCCGTGTCTACTGGAAACAGGCGGTTCTCGGTCGACAAGGAGGTCCGCAAAATGTCGCTGGATCTTAACTGAGAAGTGAGAACGGGCGACTGAGAACTGCCGCTTACCCGCCGGCCGCGAAGCCACCCGAGTGGGCAACCGTCATGCGGAGGTACTTGTAGGGATTCACTGGAGTGTCATTGATGCGAACTTCGTAGTGGAGGTGAGGGCCGGTAGAGCGACCGCTTTCACCCACGTAGCCGATCACTTCGCCACGTGTCACGTGCTGCCCGGCCGTAACTGCGAATCCGGAAAGGTGACCGTACCGGGTGCTGATGCTATTGCCGTGACTGATGATGATCGTCTTCCCGTAGCCGCCCATCGTGTCCGTCGTGATAACGATACCGTCGGCCGGAGCCACAATAGGATGTCCATAGCTGCTGCCGATATCCACTCCGCTGTGGAACGCGCCCTCACCGTTGAAAGGATCGATGCGCTCACCAAAGCTGCCGGTGACCTGACCTTCCACGGGCCAAAGATTCGGTGCCGAATTGGCCTTAATCCAGTCGGCAGTCGTCACATTGCGAGTGAGGCCCATGGTCAGGCCGACCATGGTTGCACCCGTCAGAGCAGAAGTGCGCAGCGCGTGTAACTGATCCAGCGAAGAACTCACTTCCTCGTCTTGGATCTTTTCGGCCGACGCCGTGACCAAGGTCGGTTGCTGCTTCAACCCATACAACGCAGAGACCTCGCTGGCAATTGAGCCCAGCGAAGCAACTTGCAAGTCCCGTTCTTTCGCAACCTGTTCCAGGCGAGAATAATTGCTTTTTAACTGATCCTTTTCGGTGCGCAACTGGTTGAACTCGGCAACCTTCAACAACATGCGCGTATAAGAGCTGGCAATTCCGGTCAGGCTAAGGAATCCGATGGCAGCGCCGATCACGAAAACATAGAGGTAATGGACGGGAATGGAGATTTTGCGCAACTGCCCGTCGTCCCCCCGGGCTACGAAAAGGATGTAGAAGCGCTTTTGCAAATCTTTCCTCTAATTTTGATTCATCAGGTCCGGAACTCCAGGCTCAGTTATCGCAACGAGCGCAAATGCCTGTTCGGACCACCTGACTTTTCGGGCCGCGCTTCCCATCTTGGGAATGGAAACTCTCTCGCGTACCCTTCCTACCAGAACACTGCCAGAACTGAAAAAACTAACAGTCTGCAAGCTCAGTAGCTTGCAGATCTTAAATCCGGCCAAAGGTCTTTTGAATGACTGGTTAACGGTAGCAAACTAGGTTCTCCCTGTCAACGACGCGCAAGGCCCTCTCCGGTTACCGAAGACAGACCAACCGGAGGTCATATCGGACAGGTAACCGACGTGCCTCCGGGCGACGGTTCACCGGCGGACGTTCTTGTCCAGAAACTCGAACACATCACCTTCCCAGAGCGGAATCGAGTTGTAGACGATGTTATGACCCTCATCTGACGTCTTCCCGACCGGCGGGTAGATCTTTAACAGATGACGTTTGTCGAGTCGCTCCAATTCCGCGGCAAGCTCCCTGCCGGGCGTGGTGTCATAATCATTGGTCGCCTGTATGAGCAGGATGGGCACCTTTGCCTTCTTCGCGGCGGCCAAGAGGCACTCTCGCAGTTCGGGAGACTTTGCCCAGGAATTTGCGGCTGCTGCAAAGGTGACCGCGGCGCGCACGCTGCTGTCGCGCTCAATATCGAGCAAGATCAATGAGCCTCCAAAGGAATGCCCGACCACGGCGATTCTTTGGGCATCGATGCCAGGGGTGGTCTTCAAGAACGATAATGCCGCCAGCGTATCGTCAAGATGCGGACCGGTCAGAAGCGCAAAGTTCAGCTTCTGCCGCCCCTCAACTCCCATTGCGGCTTCCTCCTTCTTCAATGGGTCTTGAATGAACTCCCCCTGATCGGCCGAGAGTCCCTGACCACGACGGCACGGATAGAAGAACGCATACCCATGTTTCAGGAATAAGGCCGCGAGAATCTCTGCAGATTGTCCGATCGGGATCCCCGCCGTCTGCGACGGATCGGCTCCGCCGGACCCGTGATTGAACAGGACCCCCGGGAAAGGTCCGGCGCCCGATGGTTTCCAAAGATAGCCTTTGAGGCGCAGATTTCCGCTCGCGAACTCTACGATCTGCGGAGAACCGGGGGTTGCCTGTCCCAGGGTTGGTAGCGGCAGGAACAATATCAGTGCAACTAGAGATCTCACCGCGCCAGTGTATATCCGAATGGATGGCCGCTTGAATTGGTTATAGAGTGTTGTCGTGCCGCTCCCTGAAAAAGCCTTGATTGCCGAAATCCGCCGGATGGCGGGATCTTCCATGCACGGGGAAAAAAGAAGGCGTAATCCCATCCTCACCGGAATCGGAGATGACTGTGCCGTGTTGCGTCCGATGGTCGGCTGCGATTTTCTTGTTACTACCGACTTCACGCTCGAAGCCGTCCATTTCCGCCACAACTGGCATCCGCCAGAATCAGTCGGTCACCGCTGCCTGGCCCGCGGATTGAGCGACATCGCCGCCATGGGCGGCGCCCCGGTCGCAGTCTTCTTGTCGCTCGCAACACCCCGCGATTTGCCGCAATCGTGGGTCAGGCTCTTCACAAGAAGCATCATCACCTTGGCCGAAAAGCACGGAGCGACGCTTGCGGGCGGCGACACTACCGAATCGCCCGACGGAATCCTCGCCGACATCATCGTGATCGGCAGCGTGCCCAAAGGAAGAGCCATCCTTCGTTCGGGCTCGAAACCAGGAGACTTGATTTACGTCAGCGGACAACTCGGCGGGTCAGCGGCAGCTCTCGCAAACTTGCGCGCGCAGCACGGGAAACGAGTAGATCCGCGCGCCTATCCCCGGCACTTCTATCCCGAACCTCGGCTCAAACTAGGCCGCATTCTTCGTGAAACGAATCTGGCTTCCGCCATGATCGACACCAGCGACGGCCTCTCCACCGACCTGGCGCACATTTGCGAAGAAAGCGGCGTCGGGGCCGAGATTGAATCCTCAGCGATTCCCCTTGCTAATGTCGGCAAGCCAACCCGTGAAGTCGACCTCGATCTAGCTTTGCACGGAGGCGAGGACTACGAACTTCTCTTCACGGCCCCGAGCAGAAAACACATCCCGAATCGCTTGGCAGGAGTGACAATTACGCAGATAGGATGGATTACCGACTCCCGGCGGATCTTTCTTCTGAATCCCGAAGGCACAGCCTCCCAGTTGCGTCCACAAGGTTGGGAGCACTTCCGGACTAGTGGGCTGTCGCAAAGACAGCGCTAGCAACACGAATGTAGGAGCGGACGCCTTCGTCCGCCCCGCCGAGCGTCGCGAGGCGTGACGCCGCCTCGTTTGCCACGAACGCTTTCAGCTTCAGCGCGACAGATAGCTAGCTACTTGGCCACTTCTCGTTACTTTCGTTACCACTGAGTACCTATCCGCGCGCCCTAATCCGGACTAGAGTAGGAGCCATGTGGTCCCGAAAATTATTGTTGCTCCCCGTCCTTGCTGCTCTTGCCGCGACAATGTTCGCCCAGAAGAAGCCAGTGGTGATTCCTGGCCCAGCCGTGCAACCTTCACCGGCCGTGACGGATGACCTCATCCAGAAGCAGTTTGGCGATAACTGCACGTTGATGCCCGGGCCTCCGCAGTTCGTTGCCGATCTCGATGCCGACGGCGCCGAAGATCTGATCGTTGTAGCCAAGTGCCGAAATCCTATGGCGGACAAGGATGAATACGGGTTCAACATTGCCGACCCCTACGACTCATTTCTCGGGTTCGGCAACGTGAAAATTACTTCCACTTTCGCCACCGATGTTCCCGAGCGCCGCGGCATTTCATTGCTGATCATCCACGGGACGGAAACAGACGGCTGGCGCGCGGAAAAACCAAAAGCCAAATTCCTGCTCATCAATCTTCCCTTCAAGACCATCACCGTCAAGCGCCTCACGCTAAAGAAAAGACCCCTCCTCGGCATCTACATGGAGGAAACCGGCGAAGGCGAGAGCACCTCTTCGGTGCTCTTCTGGGACGGCAAGAAATACCACTACACGCAATTAGGCTCAACTCTCGAATAGCCGCGCGAGGTTGGAAGCCGGAACTCGGATGGCAAGACCCACAAAACCTGCGACGCAGGCGAAATTTCGATCAGTTGTGAAATTACGCGACATGACCACGTTCTCAACCAGAGCCGGGGCAACGAGGTCTTCGAATCACTCGTCAGCCAGATCCCAACTATCGTCCGGATTGTATTCGGTCATTGCCGACGCAATCGATTCAGTCTCGGGTCCGAGATCTTTCTGATAGACGATCCCATCCCGATTAACCACAAAAGTCATAACTCCCGAATTCTTGTATTGTGCCGGATACGCGAGAATGCCAAATCCACGGACAAGCTGGCCGTTCGCAAGGTAGTCCAGGGCGCCTCCCTTCGCAGAAGGTCCTTGCTGCGTGAGAATTCGAAAATAATAACCGTGAAATGGAGCCCGCTGTCCCTGTTGCGGGTTGTACCCTTCTGAAGCAGCCTGCACGAGGAGAGGGCCGATAGGACTCTGCGGTTCTCCCTCGGAGGACTTCCAATAGAGGCCGTTTTCACGACCTTCATCGCTGATGAATTTCGTCGCGTAATGCTTGCCCGACTCGCGGGCCCGGACCGCCGAGGCATATTCACGTTGCGCCTCCACCAGGACCTGGCAGATTTCAATGGCGTCATTCTCGTTGCGCCCCACGCGACGATAAAGGATTTCCTGCCGGCCCCCGGCAACGTCAAAATACCAAGTGCCAGAGGAGTTTTTCGCGATGGGGATGGGGAAAGGCCAGTTTTCTGCACCGATGTACAGAGTGGCATTGCCGTCCGGTTCGATCACAAGACGGTGCATTCGATCATAACGGCGCAGGAAGTTTTGTATCGTGTTTCTGTCCGCGACGTCATCACCGCTGTGCAGAAGCTCGTCGGACGCATTGCCAAAAATCGATGACAGCGACGCTTTGTTATCCGCTTTCACCGCACCGTAAAGCGCTAATGCGGCGTCACCCGGACTGGCGAAGACTTTTTGATTCCCCTGCTGAGCCTGGCAAAGTGCGTTCAGAATCAAACAAAGCAGCGTCAGCAAGCAGGCCCAGCCGCTCGTACGTCCACTGACAGGGTCGAGAAAGGCTGATGAATTGCCAATATTTCTTGATGGTTCCAAGTACGCTCCTCCCGGTTCTCAATTACAGCGAGGACTAGCGTCGCCGGCCGCCTCCGCCGTGAGGCGCGGTGCGAGCCGGCCTGCCACTTGACGCGGAAGAATTGTGGAAGTTGTTCCCACTGAGACTCTGCTGGCCGCGAGCGCTGTTGACTCGTTCATTTCCGCCCTGCCCATAGCCGCTGAAGGCCCCCGAACTCGTGCCTCGTTCCTGCTGGCCATACCCGCGCTGCGCCTGGCTTAAATTGCCACGGTTCTGGTTGCTCGCCATTTGATTGCGATTTTGGGCTTCCCCAAGCTGCTGTCGGTTTTGATTTTGACCGAGTTGCTGTCGATTCTGCGTCTGCCCAAGCTGCTGCCGATTCGCCGCCTGTACGGGCTGTTGCCGGTTCTGTTCCGGCGATCTTTGCCCTAGCGACGACCCATTGACGTTGCGGAATTGACCCTGGTTGCGTTCGGTACCGAAGTTCGGTGTCGTGAAATTTGAATTGCGAGCCGTGCTGTTAAAGTTGTTGGCGCGGTAGTTGTTGACATTGTTGCGGTTGAAGTTGTTGCGGTTTACATTGTTCGCATTGAAATTGGTCCGGTTCACGTTGTTGACGTTTCGGTTGTAATAGTTATTCCGGTTGACGAATGTATTCGATGTAGATATGTACGTGTTGTGGTTGTAGACGACCGTGGAGCTGTGCCATCCGCAACCCCACGAATTCCATCCCCAGCCACAGCAACTGTTGCTCATCGCCGCCCCAACTGCCATACCCAGCCCAAAAGAAATCAGACCGGTGGCCACAAGTTCCCCTGTCGAGGGTGGCGGTGGCGCCACGTATCCCGGATAGACCGCGACCGGTGCACCGTACACAACGGTCGGGTTGTACGACGGTACATAGACCACGTTTGGCTGGGATGGTTGAATGACGATGGTCTGCGGCGGCGCTTGCACGACCGTCGGCGACTGGCCCGATGATGGCGAAGCTTGCGGTGCGGGAGCGGCGGCTTCTGTCGACACCGTCTGCTGCGGAGTTGACTTCAAGTTTCCCGCCTGCGACGCACGCTGCCGCATGACCTGGACCGAGTTCATTACGTCCTGCGGGATGTTGAAGTAGGCATCCCCAAGGGCCGAAGTCCACGAAAGGTTCGAAGCCATCTGACTCAGCACATCGGGAAACTGCGTGAGGCCCTTGACGCTCACATCCCAAGGCTCCTGGTTGACCGCTTGCATCAAGTCAGCGCCCTTCAGGTTGGAGTTTTGCTTCAGCCATGTCTCCGCCTGTTCGATCTGGTCCGGATAGGTTGAAGCAGCGAGAACCTGAGCAACCAGATTGTCCGGGAAAAGCGCAATGGGCGCCACAAGTTGATAGAGCTCGTCAGCGGACGGCTTGGAGTAGGTCGCGGCCGTCGCTGCCATCCCTGCCTGATTGGTTTGCTTCTCGGCAGACTTGTTGCAGCCATCAAGTATTGGCGTGGTGCACACCAGCACCGCGCTCAGAAACCACGAAAGTATTGGATACCCGTGTCTCATAAAAGTGGAAGGGTTGCGCACCAACTGGTACAGAACGCGCACGAGTTTATGGTTGGGTGTGGGAGGAAAAAACTAGTGCATCTACCAGAGCCCCATTGCAGGCGCTCAGTCTCGAGTTTCCAGGTTGTTTCCGCATCGCGGGGTTGCCGCCTCTGTTTTTGAGGCTATCAATTGATTTCTCCCCCCGTGGCCTCGGACAACCTCCTGGCAGCATTCGCCGACAATCCGCCACAACTTCTCTCGACAAGCTGATGTTAATCAGGCCTTACCCCCGAATTCCCTGATCGCTGATTGACCGACTTCCGCTCGTAATACGGATACTCGTTACTCCCCACCTTGCTGACATGCGCTTCCGCAAACTCAACCACTCGATCGAGCGTAGCCTGTAATTCGTCGCTATACCGCGCAAGGTCTGCGTCGCTCGCATCTCTTGGCACAGGAATCAGCTTTCCAAAGCGCACCAGAGCCCGCGAAAACGGTTTGGGGATCATCATGCGATCCCAGCTGTTGAGGATCCATGCCTTCTCCAAGCCGACGTGAAACGCCGTGAGCGCCAGCCCCGTGGAACGCCCCAGCGCAACAGGACCGGGCTTGACTTTGTGCCGCGGACCACGCGGACCGTCCAGGGTAAAAGCCACAGTCCAGCCCTCCTCGAGCGCGCGCCGTAGTCCGAGCAGCGCCCGCACCGGGTTGCGGCTGCTCGACCCCTTTACCGGCACGAATCCAAACTTCCTGATGATGCGCCCCATGTATTCACCGTCGTAGCTGAAGCTGCTCATCACCCGGATGCCCATGTCCCGCCATATGTACGTCGAGGGGATAATGCAGGAGTGCCAGAATGACGCGACCAGAGGACGCTGTTCCAGGGTCGTCTGCCCACCTTCCTCGGAGGAAACTGACAGGCGCAAGGTCGCCCCGATCACTCGAATAATCACTGTGCCTAACGCTACGATCAGGCTCAGCACGATGCGTTGCCGTAGAGACCACTGACGAGGCCCGGATTCGGGCTGTGCGGACGCTGTCAATTCGCGGGGGCTGGCTTCGGCCACGAAGCCATTGTACGGGAGGAAGGTCTTTCGCCCACTCACGCGGCGATTACGCAATGCTGGTTGTGAAGATCGGACGGAAAAGATATGCGTGAGCGAAACAGTCTTTCTCTGCGATCTTTGCGGCTGTTCTCAGCAATCTCTGCGGTTAAGCTTCGGACGGCCAGGGACGAAAAGCCGAAGCGCGAAGCCCGGCGACCCAAGCCTAATTCTCCAGATAAGAATCAATCCAGGTCTTGATCTTCAGCCGCCGCTCGTCATTAGGATCGAAGCGAACGCCGACCGATTTTGGCTTGTTCCAGCTGACAGCGCCGCGCACATTGACACGAGGCAGCGTCATTAAAGCAAAGGAGACTTCCACATTCACTCCCGTCGAGAAGTCCTCGGCCGTCTTGATCGACATTCCTCCCGAGCTCATCTCGATGCTGGTGGCACTGACCCGCCGCCCATCTCCAACAATCGAGACCTCGGTCATGACCGGGATGCGAACATACCGCCGGAACTCGTGCAAAACCAGCAACCGTGTCGCACGCACCAGTTTCAACATAGCTGATCGTTCCAGCGGTTCCTGAAACATCGCGTTAATTCCGTAGCGCGAATACCGCATGGCATCCTGCGCGCTGCCGCCCACGCCGTAAATCACGCAACGGCTGTTGGAACGTGATCCGCGGGCGGCTTCTAGGATCGACTCCGAGCCGGTCCAGTCGGCCAGCGGAACCACGCATGCTTCAAACTTCTCCCGGCGCATGCGCTCCGCCGCATTGGAAATTACCGAGACAGGTTCGATGCCATACTGACGGAAGCACTCAGCCAGGATGGAGTGGGTCGAATCATTAAAACCTACCAATGCGGCGCGGGCAGCGGCTTTGCGAGTGATGGGGGAGGGCGGGTGGGGCGTCGTGAAAGCTTTATCCATTGTCGGGGAAGACTCCACTTTCGATCGTCATTGTGCGTCCACCTGGCCCGTCTGCAAAGTTCCAAAGGGACAACACGCGGCGTGAGAAGGTTCATCACCGAAAACGGGGAGGCGCGAGAAAGGACATTACGAATCGAAACCCGCGCCGGACAAGGCATTTCGACGATCTGCCTTCAGGCTGGTTCGAACTCACAAGCTGCCGTCGGTATCAGGAATAGCTTTGACCCGACAATCCCGAATGATCGTTGGTCCCGTCCCACTGAGCTAAATAGCGCCTGTAGCCACACACGGGGTGCATGCCTCTTTGACATCATGCAGAACCTGTCGCGGAGTGCCCTTGGCGATGTGCTCTGATCGATCCATCGGCATTTTCTCGCTGCTGGCGGCTACTTTGACGCTTTCCTTCAGCAGGCGTTTATCGACTTCACTGGTGATCCATTTCGCGCCCGCCACTCCTACCAGGAACGCCCCGGCGAGGACAGAGAATTTCAAACTGATCACCGTACGCAGGCTCTTGTCTCCCAATTCAATGCCCGCTCCCGATCCGTAAAAGGCCCAGGAAGCAAAAGCAGCGAATGCCCCGATGAGAACGTTGGAGATAGCGCCTGGGCACCATACACCCGATTCTCTGCGCGGCAAGGCGAAACCGTTGTCGCTGAGAAGAGCATTTACCACCCCGCCGAAGCCTCCGAAGATAGAAATTAGAGAAGCGCACCACCATGGATTCATTTCATCCCCTCCAACCAAAGGAGCCCCCTCCACGAGCGAAGATTGGGATTTTTGGCGAGATTTTCCGCTGAGACCAGCAAGCGAGCCATCCACCCTAATTCCGGGCAGGACCCTCGCTGTTAGGGTTGTGATCAGAAGTAGATTTTCGTTTCAACGGCTGCAACTAATGTACAAGGGGCCGCGCTTTGAGCCGAGCCTCTAGGCGCCGTAGCCCCGTCAATGGACAACTCGAAAAGATCCCCTCTACTCGTGCCAGCGCCGGAACAGTAACGCACCGTTCGTCCCGCCGAAACCGAACGAATTCGACATGGCGTATTCGATCTCGGCCTTACGCGCCTGATTGGGGACCAGGTCCATGCCGACCGTATCGGGATCGGGGTTTTCCAGATTGATAGTCGGCGGTAGCATCTGGTCACGCAAGGCAAGAATCGTGATCCCGGCCTCAAGTCCCCCGGCCCCGCCCAGCAAGTGACCTGTCATCGACTTGGTAGAACTCACCGCGAGCTTGTGATCGCCAAAGAAATTTCGGATGGCATGCGCTTCGAGGGTGTCGCCGATCGGCGTCGAAGTCCCATGCGCGTTCACATAATCCACGTCTTTCGGAGAAATCCCGCCATCCCGTACGGCGTTCCGCATCACCCGGAATCCACCCTCATGCTCGGGAGCCGGTTGCGTGATGTGGTAAGCGTCGCCCGACATGCCGTATCCGGCCACTTCGGCGATGATCGGCGCACCGCGTTTCTTCGCATGCTCCAGTTCCTCAAGAATGAGGATCCCGGATCCCTCGCCGATCACGAATCCGTCCCGCCCCTGGTCCCAGGGACGGCTGGCCTTCTCCGGTTCGTCGTTGCGCGTCGAGAGCGCGCGCATGGCGGCAAATCCGCCGATACCCATTGGCGTAATGGCCGCTTCGGCTCCTCCGGCAATCATCACGTCGGCGTCATCATGCTGAATGATGCGGAAGGAGTCTCCAATGGAATGCGCACTTGTGGTGCATGCGGTTGCCGTAGCTTCGTTCGGTCCTTTGGCGCCGAAGCGCATCGAGACCTGCCCGGCGGCCAGGTTGATAATGGCCGAGGGAATAAAGAAAGGAGAGATACGACGCGGTCCGCCCTCGATCAGCGCGCTATGCTCGCGCTCAATGATGTCGAATCCGCCAATCCCCGATCCAATGTGAACGCCAACGCGCTCGTCATTCTCCGGGGTAATCTTCAGGCCCGACATCTGTATCGCTTCATCCGCTGCCGCAATGGCAAAGTGAATGAAGCGCGCCATCTTCTTGACTTCTTTTTTCTCGATGTACTTCAGCGGGTCGAAGTTCTTGACCTCGGCGGCGATCTGGCACGCGTAGTTGCTCACATCAAAAGCCGTGACGCGGCCCACGCCGCTCTTCCCGGCGACCAGAGCCTTCCACACTTCTTCGGCGGAATTGCCCACGCCACAGATGAGCCCCATGCCCGTGACAACGACCCTGCGTCCGTTCTTCAACTATTTTCCCGCCTTCGCGTGCTTGCCGATGTAGTCGATGGCATCTTGCACGGTGCGAATTTTTTCGGCATCCTCGTCGGGAATTTCGATATCGAAAGCTTCCTCGAAAGCCATGACCAGCTCTACTGTGTCCAGCGAGTCAGCGCCTAGGTCGTCGACGAACGACGCGCTCGCGGTGACTTCCCCCTCATCCACTCCCAACTGCTCCACGATAATCTGCTTTACTTTCTCGTCCACGGCTGCCATATGTATCCTCGCTTGCTTTAATTAGATTTGAATTTCGGATGTCTGGTCGCGCAATCGCAGTTTGTCTTCCCGCCCGTCCGGGCATCTCGACCATTATTTCCGCCCGGCTTGCTGATTGCGGTACGAATCAGGCGAACGTGTAGTGTAATGGTCCCAGTGAATTAGTGTAAAGGAAGGGCAATCTCTTTTCCGGCAAGGCCTCTGTTATGTTGCCATTGCACTCGAAAATCCTAACGGTTGGCTGTGGCTGGGTCAATCGACGCCAAGGGCGTAAGGAGGTCAGTCGTGAAGCAAATCCTATGGATCCTGCTGCTGTGTCCCGCAGCTGGTGCAGTTGCATGTCCAACGGGCCAGCCCAAGAACCAAGCCGCCTTGGTGGAGATCGAAAAGACATGGGCTCGAGCCTTGGAAGAACATGACATCAACGCGCTCAATTGCATTCTGGCAGACGAGTTCGAGGACGCGGACGCCCAGGGGAAACTGGCTGACCGGAGCGCAGTTATTGCGAAGGCGGCAACTTCACGCGCCGTGCATCACGAGCTATCGGATTTGCACGCCCACATCTATGGTGACGTCGCGTACATCCGTGGCATGGCCGACGCGACAGACACGCAAACCAAAGCCATCACGAAAGTCCGGTTCACAGACATCTACGTGTACCGCGAGGGACGCTGGCAGTGCGTAGCCGGACACGAATCCCTCGTCTCTGCGATTTCTCACTGACAACCGGAGAGCCGAGTCCTATGCGCGCCGTCGTACAGCGAGTAAGCCGAGCCAAGGTCACGGTCGACGGTTACATCGTGGGCGAAATCGGTTTGGGACTTCTAGTCCTGCTGGGAGTGGGACAGGAAGACACGGATTCCGATGTCGCTTATCTCGCCGAAAAGATTACAGGCCTGCGCATCTTCGAAGACTCTGATGGCAAGATGAATCTGAGCGTCGCCGATCTCGGAGGCAGCGTCTTAGCCGTCTCACAGTTCACCCTCTACGGCGATGTTCGCCGAGGTAAGCGCCCATCGTTCGATGCCGCGGCTCGACCCGAGACCGCCCGCCTGCTTTACGAGTCATTCGTAGAACGCATCCGCTTGGCAGGTCTGCGTTGTGAGACCGGGCGCTTCCAGGAAATGATGCGGGTCGAACTGGTGAACGAAGGGCCGGTGACCATCTTGCTCGACTCAAGAAAGAATTTCTGATGGCGGCATCGAGATGAACTGCGCTGCCATAACCTCAAAGGTGATGGTCGGGCCATGCCCCTCTGATCCGGAGGATTTTCACTACCTGCGGTCGCACTCGGTGACGGCAATTCTCAGCTTGCTCACTCCCGAAGATATGGCAGGACTGGGGCTCGGATGGGAGGAAAATCAAGCAGACAACGCAGCTTTGGTCTACTGCAACGTTCCGGTAACCGACTTCGATGATCTGGATCTTAAGGAAAAACTTCCTGCCTGTGTAGAGTCTCTCGACAAACTACTTAAGGCTGATCACAACGTCTACGTTCACTGCACGGCAGGAGTGACGCGGTCGCCCACCGTAGTCGCTGCTTACTTGCACTGGAATCTAGGATGGCCACTCGAACAGGCTGTGGAACACTTGATGGTCTTGCGCCGTTGCTACCCTCGTGAAGACCTTATTCAGATGGCTCGACGGCAACCGTAGTCGATCTGTGCGGCTCACTCAGGAACCTCATCAAACCGGCGCAGCATGGGCTTCATCGTCATTCCTTGCACGAAAATCGAAAATGCCACGACAGCAAAGCTGGTACTGACGATTGATTCCCTCTCCGGAACTTCCGGGGGCAAGCTGAGCGCCAGCGCTAGCGCCAAGGCACCGCGGAGTCCGCCCCAGAACAGAACATGTTGGTGCCGCATGCTGACACGAAGTCTCGTCCGCGCAAACAGCCCACAACACGGATAAACCGCGATTGCGCGTGAAAGTAAGATCAGCACGATCGCCACAAATACGGCCAACCAACCTCGCAAAAAGTGCTCCCGGCCCACGCGGATCCCGATCAACAAGAACACCAGCGAGTTGGCGACGAACGCTGCGTATTCCCAAAACGACTGGATGCCCTGGCGGTCCGCATCCGGAATGTATTTCATCGCGCGCGTATTTCCCAGTATCAGTCCGGCAAC
>Ga0335079_10000894_pt1 | contig 33734 bp, 33 predicted proteins | sample Lox_Sample_33_FD_206719 | JGI IMG/M metagenome (GOLD analysis project Ga0335079, IMG submission 206719) | Soil microbial communities from Loxahatchee National Wildlife Refuge, Florida, United States - Lox_Sample_3.3 | ecosystem: Environmental > Terrestrial > Soil > Wetlands | place: USA...
CGGGCTTGCCTGGGTAAATGCCGCGCCGCAAGTGAAGCGCTTCTTCATTGCCCGCGCCCTGGGGCTTGCGGGCGAGCTGCCGCGCACTGCCGTCAGCTGACGGCGATGCGGTCGATCTTGGCGGCGCAGATGAAGTCGTTGACCGAAAGACCCTTGATGGCGTGCGTCGAGAAGCGGATGCGGCAGTAGTTGTAGCCGACCTCGAGATCCGGGTGATGGTCCTCGATGTTCGCGATATGCGCGAGCGCGTTCACGAAGCTCATGGTGCGGTAGAAGTCTCGAAACGCGAGCTCGCGGTGGATGCTCAACGCGTCCGGTGCGAGCTTCCAGCCCTTCTCCAGCTGACTCATCATCGCTTTGGCTTGCGCCGCCGTGAGCGGCGCGACTCCGCCCTCGCATGGCTTGCAGCGCTGCTCGGTCAGGCTTTCCTTTGCGCTCATGCGGCACCCTTGCGCGCGAAGCGGCGCGCGACGTATTGCTCGACCAGCTCCTGGAATTCCTCGGCGATGCGCTCGCCCTTCAAGGTCACGGTCTTCTCGCCGTCCTCATAGACCGGGGCGACCGGGCGCTCGCCCGTGCCCGGCAGGCTGATGCCGATGTTGGCGTGCTTGCTCTCGCCGGGTCCGTTCACCACGCAGCCCATGACCGCCACGCTCATCTCTTCTACGCCGGTGAATTCACGCCGCCAGGCCGGCATGCGGTGGCGGATATGCGACTGGATGCGCTGCGCGAGCTCCTGGAAGTAAGTGCTCGTCGTGCGCCCGCAACCCGGGCAGGCGATGACCATCGGGGTGAACGAGCGCAAGCCCATGGTCTGCAGGATCTCCTGCGCGACGATGACTTCCTGGGTGCGATCCCCGCCCGGCTCCGGCGTCAGCGAGACCCGGATGGTGTCGCCGATGCCCTGCTGCAGCAGCACGCCGATGCCGGCGGTCGAGGCGACCACCCCCTTCGAGCCCATGCCCGCCTCGGTGAGCCCCAGGTGCAGCGGGAAATCGCAGCGCGCGGCGAGGTCCTGATAGATCGCGATCAGATCCTGCACCCCGCTCACCTTGGCGGAGAGGATGATGCGATCGCGCGGCAGGCCGAGCTCCACGGCGCGCTCCGCGCTCTGCAGCGCCGACAGCACCACCGCGCTGCGCGTCACCTCGCGCGCATCGAGCGGCTGTGCACGCGCCGAGTTCTCATCCATCAGCCGGGTGAGCAGGTCCTGATCGAGACTGCCCCAGTTGACGCCGATGCGGACCGGCTTCTGGTAGCGGCACGCGGCTTCGATCATCTCGGCGTACTGCGGATCGCGCTTGCTGCCGCGGCCGACATTGCCAGGGTTGATGCGGTACTTGGCGAGCGCCTCGGCACACGAGGGGTGCTCGCGCAGCAGCTTGTGGCCGTTGAAATGAAAGTCACCGATGAGCGGTACACGAACGCCCATCTGATCCAGACGCTCGCGGATCGGGGCGACGGCTGCCGCCGCTTCGCTCGTGTTTACGGTGACGCGCACCAATTCGGAGCCAGCGAGCGCCAGGGATCGCACCTGCTGCACCGTGCCTTCCACATCGGCGGTATCGGTATTGGTCATCGACTGCACGACGATGGGATTTGAGCCCCCCACCTGGACGGGACCGATGCGAACGGCGAGGCTCTGGCGACGGCGGACGGACATGACCGCCATTGTACCTGCCGGGCTGTTATCATTCCGGGCGCTCGCTCGAACCGTCTGTCCGGAGAGAGTCCGTGGCCCTGAGGCCGCGGAACGCCGAAGGCGCAAGTCCCGCCCGGAAACGCTCAGGCAACCGAACGGCAGACGCACGGCAGCGCGGCAATGCGCGGCCACGACGAGTTCTGGAGAGCGACGGTTCTGGCGCTTGGGCGTCGCAGCCGTCCACCGAAGGGGTGCGGCGCCTCGCAGCGCTCAATCTCTCAGGTCGAAGGACAGAGGGGCGGCAGGGGCGAGTGACTCGCGCCTGCCGCCTTTTTTATTGCGGGTCCACCGTCGCACGGCATTGAGGCAACGATGGGACGACGCACAGCACTCTACGAGCTGCACCTCGCGCTCGGTGCCCGCATGATCGACTTCGGCGGCTGGGATCTGCCGCTGCACTATGGTTCCCAGATTGAAGAGCATCACGCCGTCCGGCGCGCGGCGGGATTGTTCGACGTGTCTCACATGGGCATCGTCGATGTGCGGGGAGCCGGCGCACGCGCGTTCCTGCAACGCCTGCTCGCCAACGACGTAGCCAAGCTCACGCGCCGCGGCCGGGCGCTCTACGGCTGCATGCTGAATGCCGCGGGCGGGGTGATCGACGACCTCATCGTCTATCTGCTCGATGACGGCACCACCTACCGGCTGGTCGTGAACGGTGCCACGCGCGATGGCGATCTCGCGTGGATCCGCAATCACGCCGAAGGCAGCGGCCTCGAGATCGCCGAGCGTACCGACCTGGGACTCATCGCCGTTCAGGGTCCGCGCGCACGCGAGGCCGTGGCAGCGCTGCTGCCGCCGGCGCAGGCGCAAGCGGCGCTCGCGATCGAGCCATTCAACGCGCTCGCGGCCGGGCGCTGGCTCATTGCGCGCACGGGCTACACGGGCGAGGACGGCTTCGAGGTGATGCTGCCGGCAGCGGAGTCGCCCGGCTTGTGGCGTGAGCTCAATGCGCGCGGGGCCATCTCCTGCGGGCTCGGCGCCCGTGACACGCTGCGCCTGGAGGCGGGACTCAATCTTTACGGCCACGACATGGACCAGAGCACGAACCCGCTCGAGAGCGCATTGGCCTGGACGGTCGCCATGGAGCCTCCGGGGCGCGATTTCATCGGCCGCGCGGCGCTCGAAGCGATCCGCGCACGCGGCATCGAGCGCCGCCTGGTCGGGCTCGTGCTCGAGGAGCGCGGCGTGCTGCGCGCCGAGCAGCGCGTCGTCGTGCCGGCGTCCGCACCGGGCGCTAAGGCAGGCGAGGGCAGGATCACGAGCGGCACATTCTCTCCGACGCTGCAGCGCTCGATCGCGCTCGCGCGCATCCCGGTTGCCGCGCCGGAAGAGGTTCTGGTGGACGTGCGCGGGAAGCTGCTCCCGGCACGCATCGTCAAGCCGCCGTTTGTGCGAAAGGTGAATGCATGAGCCAAATCCCGAGCGATCTCAAATACACCAAGACCCACGAGTGGGTGCGGACCCTGAGCGATGGCGCGATCGAGGTCGGGATCACCGATCACGCCCAGGAAGCACTCGGGGATCTGGTGTTCGTCGAGCTGCCCGAGGCGGGGCGCAAGGTCGGTGCCGGTGAGCCGTACGCGGTGGTCGAATCCGTCAAAGCCGCCTCGGACATCTACAGCCCCGTGGCCGGAGAAGTGAGCGCCGTGAATGCTGCGCTCTCCAAGACGCCCGAGCTCATCAATCAGGATCCCTACGGCGCCGGCTGGATTGCGCGCCTGAAGGCTTCCGACCCGGCGCTGCGCACCGGCCTGCTGAGCGCGCAGGAATACGAGCAGCACCTCGCGGCGGAGGATCATTGATGGCGTTCATCCCGCATACCGCTGCCGACGTGACGGCGATGCTGTCGACGATCGGCGTGGAACGGCTCGAGGAGCTGTTCGAGGAGATCCCGCGGGCACTGCGGATCGAAACGCTCCCGGGCGTGCCTGCGGCACTCAACGAAATGCAGATCTCGCGCCTGATGAGCGAGCGTGCCCGCAGCGATGGCCAGCCGCTGTGCTTCATCGGCGCCGGCGCCTACGAACACCACATTCCGGCGGCCGTGTGGGCTATCGCGACGCGCGGTGAGTTCTACAGCGCCTACACGCCGTATCAGGCCGAGGCGAGTCAGGGCACGCTGCAGACGATCTACGAGTTCCAGACGATGATCGCGAGCCTGACCGGCATGCAGGTCGCGAACGCCTCGCTCTACGACGGAGCTTCGGCCTTCGCGGAAGCGTGTCTGATGGCGACGCGCCTGAACCGCAAGTCGAAGTCGCTCAATATCCTCGTGCCGGAGGCGGTGCATCCGCACTACCGCAAAGTCGCGCGCACCGTGATCGCGCACCAGGGCGTGCGCATCACCCCCGTGCCCTTCGATGCGAGGAGCGGCCGCACGGCGGCGGCGGCACTCGAGGCTCATGCGAACGAGGACATCACCGCGCTTGCCATTCAGCAGCCGAATTTCTTCGGTGTGCTCGAGGACGTGGATGCGCTGTCGCAGTGGGCGCGCTCGCGCTCGATTCCGGTCATCGCGATCGTCAATCCCGTCTCGCTCGCGCTGCTGGAGCCGCCGGGCGGCTGGCGTGGCGGTGCCGACATCGTGGTGGGCGAGGGCCAGCCACTCGGCATCCCGCTCGCCTCGGGCGGCCCGTACTTCGGCTTCATGGCGACCCGCCAGGAGCACGTTCGGCAGATGCCGGGCCGCATCGTCGGCCGCACCCTGGACCTCGCGGGCCATCCGGGCTTCACGCTCACGCTGCAGGCGCGCGAGCAGCACATCCGCCGCGGCCGGGCGACCTCCAACATCTGCACCAATCAGGGACTGATGGTGACCGCGGCGACGGTCTATCTCGCGCTCATGGGGCCCCAGGGCCTGGAGCGCGTCGCGGCGGCCTCGCATGAGCGCGCTCACAGGCTCATCGCGGCACTCACGCGTCATGCCGGCGTGAGGCGCGCGTTCAGCGCGCCGTTCTTCCACGAGGCCGTGATCCTGCTCGAGCAGCCGGTCGCGCCCGTGCTCGAGGCGCTGGCAGGCGAAGGCATCCACGGCGGCCTCGATCTGTCGCGCGATTACCCGCAGCTCGGAAACGCCCTGCTCACCTGCGCGACCGAGACCAAGACGGACGAGGACATCGAGCGCTTCGCGCGAGCCCTGGGAGAGCTCATATGAGTGTCCGTCCCGAGCCCGTCATCTTCGAGTACTCGCGCCCGGGCCGTGGCGCGAGCGATCAGTGGCCGGCGCAAACGGCACACTTAAGTGAGCTGCCGGCCGAATTGCGACGACGCGCGCCGCCGCTGCTGCCCGAGGTGAGCGAGCTCGAGGCGGTGCGCCACTACACGCGTCTGTCGCAGCTCAACTTCTCGATCGAAACGCATTTCTATCCGCTCGGCTCCTGCACGATGAAATACAACCCCAAGGCATGCAATCAGCTGGCGATGCTGCCGGGCTTCCTCGCGCGTCATCCGCTCGCGCCCGCGCCGCACGGTCAGGGCCTGCTCGCCTGTCTGTATGAGCTGCAGGAGATGCTGCGCGCGGTAACGGGAATGAGTGCGGTCTCGCTCACGCCCATGGCGGGAGCGCAGGGCGAGTTCGCGGGGGTCGCGATGATCCGCGCCTATCACGAGGCGCGAGGCGATCACGCACGGCGCGAGATCATCGTGCCCGAGGCGGCGCACGGCACCAATCCCGCCACCGCCACCATGTGCGGCTATGCGCTGCGCGAGATCCCGGTGGCCGCCGATGGCGACATCGCCCTCGATGACCTGCGCGCGGCATTGGGACCGCAGACCGCGGGCATCATGCTCACCAACCCCTCCACGCTCGGCGTGTTCGAGCGGCGCATCGTTGAGGTGGCTGCGCTGGTGCACGAAGCCGGCGGGCTCCTCTATTACGACGGTGCCAACCTCAATGCGATCCTGGGCAAGGTCCGTCCCGGGGACATGGGCTTCGATGTGATGCACATGAACCTGCACAAGACCTTCTCGACGCCGCACGGCGGCGGTGGCCCGGGGGCCGGAGCGGTCGGGGTCGGCAAGCGTCTGGAGCCGTATCTGCCCGTGCCGATTGTGACGCGGGAGGGGGAGCGCTACCGCTTCCTCGATGAGGCGGATCGTCCGCACAGCATCGGGCGGCTGTCAGCCTTCATGGGCAATACCGGCGTGCTGCTGCGGGCCTACGTCTACATGCGCCTGCTCGGGCGCGAAGGCATGCCCCTGGTAGCCGACATGGCCACGCTCAATGCCAACTATCTGCTCGCGTGCCTCATGCGCGCCGGCTTCGATGCCGCCTATCCCTCGAGGCGCGCCACGCACGAGCTGGTCATCACGCTGAAGCGTCAGGCGCGCGAGCTCGAGGTGACGGCGATGGATTTCGCGAAGCGCCTGCTCGACCATGGCATGCACGCGCCGACGACATATTTCCCGCTGCTGGTGCCGGAGTGCCTGCTGATCGAGCCCACCGAGACCGAAAGCCGCGAGACGCTCGATCGGTTTGTCGCTGCCATGTCACAGATTCTGCAAGAAGCGCGGCAGGAACCCGAGCAGGTCCGTGGCGCACCGCATAACATGGTGGTTCGGCGCCTGGATGATGTGCGGGCGGCCAAGCAACTGGACCTTACATGGAAGCCGACACCGTAAGCCGCAGCCCGGCGGAACCCAGGGCGTCTGCCGATCGCGGCAAGCCCCGCGGCATCACCCGCGTGATCCGGGCCTGCGGCGCAAGCTTGAAGGGACTCGTCGGCGCTTTTCGCGAAGAAGCGGCATTCCGGCAGGAACTCGGGTTGGCCGCGCTCGTCATACCTCTGGGCTTATGGCTGGGACGCAGCGGCGTGGAGCGAGCGCTCCTGATCTCGCCGATGCTGCTCATTCTCATCGTAGAGCTCATCAACAGCGCGATCGAGGCGACGGTCGATCGGATCGGCCTCGAGCGTCACGCGCTGGCAGGGCTCGCCAAGGATATCGGCTCCGCCGCGGTCTTCATGTCCTTTGTACTGCTCGCAGCCGTCTGGCTGCTCGTTCTGCTATGAAACAGCTCCTCATCGCATGGTTGGCGCTGGCGGCGTGTGCCGCCGCATTCGCTCAGGCCCCGGGCCCGCAGGCACCTCCGGCGGCACAGCCGCTGGCGGCCGAGGCGAAGGCTGCACCCCGATCCTCGACGCTCTCGCCGCGCAGCGTGCCGCCCGCGACTCCCGAACTCGTGCAGCAGGCCGCTGCCGGTGAGGAGAATCCCGACTGGGCCGTGACGCTGGAGCGCATCGCGAGCAGCGTCGTGGCGATCGATGTGGACTCCACGCGCGCCTTCGATACCGAATGGAATTCCACCGCGCAGGCGACCGGCTTCGTGGTGGATGCCGAGCGCGGACTCATTCTGACCAACCGGCACGTGGTGACTCCGGGTCCGGTGACCGCGGAGGCGACATTCCTCAACCGTGAGGAAGTGCAGCTCTACCCGGTCTATCGCGATCCGGTTCACGACTTCGGGCTCTATCACTACGATCCGGCCAAGCTGCGCTTCATCAAGCCGAAGGCGCTGCCCCTGTATCCGGAAGGCGCGCAGATCGGCCGCGAGATCCGGGTGATCGGCAACAACGCCGGCGAGCAGCTCTCGATTCTCGCGGGCACGCTCGCGCGGTTGGATCGCGAGGCGCCGGAATACGGCATCGCCAAGTACAACGACTTCAACACCTTCTATCTGCAGGCGGCATCGGGGACCTCGGGCGGCTCGTCCGGCTCGCCCGTCGTCGACATCCGCGGCCGTGTCATCGCATTGAACGCCGGCGGGGCGACGGGTGCGGCCTCGAGCTTCTATCTGCCGCTCGGACGCGTGCGCCGCGCGCTGCAGCTGATCCAGGAAGGCAAGTCAGTGACGCGCGGCACACTCGAGACGGTGTTCGTCTACAAGCCCTACGATGAGCTCGAGCGCCTGGGGCTCACGACTCAGACCGAGGAGGCCGTGCGCAAGGCCTATCCGGCGCTCACGGGCATGCTGGTCGTGAGCGAAGTGCTGCCGGGCTCGGAGAGCAACGGCGTGCTGCAGCCCGGCGACATCCTGACGCGCGTGAATCATCGCTATGTCACGCAGTTCGAGCCCCTCGAGGAGCTGCTCGATGCCTCGGTCGGCGGACAGATCGATGTCGAGCTCGAACGCGGTGGCAAACCGGTCGCCGCCAAGCTCACCGTCGCGGATCTCAACGCCATCACGCCCGACTCGTACCTCGAATTCGGCGATGCGGTGGTCAATACGCTCTCATACCAGCAGGCGCGGCACTTCAACGTGCCGGTGCGCGGCGCCTACATCGCCAATCCCGGCTATGTATTCGGCTCGGCCGGCATCCCGCGCGGAGCGGTGGTTACCGCGGTGCAGGGCAAGCCCGTCACCAACGTGTCGGAAATGGAAACCGCGATCTCGAGCCTCGGCGACGGCGACCGCGCCACGGTGCGCTATTTCACCATCGATGATCCGAACGGCAGCCAGCTGCGCTCGATCACCATGGATCGGCGCTGGTTTCCCTCGCAGCGCTGCACGCGCGATGACGCGACCGGGCTGTGGAAGTGCCACGACCTCTCGCCTGGGCCGGCATCCCAGGCACCGCGTGGCGGCACGGTCGGCTTCCCGCAGTACGCGGATGCGCGCCTCGCCAAGCTCGCCCCGTCACTGGTGCTCGTGACCTATGACATGCCGTACTCGATCTCGGGTGTCACCGAGCGCAGCTATCACGGCACGGGCCTGGTGGTGGACACGGAGCGCGGACTCGTCGTCGTGGACCGCAATACGGTGCCGGTCTCCGTGGGCGATGTGAACATCACCTTCGCGGGCACGCTGCAGGTACCGGGTCGCGTGGTCTACATCCATCCGCTGCACAACCTCGCGGTGGTGGCCTATGACCCGAAGCTCATCGGCAAGACCCCGGTACAGGCGGCGCGCCTGTCCAAGCGCGAGCTGGCATCCGGCGTGTCCGTCTGGGCAATCGGGCTCACCGGCGAGAGCCTGCTGCGCTCGCTCAAGACCCAGGTCTCGAGCGTCGATCCTCTGGATCTGCCGCTCTCGCGCACCATGCGCTTCCGCGACACCAATCTCGAAGTCGCGCAGCTCGTGAATCCGCCGCTCGACTACGACGGCGTGCTGACCGATGACGACGGCCAGGTTCTCGGGCTGTGGTCGAGCTTTGCCTACGAGAACGGCCGCGAGCTCACGCAGGCCAACAAGGGTGTGCCGATCGATGTGGTCGCAGAGATGCTCGACCGCATCCGCAACAACCGGCCGCTGCACTCGCTCGAAGTGGAGTTCGCGCTGCAGCCGCTCTCCAGCGCGCGCGACTTCGGCCTCTCGGATGAGTGGCTGAAGAAACTCGAGCAGCATGGCAGCGCCGATCGCCAGAGCCTGGCTGTCGCGCGCACGGTCGGTGGCTCCCCGGCGGCGGGGTTGCTGCAGCAGGGCGATATCGTGCTGGCGATCGATGATCAGATCGTGACGCGCTTTCGCGATGTGGAGAAGGCGGTGGCCGATCGCGATCAGGTGCGGGTCACGCTGTGGCGCGGCAATGCCGCCGAGACTATCCAGGTGCCGACGGCGCAGCTGCCCGGCACGGACGTCGATCGCGTGCTGCAATGGGCCGGCGCGACGCTGCAGGCGCCGCACCGCGCCATGAGCGAGCAGCGCGGTATTCCGCCGGTCGGGGTTTATGTCGCGTACTTTGCGTACGGCTCGCCCTCGACGCGTTACGGACTGTATCCGGGGCGACGGATCGTCGAAGTGGACGGTCAGCCGACGCCGAATCTGGATGCCTTCCTCGCGGCGGTGACCGGCCGCGCCGACCGCGCCTCGGTGCGTCTGAAAACCATCACCTGGAACAATGCTCCGGAAGTCATCACGTTAAAGCTCGATAAGCACTATTGGCCGGCGTATGAGCTGCGACGGACAACTGACGGCTGGGAGCGACACTCGCTCGAGTAAGCGTCGGCCCCGGGACGGGCCTTGGTAGAATTCCCCTCCTTATGGTCCGCGTCGTCAGAGCCAGTCAGCTGGATATCGACGCCGCCGTGCAGGCATTGCGCGACGGTGATCTCGTGGCGTTCCCGACGGAAACCGTCTACGGCCTCGGGGCCAATGCCCAGAATCCCGCTGCAGTGCGGAAAATCTTCGAGGTCAAGGGCCGTCCGACCAGCCATCCGGTCATCGTCCACCTGGACAGCCCGCGCTTCCTGCACCGCTGGGTGAAGGAGGTTCCGCAGGTGGCCCAGCGCCTGGCGGATCGCTTCTGGCCCGGTCCGCTCACCATGGTCATGCCGCGCGCCGCGCAGGTGCACGACATCGTGACCGGTGGGCAGGACACGGTCGCCATCCGGGTGCCGCAGCATCCGATGGCGCAGCAACTGCTGACGGCCTTTGGCGGCGGCATCGCCGCACCCTCGGCCAATCGCTACGGGCGTTTGAGTCCTACGCGCGCGGAGCACGTGCGCGATGAGCTCGGGGAGTCCGTGCGCATCGTGCTCGACGGCGGGGAATGTCACATCGGGCTCGAGTCGACGATCGTGGCCTGCGAAGAGGAGCGCGTGCGCCTGCTGCGCCCCGGCGCCATTACCGCGCGGCAGCTGCGTGAAGTCGCCGGAGATCTGCTGCTCGGGGCCGATGTCGAGTCGCCACGCGTGCCGGGCAGCACGCCCTCGCACTACGCGCCCACCACGCCGCTCGTCATCGTGCCGGCGGGCGAGGTCGACGCGCAGGCTGCCGCGCTGTCCGACGGCGGCCGGCGCATCGCCGTGCTGGCGCAGCGGCTGCCGCTCAAGGCGCACAAGTACGTCACCTGGGTGAACGCGGGCCGGCGCGCCGATCAGTACGCCCAGACGCTCTACGCCAATCTGCGCGCGCTGGATCGCGCCGGTTGTGCCCAGATCCTGGTACAGGACGTGCCGCACGATGAACGCTGGGATGCGATCCGCGATCGCCTGCTGCGCGCTGCGAGCAACGTCTCGGAGAGCGACGACACGGGCGCGATGGCTGTGCTGCCTTGAGCGCCCGCAAGCGCCCCCGCTATATCGATCCCTTCGAGCCCGCCGAGATCGAGCGCCTGGTGCGCGAGTTCGGCTCGCCGTTGCTGATCGTCGATTGCCGGCGCGTGCGCACTCAACTTGCGCGCCTGCGCAAGGCGCTCCCCGGGGTCGATTTGCACTATGCGTTGAAGCCGCTGCCGCACGCGTCGGTCGTGCAGACTATCCTCGAGGAGGGCGGCTACCTCGATCTCGCGACCACCGGTGAGGTGCAGCTTGCGCAGAGGCTCGGGGTCGATCCGGCGCGCTGCATCCACACCCACCCGATCAAGCGGCCGCAGGACATCCGCAACGCCATCGCCTTCGGCGTGCGCACCTTCGTCGCCGACAATCCCGATGAGGTGCAGAAGTTCGCCGCGACGCGCGGCAAGGCGGAGCTGCTGCTGCGCGTCTCGTTCCGCAGCCCGGGCGCGGTGTGCGATCTGTCGCGCAAGTTCGGCTGCGATCCGGAGGACGTGCTGGCGCTCGCGCGGGCTGCCGCAGGCTTAGGCATCGACGTGCGCGGGCTGTCGTTCCACGTGGGCTCGCAGGCCGCGGACTCCGGCAAGCACGTCGAGGCGATCGATGCCTGCGTGCGGCTCATGGCCGCGGCGCGGCGCGAGAAGCTCGGCACCTTCGACACCCTCGACATCGGCGGCGGCTTTCCCATCGAGTATCTGCAGCCGGTCGCCGATATCACGCGCTTTTGCGCGCCGATCCGTGCGGCGCTCGCGCATCTGCCGCGGCGCATCCGCGTCATCGCCGAACCGGGGCGTTACATCGTGGGTCCGGCCGCGATCGGCGTCGCGTCGGTCATGGGTCGGGCGCAGCGCGAGGGACACTGGTGGTACTACCTCGACGATGGCCTGTATGGCTCCTACAGCGGCCAGATCTACGATCACGCGCACTACCCGGTCGAGCCGCTCAAAAACGGCAGCGAACGGCTGCCCTCCGTGCTGGCCGGGCCCACCTGCGACAGCATCGATGTGATCGCGGAGAACCTCATGCTGCCGCGGCTCGCCGCCGGCGATCTCATCGTCGGTCGCGCCATGGGGGCCTACACCTGGGCGAGTGCCTCCGAGTTCAATTTCTTTCCCAAGGCGACTGTGGTCGCCGTGAACACGAAGCCCGGCGACACGGGCAGCGTGGCCGCTTGATCCGCGACGTCGTCTTCGACATCGGCTGGGTGTTCGTCGAGCTGCATCCGCAGCCCATCCTGGAGCATTTCGCGGACCGCGCGGTGGCCTTCACCGATATCCAGGAGCTGGTGGCGCGCGTTGGCCTCGAGGATCACGAGACCGGGCGGCTCAATGGCCAGGGGTTCCTGCAGCGTCTGCACGCGCTCGCCCCCGAGCGGCTCGATCCGGCGGAGCTGCACGTGAAATGGCTCGACATGTTCCGCCTCGAGCCGCGGATGGTGGAGCTCGCCCACAGCCTGGCCGCGCGCTATGGCGTGTACCTGCTCTCCAACATCGGCGACCTGCACTGGGAGCACCTGTGCCGGGAGTACGGCATCCATCGCATCGGCCACGGCGCGTTGCCCTCGTTCGTCGCGGGCCACATGAAGCCGCACGCCGGGATCTACCTCGAGGCGGAGCGCCGCTTCAATCTCACCCCGGCAGCCACCGTTTTCATCGACGATCGCGCCGAGAACATCGCCGCCGCGCGCGAGCGGGGCTGGCATGGCATCGTGCACGAGTCCTTCGAGAAGACGCGCGCCGCGCTGCAGGCGCTCGGAGTCGAGCTCTAGCTGCGGGTGCGCGGGCGGCTGCGCCGCCGGCGTTTGGGTACTCTGCCGATGCGCACATCGCGCGCCAGGATGAGCGCGCAGGCATGGCGCACCACCTCCTCGAAGTCCGGCGCGCTGGCCGGCAGCACCTGCCAGTGCGTTACCCTGGTTCCGAACAGGCGGATCGAGCGCATGCGCGGCAGCTCGCGCCTGAGGCTGTCGTGGTGCTCGGCGGACGTGGCGAGCCACACGCCGTTGTCGGCGCGGAAGTCCTGCCGGTCACGCAGCACCAGGACGATCTTCTCGTCCACGTAGACAGCGAGGCAGCCGAACATCGATCGTGTCCAGGGCGCGAGCGGCGCCAGCGCATCGAGCACGAACTCGTGCGGCACCACTTTGGCGCGCCGGCCAGCGACGATGTTGGGCATGGCGCCGGGCATAATAGCCCGCCGCCGTCGCATCCGATGCAGGAGAGCCGTCTTGCCCACCATCCTCACCACCGTGCTGCTGCTCATCGGCTCGAATGTCTTCATGACCTTCGCCTGGTACGCGCATCTGAAGAACCTCGGCAACCGCCCCTGGATTGTGGCGGTGCTGGTGAGCTGGGGTATCGCGTTCTTCGAGTATCTGCTCCAGGTCCCGGCCAACCGCATCGGCTACCGTGAGCTCACGCTGCCGCAGCTGAAAATGCTGCAGGAAGTGATTACGCTGTGCGTGTTTGCACCGTTTGCCGTGCTGTACATGGGGCGCCCCGTGAAGCTCGACTTTCTGTGGGCGGCGCTGTGCATGGTGGGAGCGGTGTATTTCATCTTTCGCGAGCCGGGCGGCACATGAAGAAAGACAAACACGAACCCGACACCGCGATCCATCGACAGGTCAATGCGGTGCGCGAGGGCCTCGAGCCACGCGTGGTGGCGCGGCTGTATTCGGGCTGGGTCGTGCTCGGCGAGCGTCAGTTCGTGCGCGGCTACGCGCTGCTGCTGCCCGATCCGGTCGTGCCGACGCTCAACGCGCTCGGAACCAAGGAGCGCACGCAGTTCCTCATCGATGCGACGCGCGTTGGCGATGCGCTGCTCAAGGTCACCAATGCCGTGCGGATCAACTATGCGGTGTTCGGCAATCAGGAGCCGGCGCTGCACGCCCACATCGTGCCGCGTTACACCGACGAGCCCGAGGCACTGCGCGCCCAGCATCCGTGGGCGTACGACTGGAGCACCGCACCGCTGTTCGATCGCGCCGCGCACGGCGAGCTCGCCGAGCAGCTGCGCCGCGAGCTCACCCGCCTCGGTGTGACCAAGCCCATGCGTTACGATCCGGGCGCGGTCGGCCGCACCACTTAGGCGCGTGGCGCTCGTCCTGCACCAGGTCAGCCGCCGCTTTCATGAGGGCGGCCGGGTCCACGTCGTGCTCGATCAGGTCGATGCCCGCATCGAGCAGGGCACCTCGGTCGCGGTCCGCGGACGCAGCGGCTCGGGCAAATCCACGCTCCTGAACGTCATCTGCGGCATCGACAGCGCCGATTCCGGCAGCATCGAGTTCAATGGCGAGCCGATCGGTGCGCTGGGCGAGCCCGCCCGCACGCTCTTTCGTCGCCGACACGTCGGCTTCGTGCACCAGTTCTTCAATCTGCTGCCGACGCTCAGCGTCGAGGAGAATGTGCGCCTCGCGCTGGAGCTCAATGGTGTGCGCGGGCGCGAGGCACGCGCCCGCAGCATCGCCATGCTCTCGCAGGTGGGGCTCGCCGAGCGCGCGCAGAGCGCCGTCGATGCGCTCTCCGGCGGCGAGCAGCAGCGGGTCGCCATCGCCCGCGCGCTGGTGCACGAGCCGGCGTTGCTGCTGGCCGATGAGCCCACCGGCAATCTGGATGAGGCCAATGCACGCGAGATCGTGCCGCTGCTGCACGCGCTGGTGCGCGGCCGCGGCACCACGCTCATCCTGGTGACGCACGATGCGGCGCTGGCCGCGAGCGCAGCGCGCGTACTCACGCTCATCGACGGGCGGTTGAAGGAGGGCGAGTGAGCCTCGCCGTCGCGGCGAGCGCACGGCACCTGCTGCGCCGCCCGGCGCAGGCGCTGCTGGCGCTCGCGGGCCTCACGCTGGGGGTCGCGACCATCACTGCGGTCGATATCGCGACCGCCAGCGCCCAGCGCGCCTTCGAGCTGTCGATGGGGGCGGCGAATGGCGCGGCCACTCACGAGATCGTCGGGGCGGCGAATGGCTTCGATGAAACGGTGCTCGCCGGCCTGGTGGCGCGCAACCCGCGGCTTCGCTTTGCGCCGCAGGTCGAGGGCTATGCGAGCGTCGGGGGGCGCACGCTCCACGTCCTCGGCATCGACCCGCTCGCCACCGCCCAGGGAAGCGGCGCTGCGGGCTCGCTCGCGGCAGTGACCGCCTGGCTCACCGTTCCCGGTGCGGCTGTGCTGCCGGGCCGCACGGCGCAGGATCTGGGACTTGCTCCCGGATCGCGCTTCGCGCTCGACGTGGCCGGCCGGACCTTGAGCGCAGTGTTGCTTGCCGCGCCGGGCGCTGACTCCACGGCCGCTGGCAACCTGCTGCTCGCGGATATCGCCCAGGCGCAGGAGTGGCTGGGACTCACGGGCCGGCTGACGCGGATTACCGTGCTTGCACCGGCGGGTGCTGCGGGCGAAGGCGCGCTGCGGCAGCTGCAGTCTCAGTTGCCTCCCGGTTTGCGGCTCGAGAGCGTGGGCGCCGGTATGCAGGCGAGTCTCGATCTGACGGCCGCGTTCGCTGCGAACCTGCGCGCCATGAGTCTGCTCGCCCTGCTGGTCGGCCTGTTCCTCATCTACAACGCTGTCAGCTTCGCGGTGCTGCAGCGGCGGCGAACGCTGAGCGTGCTGCGCACACTCGGCGCCACGCGCGAGCAGCTGCTGCGGATCGTGCTTGCCGAGGCGGCACTGCTGGGTGCTACGGGCGCGCTCCTGGGCCTCGCCGCCGGCATCGGCCTCGGCCGCGGACTCGTACGACTCGTCGCCCGCACCGTGAATGATCTGTATTTCGTCGTGAGCGTGGGCAATGTGGCCGTCCCGCCGGCCGCCGTCGGGAGCGCGCTCGCTGCCGGCTTTCTCATCGCGCTCCTCGGTGCGGGGATCCCGGCACTCGAGGCCGCACGCGTGGCGCCCGTGCAGGGCCTGGTGCGCTCGACGCTCGAGAGCCGTACCGTGCGCATCGCGGGTCAGCTTGCACTCCTCAGCCTGGCACTGGCCGTCGCCGCGGGCATCATCCTCATGTTGTCCAGCCGCAGCCTCAGCGCCGGTTTCAGCGCGCTGTTTCTGCTTCTGATGTCGGTCGCGACTCTCACGCCGGCGCTGCTGCGCGTCCTGGCGCGCGCGGCGGCCCGAGCGCTCGGGCAGATGAGTCCGGTGGCGCGGCTCGCGTGCGCCGATATCGCGGCATCTTTGAGCCGCACCGGCGTCGCGGTCGCCGCCTTGGGGATGGCGATCGCGGCAATGATCGGTGTCAGCGTCATGGTCGGGAGCTTCCGCATCTCTCTCGAGGAGTGGCTGGTGCGCAGCCTGGGGGCGGATGTGTACGTCTCCGCGCCGGGTCCGGGCTTTGCGCGCCCGGAACGGCGGCTCGAGACGCCGCTCGTGCACGACCTGCTGCGCGTTGCGGGAATCGCGCATCACAGCGCCTCGCGCCGCGTGCTCGCTCAGTCCGAGCGCGGACGGCTCACGCTCGATGCGCTGCAAGCGGCGCCGGAGAGCTACGCCACTTTCCAGCTCGTGGGCGGCGATCGAGACCAGGTCTGGGCGCAGTTCCGGGGCGGCGCGATCCTCATCGCCGAGCCCCTGGCGTGGCGGCTGCAGCTGCACGCGGGCGATTCGCTGCGGCTCACGACGCTCGAGGGAGAGCGGCCGTTTCGGATTGCGGGCATCTACCGCGACTACGGCAACGATCGCGACGCCGTGCTCATGAGCCGTGAGCTCTACGCGCGCGAGTGGGGCGATGATTCGATCACGTCGCTGGGGCTGTATCTCGCCCCCGGCGCACGCTCCGCCGAGGTCATCTCGCAACTGTATGCCGTGGCGAAGGGCCGCCAGGAGCTCTTGATCGGAGCCAATGCGGAGCTGCGCGATCTGTCGCTCAGCATCTTCGAGCGCACGTTTGTCATCACGCGTGTCCTCAACTGGCTCGCAGCGGGCGTGGCCGCGGTGTGCCTCATGAGCGCCTTGTGCGCGTGGGAGCTCGAGCGCACTCACGACCTCGCGGTGCTGCGCTCGCTCGGCTTGACGGGGCGCGCAACCGCCGCACTGATCGCGCTGCAGACCGCCTTCATGGGCGCTGTGGCCTTCCTCGCCGCGCTCCCGGCAGGCCTGCTCGCATCCTTCGTCCTCGTCACCGTCATCAACCGGCGCGCTTTCGGCTGGGAGCTGCAGATGCACGTGAGCGGTGCTGAGTTTGCCGCCGCGGCCGTGCTGGCACTGGCCGCGGCGCTCGCGGCGGGGGTGTATCCGGCGTGGCGCTGCGCTCGCGCGCCGGTGATTGCCGGGCTGCGGACGGAATAGCGCCATGCCACGCGCATTGCTGCTGCTTTGCTGCGCGGGACTTCTGATCGGCTGTCAGCGCACAGCGGTGACAGCCGCCGGGAGTGAGCTTGCGGCCGCGGCACCGCTGGATGTGCTGCGGGCGGGAGCGGGAACGGTGGGGTTTGCACAGGCATTGGCGCCACGCGAGTTCGTCTTTCCCGCAGATCATGGCGCCCACCGCGATTTCCGCCACGAGTGGTGGTACGTCACGGGCAATCTTCGCGGCGCCGATGGTGCGCGCTACGGAATTGAGCTCACGATCTTTCGCGTGGCGCTCGCCCCTCCCGGCGCGACTGCCCCGGTGAGCGCCGTACCGACCTCACGCTGGCACACCAACCAGCTCTACGCCGCACACTTCGCCGTGACCGACGTGGCGCGCGGCGCGTTTGACTCGAGCGAGCGCTACGGCCGCGAGGCCCTCGGGCTGGCCGGTGCGCAGACGAACCCGCTGCGTGTGTGGGTCGGCGGCTGGTCGCTGGCCGCGGCGGATCCTCAGCGCGAATGGACGCTGAACGCGGCGGATGAGCACGTGGAGCTTGCGCTCAGACTGCAACCGCTTGTCGCGCCAGTCGCCAATGGCGAGCGCGGACTCAGCGTCAAATCCAGCGAGTCCGGCGCGGCCAGCTACTACTACTGCATTCCGCGCCTGGCGGTGAGCGGAGAGCTCGCGCGCGATGGCGCGAGCATCGAGGTCTCAGGCGAGGCGTGGCTTGATCGCGAGTGGGGGAGCGGAGGACTCGGACGCGCGCAGAGTGGCTGGGACTGGTACGCGCTGCAGTTCCGCGATGGCAGTGCGCTCATGTTCTACGCCCTGCGCGGCCAGGCGGCGGAGCGCGATGCGCACAGCGCCGGCACCTGGGTCGGCGCCGACGGCTCGAGCCGCAGGCTGGCGAGTGCGGATGTGGACATCGATGTCTTGAGACACTGGACGAGTCCGCGCGGCGGAGTCTATCCGGCCGCCTGGCGTATCCGCGTGGCATCCCTTGCGCTCGACATCGAGGTGACGCCGGTGCTCGCCGACCAGGAGCTCGCCGCGAGCCCGCGTTACTGGGAGGGGGCCGTCGATGTGCGCGGCGCCCGTGGCGGTGCATCCACAGCGGGCGAGGGCTATGTGGAGCTCGTGGGCTACGCGCGCTGAAGCGCGTTACAGCACGCGCATGTGGCGGATGAGCTGCCGGTCGATGTAGGTGCGCGTATCGAGTACCAGCCGATCCTGCGCCTGCTGCAGCTGATGTAAGCAGAACATCACCAGGATGCACAGAATGAGCGCGGTCAGGGTCGAGTTGAATGTGACACCCAGGCCCAGCGTCACGCCGCTGATGTCGCCGGTGACGGCGCGCTGCGCCTCCTGCAGCGCGCGGCCGATGCCGCGCACGGTGCCGACGAAGCCGATCGCCGGGATCGCCCAGGCGGTGAACTTGATCATCGCGAGCTGCGCATCCAGCCGCGACAGCTCGAACTCGCACTCATCGCGCACCGCCTCGGCGGCGTCCTGCACGCTGCGGGTGGCGCCGAAGCGGTTGAGCGCGAGCATGATCGTGCGCGGCAGAAACATCTCGCGCTCCTGCGACGGCAGCGCCTCGATCGCACGGCCGCGCGCGCGGGTGTCCTCCGGCAGCACCACATGGCTGTCGTCGACCTCGACATAGCGCTTCTCGAGCAGCCGACGGTTGCGGGCCACGCTGCGCGCCTGGTGCGCCAGCAGCGCGAGCGACCACAGCGTCAGGATGATGGCGCTCTCCTGCTCGTAGTCCTTGACGATGATGAAGATGGAGCGCAGGTCGCGCTCCACTTTCTGGCCCGATTGCAGCGTCGAGACGGCGGGCTGAGCCAGGATCGCCGCCGCGTGCGGCCGGATATAGGTCGCATAGACGCTCTGCACGAGGATGGCACTCACGAGCAGTACGCCCAGGCTGTAGAGCAGCTCCCGGCCGGTCACTTTCAGCATGCGTTCATGGACCCTGGCGGCGGTCGTCGAGTTCCGGAAGATGCCATTATGGCGCGTCAGCTTGCGAGACCGCAGATCCAGGCGATGACGATCGAGCCGACCGCGAGTGCGCCGGCAAGCCGCTGGGGCAGGCGCGCGCGCAGCTGACGCAGGGGCTCGCGGGCGATGAGGACCGCAGCCAGTCCCCCGCAGATGAATCCGGCGAGGTGCGCGACCACATCGGTGTTCTCTCCCTCGGTGCCAAACCAGCCGAGCAGCACCACGCCGGCCACGAGCGGCCCGTAGCGCAAAGCCCAGCGCTGCTGCAGGCGATGGCGCTCCAGCCAGGTGTAAACCGTGAGCAGCCCCAGCGAGGTGAATACGGCCGTGGAGGCACCCACCGAGCGATGCTCCGGGGCTGCGGCGAGCGCCTCGAGCAGATTGGCGAGCGCTGCGCCCTCGACGGTCAGGAGCCACGCGATGCCGGGTCCGAGCAGCCGGCCGGCGATATAGCCGAACCAGATACCGGCGCCGAGATTCGCGATCAGATGCTCGGCATCGACGTGCAGTGTCAGCGCCGTCCACGCTCGCCACCACTGGCCCGCCTGCACGTGGGCGGCATCGAGCTCGCCCACATCGAACGCATCCAGGCGCCCGAAGCCGCGGCCCACCGCCCAGGCCACCGCAATGAGCACCAGAGCGTAGATCACGCAACCGATCCAGGCATCGGGTCGCAGGGGCAGCGGCGGCAAGGGCACGGGCGGTGGCAGACGCTCGCGCTGATAGAGCTCCAGATGCTCGCGCGCCTGCTGCACCTGCTGCGGATCCACCCATAGCACGTAGCCCGCGGTCTCGCGCGTCATCTCATTCGGGATACCCACCGCGGTCAGCATGAAGGCGCGGTCCTCGCATTCCCGGAAGCGCCTCGAGCGATAGATTTGAATGGCTTCGGTCAGCATCCTGGCTTCGCCAATGTAACGTGCCGGCAGTGGACGGGCGCGGCGAGTGCAGGCAACATTTGACGACTCATGGCAGAGAAAAATCCCTGGCTCGATGTGGACAAACAGGGCCGCAACCTGCACATCGGTCAGTTCCTCACCTTCATCATCATCCGCCTCGGCAATGCGCTGAAGTCCAATGTCACGCGGCGCTATCTGGCCGATTTCGGCTTAAGTGTGCCGGAGTGGCGCCTGCTCGCGATGACGATGCGCTTCGAGCCGGTACGCTTCTCTGAGCTTGTGGCGAAGAGCGGGATGGACAAGGGTCAGGCGAGCCGTACCTTGCAGATGCTCACCAAACGCGGCTGGGTCGCCTCGCGCGCGGCAGCGCGTACCGCCGGGCGCGCCAGCGCACGTGCGAGCGAGGGCGCAACCCCGGTCATCCTGACCGTCACGCCCAAGGGCCGGAAGCTCTACCGCACGGTGCTGCCGGTCGCCCAGCGCAACCAGGCGCGGCTGCTGCGCCTGATGACGCGTGAGGAGCGGCGCGTCCTGCACGGTATCGTCAAAAAGCTGTTCGCGGCGATCGGCCATTCCGACCCGCTCGCCTGAGGACGGCCCTCCCGTGTAGCATCGTCTACGCTATCAGCTATGCGCGCGCCGGGGCGCGCCGGGAGTATGTCGTGAACGCGGTCGAGAAGAGCCTGAAGTCGCAGCGCGACCGGGCAGGGGTGGCCGGGTCAACCGACGCACAGGCGAGCACGCCGGGCTCGGGCGAGAGGCTCTGGGGCGAGGGCCGGCTCGTGCGCAAGTTATTGAAGATGCTGGGAGATCCGCCGGTTGAGCTGGTCCTCCCGGATGGCGAGCGGGTCTCCCCGGACCCTTCCGCGCCGCCCGCGGTGACTGTGCGGCTGAAGGACTGGGGTGTGCTGTTCGGCCTGCTGCGCGATACCCAGGTGCGCTTCGGGGACGCCTATAGCGAGGGCCGGATCGACATCGAGGGCGATCTGGTTCGCCTGCTCGAGGAGGTCTACCACGCCTCTGCCCGCGCCGAGGAGCGCCGCTCCGTCTTTCGCACGATCTCGGGACTTTTGAAGAACCGGCCGCGCTCGAACACGCTCGCCGGCTCACGCGACAACATCCACCACCACTACGATCTCGGCAACGACTTCTACTCCCTGTGGCTCGGGGACACGATGGCGTACACCTGCGCCTACTACCCCACCGCGAATGCGACGCTCGATGAAGCACAGCGCGCGAAGATGGATCACGTCTGCAGGAAGCTGCGGCTGCGTGCCGGTGAGAGTGTCGTCGAGGCGGGCTTCGGCTGGGGCGGCCTGGCACTGCACATGGCGCGCCATTACGGCGTGAAAGTGCGGGCATTCAATATTTCCCACGAGCAGGTGCAATACGCCCGCGAGCGCGCCCGCCGCGAGGGTCTCGACTCGCGCATCGAGTACGTCGAGGACGACTACCGCAACGTGAGTGGCTGCTTCGATGCGTTCGTGTCGGTGGGTATGCTGGAGCACGTCGGCGTCGAGAACTACCCGACGCTCGGACGGGTCGCACGCCGCTCGATCGGCGCCAATGGCCGCGGGCTGATCCACTCCATCGGCCGCAATTACCCCGCACCGCTTCATCCCTGGATCGAGAAGCGCATCTTCCCGGGCGCCTATCCTCCCGCCTTGAGCGAGCTGTCGCAGATCTTCGAGCCCTCGGATCTCTCCGTGATCGATGTCGAGAACCTGCGCCTGCACTATGCGCAGACGCTGCGTCACTGGCTCGAGCTCTACGAGGCGAACGTCGCGCAGGTGAAGCGCATGTTCGATGCGAAGTTCGTGCGCATGTGGCGCCTGTACCTCGCCGGCTCGATCGCCGCCTTCACCACCGGCACGCTGCAGCTGTTCCAGGTCGTCTTCACGCCGCGCGAGAACAACGACATTCCGCTCACGCGCACGTACATGTATCCAGGCTGAGTCTGCGCGCGTGAAATCCTGGGATGTAGTGGTGGTCGGCGGCGGCCCCGCCGGCTCGTCGGCGGCGTGGGAGCTGAAGCGCTCGGGCGCCGACGTGCTGGTCATCGACAAGGAGCGTTTCCCGCGCCTGAAGCTGTGCGCCGGCTGGATCACACCCGAGGTCGTGCGCGATCTCGAGCTCGATGTCTCGGCCTATCCGCATCGCTTCCTCACCTTCGAGCGCATGCATGCCTACATCAAGGGCCTGCACGTGCGGCTCAACTGCATTCAGCATTCGATCCGGCGCTTCGAGTTCGACGCCTGGCTGCTCGAGCGCTCCGGTGCGCAGGTGCTGCAGCACAATGTGCGCAACATCCGCCGCGAGAACGGCGGCTACGTGATCGATGACGAGATCCGCTGCCGTTATCTGATCGGTGCGGGCGGCACGCGCTGCCCGGTCTATCGCACGTTCTTCCGCGAGGCCAATCCGCGCGCGGTGGAGCTGCAGACGGTCACACTCGAGCACGAATTCCCGTACGACTGGCAGGATGCCGACTGTCATCTATGGTTCTTCCAGGACGGGCTGCCCGGCTATTCCTGGTACGTGCCCAAAGCGAACGGCTGGCTCAACGTCGGCGTGGGTGGCATGGCCGAGCGCATCAAGAGGAGTGGCCGCGACATCCGCAGCCACTGGGCGCGGCTGCTGCGCACGCTCGACCGTCGCCTGATGCGCGGTGCCGATCCCGACCCATCCGGATACAGCTACTACCTGCGCGGCAAGGTCGAAGTGCCGCGTGTCGAGGATGCCTTCGTCACCGGGGATGCGGCGGGACTCGCGACACGCGACATGTGCGAGGGCATCGGCCCTGCGGTGCGCAGCGGTGTGCGCGCGGCGCGCGCGATTCTCGGACACGAGGACTACAGCCTGGAAGATGTGACCGGCGCGAGCCTGGGCGGGGGACTCACGAGCCGGGTGCTCGACTGGGCATTCACCCGCGGCGCCGGACGGTCGCACGCGGTGCTCGGACTGCAGTGATCTGTTAACCTCACGGCCTCCATGCCCTCGGACAAACCAATCATCTGGGCGGCAGCCGCGGCCGTAGTCGTCGGTGGCGCGGTCTTCTACTACTACTATCACACCGCCTCGACCGAGACGCCGGCGGCCGCCGCAGTGCATCCGGCGGTGTTACCGCCGGCCGAACCGGAGCCCGCGATCAAGCATCCGGTGCCCGCCGCCAATACCGCGGCGGCCGCGCCGCTGCCAACGCTGGCTGACAGCGATGCGGCGATTCACAGCGCGCTCACCGGAGTCTCCGGTGCGGCTGCGCTGGAGAAGTTCCTCGTCCCTCAGAACATCGTCCGCCACATCGTCGTCACGGTGGACAACCTGCCGCGCAAGAAAGTCGCGCTCGAGCTGCGGCCGCTGAAGCCGACGCCCGGGCACCTGGTGACCGCCGGCACGGCCGATGAGATGACGCTGAGTGCGCAGAACGCGGCCCGTTACGCGCCGTTCGTCGACCTGGTGCGCAACACCCCGACGCGCGATCTGGTGGCGCAGTACTACCACTTCTATCCGCTTTTCCAGCAGGCGTACGAGAACCTGGGTTATCCGACGCAGTACTTCAACGACCGCGTGATCGAGGTGATCGACGACCTGCTCATGACGCCGGACGTGAAGGGCCCGATCGGCCTCACGCAGCCGAATGTGATGTATCAGTACGCCGACCCCAGGCTCGAGGCTCTCTCGGCCGGGCAGAAGACGCTGCTGCGGATGGGACCGGAGAACGAGGCTGCTCTGAAGGTCAAGCTTCACGAGCTGCGCGATGCGCTCGTGGCGCGCAAACCCTAGCCGGCTGCGACTAGCTGTACAGCCCGCTCGTCAGCGTCGCTGACGGTACCCACATGCCATGGAAGGTACTGCGCACGCGCGTCGGCATGCGCACCAGTGCGACCGGACCTTGCTCCAGGCGGCTGGCATCGAGGATCGCGAGATCGCTGCGCATCTCGCGCAGACGATTCACCAGTACCAGCAGATAGCCGTCGCCTTCGGCGGCGTCCGGCGCCCGCGGCACGAATACCGGCTCCTGAACGCCGCTGTCATCACCGGGACTCCAGCTCGTGAGCGTGCCGCTCTCGTGATCGTAGCGGCCGATGGCACTCATGCCCACGGTGCCGGTGCGCGCATCCGGCGGCCGACAGATGACGTAGCCATAGCGGTAGGGCCGCCCCATATACCGGTCATCGAGCTTGGGCATCTCCGCCGGTGAGGCGGGCAGCAGCACCCGCGAGCTCATGGCCTCGGTCGCGAGATTGAACGTGAGGCGTGTGAGCAGCGGCGGCGCGGGCTTGAACGGCGAACCATCGGCGCTCGGAAAAAAGTCGAAGCAGTTGCCCTGATACAGGCACAGGTCCAAGTGCACCTCGTTACCCGCGGTCACGGCATTCATCATGTGACCTGCGCTCACCGTGGGACCTCGGAACCAGCGCACGTCGGCGTGGCTCCCCCGTCGCGGCAACACCGCGTAGTAGCTGTGCTCAGCCGGGTACCAGCGATAGAACGGTCCGCCGGCCTTGAGCACCGTCATATCGGTGATGAGCGGAAAGAACGGCACGACGATGTGACTCTCCGAGACCGCAAAGTCGTGCACCATTCCGGGATAGGGCATCTCGAACCAGGTCTCGTGCACGATCGCGCCGCTCGCATCGGCGATGTAGTACGCGAAATCGCGCGTGCAGTCGCCGCGCGCCTGGTAGGAGAACATCAGAAGCTCATTGCGCTTGAGGTCGAGCTTGGGATGCGCCGTGAGACTCACCGAGTGCACCTTGCCCGCGAAGTTCCACTCGCCGAGCGTGGCGAGCGTCTCGGGATGCACCTCGATCGGGAGCGAGTCCTCTTTCAGCACCAGGAGCCTGCGTCCGTGCCAGACGATGTTGGTATTGGCCGTGCCCATGCCCTTGCCGGCGACGCTCGGATCGTTGGTGTAGCGATTGCGGTAGCGGCCGAACAGTGAGCGGTGCGCGCGCTGCTGCAGCAGGAAGCGCTCGTTGCGCACCCAGCGGCAGCGGTAATCGATGTGGCCGGAGTCGATGCGGAACAGGTGGGCCATGCCCTCGCCATCGATGAAGATGTCATCCTGCGTTCGCGGCGGATACTGCCGGTCCGGTCCACAACGATAGAGCGTGCCGGAGAGCTCGCGCGGGATCTCTCCGGCGATCACCTCCATGTCGATCGCTTCGGATTCCAGCCGATGCGGCGCGCCCCAGCCCTGGTAGAGCGGGATGTCGGGAAAGCGGACGGTATCGTTCATGATGGTGGCGATCAGAATTCGATGCTGTAGACGAAGGAGACCTTGGGCGCGCGCAGCCAGCGCTGCGTGACCACCGAGCGTACCGCGGCGAAGGCATCCTCGCTGTCGGCGTACTTGTGCTTCAGCTGCTCCGCCGCCGCCTTGTCCGCCCGCGCCTTGATGCCCAGCACCCGGCTCTCCAGGCTCTGGACCGCGGCAGGGAGCTTGCCGAAGTCGACTTCGAGGCAACCGGGATCGGTGCCATTGGCGGCGGTCTGCTGCGCCCGCCAGGTGATGGCGCCGGCGTCCATGAAGCTCCCGAGCTGAATCGCGGCGAGCTGAGAGTAATTGTGCGGCGTGCCGTTCGCGGCATACATGCCGCGCGAGATCTGACTCAGCGCCCAGGCGATGTCCGAGCGCTCGATCTGGCGGGCTTCCTCGGCGCTGAATTGTCCGCGCGCGGCGAGCCAGCTGGTGAGGTACGCCGAGGAGTTCTGTGCCTTGAGCTCCTCGAACGTCGCGGCGAGCGGGCCGCCGAGCGCCTGCGCATCGCTCGCGCCGTTCACCAGATAATCATGCGCGGGCCCTAAGTTGTGTGCCGCCTCGTGCAGGAGCGAGGCGACCAGATTGTTGTGCGCGAGATCCCCCGCCGCCGCGTTCGTCGCCTTGCAGAACACCGACGCCTCGAGCAGCGCCTCGCGCGCGAGGCTGTCCGGGTCGGTGAACAGGTTGGTCATGACGGTCGTGCGGCCGCCGCTTTCGGCGACCGGACCCCAGTTCGGCAGCGACTGACCGACCGTTGCGCCGGTCGGGGCGCGCTCATCGCCGGCATTGACCACCACGTCGATGAAATCCGGCAGCTTGAAATGCACCTCACGCGCGACATAGGGCGCACCGGCGAGTTGCGCGAGATCCTCTTCCATCGACTGCTTGAGCGGCTCGAGCTTCTTCTGCCACTCGAGCGACTGGGGATTGATGCGTGCGAGCTGCAGCGCGAAGCCTGCCTTCCAGGCACAGGGTTCGTAGTACACCTCATCGGGCGCAACGCGCACGTACCACTTGCTGTTGGTGCTCGACATTGCCACCCAGGCGCGGTCGGCGGCGATCCAGTCGTTGGTGCGAAATGCGTGCGCAGCGGCGCGCAGGTAGGTGGCGAGCGCCGCCTCGGGAGCTTTGAGACTCTGGGCCGCCGCATCGAGCGCATCGGCCACGCCCTGCATGTCATCGTGCCAGGCGCTGGAGAACGGCTGAGTCGTGTAAGTTCCCGGCGTGCGGTCCTCGACCACGACACTGAAGTGATCCATGAGCGCGGCCGCATTGGGTGCCGCGGCCAGCTGATCGCAGAAGCCGCTGTCCTTTTGCAGCGCCGCCGGATAGAGCCCGAACACGCGCGGCGGCAGCGGCAGGATCGCGCCACAGTCCGGATCGTGCACCGTCGCCGGAGCCTCGCAATAGGGCGATTGATTGCGATGAAACACGGCGCGGCTCGCGAGATCCTCGGCGGGCACGCGTGCTTCGAGCTCGTAGACTCCTTTCTCGCGGGCGTAGAGCTTCTCGATGAGCTCGGCTGCGTGCAGCAGATGACGCACCATCGCGCGCGACTCGACATCATCGCGGCGCAGGTCGGTCAGCACCAGTGTCGGCTTGCCCTGATCGAGCTCGGCGAGCACGGCCGCATGATGCTTGCGCTCCGTCTCGTTGCCAGCGGCGGGCGGGTTCACCAGCGCCGCATAGGCTTCCTCGAAGCGATTGCTGAAGTCCCCGCTCTGGTCGATCCAGCGATTCTCATCGCTGTCGGGCAGGCCCCAGAGGATGGCCAGCTCCGCCGGCTGCAATGCGCCGTCATGATTGCTGTCCGCGCGCCAGTACAGCGGCAGGAACTGCGAGGCAGCGCGCCGATTGAATTCATCGCGCGTCAGGGCATCGTGACGATGCGGCGCCGCCGTCTGCGCGCCGCAGCCGGCCAGCAGCGCGAGTGCGAGCAGCGCGGGCAGCGCGGGCCGGGCGGGCCGGGCGGGCCGGGCGGACAGAGCGAGCCGGCTCACCATCAGCGCGCCCCACCCTTGTGGCACACCGCCTCGAGATTGATTCCGTTGGGGTCGATCACGAAGGCACCGTAATAGTTCGGATGATAATGGGCGCGGATCCCGGGCGGCCCATTGTCACGTGCACCCGCGGCCAGCGCGGCGGCATAGAAGGCATCCACCTGCGCGCTGGAGTCAGCCACGAAGGCGAGGTGCACGGGCCGGTCCACGGCGCCTTCCCCGATCCAGAAGAAAGGCTTTCCCGCGGCGCCAAAGCCGACGGAATCGTAGGGCAGGCCGCTCTCGGCCTGCGACACCTGCATCACGACCGAAATCCCCAAGGGGGCCAGCGCCCGGCTGTAGAAGGCCGTGGAAAGCAGCACGTCGCGCACCGCGACACCGATGTGATCGAGCATAATGAGCATCCCCGACCGCGAGGCGGTTGCAGGCCTGCCGCCCCTGCGGCTGCCATGCGTGAGGGCGCAGCGACGGTGTATCGTCGCGCCCGATTATCCATCATCGAGGAGCCTCCGATGCCAGGCAAGTTTCGCAGGATCGCCGTCGAGGAAGCCTTTTCCATTCCGGAAGTGGCGCGCGAGCTGCAGAAAGTGGCGCGCGCCCCGGGCGACAGCGCCGACCTGCCCCTGATCCGGGGCGTTTACGACGCTCAGCCGGGGTACGGCGATCTCAAATTCCTCGATGGCCTGATCGACCTCGAGGGCCGGCGGCTCGCGGAGATGGATCAGTACGGCGTCGACATGCAGCTGCTCTCGCTGACCGCGCCCGGGGTGCAGATGTTCGATGCCGACACGGCGTGCGAGCTGGTGAGTCTGGCGAACGATCGTCTGGCGCAAGTGATCGGGCGCCATCCGCACCGCTTTGCGGGGCTGGCGAGTTTTGCGCCGCAGTCGGCGAAGCGCGCCGTGAAGGAAATGGAGCGCGCGATCAAGCAGCTGAAGCTGAACGGCTTCATCGTCAACTCCCACACTCATAACGAGTACCTGGATGACCCGAAGTTCTGGCCGATCCTCGAGGCGGCAGAGGCGCTGAACTGTTGCCTCTATATCCATCCGCGCGGCGCCTCCGACGGCCTGAAGGGCCCATTGCGTGAGTACGGCATGGACTCGGCGATGTGGGGCTACGGTGTGGAAGTGGGCACGCACGCCGTGCGCATGATGGCCTCGGGGCTGTTCGACCGCTTCCCCAAGCTCACGATCTGCATCGGGCACATGGGCGAGGCGGTGCACTTCTGGCTCTGGCGCATCAATTTCATGAACAGCCGTTCGCAGAAGATCGGCCGCGCGCCCAAGACTCAACTCACGATGGCGGAGTACTTCCAGCGCAACTTCGTCATCACGACCAGCGGCCACGAGGATCCGCTCGCGCTCGAGTATTCGGTGAAGAAGCTCGGCGCCGATCGCGTCATGTGGGCAATCGACTATCCCTATCAGCCCACCGCACCGGCGGTCGCGTTCATGGACGCAGCGCCGCTGTCGGATGCGGACAAGGCCAAGGTCTATCATCAAAACGCGGAGCGCATCTTCCACATCAAGCCGGCATGAGCGCGAGAATCATCGATGGGCGGGCGGTTGCGGCGCAGATCCGGGCCGAGTTGCGCGAGCGCAGCGATCGGATGGCGCAGCGCTACGGCATGCGTCCCGGACTCACCGTCATCCTGGTTGGCAAAGACCCGGCCTCCCAGGTGTACGTGCGCAACAAGATCGCGGCCTGCGAAGAGGTGGGCATTCACTCGGAGCTGATGGCGCTCGATCCCGCGATCGCGCAGAAGGAGCTCCTGCAGCGCATCGATGGGCTCAATGCCGACCCCAAAGTGCACGGCATCCTCATTCAGCTGCCGCTGCCCAAGCACATCGAGATGCGCGCGGTGCTGGAGCGCATCGCCGTGGAGAAGGATGTCGACGGCTTCCATCTCTATAATGTAGGCGGCCTCGTCACCGGCAACACGGTCTTTCCGCCCTGCACGCCCTATGGCGTACAGAAGCTCCTCGAGCACGAAGGCATCGACGTCGAAGGGCGCACCGTGGTCGTCGTCGGCGCCAGCAACATCGTCGGCAAGCCGATGGCCCTGATGCTGATGCAGCAGGACGCGACGGTGTGCATCTGCCACAAGAAGACGCGCGACCTGGCGCAGTTCACCATCCTCGCCGACATCCTGGTGGTGGCGGCGGGCGTGCCCGGCCTCATCATCCCGCAGATGGTGCGCACCGGCGCGGTCGTGATCGATGTCGGCATCAACCGTCTGCCCGACGGGCGCATCACCGGGGATGTCGATTTCGAGGGTGTGCGCAAGAAGGCCTCCTATATCACCCCGGTGCCAGGGGGCGTCGGGCCGATGACCGTTGCGATGCTGATGCACAATACGCTGCTGTCGGCGGAGCGTTCGCTCGCCGCCACTGAACCAGGAGAATAACGATGGCTGTCGAGCACGTCCGGCACTGGCGGATCGGCGATGTCGAGATCGCGCGCATCGTCGAGATCAACGCCTTCGAAGACGACATGAAGATGCTGCTGCAGGAGGGTACACCGCAGTTCGTGCAGCAGTACGAGTGGCTGCGCCCCAATTTCGCGACGGCGGCCGGCCGCATGCTGATCTCATTCCAGTGCTTCGTGCTGCGCTCGCGCGACAAGCGCGTGATGATCGATACCTGCATCGGCGCCGACCGCAAGCGCGAGTACGACGTATTCTGCAACCTGAAGAGCACCTTCCTCGAGGACCTGAAGGCCGCAGGCTACCCGCGCGAAAGCATCGACACCGTGCTGTGCACGCACCTGCACTTCGATCACGTCGGCTGGAATACTCACCTCGTGAACGGCCGCTGGGTGCCGACCTTCCCCAACGCGAGTTACCTCCTCGGGCGCGAGGAGTTCGAGCACTGGCAGTTCCTCGAGCGCACCCACGGTTACCATGACTTCACGCACATCGAGGACTCGATCAAGCCGATCCTCGATGCGAAGCTCGCGCGGTTCGTCGAGAAGGACCATCGGATCACCGATGAGGTCTGGCTCGAGCCGACACCGGGACACACGCCGGGGCACGTGAGCGTGCATATTTCCTCGCGCGGCCAGGAGGCCGTGATCACCGGCGACATGATGCATCACCCGATCCAGCTCGCCGTGCCGGATTCACACGCGAATTTCGACATGGACAAGGCGGTCGGCGCGCGCACCCGCCGCGCATTCATCGAGCGCTACCAGGACCGCAAGGCCCTGATCATCGGCAGCCACTTCTGCGAGCCGACCTCGGGATGGATCGTGCGCGACGGGGCGGCGTGGCGACTGGCGCTCGAGTGAGCGCTCGAGGTACGGCGATGAATCAGTCTCTGAAGGATCAATCGATCGTGGTGACCGGTGCCGGCCGCGGCCTCGGCCGCTCGGTGGCCGAAAGACTGGCGAGCCTCGGAGCCGCGGTCGCTGTGCTCGATCTCGATGAGGTGGGGTGCGAGGAGACCGCCAGGCACATCAGCGCCGCCGGCGGCAAGGCGCATGCTTTCACGGTCGATGTCTCGGACCGGGCGGCGTTCGCGCACTGTGCGACTCAGTTCGCCGCCGCTCGCGGCCGCATCGATGCAGTCGTGAACAACGCCATGCTGCTGCGTTATGAGCCGATAGAGCGCGTCACGGAAGAAGTGCTGGACCGCATGCTCGCCATCGGGATCAAGGGCGCCGTCTGGGGCGCGCAGCTGCTGCTTGCGCATATGGACCCCGAGCGCGGCGGTGTGCTCATCAACATGGCCTCTCCCGTGGCCGAGCGCGGCTATCCCAACACCTCGATCTACAGCCTGGTCAAGGGCGCGCTGGTCACACTCACCAAAACGCTGTCGGCCGAGCTCGGTCCGCGACGCGTGCGCGTGAACGCCGTGGCGCCAGGCTCGGTGCCCACGCCCGGCGCGGTGGGACTCAATGATCCCGCGGAGTACGAGCGGCGCGCGCGCACTATCCCGCTGCGCCGGCTCGGACGCGAAGAGGACAACGCCGCAGCCGTGGCATTTCTGTTGAGTCCCGAGGCTTCCTTCATCAACGGCGAGATTCTGCACGTCGACGGCGGCATCGCCGCCGCCGGTTGAGGTACTTCGATGACGACACCGACACCCGTAATGGATGACGACATCTTCGGGCGCGAGGCGGTGCGCAATGCGCGCGCGGTCGATGATCGACTGCGCGAGCTCGCCCCCGTGGTGCGTCTGTCGCGCGAGAACATCACCATGATGGCGCGCTATGAGCAGGTGGCTGCGGGTCTGCGCGACTGGAAGGCGTTCTCCTCCACCTCGCGCCCCTGGCACGACCCGAACTCGGTGCGCCCGGAGATCCTGCTCACCGATGATCCGCCGCGGCACACCCAGGTGCGCAACGTGATCGCCACCGCACTCTCGCCCAAGGCCCTGTCGAAGATGGCGACGGCGTTTCGCACCGATGCCGATGCGCTGATGCGCCAGATCGCCGAGCGGCACGGCAGCGTCATCGATGCGGTCTCGATGATCACCAAGCCCTTCGTCTACAAGGTGCTACCGGATCTGCTCGGCGTTCCGGTCGCCGGGCGGGAGCATATGAGCGCCTTCGGCCACATGGTGTGGGCGACGATGGGGCCCATGAACGAGCTGTTCAGGGAAGCCATGGTCGGCACCGAGCCCGTCATCGCCTGGGTCGACCAGTGCTGCAATCGCGAGAATCTCGATCCCGAGGGGCTCGGCATGCAGATGTTCTACGCCGCCGACCGCGGCGAGATCACGCAAGCCGAGGCGAAGCTGCTGGTCGGAATCCTGCTCTCGGCCGCCGCTGACACCACGGTCATGACCATGGCGACTGCGATCCGCGCGTTCAGCCTGTTCCCCGAGCAGTATCAGCTGCTGCGCGCGGATCCGTCGCTCACGCGCGCCGCCTTCGATGAGAGCCTGAGATGGGATTCGCCGTCGCGCATGGCGGGGCGCATCGCGATGCGCGACGTCGAGGTCGCCGGCTACGTGATTCCGAAGGGCGAGCGCTGCGGACTCATGTTTGCCGCCGCCAACCGCGATCCGCGCAAGTGGGCGGATCCGGATCGCTTCGATATCAAGCGCGACAATCGCGCGCACCTCGGCTGGGGTTTCGGTGTGCACGCCTGCGTCGGCCGCGTGCTCGCGGGCCTGGAGGCAGATGCGCTGCTCGGCGCGGTGATCGAGCATATTGAGCGCTTCGAGCCCGCGGGCGAGCCCGAGCCCTGGATGACCACCATCGGTCATGGGCCCGCGCATCTGCCAGTGAAGATTCATGCTGCCAGGAGAACGCAATGAGTGACGACCTCTACGAGCGGGGACTCGAGATCCGCAAGGCGGTGCTGGGCAAGGAGTATGTGGAGCGCGCGCTGGCCTCCGCCGATTCCTTCAGCGAGCCGCTGCAGAAGCTCGTCACCGAATACTGCTGGGGTGCCGTGTGGGGACGTGAAGGCCTGCCGCGACGGGACCGCAGCCTCATCAATCTCGCGATGATCGCGACCCTCAATCGTCCGCACGAGCTCAAGATTCATGTCAAGGGCGCGCTGCGCAACGGACTGACGCGCGAGCAGATCCGCGAAGTGCTGCTGCAGGTCGGGATCTACGCCGGCGTGCCCGCGGCCGTGGATTCGTTCCGCATCGCCCGCGAAGCGTTCGCCGAGGTCGACGCCGAAAAGCCGAAGTAGTCGTGCTGACCCGGCGCGACATGGTCGTCACGACGCTGGCGAGCGGTTTTGCGCTCGCCGTGCAGCCGGTCGCGGCGGAAACGATCACGACTGACACGAACGGACTCACCGCGGGCGAGGTGAAGGTCCCGGTGCGCGAGGGCACGATCCCCGCCTACCGCGCCATGCCCGACCGCGACGCTCCCTTTCCCACGGTGCTCGTCGTGCAGGAGATCTTCGGTGTGCACGAGCACATCAGGGATCTGTGCCGGCGCCTGGCAAAGCTCGGCTATTTCGCCGTGGCACCGGAGCTGTTCGCGCGGCAGGGGGATGTGTCGAAACTGTCGAGCGTGGAGCAGATCCTGCCGATCGTCGCGAAGGTTCCCGATTCGCAGGTGATGTCCGATCTCGATGCGACGGCGCTGTGGGCCCGCGGCACGGGCAAGGCCGATACCACTCATCTCGCGCTCACGGGTTTTTGCTGGGGCGGACGGATCGCCTGGCTCTACGCCGCGCACAATCCGCATCTGCGCGCAGCCGCCGCGTGGTATGGGCCTGTCAACCCGGCGGGCACGGAACTGCAGCCGCAGCAGCCGCTCGAGCTCGCCGGCGAGCTCAAAGCGCCGGTGCTGGGGCTTTATGCCGGCAAGGATCAGGGCATCTCACAGGAAGATGTGCGCAAGATGCGCGTTGCGCTGCACGCCGCGCACAAGCCTTCCCGCATCGTGCTGTTCGCGGAAGCGCAGCACGGCTTTAACGCCGACTACCGCCCGAGTTACTCCGAGGCTGCTGCGAGACAGGGATGGAAGGACATGCTCGCCTGGTTTGCGCACCACGGAGTTGCGCCGAAGAGAGTGGGTCTATAGTAGACAATATGGCGATTCGACCCGTGCTCAGAATGGGTCACCCCGTTCTTCGGCAGGTGGCCACACCCGTTGCTCATCCCGGCAGCGCCGAGAT
>Ga0335079_10000895_pt1 | contig 33722 bp, 35 predicted proteins | sample Lox_Sample_33_FD_206719 | JGI IMG/M metagenome (GOLD analysis project Ga0335079, IMG submission 206719) | Soil microbial communities from Loxahatchee National Wildlife Refuge, Florida, United States - Lox_Sample_3.3 | ecosystem: Environmental > Terrestrial > Soil > Wetlands | place: USA...
GCAGCGCAATTTCTGCGAGGGCGAGTTGATAGTACGCTTCGCCAAACCGCGAATTCTTCTGCGTCGCTGCACGAAAATTCAGCGCGGCCTCCGCATACTTGTGTGCGGCCATCAGCGCTGTGCCTCTTTTGAGATAAGTCTCCGCGCTGCGCTGGCAGCCGGCCAGGCCGCTGGCGACTATTACTGCCAGGATGCAGAAAGCTCGGGACGTAGGAATTCTTTGTTGATGATGCGGCAAAATTATGCTCGAACCCCGACCATCAGGTAGCACGCGCGTTGCCGAACGTACTGGTACAGCGCAATTCTCGCGGCATAAGTTCTGCAGGCCCGATGCTCCTATTTAACTCATTTATATGCAACAACATGCGGCCTTCCTCCAGCAGTCCGGCCGTCCCACTCTGGCTACTCCCTCGCGCTACAACACCGGCCCAACTCTCCCCGGGCGGTCGATTAAATCGGATATAGTGAAGATTGTTTGCCACGCGCAGATCCGTCCCTCCGGAGCATCGGCCTGGCAATCGGGCTTGCACTTTCCACGGGATCCCTGATCGCGCGGTCCGCGTCCTGCTGGCCTTTTCATGAAAACCGGCTGCGTCTTGGTTGTCCCCTGCTACAACGAAGCCCATCGATTTGCAGCTAAGGAGTTTCGCGCTTTTCTCTCTCAGCGGACCGGCACCTCTCTGGTATTCGTGGATGATGGCAGCACCGATGACACACTCGCTCTCCTTAAGCAACTCCAAGCCCAAGTCCCGGAACGCGTCGACGTTCTGAGTCTTTCTCGAAACGTGGGCAAAGCCGAAGCCGTACGCAACGGCTTGCGACGCGCGTTGGAGTTTCCAAATGTTTCGTCAGCCGGATTCTGGGACGCCGATCTTGCTACGCCGCTCAGCGCAGTCGATGATCTCTTGACGGTCATGACGAATGATGCGGAAATTCAGATGGTATTCGGATCGAGAGTCAAGCTTCTGGGACGAAAGATCGAACGCCGGCCGCTCCGCCACTATCTTGGCCGCGTATTTGCCACGTGTGCATCAATCGTTTTGAAATTGCCTGTGTATGACACTCAGTGTGGAGCGAAACTGTTTCGCGCCACTCCCGATTTGGCGGCCGTCCTGCGCGACCCGTTCTGTTCTCGCTGGATTTTCGACGTCGAAATCATCGCCCGCTTTCTCCAGTTGTACGGAGGCACGTCCCCGCGGCGGAATTTGAGTCAGGCCATCTATGAGTTTCCTCTGTACTGCTGGCGTGATATTCCCGGCTCCAAGGTCCGTCCCGGAGACTTCCTCAAGGCCATCCGCGACCTGATCGTCATCCATCGCCGCTATTTGAGGCACCTATGAATGCGCCCGAGCGGAGGCGAGCCGTGTTCCTCGATCGGGACGGCGTGCTCAATGAAGCCGTCATTCAAGAGGGAAGGCCGTATTCCCCCTCCTCAATTGAGCAGCTCAAAATCCGCCCTGATGCCGCCTCGTCATTGGCGCGCCTGAAGACTGCTGAGTTTCTACTGATCGTTGTCACAAATCAACCGAATGTCGCTCGCGGCCACCAAACCCGCGCTGCCGTCGAGGCCATGAACGCCGCGGTCGCCGCAGCGTTGCCGATCGATGAGTTCCTGGTCTGCTGGCACGACGACCCCGACGCCTGCCCTTGCCGGAAACCTAAGCCGGGGCTGTTGCTGGACGCCGCCTCCCGTCACAACATCGACCTGGCCCACAGCTTTTTGATCGGCGATCGCTGGCGTGACATCGACGCCGGCGCCGCCGCCGGTTGCCGTACCATCCTCATCGACCATCACTATGCAGAGCGCGCGCCTGAGTCTGCGCCAGACTTCCGTACCGCTTCTCTACAGGAGGCGGCCGACTGGATTCTAAGTGGCGCCAGCGATCTTGTCGCCGGCGAGGCACCCGCTACAGCGAGAACCCGGAAGCTCGAGCGTCGTCGAAGAACATCTTGACGGTATCGAGCGAATGAGCTTCGAGATCTTTGCCCACCAGACACAGCTTGTTCAAGATCTCGCTCGTCGCCGTGATGATGTGGCAACCCACAGCATCCGCTTGAAAAACATTTAGAAGCTCACGCGGGCTGGCCCAGATTAATTCAATCTGCCGCTGAGCGCGCACCAAATCGACCGCCGACGCCATCACGGGAACCGGATCGCGCCCCGTGTCCGCGATGCGGCCGGCAAACACCGAGATGCACGACGCTGGTCCGCCTTCTAACGCATCTCGGACGTCCCGGACTTGCCGAAGCGTCAGCAATGCAGTCACGTTTAGCTTGATTCCGGCGCGTGACAGCCGTTGCACCAAGCGGCACGAAGTTTCGCCTCGCGTGTTGGTTACCGGAATCTTCACGTACACATTCGGTCCCCACCCCGCAATTTCGTGGGCTTGGCGCTCCATTTCTAAAAACTCGTCTCCGATTACTTCAAACGAAATCGGCCTGTCGGATATCGCAGAAATGACGTCCTGCGCAAATTCGCGATAATCGCAAATTCCCGCCTTTCGCATCAGAGTGGGGTTGGTCGTAAACCCTCGGATAAAGCGATTTTCCGCGAGATGGAGCATCGAAGCTTTGTCCGCGGAGTCCGCGAACAGCTTCACCCGGAGATTGCGCAGGCTCCAGTCCGGCGCCGGTTGGCCATTCGGAGCAGGGCCTTCCCTATCCGTCGTCAGAATGGTCCGATGATTCACTTTGAATCATCATACCAGTCGGAGTTCGGCGCTTCAGTGGAAATCTTACCGGACGGCCCCCGCGGCCCGTCTTCGGATTCAGAGAATTAGCCGATGTGACGGTAAAACCAGCGCCCAATCGCGGTAAACAGCGGCTGCGGCAGGCGCGAAACCAAATCTCTGGCGATGCGCTCTTTCCTGCCTCCGTCAGTTTGGAATTCAAACCGGCCACGGACTCCATATCGCGAATAGGTCAATGTCGAGCGGACGCTTCCCCAACGATCCTTGAACGCAACCAGCCCGGCATCGGCGGGGTTCGAGCGGCCCAGATCGAGAGTCCGGAGTTTGTCGTATTTCGCCTGCTGAATACATCTCCAAAAGACCAGGTGCATCGGCCCGAGGCGGTGGAACTGCGGATCCGAACCGCCATATTTGTAGACGAGGGTGTCCTTGTGACGTAGTGTCACGATGGCGGCGGCTGGCTGGCCATCGGCTGACGCGAGATGGATCGTGAACCGGTCCCCAAAAGAGTTCGCCAGGTTCTGAAACCATTCTTTTGGCTGAGGCGGAGCCTGGTGGCGCCGGCGTGTCATCAGCAACAGCCGGTAGAACGTCTCGATCAAGGAGTCAGAACGGCCTTCCTCGTATGTCAATCGTTCCCGCTCCGCGCGCCGGATCTTTCTCTGCGTGCAACTCTTATGAAAGCCCTGGAAAAGATCGTTGAGTTCCGGAGTCAGATCGAGCTGATGAAACCAATAGAAGTGATCCGAGCGCGGCAGCGAACTGTAAAGCGGGGGCGCCGAGTTCGTCCTCAGCTCCAGGTAGTTCAGCTTGTCCTCGATGACCTGACGCTCAGCCGCCGTGACCAGCGCTTGAAAAGATTTCGGATCGTCACATAGTGGCGCGCAGTGGTCCGAAAAGGGCAGTGAGACGAGACGTGTTCCGGTCATCCAGCTTGCCACCCGCCCAAAAACCAGGCAGTCGTCCAGCGCATGCCCCGCAGCCGACGTCGTAAATGCAACTATGTCGTAGTTGTAGGTGCTCCGAAGCGCTTCTAACCACGCCCGCGTATGAAAGACCGATGAATTCGAGAAACGGGATACAAATTCATCCCATCTTTCATCTTCAAGGGGTCGGATTTCGAAAACAGCCGACGGCGCTGGCGCTCTCAACACGGTGGTCAACGCGTTAGCTCTCCGACTCGGGAGTATCAATCCGCCGCAGCCACACGTCGCGCCAAAAGTGAAAACAAGATCGGTCGCATCCCACGCTCAGCCCACTGCAGGTCGAGCCGGATAGTAACACCGTATTCCGCAGCCGCCTCACCTCTCGCGTGTCTTCGAGCAGGATCCTCTCGACATTCTTGTAGACCTGGAGCTTCTTGCCACAGTAATCCGCCATTTCGGGCATGAAGAGCATTCCTCGGTGGCGCTGGTCCTGGTCTAGGGTTTGGCAGATTTCGGCATACGATTTGACCTCAACCCAGTCGCCGGGTCGTAACTGCGACGCAGGTTCGCACACCGGGATCGCCTGTTGCACCGGCTTATAATACCCCGTACCCCTACGGGGATTTCCACAAATCTTTTGGATAGTGCCGAGCCATCCGTGCTTACGCCGGAACCCCTGAAACCGGTACAGAAGGGTTAGTACCTTCGGCACGCGAGTCGAGCCAGCTCGAAGATGCAGAACCTGGCACAATGCCCCGGCATTTTCGTTCGCCATACAACTCTCCGTAACTGCTCATGGCTTCTTATAGATACCGGTAAAGCCATTCGCCACACGCGGCCGTGGCCGGAAGCGGCACCTGCCGCCACGCAAACGACGTGAGTCGACGGATCCGCTGCAGTGAATTTCCCTCGGTGGGAGCCGTTTCCACGGGCGCCGGATGATAGTACCGAAACTGTGGAATCGGTTCGGCACACCACTTGCTCTTGAACTGTACCAACTGCTGGTGTTCCTCCGCCACTTCACCAAAGTCATAGCGGCCAACCCCCATCCGCCCGCTGTCATGGATTGCGTGCCACTGGATCAAATCGTTGGGGTGAAAGACGAAATCCTTCTTCTTGCCGCCCGTAAACGCGTAACAGGCGCCGGAGCCAAAGGTCAAGATGATCGATCCGGCCAACAAGGTACGCTGGTGAGCCGAGCAGCGCTCCGCTAGCAGGAGTTTCAGGACTCCCTCCCGTCGGAGCGTCTCCCAAATCGCGCGAAAGAATCGATACGGCCTCGCCGGCACCGCATTCTGCCGCATCACTTCCAAATACAAGGGGTACCAGGCTCGCAGGTCGCTTGGATTGTCCGCTTCTCGAAGCTCCAATCCGAGCTTGGTTGCTTTGTTGACGGCCCACTTCAGCCGGTGCCGGGCGGCACTGTTGCCGAACGTGATCCCTTCCTCGCGTTTGGGCAGCATCGTCACGTACGTCGGCCTCCACCTGGTGGCTACCAGACCGTCGGCCAATCCCTCCAGGCCGGGTTCTTCGGTCTTGAGCTCCAATTGAGCGCCGGAAGCGAGCGAATACTCGATGGCCGCGTGCAACAAGGACTTCGTCGCCTCTGGATCGACCGAAAGCACGCCGCCCGACGGTGTACGGGGAAGCGAAGACAAACGGCGGCGGGTGATATGACCGCCGACGTTGAACGGCAACCCGCGTGTATAAAACATCGGCAGCACCGCCAGCAGCCGGCCGTCCTCATCCTCGGCAGCCAAATGAAGCCGGGACTGTCCGTATTCCTCTTCGAGAGCTCGAAGCCAGCCGGGATGGTGGAAAGCGCAGCCTCGCGGATGACGGCGAACGAAAGGCTCCCATCGGGGATCCGTTCTCGGGTTCGTCTCCATCACCCGAACCCCTGCCGCATTGCTCGTGAGGCGCTTGGCGGCGAAGCTCGGAATGCCGTCGGCAATTGACCAGAAGCGCCCGCACGGGCATGTCAGAGTGCCTTCTAAAATCGTCGTGCTTCGACAATCGCGGCACTCCTCTGGAGTCACCCCGGCTATGGCAATGGGACGCTGCTTCCAGCCGCAATACCGGCGGCAGGTGGCGTCATTTGCGCCGGAAGGGACGGTTCGAGAAACGACGGCTCCCTCCAGGCTCAGTTCTTCGTTTCCACAATCGCACCGAACGTTATCGAACAATGCAAACCGCACATTTCACCCGTTTGCTCAGAACCTGGCTGGCTACGCTTCAGGTAACGTCGCGCTTCCAGATAAACATATCTGAAACTCACTATCAAGACGGTACCGTATGCGGCGCCGGTTTGCCAATAGGTGTCGAACTCGGCGAAATGCAAGAGCACTAACGGCTTTCGGCCCATGCCCGAGAAAGCCCGGACTAGTACTTTCATGGGCGTCAGCTTCTCACTCGGGTGGAATCCGCACCGCCAATCCCGTTACAATTGGGAACTCTTTAAGCCCCGCGAAATCTCATGCGGAAGTTGATTGCAGTACTCGGTGTTCTAGTCTTCGCTCTCGCGATCGTTCTCGCGCTGAACGTTCGCGGGTGGCGTGCGCTCATCCTGACCAGATTGTTTCGGGTCGACAACCAGCCGGTTGTCGTTCCCGCACCACCAAATTTTCAACCCACGGTCCCATCGGGGTTTCGGGTATCGGTCTACGCCAACGGCTTTGTTACCCCGCGCTGGCTGGCCGTCGCTCCCAACGGTGATGTATTCGTCGCCGATTCTTCCGCGGGAAAAGTGATCGTCTTAGCCGATCCGCAAAGCAAAGGCGCGGTTCAATCCCGCTCGATCTTTGCCGATGGGCTGACCCTGCCATTCGGGATTGCCTTCCACGAGAATTACGTATACATCGCGAACACTAATGCGGTCGTGCGGTTCCGTTATGATCCCGCGACCTCCAAGCGGCTGGGCGGCCCCGAGCGTATCCTCGATCTTCCCGGATACGGGTACAACCAACATTGGACGCGCTCCCTGCTGTTTAGTCCGGACGGCAAGCAGTTACTCATTTCTGTCGGATCGCGAACCAATGTCGGAATTGAATCCGATTCGCGCCGTGCCGCCATTTTGCAAACTGATCCGGATGGGAGAGACGCGCGCATCTATGCCAACGGCATGCGAAACCCCGTCGGCATGGCTTTCAATCCGCAGACGGGCGCGTTGTGGGCGACCGTGAATGAGCGAGACAATCTGAGCGACGATGTGCCGCCCGACTTTTTTACACGTGTGACCGAGGGCGGATTTTATGGCTGGCCGTACAGTTATATCGGCTCCCATATCGACAATCGAGTTGCTTCCCGGCCTGACCTCGTCGCCAAAGCCCTTGTCCCGGATGTCTTGCTCGAAGCCCATTCCTCGCCATTGCAATTCGTATTTTATGAAGGACAGCAGTTCCCGCCCGCATATCGGCATGGAGCTTTCGTCGCCGAGCACGGTTCTCACAATCGACGAACGCGAAGCGGATATCGGGTGATATTTATTCCGTTCCAAAACGGTCGCCCGGCCGGAGAACCGGCGACCTTTCTGTCGGGCTTTGTCCCCGATCCCTCGGGAAAGAACGTTTATGGCCGGCCGGTTGGAATTGCGGTCCACCCGGACGGTTCCCTCCTCGTTTCCGATGATGGCGGAAGCGTGATCTGGCGAATTTCGGCTGATCCGGAATTCCAGATCGTGAAGTAGTTTTTAAGAACAGATTGCGCCAAAAGGATAGGTAGCCGTCCCGTATCGATACGGTACTTCTGCAGAATCTCTAGTACCGAATCATATCGCCGCGGTACGATCTTTCGGACAATCGTCTGGACTCACTTCCGTAGTCCCCTTATCCTGAAAAAGCATTTTTCACTTACGGTGCTCACTGAATGTCAACAACGTCACTAACGCCACAATTTGAACAACGCAGGCTGTTTGCCAGCGTAGCCGATCCTCTTACCGATCCTCACCTCAACGGCGAGTATTTTCGGAACAATCCGACCTGGCATGTCGAGTTCTCGCCGTGGAAAGCCGCGGGGATTTGTCAGTTCCTCGAGCAGAGAGCGGTACACCCGCGGACCGTTTCTGAGGTGGGTTGCGGCGCCGGCGAAGTGCTCCGGCAAATGCAGTTGAAAATGGACCCGTCCTGCCGGTTTTGGGGCTACGATGTCGCTCCGCCTGCAATTGAGATGGCAACGGAGAGGCAAAACGAGCGCCTGCAATTTGAGCTGGCCGATTTCGTCGCCATCGATACACCCAACACGGATCTGATGCTGATTCTCGAAGTCGTGGATCACGTCGAAGATTACATGGGCTTCCTCCGGGCGATCAAGGACCGCGCCGAATGGAAGCTCTTTAGTTTCTCGCTCGATATCACGATGCAAGGTGCTCTGCGAGAGAAGGGCATTCTAAAGCGGCGCACCGCGCACAGTCATCTGCATCACTTCAATAAAGAGACGGCGTTGGACACACTGCGCCGCACCGGATATGAAATCGTCGATCACAGCTATCAGCCCGTTCCTCCCGTACACGGGATCGCAAAGCTCGCCCTTCCGATTCGACGGCTGAGCTACAAGCTGAATCCCGACCTGGCGGTCCGAATGTTCGGCGGGTACAGCCTGCTCGTCCTGGCTCGTTAGCCGCCGGTGCCCCCAGCCTCGCCAGACATCCGCGGCGCCGCCGGAAGCGGCGCCGACTCAACAAACCGGCAATTTGATCGCTAAAGTGCTGCGAAAAACCCGCCGATCAACACACCAGTTGTCAGGAGGGAACGCAGACCCATGGATTCGAAGTCCGCGAAAGTGGTCGCGATGCTCTCATCGCGCAGGTTGGGCTACGAAGATGACGTCGCCATGCGTACCGCCGAACCTGTTTGCCCCATCCGCTGCAGCGGCGGGCAGAATGAAGACCAGTTGAAGCTTGATCAACTTAGCTGCCGGGAGAAGCAGATCATACCCCTCGTCCTCGAGGGAAAGCTCAACAAACAAATCGCCTATGAGCTACACCTCACGGAAGGAACCATTAAGTTTTATCTGGGTCAGATCTTTCGAAAACTCGGCGTAGGCAATCGAACCGCGCTTGCCGTCTGGGCCTTGACCCATGGCGGTGACGGAACGCAGCCGGCTCCGGAAAAGAGCGACGAGCAACTTGGAGATACCGGGAGAAGCAAGGCCCGGCAGCGTCCGTCGCTGCTCGCCTAGTGGGCCGTGGTCGCTTACCAGGTTCCCGGTGATGCTTGACCCAGGTGCGAGAGCGAGGAATCAGGTCCGCGACCGAACACTTCCAGGCGGCCGTCGGCGTTCGTCACCGTGACCGGCTCATCGACAAAGTCTCCCTCCAGTGAAGTCCAGCTCGACCAATTGCCACCAGGCGTGCTCTGCCATTTATGGTAGATCGCGTGATCCGTGCCGAGAACAAAGATTTCGAGCCGGCCATCTTTGTTAATCGCCGCGGCCGGACTGGCTGCACTCGCGCCGCCAAGCGTATTCCAGCCGGACCAGTTGCCGGAGCTGGCCGCCTGGTAGTTTCGCCTCACGGCCTCATCGGTTCCGACTACGAATATTTCGATTCCGCGATTTGCATTGAGGGCGACGGCTGGGCTGTCGATACTCACTCCTCCGGGGACAGTCCAGCCTGACCACTTGCCGGACGCGCTGGATTTCCCGATGTGCCAGATAGCCTTGTCGCTGTGACTAACCACAATCGCGTCCAGCCCGCCTCCGGCGTTTCTGATCGCGACCGGCCGCCCCAGCCAATACCCGCCCAGCGTGCTCCACGCTGACCAGCCTCCTCCGGCCGAGACCTGCCAGGCATGCCATAGGCCGCCGTCTTTGCCCTGAACGAATACCTCGAGCCGGCCGTCTCCATTGACCACCGCCCACGGATCGCTCACGCTCGTGCCGCCCAGGCTGCTCCAGGCCGACCAACTGCCCCCTGCGCTCCCTTGCCAGATATGCCACAGTCCGTGATCCGTGCCGACGGCGATGACCTCCAACCTTCCGTCGGCATTAGTGGCGACAGTCGGATTGCTCGTGAGCACGCCTCCCAGTCCACTCCAGCTTGACCACGACCCGCCGGCGGACACTTGCCAGGCGTGCCAGAGTCCGTTGTCGCAGCCGCGGACAAAGGCCTCGAGCCTGCCGTCCTTATTCATCCCAATCGCCGCCCTTCCCGACATGCAGCCGCCGAGACTGTGCCATTGGCCGCTTCCGGAGCTCTGAGTGGGTGGAGGCTGAGTGGGCGGAGGCGTGGTCGTCGGCGGCTGTGAAATGCTCACCGTCGATCCACTGGCTGTGATTGCCACCGTTGTTGCACTGGGTCCGGCGCCCAGCGGCGTCAGCATCAAGACGGCGGAAGCTGTGCTCGCCGTGCTCTTCGAGACAGTCAGATTCGCGGTGGCTACTACGCCGTCAGCAATTGCAGTTCGATTCAATCCGGAAAGCACGCACTCGTATTGGCCTGTGGAACGCGCGGAGCATTGCAGAGTTTTCGATGCCGACGAGGCCGACGGCCCGATCGACATGCTGATACTGGAAAAATCTCCCACCGAATAACCGATCTCCCACTCAATGTCGGATACCTGGCCGCTTGATCCCGATAGTGAGATCGGCAATGATACGGCGGTCCCCGGGCTGCCAGAACCGGCCGCCACCGACAGTACGGCGCCAAACGCGCCACTCTCGCCCGCCACGAATAAACCTAAAGATACGCTAAATATGAGAAAACGCATGTTCCGGCTCACGCATAGAAATAGACTTGCGAACGATCTCGAAAACAGAAGCTGCTGCTCTAACGATTCACTACCGCCGAACAATGTCCCGTCGAGAACTGAATGCCAGATAAGCGATTACGGAAGCGGCTTTGGCTTTCGACGTCGGCGGAAACCGATCCGCTGACGCCTGACAGGTTCGAGTGTAGTGCGAGTGAGGATCTAAGGAAAGAACGCGAACGTCAACACTAACTAACTTTAGAACGTACGGTGTGCGTCCGATCGAGAGGTCGCGACCGGAGGAGCGCTTCGCATTCTCCTCTTGCCACGCGATCTCTCACTTTGTCCGTCGGCCGCCCGGCTTTACTATAGACTGAGGCACATTTGAGAGTTCTCGTCACAGGCGCGGCCGGGTTCATCGCAAGCCATCTCGTCGACCGCCTCCTCCAATCCGGTCACCACGTCGTCGGCTACGACAATCTTTCGACCGGCCAACTCGGCTTCACCGAAACCGCCAGCCTCTCCCCGCAATACCGGCTGGTTACAGCGGACCTGCTCGACCGGGAGGCCCTTCGTGCCGCTATGGCGGGCATCGATTTCGTCTTCCACCTGGCCGCCAACGCCGATGTCCGCTTCGGCCCGCAGCAGACTCGTAAGGACCTTGAGCAGAATACCATCGCTACCTGGAATGTTCTTGAGACCATGCGCGAGGCCGGCGTAAACGCAATCGCGTTCTCCTCAACCGGGTCCGTTTACGGCGAGCCCGATATCTTTCCAACCCCCGAGACCTGTCCGTTCCCAGTTCAAACTTCGCTCTACGGCGCTTCCAAGGTGGCGGCCGAAGGGCTCATCCAAGCGTATGCCACGGCTTTTGGCATCCGCGCCTACATCTTTCGCTTCGTCTCGATTCTCGGCGAGCGGTATTCGCACGGACACGTCTTCGACTTCTATCAACAGTTGCTCAACCATCCCGAGAGCCTGCACGTGCTCGGCAACGGGAAGCAGCGAAAATCCTACCTGTACGTGCAGGACTGCGTCGATGCCATGCTTCTGGCTATCGAAAAAGCGGCCGACCCGATCAATATTTTCAACTTGGGCACCGACGAGTACTGCGAGGTCAACGACTCCGTCCGATGGATCTGCGAATATCTCGGCCTTCACCCGGCCCTGACCTATGCCGGCGGGGAGCGCGGCTGGATTGGCGACAGCCCCTTCATTTTCCTGGACTGCAGCCGCATTCGCGCCTTGGGTTGGTGTCCGAAGCTGCGCATCCGTCAGGCCGTCGAGCGAACCGTCGAATTCCTGAAAAATCATTCCTGGCTCCTGCAGTCGCGAGGCGCCGGCCAGTAGCATGAAATCGTCCGCGACAGAGCTCCAGGCCGGCATCATCGGCTGCGGTTTGATCGGACGCAAGCGCGCAGCCGCATTCCCAGGCCGAATCTCCATCTGCGCCGACCTCGACCTCGATCGCGCCGCCGCCCTGGCCCATCAACATGGCGCGGTGCCTACGAGTCAGTGGCAGAAAGTTCTCGACGATCCCGCCGTTGACCTGGTCTTCGTCGCGACGCTCCATGACTCACTCGCTGCCATCACCCGTGCCGCTGTCGAGGCCGGCAAGCACGTCCTCGTGGAAAAACCTGGAGCGCGATCTGCCGCCGAGTTGGAACCCGTCGCTGCGGCCGCGCGCGCCCGCAATCGGCGCGTTCGCGTCGGTTTTAATCATCGTTTTCACCCCGCGATTCAAAAGGCCCGCCGCCTGATCGACGACGGCGCTATCGGCCCCTTGATGTTTCTGCGCGCTCGCTACGGTCACGGCGGCCGCGTCGGCTACGACCGCGAATGGCGCGCGAATCCCGCCCTCTCCGGCGGCGGCGAGTTGATCGATCAGGGCGTGCACCTGATTGATCTCAGCCGCTGGTTCCTCGGCCCCTTCACCACCGTTGACGGCTTCGCGCAAACGTATTACTGGGACATGCCGGTGGACGACAACGCTTTCCTTCTCTTGCGGACCGCCGAAGGACAAGCCGCGTTCCTCCACGCGAGTTGCACCGAGTGGAAAAATCTGTTCAGTTTGGAAATCTACGGCCGCGAAGGCAAACTGGATATCTCCGGACTCGGCGGCTCTTACGGAATGGAACGGATCGCTTATTATCGGATGCTGCCCCAGATGGGACCGCCCGAAACCACCATCTGGGAATATCCGGGAAGCGATTCGTCCTGGGGATCGGAAGTCCAGGCGTTTCTCGAAGACATCGAGCAGAACCGCGATCCCGAACCCGGCGTCGGCGACGCCATTGAGGTGTTGAAGGTCGTGCAGGAAATTTATAGAAAATCCAACTATGATCATCACCCGTAGCCCGCTGAGAATCACGCTCGGTGGCGGCGGAACCGATCTGCCGTCCTACTACCGGAAACACAGCGGGTTTCTCATCGCCGCTTCCATTGACAAGTACGTCTACATCAACCTTCATCAAACCTTCGCCCAGGAGCTGATCCTCAAGTACTCCAAACTCGAGCACGTGCGCACCGTCGACGAAGTCCAGCATCCGATCATCCGCGAGGCGCTCCGCCTGATCCACATTGACGACCCGCATCTGGAAATCACCAGCATGGCGGATATCCCGTCCGGCACCGGCCTCGGCTCTTCCGGCAGCTTCACCACGGCTCTGCTCAAGGCCCTGCACGCTTACAAGCGGCACCTCGTCCATCCCCAGGAGCTTGCCCGCGAAGCCTGCCACATCGAGCTGGACTTGCTCAATGGCCCCATCGGCAAACAAGACCAGTACATCGCTGCGTATGGAGGCCTCACGTGCTTCCGCTTCCTCCCCAATGACGAGGTCGAGGCCTGGCCGCTCAAGATCGACGCAGAAACGCTGTACAATCTCGAAGACAACCTACTCCTGTTCTTCACTGGTTTCTCTCGCCCCGCCGCCCGCGTTCTGAGCGAGCAGGATGCGCAAAGCAAGGCGAACAATCAAGACATGATTCACAACCTGCATTTCATCAAGGAGCTCGGGCACGAAAGCCAGGAGGCCCTGGAATCCGGAGACCTGCCGCGCTTCGCCTCGATCATGGACCGCCACTGGCAGCACAAAAAGCAGCGCTCCCGTGACATGAGCAATCCGCAGGTGGACGCCTGGTATGAATTGGCCCGCGCCAACGGAGCCCTGGGCGGCAAAATGGTCGGCGCCGGCAGCGGCGGTTTTCTGATGTTCTATTGCGAAGAGAAATCGCGTTTGCGCAATGCCATGCGCCAGGCCGGCCTCACCGAGGTGCGTTTCCGATTCGATTTCGAAGGTACCAAGGTAATTTCACAGGGATAACCAATGGAGCCTTTCGTCCGCGATTACCTTACCGAGGCCAAGACCATCATTGACCGCCTTCCGGTCGATGCGATTGAGCGCGTGATTTCTTCGCTCGCCGACCTGCGCAACTCCGGCGGCCGGCTCTTCATTCTCGGGGTGGGCGGAAGTGCCGCGAACGCCTCGCACGCCGCCAACGACTTTCGCAAGATCGCCGGCATCGAGACCTATGCCCCCACCGATAACGTCTCCGAGCTGACTGCCCGCACCAATGACGAAGGATGGGCCACGGTGTTCGAGGCTTGGCTTCGGGTGAGCCGATTAACGGCTCGCGACGCGGTCTTGGTCTTTTCTGTCGGCGGAGGAAACCTGGAAAAAAACGTAAGTCCAAACCTGGTCGCGGCGCTCCGTTATGCCAAATCTGTGGGCGCCCGTATTCTTGGGATCGTGGGACGGGACGGCGGCTATACGGCTCAAGTGGCGGATGCGTGCGTGGTCATTCCCACGGTCAACGCCGCGCACACCACGCCGCACACAGAAGCCTTTCAAGCCGTGGTTTGGCACCTGCTGGTGTCACACCCGGCGCTCAAACAAGCCGAGACTAAGTGGGAATCGGTCCGTTGACGGTTCACAGCCGGACATTCCGCACCCGCACGTAGAACCCAAACAAGACGAGAGCCAGAAATCCGAGGCCCCACAGGCTGAAGCCGGCGTCGACCAACCAGGAAGGCCAGGCGTCGGGCCACACCGTCCGCTGCACCAGAGACGTGAGCCCTCCGATCGTCCCCACCGCCAGCCAGGCCAATAGGAGGACGAGCAGGGGCGCTCGCCGCCACAACACCCTTACCCGCGCCGGCATCTCTTTTCGAAACGCATTCCAACTTCCGCGCAACGCCGGAATCAGCAGCCCGGGCGCAGACGGCTCCCCGACTTTTTGCCTCCGTGCCTCAAACGCCGATTGCCCCACGGTGGGGGCCTCTACCGGCGCCCAGCGCGCGGCGTCGATCACCGTCTGCGCCACTTGCGTGGCATGCACCAAATTTCCGTGGCCGCCAGCTTCCAAAAACCGGCTCGCGATCGCCACCAGCGCGCCGGCATCCGCCTCCCATCCCGGCACTACCTTCACTGCCCCGCTCTCCACCAGCTCAGTCGCCTGCCCGACCCGCGTTTCCGCGTCCAGTTGGGCAACATTCGCCAGCTTCGAAAAAAGAGAATCGATTTGCGGGCGAATCGCCTGCAAGCCAGGGTCAGCCCGAATCGCGTCCGCGCGCTGCGGGTCGAGCCTCGTTAGCTCTGTGACTTGCTGCAGCGCTCGTTCCAGTTCTCCGGCGGCTGCCGCCTGAATCGCGGCCTGCAACAGGTCGCTGGTCAGAGCTGCATTTTGTGGATTCTGTGCCGGCTGAAGAATCGCCACCAACCGCGCCAGATCCGGTTCCGAGAGGGCGCTGAGAACCGTGGGATCGCCCAGCGAAACGGCAGCGTTGGTTGGGGTCGCGGAACCGACGTTCCCGGGCGGCCGAACCGCTCCCACGCCAGGCGTGAGCCCCATCCCTACCGGACCGCCGCTCACTGGCCCGATATCCATACCCCCGATTTCAGCACTTCCCCCGATGCAGCGCCACCCTCACTCTAGTGGCAGATACAAATGCTCATCGTCGATGTACACCCCATCGACGCACAGCGCCTCGCGCTCGAACCCAAACGGCTTGAATCCCAGCTCTACATAGAGTTGGCGCGCCGGCACCTGAGTCGCGGCCACGGTCAATTGGATCTGCCGAAGGCCCGCCAGTTCCCGCGCCCGCTCCAGAATCGCCGCCATCATGGCGCGCCCAATCCCCTTCCCACGATGCGTGGAGAGCACAAACACACCCCAGATCCGCGCCTTATGCCGCAGCTTCGGCCGTTGCTCGCGGTGCAATCCCGCCATGCCGACCAACTGCCCGCTATCGAATGCCCCGACGATGAAACTGTCATTCCCCCCGGCGCGCAAATTCTCGGCCACTGCCTCTACATTCGGCATGTGATTGGCTTCCGGCGATGCCGAAAACGCTCGCGGTTCAGTTTCCAGCGCCGTCAGCCGCAGCTTCCATAACGCTTCGGCATCCGCCGGGGTCAATGGCCGGATCTCCATCGCCTCTACTTTAGGATCTGGTACAGGTTGCTGAAGTCGTCCGTCCACAGCCGCACCCGGCGGGTGGATTCGAGCAGTGTGGAGGAGTTGACAAGCTCCTTGTCGAACCCCACCGACGGTGAGACCACCAGCACCCATGTCGCGCCGAACACATCCTGCGAATCGTCGTCCTCGGTGTCTACGACGCGCGCCAGCTTGCCGGTCGCCTGCGCCTCACCGCGCAACACCGGCTGCAGGTCGAGATAGCGGTTGGAAATGTGCACCGCGAGGATCCCATCGGGCTTCAAGTGCCGGAAAAACAAATCCATCGCCTGCCGAGTCAGCAAGTGCACCGGAATCGAGTCGCTCGAGAAAGCGTCCACCGCCAGCACGTCGAAGTTCTCCGGCTGTTCGCGTTCGAGCGACAGCCGCGCGTCTCCCATCGCGATGTCCACCTTCGCTTTGGAATCGCCGACGAAATGGAACTCCGTCCGCGTGAGGCGCGGCACCAGCGGGTTGATCTCGTAGAACCGGTAGTAGTCTCCCGCGCGCCCATACGCGGAAATCGTGCCCGTTCCGAGGCCGATCACTCCGACCCGAATCGGACCTTTCTTCTGTTTGTCGCGGATCGCCACTCCGACACCGGTGTTCGGCCCGTAGTATGTTGTCGGCCAGTCCCGCCGCGTCGGGTTGAGAAACTCTTCGCCGTGGTTGATGGTGCCGTGCGTCAGCGACCGCACCGAATCCAGGCGCGACTCCGGCCCCGAGTCCTTCACCTTCAGCCCGCCGTAAAAATTGCGGACCAGCACGCGGGTACCTTGCTCGTCCTGACGAATCTGCATCCCGAGATACGTGCATAGCGCCACCGTCACCGCGGCCGCCACCAGCGGCGCGGGCTGGCGGAAATTCTGAAACCACGCCAGCTCCGGATCCTGCTTGAGCACAATCACCACGAGCACCGCGCACAGCGCCAGCCCGAGCGGCATCTCGTAAAACGTGTTGAACACGTGCGGCGCCACCAGCGCCACCAGGATTCCTCCCACCGCGCCTCCGGCCGAGACCATGACATAAAAGTGCGTCAGGTATCGCGGGTGCGGCTTCATGCGCGCCAGCTCGCCGTGGCACACCATGCAGCACGTGAACAGTCCCATCGCGAACAGCGGCAGCATGACCTTGATCGGCAGACTGCCTTCCTGCTCGCTCGACATGGCATATGCCATGGATCCGAGCGCCACTGCCAGTAGCTGAAGGTACGGTGTCCGCCGGTACCAGCCGCTGCCTTCGAAGCACAGAATAAATGACAGCAGATACACACTCAGCGGCAGGATCCACAAAAACGGGATCGCCGCGATGTTCTGCGACATGTGATTGGTGATGGCCAGCAGCAGAATCGACGCGCACGCCGCCAGCCCCATCCACATCCAATATTGAGCAGCCCTCGGTTTGTGCGCGCCCTCGAGTTCAACCGGCGCTTCCGCCGCGGCTGCCGTTCCCGACCGGAATGCCGTCAGTGCGCACAACGCCGCGAACACGACGTATGCCACCGACCAGATGAGCGCTTGCTCTCTCGTCGTGTAGACCGGCTCGAAGAGCACCGGGTAACTGAGCAGCGCGAACATCGAACCGACATTCGAAAGCGCGTATAGGCGGTATGGAATCGCACCTTTGTACCGGCGCGCATACCACGCCTGCAACAGCGGCCCGGTGGTCGAGAGTAAGAAATAGGGCAGCCCGACGGTTGCCGCCAACAGTCCGAGAATACGCAGCGACGGGTCTTCGGTCCCGCCCGGCTTCCAGCTCGCGTTCGGATAAATGGGGAGCGCCACGGCACTCACCAGCAGCAGCCCCGCGTGCACCAGCATCTGCATCCGCGGCTTCAGATAACGAATGCTCGCGTGCGCATACAGATACCCAAGCAGCAGAACCACCTGAAAAAACAGCAGGCACGTGGTCCAAACCGCGGCCGACCCTCCAAACCACGGCAGAATGATCTTGGCGATCACGGGCTGCACCTGAAACAGCAGAAACGCGCTCACCACGATCGTCAACGCATAGAGAATCATTTTTGTGTTTTTTGGCCCCTGGCCACCGACGCCCGGCCCCTCACTTGTATGCCGCCACTCCCGTGACCCGCTCTCCGATCACCAGCGCATGAATATGATCGGTTCCCTCATAGGTCTTGACGGTTTCCAGGTTCATCAGGTGTCGCATGATCGGATATTCGTCGGTGATCCCGTTCGCGCCCAGCAGGTCGCGACTCAGCCGCGCGCACTCGAGCGCCATGGCGACGTTGTTCCGCTTTAGCATCGAGATGTGAGCCGGCTCGATCCGCCCCTGGTCCTTTAAGCGTCCCGCCTGCACCGCCAGCAGTTGCGCCTTGGTGATCTCGGTGATCATCCACGCCAGCTTCTCCTGTACCAGTTGGTGCGACGCAATCGGCCGGTCGTCAAACTGCTTCCGAAGCACCGAATACGCCCGCGCGGTTTCGTAACAATCCATGGCCGCGCCCAACACGCCCCAACCGATTCCGTAGCGCGCCTGCGACAGGCACGACAGCGGCCCCTTCAACCCCGCTGCTCCCGGCAGCCGGTCCGCTTCCCGCACGCGGCAGTCGGAAAACGAAAGGCTGGAGGTCACTGAAGCGCGCATCGACCACTTCCCGTGGATGTCCGATGTGCTGAATCCCGCCGTCCCTCGTTCCACGAGAAATCCGCGGATGCCTTCCTCAGTCCGCGCCCACACCAGCGCTATATCCGCGGCTGTGCCGTTGGTGATCCAAGTCTTCTCGCCGTTGATCACCCAGCAGTCGCCCTCTTTTTTCGCGCGCGTGCGCATGCCCGCCGGATTCGATCCGAAATCCGGTTCCGTCAGCCCGAAGCATCCGACGGCGCGCCCGCTCTGGAGCGCCGGCAGCCACTTCTGTTTCTGCTCCTCGGTGCCGTAGGTGAGGATCGGATACATCACCAGCGCCCCCTGCACCGAGACAAAGCTGCGCAGCCCGGAATCCACGCGCTCCAGCTCCTGCATGATGAGCCCGTACTCGACGTTGCTCATCCCGGCGCAGCCATACCCTTCCAGATTGGCGCCTAAAAATCCCAGCTCGGCCATTTCCGGAATCAATTCCCGCGGAAATCGCGCGTCTCGAAAGCAATCGCGGATCAGCGGCAATGCGCGTTCGTCCGCGAACCGCCGCGCGGTCTGCCGCACCAACAATTCCTGTTCACTGAACAGCGAATCGACAGCGAAGTAGTCCACGCCCCGGAACGCCATATTTTTCGTACCCTCTATATTTGCATAAAAGGGGAGAGACGCATTTTGGTAGTGGATGAATGTACCATAGTATCCGGGGGGGTCGCATGGACACTGTCAGAAGCTCCTGGCAAACCGAAGGACACCGTCTGATCTGCCGCTGGTCTGTGTCAGCAGAACGGGGAGTCCCGTACAGCGCACCTTGGATTCAGCAGACGCCTGGCGAACATCCAGACCCGGCGTCACCGTTAGTTCTGGCCTCCGATTTCACAAGACTCAGCGCACTCGCAGGGAAAGGTTGGTTCGAGAGGGCGTTGTCACCGCTGGTCACGAGATAGCTCCGGGGGCGAGGAGGCGGGAGCCTGATCCCACATTCCTGCCGGCAAGCTTGCGGATTTTCGCCCTTTTCCGAAACGTACGTTTCGCGATTCTGGAAATGTTCGTTAGAGGGAAAGGGGTTAAGTCGGAATCTCCGCTTGGTACCAAACGAACACTTTCGCTCCTCTTTGCCGGCCGCCCGATCTCGATTGAACCGGCGGCGTAGCATCGAACTTCTCCTGGTCCCATTGTCGCGCGCAGGTGCTTGAGAACAGGGCTTCCGAATTGCGTCTCCGGGCCCTAAATCATAGATCAGATAGGGAATCGGAAAATTTCGGTGCGCCGTGACCCGCTCAAGCTGCGCTAAACGCCGAGATTCTGCCGGCGCCCCGCGTATTTACTCGAGCCACGGGTTGATCAGGCGCAACTCACACCCTTCGAAATCGGATGTATTCCGTGTTGCCAGCGCCGCGCGACGCGAGCGCGCGATCGCGGCGATCATCGCGTCTGCCTGCGACATCGGACGCCCCGCCGCATCGCGGCCGGCGACAATCTTGGAATAGGTACGGGCCGCCTCTTCGTCGAAGAACAAAATCCGGCCCTGGAACTCCTCGGCAAACAGTCCTTCAACCGCAGCGGCCAACCGGCTTCGCCTTTTTCCGCTAGGCAATGCTTCCACGCCGTACAGAATTTCCGCGAGCGTAATGCTCGTTGTAAAGACGACCAGAGGTTCCTGCGCGGCCAGCCATTTCACAACTGCCGCAGCCGGTGACGGCCGGAACGCTTCCGACAGCACATTTGTGTCGAGGACGATCATCGATTGAAATGGGGGGGCTTCCGGATGGGCGCGCGCCGCGGCAGTTTCAGGTTCACACCGCCCAATGGCTCGAGGTGCCGTCGAATCGCTTGGGCCAGATTCGAGGTCCGCGCCGGTTCATCCTGGAGCCCGCGCTTGAGAATCTCGCGGGCCTCCTCTTCCATCGATCGGCCGTGCCGCGCTGCGCGCACTCGCAGCCGCGCCTTAATCGCATCATCCAGCCTGCGGATCGTAATGCTGGTCATACATCAATGATAGCAATGCAATCAACGCCTTACACGCGGCTCACCACCAGCCCCTGTGATATCCTCGAACCACTCTTGTGAACCGGGAACGTCTCGCGCCCGCCACCGCTGTCGATATCGCACCCGAACCCGCATCCGCCTTGCGGCGCGAACTGGGCATTCGCGATCTCACTTTGTTTGCCATCGTTTGCATTGCCGCCCCGCGCTGGATCCCGGTCGCGGCGCATGCCGGCCCCGGCAGCATCACGGTCTGGCTGCTGTCAACCCTGGTGATCGGCGCGCCTTTGGCTGTCGTTGTCCCCGCCCTGATGGCGAAACACCCCGGCCCGGGCGGGCTCTACGCGTGGATCCGCAATGACTTCGGCCCGGCCCCTGGATTTGTCTCCTTCTGGCTTTATTGGATCGGGCTGGCGTTCTGGTTTCCCAATGCAGCCATCTTCTATCTGAGCTCGAGCCTTTCCGCTTTCGGACCCGGCTTCGCGCACTTCGCCGACAACCGCGCGCTCTTGATTAGCGGCTCGCTCGTCGCAATCTGGATTGCCCTGGGCACCAATCTCATCGGCCTCAAAACCGGCAAGTGGACGGAGAACCTTGGCGCCCTCGCGATCGCTTCGCTCGGCCTCATCCTCATCGCGGGGGCGGCTATCCAGTGGAACCACCACGGCTCGGCAACACCGATGCACCTCGTCCCCAAAATCGATTGGGGCCAAGCGGGCTTTTGGGCTGCCCTCGTCTATGGCGTCACGGGCGCGGAGTTTCTCGGAATGATGAGCGGCGAAATTCGTTCTCCGGAGCGATCCGTGCGGCCGGCCATTTGGCTGACCACGTTCTTTGTCGCTTTGTTTTATGCCGCCGCCACCTGGGCCTTGCTCGTTTTTGTGCGGCCGGACGCGATTAGCGAAATCCGTGGATTTGCCGAGGGCGGCGCCGCGATTGCGGCCACATTCGCTGCCCCGTGGATCTCCGTCGCGATCGGGGTCCTGCTGCTTGTCACTGCCTTTGGCGCGTTTGGAGGCATCGGAACCGCGCTCTCGCGAATGCCGTTCGCCGCCGGAGTGGACCGCCTGCTCCCCGCCGCCTTCGGCCGCGTCCACCCGCGCTGGCACACGCCGCACGTGGCACTGATTACGCTCGGAATCGTCTCCTCCGCGCTGCTGCTCCTCAGCCAATTGGGCGACACGATGCAGGTGGCCTACCAGGAATTGATCTCGCTCATGCTCGTCGGCGGCTTCCTTCCGTACATCTTCATGTTCCTCAGTGCCTGGAAAGCCGGGAAAAGAATCGCCGCCTTTATCGGGCTGGCTACGACGCTTCTATGTCTGGCTTGCAGCGTGATTCCGACCGCCGATGTCACCAACGTCTGGCTGTTCGAAGCGAAACTGGCCGCCGGCACAATCGGCATGATCGGTTCGGGCTGGCTGCTCTACGCCCGAGGCCGCGCCAGAATTTAGCGAGAATTCTCCGGCCCGCGGCACTATTTTTGTGGATCGGGGCATGCGTGCTGCTGCGTTGGTCATGTTCGTGCGGTTGGCTTGCGCGCAAGCCCCGGATCCGGCATACGAACCCCTGACGCGTGCTTATGACGCCTTGCGCGCTCGCGATTACGACACCGCTGTCGCCGCGTTCCTCAAAGGAATTGAGGCCGCGCCCGGGCGCGCCTCGATTCGCCAGGACCTTGCCTACGCCTATCTGAAGATCGGCGAAAATGAGCGGGCCCGAGAGCAGATGCAGGAAGCTCTCCGCCTCGCACCCGACGACACCCGGCTCGCGCTCGACTATGCCTTCCTGTGCTACGAGACCAAACAGCAGGTCGAGGCGCGACGCATTTTCGACCGCCTGCGAAAAACCGGCAACCCCGTCGCCGAGCAGGCGTTTCAGAATATCGATGGGCCTCTCGCCAGCGGCATCGATCGCTGGCGGAAGGCCATCGAGATGGGGGCTGACAGTTTCAGCGATCATTTCGAGCTGGCCACTCTCGCCGAGCAGCGCGAGGAACTGGAACTCGCGGCTGAACACTACGAGAAGGCCTGGCGCATCTTGCCCGACCGGCGTTCGGTGCTGGTCGCGCTCGGCCGTGTCTGGAAGCAGCTTAATCGCCTAGACGACGCCGACGCCGCGCTGCTGGCCGCTTCGCGCGGCGGGGAACCGCGCGCCGCCGAGATGGCGCGCGAGCTGCTTCCGGACCGCTACCCCTTCGTCGCGGAATTCCGCGCCGCCCTGGAACTCGATCCGGCCAATGTCGACTTGCGCCGCGAACTCGGTTTCCTGCTGCTCCGCATGAACCGCCCCGTCGAGGCCGAGGCGGAATTCCGCGTCCTCGCTGAAACCGCTGCCGACGACTTGCTCTCGGCAACCCAATTGGGATTCCTGCTGCACGCACGCGGTGAGACCGCCGGAGCGGCGCCGCTGTTTGAACGAGTGATGGCCGGCGGCGATGAGGACCTCGCCAATCGTGTGCGTGCGGTCCTGCGCGTCGACCAGACGCTGGCCGCGCGTCCAGAGGCTAAACCCGCCGTGCCCGATGCCAAGCTGATGGCCGAGCGCAGCATCAAAGCCGGCTACATGAGAGATGCCATCAAATATCTCATGTTGGCGTACGAAGCCGACCCAGCCGACGCGAGTGTCATGCTCAAACTCGGCTGGACCTACAACATCCTTCATCAGGACGATCAGGCCGTCCGATGGTTTGACCAGGCGCGCCGCGGCTCCGATCCGCAAATCGCTCTCGAGGCCGCGCGCGCCTGGCGCAACCTTCGTGCCGCCACCGCCCGCTTTCGCACCACGGGCTGGCTCTACCCCATTTTTTCGAGCCGTTGGCATGACGTGTTTTCGTACGGCCAGATCAAGACCGAGGTGCGCACCGGCCTTCCGTTCCGCCCCTACATCAGCCTGCGGTTCATCGGCGATACCCGAAAAACCATGGGCAGCAGCATCGCCCCGCAATATCTTTCCGAAAGTTCGTTCATTGTTGGCGTTGGAGTCGCGACCTCGATTTGGCACGGAATCATCGGTTGGGCCGAAGCCGGGTCCGCCATGAGCTATCTGACCGGACACAAGCTCCCCGACTATCGCGGCGGCATTTCGGTTGCACGCAATCTGGGTGCTCCTCTCGCCGGCAGCCGGTCCGGCTGCTTTCTCGCCTCCAGTACGGACGGCGTGTTCCTGAGCCGTTTCAGCGATGACTTCCTGGTTTATCAGCAAACACGGACCGGATACACGGCCGGCCGGCCCCCACTTCGTCTCCAATTTCTCTGGAATTTGAACTTGACGGTCGATGTCAGACGCCAGCGATGGGCGAATTTTATAGAAACAGGTCCTGGTATCCGTTGGCGTCTGTCTTTCCTGCCGACGTCGCTGTTCTTTACAGCCGACCTGATGAGAGGCGCGTATTTGATCGGCGACCCGGCAGAGCCGCCGCGGTTCCATGACGTTCGCGTAGGGCTTTGGTATGCGTTTACTTATTAGTCTGCTCTTGGCCGGCACGGCCGCCGCCAGCAACGTTCCCTATTTCGCGGCCATGTCGCCGGATCCGGGCGCATGGCCCGAAATACTTTCGGCGATCGGGCTGGAGTCCCGGCCGCCGGCGGCGGCGCACGTTTTCGTCGCTCGTGCCGGCAGCCCGGCTTCGATCGAATGGAACGCGCGCGTCGACAAGGGTGCAATCCTGATTCTGGAGGGGGAATCTTCCCTGGCCGAGATGTTCGGCTTCCGCCGAACCAAGGAGAACGTCCGGGCCGGCAGCGTCACCGATGTCCATCAGCCCAAACTGGAGATCGTTTGGGAACGTGCTGCCGAGTTGCCGGTCTTTGAGTTGCCCGATGGCGCGCGCGTCTTCACGCGCGAACGATGGTCGGGTATCCCCGTGGTTGCCGGATTCAAACGCGGGACCGGCGCCGTTCTCTGGCTCGCGGCGTCTCCGGGTGATCACGGATATGAGCACTTTCCGTATTTGCTTGCGGCGCTCTGCGACCTCGGCCTCGAAGTCCCGTTCCGCTCCGCGCGTCTCTGGGCATTCTTCGATTCCGCGTATCGCTCTCGCGTCGACCTCGATTACTTTGCGGCCCGTTGGCGGAAAGCGGGAATCGCCGCGCTGCACGTTGCAGCCTGGCACTATTTTGAGCCGAATATAGAGAACGATGCATGGCTCACAACGCTGATCGAAGTCTGCCATCGCGAAGGCATCCTGGTATACGCCTGGCTCGAGCTGCCGCATGTCAGCGAGCGATTTTGGGAAAGCCACCCGGAGTGGCGGGAGAAGACCGCGGTCCTGCAAGACGCGCACCTCGACTGGCGCAAGCTCATGAACCTGGCCAATCGCGATTGTTTTCATGCAGTCTCCGACGGCGTGCGCGGGCTGCTGTCGCGCTTTGACTGGGATGGCGTCAATCTCGCCGAGCTGTATTTCGAATCGCTCGAAGGAATCGCCAATCCTTCCCGCTTTACGCCGATGAATCCCGACGTTCGTTCGGCGTTCCGCACGGCCCAGGGATTTGACCCAGTCGAACTCTTTACGACCCGCTCAGACGAATTATCCCGCCAGCGCTTTCTCGAGTTTCGAGCGGAGCTCGCACGTCAGATGCAGGAGGAGTGGCTGCAGGTGGTCGAAGCTGCCCGAGTGGACAAGCCCTACCTCGATTTAGTGCTGACGCATGTGGATGATCGCCTGGATCCCGGGATTCGTCAGGCGGTTGGCGCAGATGCGGCTCGAGTTCTTCCCTTGCTTGACCGGCATCGATTTACGTTTTTGGTGGAAGATCCGGCCACCGTCTGGCACCTGGGTCCGCAGCGCTATCAAACACTAGCGGCGCGATACCGCGAACTCACCTCCCATCCAGATCATTTAGCGGTGGATATCAATCTGGTGGAGCGTTATCAAAACGTCTACCCGACCAAGCAGCAAACCGGCGCCGAATTGCTGCAGCTTGTTCACGAAGCCGCCCGACAATTCCAGCGCGTCGCGTTGTACTTTGAAAGCTCGCTGGTTCCAGTGGATTTAGGTCTGCTGCCCTCGGCCGCCGCGGCGGTGACCCGTTTCGAACGGCTTGGTCATGAAGTGGTTGTCAACAGCATGGCCGGCGTCGGACTCGCATGGAAGGGCTCCGCTTCAGTGGACGGGCAACTCTGGCCGGTCGCCGATGAAGATACCGTCTGGCTCCCCGCAGGACAACATCAAGTGAAGCCGGCGGCTGGCAATCTCGGTATCCGCCTGGTCCGGCTAAATGGGGATCTGAAGTCCGCAAAGGTGGTGACTTCGCGCACGATCGAATTCTCGTATCGAAGCGACGCCCGGGTGATCGCCGTCTTCGACCGTCCGGCGGGGAAGGTTCGAGTGGACCGCGTCTCCCCACCACTTTGCGACGCGGGACCTCGAACTGTACTTTTGCCGAGCGGCGATCACGTTGTCACCGTATCTGTGGAGTGACTTTACCCATTCTGTGAGTTAGTATGTCGGGTGGGCATGAAGGACGCTGCAGCGCGGGCGGGGACTCCTGAAATCCCAGACAAGCTCTACTTCAAGATAGGGGAGGTCGCGAATCTCCTCGCAGTGGAGCCGTATGTCCTGCGTTATTGGGAAACCGAGTTCAACCAGCTCACGCCGAAGAAGTCCGGCACGGGGCATCGCCTGTACCGCCGCAAAGATGTCGAACTCCTGCTGAAAATAAAGGACTTACTCTACGAGAAGCGCTTTACGATCGAAGGTGCCCGGCAGGCCCTACACGGCAATGCCAAGGAATCCAAAGACAGATCCGCAAAACGTGTGCAGCAGCAGGAATTGTTTTCAGATGCCCGGTTACCTGAAATACGCCGGGAGCTGGCGGAAATCCTTCAACTGCTTAAGTAGGCTCGCCGCAGATCGCGGCATAAATCCGGTCCAGGTCCTCGGAAGAATAGAACTCGATCTCAATCCGACCCTTCTGCTTGGCTCTTTCGACAATCCGGACTCGCGTGCCTAACACACGCTCCATTTCCTGAATGGCGGCTTTCACGTTCGGATCCGTATCGACTTCGTCGACATGCTTGGGCTTGCGACCTTCCAACATACGCTGGGTCAGGCGTTCGACTTGCCGGACCGACCAGCCCTGCGCCACTGACTTTTCGGCGACTTCCCTCTGAAGCTGAGCACCAGGTAAAGACAGCAGACAACGGGCATGGCCGGCGGAGAGCCGCCGCTCGGCTACCATTTGCTGGAGATCCTCCGGCAATTGAAGAAGACGGATCAAGTTCACGATGGTGGTGCGGTCCTTGCCCGTCCGCTGCCCGACCTGCTCGGGGGTAAGCACCAATTCCCGCATCATTCGGTCGAAAGCTACTGCCGTTTCAATGGGGTTCAGGTCCTCGCGCTGGATGTTCTCGATGAGGGTGATCTCGAGCAGCCGATCATCGGGAATGTCGCGTACGACGACCGGAACTTCTTCGACTCCAGCCAGTCTTGCAGCCCGCCAGCGCCTTTCGCCGGCCACGAGTTGGAAACGATCCCCAGCGCGCCGCACCACGAGCGGCTGAATGATCCCATTGGCCCGAATGGATTGCGCCAGCTCTTCGAGACGTTCCGCTTGAAAGGTGCGACGCGGCTGGAGCGGGTTGGCGTCAATCGAATCAATCGGAATGGCTTGAGACTCGGTGTCCGTGACCGGTGCGGCCGGTAGACGGGTCGGGAGGAGCGCGCCCAGACCCCTACCCAGCGCTTTGCGCGGATTGTCCGTTTTGTTCATGGTCGAGAATCTCTTTAGCTAGCTTGATATAGCTCTCAGCTCCCTTGGACCGGGGGTCGTAGCTCAGAATGGGCTTTCCGAAGCTCGGCGCTTCCGCAAGCCGGATACTCCGGGGAATGACCGTTTCGAATACTTCGTCGCCGAAGAATTCCTTTAGATCGGCAGCCACCTGGCGGGTCAGATTGGTCCGCTCATCAAACATCGTGAGCAGGATGCCTTCGACTTGAAGTGGGTGCTGAAAGGCTTCGCGAACCCGGTGGATGGTGTCCATGAGCTCGGAAATGCCTTCCAACGCGAAGAATTCACACTGGATGGGGACGAGAACGGAGTCGGCGGCGACCAAGGCGTTCAAGGTGAGGAGGTCGAGGGCTGGGGGGCAATCGATGAGAATGAAGCGATAATCCCGCCGGATGTTCTGAATGGATTCACGGAGCCTGGATTCGCGGTTGGGTATCCCCACCAGCTCAAGATTCGCACCAACCAAGTTCTTGTCGGCGGGAATAATGCTAAGTCCTTCCAGGTCAGTAGGAACGATGGCGTTCTCTGCGGCGACGCCGCCCAACAGCACGTGATAGAGGCTGGGGCGGTCGGACCTTTTTTCTACGCCGAGGCCGCTGGTCGCGTTGCCTTGAGGATCGGAATCGATGACCAGGACTCGAAACTCGCTCGCGGCGAGTGAAGCGGCCAGGTTAATGGTCGTGGTGGTCTTGCCGACACCACCTTTTTGGTTGCTGATGGCAAAAACTCGGCTCAAGTGGCAATACTAACACGCGGCAATGTTTCACGTGAAACGGAAGTCATCAGGTTTCACGTGAAACACCGGTTCGAAGGAATCGCTGCCGGCCCCAGGGTAGAGGTATTGGCTTTTGCCAGTCGAAACCCATCTCCGCAGGAGGAGCTTCTCCACCTGTCAAAAGATCGGCACGATGGCCAAGTTCCTTTAGTATCTTGCGCAGATCTGCATAGCTGACCGCTCGAGAGGTTACGACATCAAAGCTCTCGCCGACATCTTCCGCCCGATGTGCCAGGACGCGAAGATTCCGCAGTTTCCGGCTCGACTCCCGAAGAAACACGGCCTTTCGGGCATGCGCCTCTACGAGAGTGACGGCACAATCGGGACGCAGAATGGCGACGGGTATTCCGGGGAAGCCGGCACCCGAACCAACGTCCACAATCCGCAGAGGATCCGGCGGAAGATGGACTCCGAGGAAAAGCGACTCGCAGTAGTGACGCTCGACGGTTTCCTCAACTGACCGCACCGACGTCAGGTTGAGCACCCGATTCCATCGCGCCAGAAGTTGATAGTGGTTTTCCAGTGTAGCGATCTGATCGGCAGTCAGATGGACTATTCCGGTCAGCTTTTGGGCGAGTAGCTCAGCAAACACGAGCTAAGCTCAAATAACAATCCAGAATGGCGACGGCGGCGGGAGTGACGCCGGGGATGCGCGCGGCTTGCCCGATGGTTTCGGGACGGACGCGCTCCAGCTTCTGCTGGATTTCACGGGAGAGCCCGGGAATGCCCCGGTATTCGAACTCTGTGGGAATCCGCCGTCCTTCCGAGTTCTTCAAACGCTCGATCTGGCGCTCCTGCTGATCGATATAGCCGGAATACTTGATCTCCGTTTCGACAGTGGTCAGTAAACCCAGGGCGGGCTCGGACCCGAGCGTTTCCTCGATCCAGGGCAAAATCTCGCTAATCGACGACTCCGGCCGCTTAAGGCGTTGGCCGTGTTTATGGTCTTTTAGCGCGCGGGTTAAGCGCTCCTTTTGCGCCTGCTTGCGAACGAACAGATCCCAGCGGGAATCATTCACCAAGCCGGCCCGTCTGCCGGAGGGGGTCAGACGCTCGTCGGCATTGTCAATGCGCAAGTGAAGACGGAACTCGGCACGCGAGGTGAACATCCGGTATGGCTCGTCGGCCCCTTTGGTGACGAGATCGTCGATCATAATGCCGGTGTAGCCTTCGGTGCGTCCGACGATCAACGGATCGTTGCCCGAGAGGCGGGAAGCGGCATTGATACCGGCGATCAGACCCTGGCAGCCGGCCTCCTCGTAGCCGGACGTGCCGTTGATCTGGCCGGCGAGGTACAACCCGCGAATCGATTTCACCTCAAGGGAGTGATCCAGTTCGCGAGGATCAATGGCGTCGTACTCGATCGCATACCCAGGCCGGATCATTTCGGCGCGTTCCAGACCGGGAACGGACGCAATCACCGCGGACTGCACGTCGATCGGCATGCTGGTCGACATGCCGTTGACGTATACCTCATTTGTATCCAGCCCTTCCGGCTCTAGAAAAATCTGGTGACGAGCCTTGTCTGGGAACTTGACGATCTTATCTTCAATAGAAGGGCAATACCGCGGGCCGACGCCTTCGATCTGGCCGCTATACAGCGGAGAGCGTGGAATCGCCTCCTGAAGGATCTGCCGGGTTTTCTCGTTGGTATACCCGATGTGGCACTCGATCTGAGGGCGGTCGATGCGTTCCGTCAAGAACGAGAACGGCGTCGGAATCGCATCCCCGGGCTGCCTTTCAAACTGGCTCCAGTCGATAGTCCGGCCGTCGAGGCGTGGAGGCGTTCCCGTTTTGAGACGGGTCCAGTTCAGACGGAGAGTGCGGAGCTGGTCGCCCAGCAATTGCGAAGGGGCTTCCCCGTTACGGCCACAGCTATATTGCATTTCGCCGACATGAGCCAGACCGTTTAGAAAAGTTCCGGTGGTGACGATCACGGCGCCGGCCTGGATCGAGCGGCCGTCGCGAAGCTGAACACCAGTGACACGACTCTCCTGGAGGGTTAAGGCGGCGACTTCTGCCTGCTTGATGCGGAGGTTCGGTTCTTTTTCGAGTGCCGCGCGCATCCCGACACGGTACATCTTCTTATCCATCTGGGCGCGGGGCGACCAGACCGCGGGCCCGCGACTCGTATTGAGGAGCCGGAACTGGATTCCGACCGCATCGGCGAGTTCGCCCATGAGGCCGCCGAGGGCATCGATCTCGCGGACCAGGTGGCCTTTGGCGATGCCGCCGATGGCCGGGTTGCAGGACATCTGCGCGATGAGGTCGAGATTCATGGTGACCATGGCGGTCTTCAAACCCATGCGGGCGCAAGCGCGGGCGGCCTCGCATCCGGCATGTCCGGCGCCAATGACGACAACGTCGTACCTCTCGTGCATTGTTATCATTGTACCGACCCGATGAAAATTCTTGTGATCGGAAGTGGCGGGCGCGAGCACGCGTTGGCGTGGAAACTGGCGCAATCGGCGGGAGTCGAGGTGTTCGCGGCGCCCGGTAACCCGGGCATGGCACGTGCGGGGCGGTGCGTGCCGGGAGCGGCGCTCGAGGCGGCAGAGGCGATCGGCGCGGACTTGACGGTGGTCGGACCGGAAGTGCCGCTCGTGGCGGGCGTGGTGGATGAGCTCCGCGCGCGCGGCCGCAAGGTGGTGGGACCGAATCGCGAGGCGGCGCGGCTGGAGGGCAGCAAGATTTTCGCAAAGAACTTTTTGATACAAAGGGATATTCCAACGGCGGCGTACGTAACGGTGGACAACCAGGCGGAGGCGGAAAAGACGCTCGACCGTTTCGGATTTCCGGTGGTGTTCAAAGCGGATGCGTTGGCGGCAGGCAAAGGGGTGATCATTGCGCAGGACCGGCAGCAGGCGCAGGCCGCACTCCACACGCTCACCGGCAGACTGGTTATCGAAGAATATTTGCAAGGCAGGGAAGTCAGTTTCATTGCGTTATGCGACGGCAAGAACGTCGTGCCGCTGGCGGCGACGCAGGATCACAAGACCGTGTTCGACGGCGATCAAGGTCCCAACACGGGCGGGATGGGCGCCTATTGTGATGACGCGATCCTCAGCGAAGCGCAGGTGCGCGAAGTGATGGAGCGCATCATTCACCCGACGGTGGAAGCGACGGGGTTCACGGGATTTCTATATGCCGGCCTGATGATGACCGCGAGCGGGCCCAAAGTGCTCGAGTTCAACGTGCGGTTGGGCGATCCGGAGACGCAGCCGCTCATGCACCGCATGGTTTCGGACTTTGCGCCCGTGCTGCTGGCGTCCGCGACTGGAGAGCTCGGCGGCGTGAAGCTCGAGTGGAGGCCGGGACCGAGTGTTTGCGTGGTACTGGCGTCGGGTGGATATCCGGGAAGCTATGAAACGGGTATGCCGATTACCGGCATCGAGGCAGCAGAGGCCGGCGGGGCGACGGTGTTCCACGCGGGGACGCGCGAGGGGCCGCACGGAATCGAAACCGCAGGCGGGCGGGTGCTCGGAGTCACGGCAAGCGGCGCCGATCTGGGCGCCGCCATCGATCACGCGTATGCGGCTGTGAGGCAAATTCACTTCGACGGGATGCACTACCGCACAGACATCGGGCGAAAAGGGCTTGAACGGTACAATGGGAGAACAGCGGGGACGTAGCTCAGATGGATAGAGCGGCCGCCTCCTAAGCGGCAGGTCGGCAGTTCGAATCTGCCCGTCCCTACCATTAATCAAATTCGCGCACTGCTGCGTTCTGCTCCGGGCCGGTGCGTCCCAATTCGATTCTTGCTTTCGAATAATTCTCGCCGCGAACCGGTCCGCCGGCGAGCCGCCGCAACATCGCGATCTGGCCGACATGCGTCAACGAATCCGCGAGCGCGCCCTGAAAGAGCCTCTCCGGGGCGGCATGCAGCGGCTCGCCTGAGGCCAGATATTCATCCAGAGCGGTGGCGGCAGCGAAGAACCTCTCTGCGTCCACGGCCCACGCCTGCGGCTTCGAGTTATTCCAGTGCTCCTGGCCTCGTGCCTGCGAGAGCGCCCAATCGAGCAGGTCGCAGAGGTGTGCGAGGATCTCGCCGGCCGAGCGCGACTCGGCGCCCGGACGAAACTCGCTGAACTCAGGCGGCGCGTCGCGCAGCACCTTGGCCGCGCGATAGACGAGCGTCGCGAGCGCGTGGCGAAGCGGAAGATCAGTGCGATGTCCCTGATTCGCGGTTGCCGTGGTGCTCATGACCGAGTGATCTCTCGCGAGCGGATTTCGTAGCGGAATGTGTCCGGATCGAGGCTGTCGCGGCGGCCCTCCGCGGTTTCCGCTTCCGGGTACATCAGGAACGCCCGCGGCATCGCGGCCGAACCGGGCAGCGCGACGTCATGCGCGAAGTTGTACGCCATCCAGTTCATCTCCCAGGAACCGAACAGGCGGGCACGCGCGCTCTTCACCATCGCATCGTCGAACGGGCGATTGCCGGGCGGCTCTTCGAGCATGACTTTGCGTACGTCGGCGGGGTCGACCGGGACCCAGCCGTAGCCGCTCAGGAAGACTTCGGCGCGGCAGTGCTGCGCCTTGCTGACGATCTCCGAGGAAGCGCCCAAACTCTTGTAGCCCAATTCCGAAGGAGCGACGCGGATTCCATAGACGTCGCGCGCCGGCAGCCCGGCCGCGCGCGCCAGCCCGACGAAGAGCGCGTTGAGGTCGGCGCACTTGCCTCCGAGATCCCGCGACTCGAGCATGAACCGGATATCGCCGAGCCCGCAACCGCGCGTCTTCGGATTCCGATAGGTATTCTCAACGATCCACTCGTAGATGGCCCGGGCCTTGTCGAGATCGGTGCGCGCACCGCGGGTGATTTCGGCCGCTGTTTCTTTTACGATGCCATCCGTAGGAATCAGCCGGGTAGGGCGCAAATAATGGCGCAACGCGGCGGCGCCGGTTTGGTTCGGCTTCGCCGGCGTGGTGAGATTCACCGCCCAATCTCTCGTCGACACGCGGCTAATGACTGTCAGGACAGGCGGGACTCCCGCGGGAAACTCGGCCGCGACGATTCCCAGACCGTCATCCTCGCTGTCCAAGCGTTTCACGGTGCCGCCTTCCGCCCGGAACGTATTCGCGAGCGTCTTCTGATACGGTGTCTCGCGGAGCAGCGCCGCGGGAACCCACAGCCGGATCGCGCCGGAAGGGTCGCGGAGTTCGACGCGCGTGGTGATCTCAAATGTGCGCCACGCGGGCGCGCTGGTCTCACCACGAAGAGGTTTCGGAATAGAAAGAGCGCAGGCAGCTGCAGCCGCGCCCGTTGTAGTGAAAAATACACGCCGATTCATGTTGCTCCCCCTGGGCGCCGCGCCGAACTTTCCTGTGAGGCATCGGGCCGAAGTCTTTCATTGTACTAGCTGGACTGTTCACTTTCGACCCGCCGATCGCCACGTAGCCGGGGGTCCGCGTGTGAAGAAAGCATCTTATCAATCGCCGAGATATCCCATATCACTGCATTGCCATGGACTGATTGAACTGTCGGGGATAGAATCGCCCCATAAGCTTGGTCTCGTAGTCGGTTTTGCAGTTCTGCCCAAGAACTTCACGAAGAGGTTTTTGTCGAATGAAGAAGCAATACGCCGCGTTGTTGACTTTTCTCTGTCTCGCCGTTGCATTGATGAGCCCGGGCCGCCTGCAGGCGCAAGCGGCCACCGCCAGTGTATCGGGAACCGTTACCGATAGTTCCGGAGCCGCCGTGCCGGGCGCCTCCATTGAGATTCGAAACACCGGCACGGGAGCCACCCGAGCCGTGCTCAGCGATTCACAAGGACGCTATAGCATCCCGGATCTTGGTATCGGCACATACGAAATCCGTGGGTCGAAAACAGGATTTCAGACGGCCGTGCGCTCCGGGCTCGCTCTGACGGTCGAAG
>Ga0335079_10000896_pt1 | contig 33687 bp, 30 predicted proteins | sample Lox_Sample_33_FD_206719 | JGI IMG/M metagenome (GOLD analysis project Ga0335079, IMG submission 206719) | Soil microbial communities from Loxahatchee National Wildlife Refuge, Florida, United States - Lox_Sample_3.3 | ecosystem: Environmental > Terrestrial > Soil > Wetlands | place: USA...
TCTATGCCGGTGAGGTTCACCTTTTCCGGCGGCATTTTGCTACGGATTGCCGGTTGATTGTGAATTTGGGCGGTTCAGAGATCAGTCCTATCAGCCAGTTTGAGGTCGGCGCCGCCACCCGGCTCGAGGGGAGCACGGTGCCGGCGGGCTACGTGACCGCCGGTGTCGAGGTGCTGCTATGGGACAGTGAAGGGAGGCCGGTCGAAGCCGGCTCGCCCGGGGAAATCGTGGTGCGCAGCCGGTACCTTTCCCGCGGTTATTGGAGGCAAGCGCAGCTGACAGCAGCGGCGTTTCTCCCAGACCCGGAGGGCGGCGACCGGCGTCTGTTTCGCACCGGCGATCTGGGCCGGCGTTTGCCGGATGGTTGTTTGCTGCACCTGGGGCGTCGCGATTTTCAAGTCAAGATTCGGGGCTACCGCGTGGAGACGGCCGAAGTGGAAGCTTTCTTCACCGGCACGGGGCGAATCCGCGACGCGGCCGTGACCGCATGGGAAGATGCGAGCGGCGAACGGAATCTGGCCGCCTGGCTGGTTCCGGCGCGAGGCGAGGCACCGCCCTCCGCGACCGAACTGCGGACTCTGGCCCAGGCGGCGCTTCCCGACTACATGGTGCCCGCGAAATTCATCCTCATGGACTCACTGCCGACAACGGAAAACGGCAAGCTGGACCGGCGCGCGCTGCCCGACCCGCGCCTCGCGGAGAGCGACACGGAAACGGCTTACCACGCTCCGCGCACCGCGGTCGAACTGCGTCTACAGGAAATCTGGTCGGAGCTTCTTGGCAGGGAACGGATCGGGATTCACGACAACTTTTTTGACTTGGGCGGCCATTCCCTGTTGGCCATGCAGGCGGTGGCACGCATTGCCCGGAGCTTTCGCGTGACGGTGCAGCCCAACTGCCTGTTCGACGCGCCCACACTGGCACAACTGGCGGTAGTCGTAGAAGAAGCGCGCGCCATAGAAGCAGACGAGCTGATTCGGCCGGCGCCCCGACACATGGAGATACCGCTATCACTGGCGCAGCAGCGGCTCTGGATCCTGGATCAGATGGATGGCCCCAGCGAGATTTTCAATATGGTGCGCGTGTTTCGCCTGGAAGGCCCTTTGAAATTGCCGGCACTTCAAGAAGCGCTGGAGGAGATCAGCCGCCGCCACCACAACCTGCGCGCCTCATTTCCGATTTCGCACAGCGGCCCGGTGCAGTCCATCGCGTCCGAGTACACGAATGTGCTCTCCTTCGAAGATCTGGGAGATGTGCCGAACGACGGCCGCGAAGCGGCGCTGGATACGTGTCTTCGAGAGGCTGATGCCCAATGCTTCGACCTCGCCAGCTGCCCGCTCTGGGGTGTGCGAGTCATTCGTCTGGCCGAGAACAGCTACGTTCTGCGCCTGATGATGCACCATATGATCAGCGACGACTGGTCGATTCAGATTCTGCTGCGGGAACTTTCGGCGCGCTACAGCGGTCTTGTCACTGGACGGCAAGATCCGGTTGCGGATCTCGCAGTGCAATACGCGGATTACGCGAGCTGGCAACGGCGTTGGCTGGCAGGCGAGCGCCTGGCACAGCAGCTTAACTACTGGCGAGAGCATCTGCTGGGCGCGCCACCGCTCATCGCGTTGCCGCTCGACCGCGCGCGTCGGGACACCGGCGAATTCCACGCCGGCAAGGTTCGCTTGCGGCTGGATGCCGAACTCGTCGCGGGGTTGCGCCGCCTCGGCCGGGAATCGGAGACCACCCTCTTCGTTACCCTTCTGGCGGCACACGCGATTCTGTTGTCGCGGCACGGCAACCCGCGAGATGTAGTGATCGGGGCCCCTGTAGCCAACCGCTATCCGGTGGAAACCGAGGCGCTCATCGGCTTTTTCGTGAACACGCTGGCCCTGCGCCTGCGGTGGCCCGAGGGGGCTACATTTCGAGAAATTCAAGCGTGCGCTCACCGTGCCACAATGGGCGGCTATGCCCACGCCGACGTGCCTTTCGACCAGGTTGTGGACGCACTGCAACTCGAACGAAGCGCCCGCTACAGCCCTGTCTTCCAGACTCTCTTCGTGCTACAGAACGTGCCCAAACAGGAGCTCGCTTTGCATGGGTTGGTAGCGACGGCCGTGGAGCTGGAACGACCCACTGCGGGGGCTGCGTTCGACCTTACGCTCTCCTTGAAGGAAGCACGCGGCCGGCTCGACGGGGCGCTGGAATTCAACTCGGCCCTGTTTGACAGCCGCACGATCGAGTGCATGGCCGCGGATTTCCGGACCCTGCTGGCAGGAGTCGTCCGCAACCCGGACGCACCCCTCTCCGCGCGCTGGCAATGAGCCGGACAAGCGGCCCCCAAAATTTCCCAAGCTGGACGTCGCGAGCTCGAAGCCTGTCTGGGTACCAATGCAAGCCTGAAAGGGTGACATTCAAGCGATTACCTGACCGCATCCGTTTACTCCCACTCGTTTGCGGCCGACGAGCTCGCAGCGGAAGCGTGAAATACGGCGATGAAAAACGCTGTTGAAGGGACTCCATCTGAACGCGCCAACAGTGAAGTCGTAGCCTGTTGGCGTAGAGCCCGTAGAGCCGGATTTTTTGGTGGTCACCCGTGGTCACCCACGGCCCGTAACTCTATGAAAACTTGGTAGCGCTAACGGGAATCGAACGTGCCAAGAGCCAGTTCAGTTCAGTCCAGTTGGGTCTAAGTGTTTCATTCTACGTCGAGCTGGTACGCGGCGGATGGCGCAGAATGCGCTACAAAGTGCCGACGTGGCTGCGCGGTGGCTGCGCACGGCCAAAAAAGAGGCGGTGCGCCGATGACAGCGACACCCTCGCAAATCCAACTTTGGCCCATCGACCGTCTGGTCTTTTACGCCCGCAACCCACGCAAGAACGACGGCGTAGTCGACCGCATGTGCGCGTCGATTCGCGAGTTCGGTTTCAAGATCCCGGTCCTGGCCCGCAGCAATGGCGAGGTCGTTGATGGTCACCTGCGGTTGAAAGCCGCCCGCAAGCTCGGGATCACCGAGATACCGGTGATCTTGTGCGATGAGTGGACTCCAGCGCAGGTGAAGGCCTTCCGGTTGTTGGTGAACCGGTCGGTGACCTGGGCCGAGTGGGACACGGAGTTGCTTCCGCTAGAGTTGCAGGATCTGAAGGAGGCCGACTTCGATCTCAGCCTCACAGGCTTCGATCCACCTGAACTTGATGATCTGTTGTTAACCCCGAATGAGGACGAGAAAGCGAATGCCGCACCACCTCTGCCCGATAACCCGGTCTCCCGCGCTGGCGATTTGTGGCTATGTGGACGGCACCGTGTGTTATGCGGGGACGCGACGAGTGCGGAAGCGGTGGCGCGTCTACTCGGTGAGCGCAAACCGCTGCTCATGATCACTGACCCGCCCTATGGCGTCGAACTGGATTCGGAATGGCGTGATCGGGCTGGTCGGAACGGCTGCGGCCCCGCCGAGCCGAGCTACATGAAGCACCGGACCAAGGGGCACACTGAAACCACGATCTCGGGTGACACACGAGCCGACTGGTCCGAGGCCTTTGAGCTGGTGCCCAGCGTCCAGATCGCCTACGTCTGGCATGCTTCCGTGTTCACTCGCGAAGTTCTCGATGGGCTGCTACGAATCGGCTTCTTGTATCCCCAACAGATCATCTGGAACAAGGGCCGTACCGTGCTCACCCGGACGCACTATTGGTACCAACATGAGCCCTGCTGGTATGTGCGCAAGAAGAACGCTCCGTGGTATGGGAAGGCCGGCGAGAACTCGACCATCTGGGACTCGCCATCGCCCAAGTTCATCATGGGCGGATCCGATGAAGAGAAATTTGATCATCCCACACAGAAACCTGTGGAGCTGATGCGGCGCCCGATTCTGAACCACACCAAGCGCGGCCAGTTGGTTTATGAGCCGTTTCTTGGATCGGGGACGACACTGGCAGCGGCCGAACTAACCGAGCGGGTTTGCTTCGGAATCGAACTCGATCCGAAGTACGTGGATGTAGTTGTGCAGCGCTGGGAGCAACTGAGCGGGAAGAAAGCGACGCTTGAAGGTGACGGACGGACTTTCATTGAGGTGTCGCAGGAACGTATGAAGGAGACTGCGTGAATCGCTCAACAATAGGACGTGGCCCAACGAAAAAGCCCGCCACGGCCGGAGCCGGGCGGGCGAAAGACTGCTTTCGAGCGGATGCTACTTTGCAAGGGTGTAAACCCGGCCACCTTCCTCGCTCTTCGCCGACTCGATTTTGAGGCCCATCTTCTTGCCGAGCGTGCCGGAAATGAAGCCGCGCACACTGTGAGGCTGCCAATCGGTAGCTTTCATAATCTCCTTCAAAGTAGCGCCACCAGTTCGCTGCAACAGCTCCAGGATTTTGGCAGTTTTGCTGCCCTGACGGGCGCCAGACTGCGGTTTGCCACCTTTGGCGCCCCTAGCGCCCCTGTTCCCCTTCTTCTTCGAGGTGGCCTTCTTCCCCGACTTGCCCTTGGTGGGCGCAACGTGTGGCCTCCGTGGCGCAACGTGCGGCTTTTTGGGTGGTTCCGGCTTCTCGCTGGCCGTGGCCTGCGGTGCTTCCTGCTTCTCTGTGGTCGATGTCGTCATTTTCGTTCTCCTGTGGCGGTAGTGACCGCGTCACGACATGGATCACTCTGTTCCGCGACACAAGCAAGCAAATTGTGAAGGAAATCGACGGAGGCGATGGACAGGCGATGAATGCAATTACCAAAGGAGGCGTATGCCAGGCGGAGTGCGGCCCAGAGCGGGTCGCAAGGCAGTAAAGATCGATCTTACGGAAGTCGAGAAGCTGTGTGCCTTGCAGTGCACCGATGAGGAGGTCGCTGCTTTCTTCAGCGTCAGCGTGCGCACGATTGAGCGTCGGCGCAACAAGCCCGCGTTTGCCGAAGCCATGGAGCGGGGCCGGGCGCGAGGGCGCGTCTCAGTGCGGCGCAACCTGTGGGCTCTGGCAGCCAAAGGGAATCCTGCCGCCAACATCTTTCTCGCCAAGAATCTGCTCGGTTACCGGGATGTGGTGAATAACGAGCACAGCGGGCCGGGTGGAGGGCCCATCGCCATCGACACACACCCGGATTTCTCCAGGCTCTCGGATGAGGATCTCGAACAACTGCAGATGCTGAGGGACAAGGCCACGCGGAGCGTTAATCCATGAGCCGGCGAGTATCCAATGCGCAGCTCGGGCTGCTGCTCAATCGTCAGCTGATCGAGGCTGAAAAGCAACGCCGGCGATCCCCGTTTGTGACGCTGTTTCCAGATACAGGTCCTTTCAGCCGCGAGCACTACCCCAAGCACATGGACTTCTTCGCGGCCGGCGCCGAGTACAAAGAGCGGCTGTTCATGGCAGCGAATCGTGTGGGAAAGACAGTAGCGGGTGCGTATGAAACGACCTGTCATCTGACTGGCCGGTATCCGGACTGGTGGCAGGGGAAGCTGTTCGAGCATGCACCCGATGGTTGGGCCTGCGGTACCAATAGCCAGACTACACGCGATGTGGTGCAGGGGGTGCTGCTGGGCAAGTCTACCGGCCAGGGAATGATTCCTGTCGAGGCTATCGTGGACACCGTGGCGGGGCGTGGCATCGCGGGTTCGATCGAAACCGTTTGGGTGCGGCACCGCTCTGGCGGAATTGCCAAGCTGGGTTTCAAGACCTACGAGCAAGGCCGGCGCTCGTTTGAAGGCGAGGCCAAGGACTTCATCTGGTGTGACGAGGAACCACCCATGGACATATATACAGAGATGCTGTACCGCCTGCTGACCACCAAAGGCCTGGCCTGGACCACGTTCACGCCCTTGCAGGGCAGGAGCGAGGTGGTAAACAGCTTTTTGGAGCCAGAGACAGAAGCGGCGCCGCCTTCTAAATATGTTGTGCAGGCGGGTTGGCAGGACGTTCCGCACCTGGACGAAGAGGAAAAGCGGAAGCTGACCGCCAATACACCTCCCTATCAGATCAAAGCACGCACCGAGGGGGAACCGGCGCTGGGAGCCGGCGCTATCTATCCCATAGACGAATCGGAAATCACGGTGCCTGACCGGCCCATCCCGGACACGTGGCCGCGGGCCTTTGGCATGGATGTGGGCTGGAACCGCACGGCGGTGGTGTGGGGTGCGCGCGACCCGGGGAGCGGAGTCATCTACCTATATAGTGAGCATTACCAGGGACAAGGGGAACCGGCCTCGCATGCTCAGGCGATTCGCAGCCGGGGCGAGTGGATTCCGGGAGTCATCGATCCATCGTGCTTGGGCAGCTCCCAGATCGACGGGCGGACTTTAATGAATCTCTACTCGGAGCTAGGCTTGCAGCTATCCCCAGCCGTGAATGCGGTGGAAGCGGGGACTACTGAAGTATGGAATCTGCTGGTATCGGGTCGGCTAAAGGTCATGGCCAGCCTGTCGAACTGGTTCCGGGAATTTCGCAAGTATCACCGGGATGACAAGGGATCGGGCAAGATCGTGAAGCGGGACGATCACCTCATGGATGCCACGCGGTATCTGATCGTGAGCGGGCGCCTGCGGATGACCACCGAGCCGCGATACAAGCCGTATACTCCGCAGCCCATCGGAGGGCCAGACGCGTGGATGGCGTGAGGTCGGCGTCACGGGGTGTGGCCGCGAGCGTACTCTCTCACCACCATGACCACGAAGAAGACGCGACATCTGTCCCAGCCGCCAAGCCAGCACACGCGCCAGCCGTCAATGCGATCGTCTAACGATGCGGGCCTGCGCAGCCAAAGGAACTTGGTCTGAATCTGCATGGGTCGCGTCCAGACACATGCATGGCTCCGAAGCCGGGAAACCGCAAGGGATTCTGCGTCCAGATCGGAGATAAATTGCGGGTCTTCGACTTGACTTGTGCGCGGTTGTGAGCGCCGCGTGCACGCCCACAAGCGCCACTCCGGAGCTGATACTCCAGAACCCTGCAAGGCTGTTAACCAAATTTGATGTTTTCCGAGTCAACGATGGGGAGGCATTGTTCCGCTACGAACTCGCGTCTTGAAATGGCGGTTTGCGGCTTCATCCATTCGGCGCGAGGTTGGTATACCAAGCGATTGCCGATACGAGAAGTCGTAACCCCCATGGCGTTCCCGCCCACGGCAGTCAGGCGTTCAGGCGTTCCTCCGGAGGCCGGGATCATCCAGAGATCCGTCGTGCCGAATTGCACTGATGCATACACGATTCCCCAGCCGTCCGCAGTCCAGTCGCTACCGAAAATCGCTCGTTCATCGAAAGTCAGGCGTCGTGGTTCGCCCCGGAGCTTTCCACCGGAAGCTTCTGCAATTGGTGCTCGGCCTCGCGCTGCAAACGTCGGTGCGCGCTCAGGCGCCACGAATCCTGTATATCTCTAGCGAGTTTTGGAAGCCGGGTCATGAGGCATCGCTGAACCGAATCGAAGCCGAAGCGGCGCGTATGTGCATTGGCCTCGGGGTCCCGCATCCGTACTTGGGTATCGAGTCCCGACCGGTTCGAAAGAAGTCTGGTACATCAATGGATTCGCCTCGACCGAGGAATTGGCGCAGGTCACGTTGAGGATCCACCCATGTAGTTGTCGGTAGGCATGGAAGCTACTGAGCGACTTGGTCGGGTAACCGGCTGGGTCGAAGCCTCAGGACAAAAGTCCGCTTTAGGCGGGCAAGCGATTCTGCAGGCCGTAACGCGAGTGAAGCTTGAGCAGGCCTCGAAAGTGAAGTCGTGGATGCCGACCCGCCTGTTAACCGGGGAAGGCTGCACGGATAGGGAAGAAACCGACAAGCACCTGTTCGGTCCACCGGGGTACTAAGCACGGCATGTAGGAAAAGTGATCTTCGCAAATTCGGGAGACCCGGCGCTGGCGGAGGCCTACCTCCAACATCATCTATAAGGATGATGGCTAGCCCTGGGAGTCGGAGAGGGTCGTATGACCGTGGAAGCCGGGTAACGCCGGTGGAGGAAAGGGCCCTCACTTCAGATGTGCTTTGGAAGAAGGAGAGGAGGGGTGATTGGCGATGAGCCTGGAAACACCGATTAAGATCCGGATGCTTCAGAGAAAGCTGTACCAAAAGGCGAAGGAAGAGCCGAGCTACCGTTTCTATCTGCTCTACGACAAGATGAACCGGGAAGACGTGCTGGCCCATGCCTACGCCCTGGTGAAGTCCAATCAGGGCGCACCGGGTGTGGACGGCCAGAGCTTCTGGGGAATCGAGTCGCAAGGTTTGGAGGAATGGCTGCGCGGCATCAGGGATGACCTTCGCGTCAAGACGTATCGACCACAGGCCGTGCGGCGGGTGATGATCCCGAAGCCCGGCGGCGGCGAACGGCCGCTCGGTATCCCGACGATACGGGACCGGGTGGTGCAGACAGCCGCCAAGCTGTTGCTGGAACCAATCTTTGAGGCGGACTTCGATCCAAATGCCTATGGCTATCGGCCGAAGCGAAGCGCGCAAGACGGCATCCAGAAAGTGCATAAGCTACTCTGTGCAGGCTACACCGATGTGGTGGACGCCGATCTGTCAAAGTACTTCGATACCATTCCACACGATGGTTTTGCGGCCGGCGACTTCAACCGAGATGGAGTTATGGATTTTGCCGCGACTGACCTTACGGGAGGTGGGGTGCTTTTTCTGCTTTTTACCCGCCCCGGATTGAAGCCCGATCCTTTCTGATACGTCCACTATAGCTCTGGTGTCAAGCTGGCGTCTAGCAAGATTCCACAGTTGTAATTCTCAATGAGGCTTATCCATATGTTTACTGTTTGCATTCAGGCTTTCGTGCTACAACTAAGTCCTGAATGCCATCGGGGACAACTGTGTAACGCACATCACTGAACAGCTCGCCAAGCCGCGCGACTATGTAGGTTTGCGAATGCCACGAAGTATTGTACCAATCAGGGACGATGCCAGAGAGTTTTCGGCTTCGATGATGCAAGAAGCCGACGCTTTTCAATATTCCAGCCGCTTGTTCGTTCAAGGTGGCTGCTGCCTGCTCACCATGGACTGTCAGGATCACGATTCCCCTCGGTTTCAGAATGCGCTTAATCTCTATAAGCCACATGTCCTGCATCCGTTCATCGAGGTGCGTGAATACCGAAAAACAGTAGACTACGTCGAAATAGCCGGACTTAAAGGGCAGTGGGGGCTCCGGCCTGCTATTGACGAACTTGCCATTATAAAGATTCTGGACGCACCATTCGATCGCGTCCGCATCAACGTCCGCTCCAAAAAAGTGTGTTGCTGGATAGCTCTCCATTAACCACCGGAGTGTGCGTCCGCACCCACAACCGAAATCAAGGACACGTTCAACATCGCCGAGGCACGTTCCCATAGTTCGAACCTGCTCGTCAATGTGTCTGGCGCAAGCTTTACCAACGCGCAGAAACATTTCAGCCGACAGTGATTCGCTGACTCGGTATCGCAGTAACGCCGGTGGCAGAGGCCGATCTGTCTGCGGCAAGATCTTTTCGAGGATATGGTCAGTCAACCACACGCGCACCTGAAGTTGAGACCGAAAAGCGCGATGATATAGCGGCCGAAGCAGCGCTTTCAGAATGTTGAGTTTCACAACGAATAGCCATTCTGACGCACACCCCTACTCTGCGGCAACAAGCGGCTTTGGCCGCAGCCTCCATCGCGCTTCGCGCGGCGCTGTTTCTATGTGCTGAGGTGGGAGCAGGACATGCCGTCCTTTCCCCATCCCTTTTCTCGGTCGCAGTGTTCTTCCTCCTTCCTCCGCTGTCGCTGCAATCTGCTCTTGACGAATCCGATCACTTCTTCCACAATCAGAGGACCAGCGTCGCTTCGCTCCGACGGCTGACCGGAATCATCGCAGAATAATGACCGGGTTCCCGTCGGAAATCGGCGATCACCTTCGGTGGAATGTCCACTCTCTCATTGGTCAGAAGCGTTTAACTCGCTGAGCAACGCTAAGAGACTCTGCGCAATTTTTCTTCTCTTAGCGCCCTTCGCGGCGGGCCGACGCTCACCGTAAAGGTAGTCCGTTTTGCGCCAGTGGCGATTAAAGAATATTGTACAAGTTCGAAACCTCAGAGGCGGTCAGCGCTTGGTTGAAGATTTGAACGTCATCGAGCATTCCGCTAAATGGCATAAAAGCTGAGTTCTCCATGCCGAGCTTCACCGGCACAGCAGCCTGACAGAGGGCTGGCGAAGACGCTGCATAGGAACTATCCAGCGCGCCGTTCAGATAGAGCGTCTCCGTCGTGCCATCGTATGTGAATGCCACGTGGTTCCAGGCATTGAGCGTAAGTTGCCCCGTACTGGTTGCTGCGAGTTTGGTCGCACAATCAGATTTCCAGGCTGAATAACGTACTTGCATCGAACTTGGGTAGATATACAAGCCATAATTCCGGTTATTGCCTGCAGAATCCTCTTTAACCACGAGCGGCTGATAATTTGTTTGTTCTTCGGTTGGATAGACCCAGAGTGCGATCGTGAACTGGTTGAGTCGCAAAGAGGGCGAGTCCGGAACAGTGATTTGGTTGGTGGTGCCATTAAACCTAGCAGCCGTTCCGACCTTCCCGGCGACTCCCATCGTCGGACAGCCTGAGCCTGAGCAGGTGCCGGTATTGCCATTGCCCGAGCTATCGGCGAACGACGTTGCGCCAGCGGGCTCATCCAAGTTCCAGTAGGCGGCACTACCAAACTGCGTAAATGTGACCTGGCTCACTGAGAATCTGTCGGCACCCGCTTTGTACGCAGCATTAAAATTACAATTTGCCGATTCAGCATCATCGTAGTAGACATACGTCGTCCACGTGTTCGGTCCTGTGTTGGTTAGGTCTAGATAGCCATACTGGTTCCGAGCGAATCTTGGAGCAAATCCTCGTTGACCATTGCCATCACTCGATACGGAATTAATCGCGTACGAAATGCCGATTCCATTTTCAGCCGTGCCTCCAGCAGGTGGAACGATGTTTGGATAGAACGCGAGACTGTTCATGTAATAGTAGTTTTGACCGGAGCTACATACATCGCCGATACCCAAGCCGAAGTTAGTGCCGGAGCTTGAGCCAAAAGGGGTATCCAAAATCACGTCCGGATCAAGATCTCTAGTCCCCGCCGGGAATTGGGAGTTCGGGGGGAGGATCTGGTAGAAATAGTTGTATTCTGTGAAATTTGTGAGATAGCTAAAAACCTCTATACCCTGCTGGTATGCCCAATTGTTGTAAAGCAGCATGTAGGGAGTCGATCCATGTGCTCCGTACGGACCGGTGTTAAACCACTGCTGCCCCTCTCCGATACCTGGGCCAGAAGTACAATTGCATTGTATGATCTCGGTAGCGTTATTCGTCCCTGGATCCAAAACCCAGGACAGTTGCGTGAGCGTCGGCCCACTTGCCTCTACAACGAAGGCAGCCACGTCCGCGCACGTGCTGCCGGACCATCCGACCGCCTGCACGTACACATGCCAATTCGCGCCGTCCCACATCGGACGCGCATCGGCCATATCGCATACGTTCGCCGGCGTGTTCTGGAGAATTATTTGAGGAGTCCCGCTCGGCGTAGTTCCGTTGCTAGAGGTCACCATATATATCGCCTCCGCTGTCGGAAACGTCTCTTGCAGGTTTGTGTTAAAAAGCATGACCCACTCGTTATTTGTCGCCGGGGAGGGCGTGATCATTGACGGCTCGTAGAGCCAATGGGGCACTCCGCCAGGTATTTGGCTACTTGAAAGGAAAACACCAACGGCCCTGCTGGTAACATTATAAATTTGCCCTCGGTGAGCAAAGGGTGGCGCAACGGCTTGTCCGTGCAAAACGAGCGTACATAGGCCGAAAAGACACAGTGATCGCAGCATGATTAAATCCTCCAGTTATTTGGTAGATCGTTATCGATTGTCTATTGGGCTGTCAGTGTAATAGTTGGACTTGTGTCTGCATCCCAGGGCAAGTCGGGAACTCCGACCGCTATCTCTTGCCCTCCGCCTCCGACAAATGCAGCAATCGAACTTCTAACTAGTACGCGACCGGTGGCATGAGCGGGTACGGTAAAAATGAACGACGCAAAGCCACTATTTATTTGTTGAGACGCAACCGGAGCGGCTCGCGCGGAATCGATACTCAGGCTCACGTCGATACAGCCCGGGGTGAGCCGCCCGAACGTGTCATCTACAGAGACTGTAATCGGCACCCCCTCTATGAGTGAGAATCGTGTCAGCTGACCTGCAGTCGTACTGCTTATCGATACGGCCGCAAACTGGCCAACCGAGCATTGATCGAGGAGGGGTGCGGGCGCGCCCTGAGTGCACACATGGTATTGCGCTTCAGTGGGTACGGATATGCTGAATGTGCCATCGTTACCGGTTGTAGCGCGAAGCACGTCGCTCCCGTTGCCGACAAATAACGGTTCCGCCAAGGGGCCCGGCTGACGCTGTCGCACCGGATAGACGAGCACATCAATTCCAGCAACAGGGTTTCCGGCTTCATCGGTAATAATCCCTGGAAACAGGACGGCACCTACGGCACCTGAGCAATAAGTGCCGGATAATATCAGTATATTAAGAAGATGTTGCGGCCAACGAGTTTTCATAACGTATAATTCCTTGTGAAGTCAGTATATGCGAGAGAGGGAAAAAATGAGTTGCTATTTCCTGAAAGCCTTATGGTTAATAATGGAGATTCAGGTCTTGACAGAATTATTGATGAGTGCGCGGATCATGCAAGGGCTATTGTTTTAAGCGAACCGCCTGTGTATTACAAGAGATACTCCAGTAAATGTCAGCTCACACGTTATTATCGCTCGTACTTAGGACGAGTCACTGCCCGTCCGTTTGCTTTGATTATGTCGGCATATAAAAAAAGGCCTCTGACCCCACATTTTTTCCAGATCAACCCTCGCCGATCTAATCGGCGCGATGCACCTCTACGCGGCTGATGCGGCCGCAGGCGCTGCGCCTCAAAGCGCTTGAATACGCTAGTGTGAAGCGTCCCAGACGCTGATCCCATGGCGGCCTGAAAGCCCCGCATGCGAAGCGCTCTTGACCCGGGCGAAGTCAAGTGCCCAGCGGTGCGAAAAATGGATTGAAAAGTGTTGATTAACCGTTGAATAACAGTTGATTGTGGCACCTGTGGACGCTAAATCGCTCATTTTCCAAGCAGTTTTGGGACTGTGAGAAGGCGGCGGAATTGGGTGGCGCGCGCAAAATCAAGCGTCGCCACGTGACTATTATCTTCCATACCGCGTCTCTGCAACGCAATGTTATCTTGGGGCCCTTGATTTATATCGGCCCACTATGCAGCGCCAAGTGCTGCTCCTTTACTGTTTTTCGCCGTGCCTGCTAAACTCTAGCCGGGAGCCACGCTAAGATGGCGCTACATCTGCCGCTTTGAGAGCTTGAGGCAGTGGACCTTCCAACGCCTCCTTACTCCCCAGGACCTTGAAACCATGAGTGCCATCCTGTACAAGACAACAGCGGAACTTCCCCAACGGATTCCGCCGCCAATCTCCGCGATGGTGCGGCGCTGCTTGGAGAAAGTACCGGGCCGGCGCCACAACACAGCTCAGAAGCTGCTGGACAACTTGCTAGCTTTGCGGAACCCGTAACCAACGGGCCCCCCAACTTGGGGGTGTCCCATCATCGAGGTTAACGACCACCGCCCGCACCTACACGCGCTTCGTGGCGCACACCTTTGTCTGTGCTACTCAGCCCGAACCCCGGATGCGCCGTGTGAGGTGGGCTTTAGAGACGCGTTCTCTGCCTCAGGCTGGCTAGTAGAGCATAACTGGCTCCCTGGACAACCCACCTCAAGGTCTGCGCCAGCTACACTCTCACGCGGCTGGGTTTCCTTCGGAACTTTTTGTGAATCATCCCCTTCTTTGTGGTGCTATTGTCAGTTGCAGTTCGGGTGCAATTAGTTACAGATTAACGGGTAAATTAGTCTTAATATACGATTGACGGTCCACCGAAATCGAGTTATAAGTTGCGCAAATCATATGCACAACCAAGAACACCGGCTCCATTTAGTACGATTTGTGTCGGTACCGTCACTCGTTTTAGCGCTCCAATACCTTGCTTACGGCCAGGCAACAACGCAGCCGGCCACACCAACCCGCGATCCGCAGGCCGCGACTCTGGTCGGCCAAGCCATCACAGCTCTCACGGGCGGCAAGGCGGCGAGCGGTGCTACGTTGAACGGGCAGGCGACGCGCACGGCTGGTTCCGATGTCGAAACCGGTACTGCCGTTCTTCAAGCGAAGGGTCATCTGGAGAGCAAGATCGCTCTGACCCTCAGCGGAGGGAGCTGGCAGGAGATCTGGAGCGACTCGCAAGGAAGCTGGACAGGACCTGATGGCCAATCGCACTCGCAGGCGTTCCACAATTCACTGGTAATTGGTAACTGGTTTTGCCCCGCAGTCGCCCTTCAAGCCCTGGCTGCTGACACCAGCTTCGGACTGGCGTACGTGGCAGCGGAGACTCGACAAGGCGTGCAGGTCCAACACATCCAGTCAACGCGCATTCTTCCTGGCGCAGGCACAGCCCCGGACCCTGTGATTCAACAGCTCACCGCCATTGAACTGTACTTGGACGCCACGACATTTTTGCCCGTGGCCCTCGAATTCAATACGCATCCAGACTTTGATGCTCTCCGCAATCTGCCTGTCCGTGTGGAATTGGGCAATTATCAGAGCGTAAATGGCATCGGCGCGCCTTTCCACATTCAGAAATTCTTGCAGGGCAGCCTGTTTTTGGATATTTCGGTCAGCACGGCGGCGTTCAATTCCGGCTTGTCTGATGCCGTGTTTGCAATTCCATAGCTCGGAGGCCCCTAAAGTTGTGGAGGAAAAATCTGTGACTCGTTCAGCAACTCTCGCTTTCTCAATTATATTCGTGGCTTTGTTTATCCGCGCCGCGTTGGGTCAGCCTGCGACGGGTTCCTACCCTTTTGGCACCTTCAGCAGCGGAACTTTCGACACCGTGAACAACGGAAACCTGAACGTTCATTTTGAAATCCCGGTGGTCAACAAGACCGGCCGGCAACTTCCCTTTTATTACAGTCTCAGCTATGACAGCTTAGTCTGGTTCCCGGTTTCGAACGGAATGGCGACTACTTGGACACCCGTCAACACTAGCACCTGGGGCTGGCGCGCGGTCACGGAAGCGGAGACGGGATATATCTCGTACGCAGATCTTCCGCAAAAGTGTTCTGGCGGGACAAATTGGCACATCTACAACAACTGGGTCTACCACGATCCTTTCGGCGTGCCTCACCTATTTCCCTCGGTTTCCGTCTCGACGTATTCGTCCGTCTGCAACCCTAACCCGACAGTCTCGGCTCAAGGCAACGCTACCGATGGGTCGGGGTACACCATATACGTGACCAACGCGCCAACTGCTTCGCTCACCGGACGATTCGGTGGGGCGATTGCCCCTCCAGTGCAAAGTGGAACGGGAAATGGGCAGGTATTTGACCGAAACGGTAACTATGTCAGCATGGCTGCCAACACATTTACCGACACGCTCGGGACATCAGTCTTGACCGTTTCTGGAAACGGAAATCCGGCCAGCCCGACGTTGTTGTCCTGGACAAATCCCGGGGGCGGCACCTCCTCGGTGACATTGAACTACACAACGTATACCGTGCAAACGGCATTTGGTTGCGGGTTCAATGATTACGGTCCCATGGCTTGGGACCTGATCAGCAGTATCAGTATGCCTGACGGAACGCAATACACCATAACCTATGAACCCACACCAGGGAGCTCGGGAAATACTACCGGCCGGATTAAGACGATAACGCTGCCGACCGGGGGTACCATCACATATTCGTACTCGGGAGGCAACCAAGGCATTATTTGCACCGATGGGACCACGGCGACCCTGACCCGTGCTACACCGGATGGCACCTGGACCTATGCTCATGCAGAGCCAGGACCCGGCGGCAAATGGACAACCACGATCACCGATCCCAAGAGCAATCAAACGGTCATGTATTTCCAGGCGCCGAGCGTCTTGGCTGGTACACCCCAAACAGTGTATGAAACCGAACGGCAAGTGAACCAACTGATCAGCGGCAACCAGACGCTACTCGAGCAAATCGACACCTGTTACAATCAGGCCAGCTCGCCCTGCACTGGCGCAGCAATCGCGCTACCGATCAAGCAAGTAAGTGCAATCACTTCCCTCCCTGCGGGTGGGAGTTCCTATCTAAAATCCCAGGTTATTTCCACCTACGACGGCACGTATGGCGTATTAACCGAGACCGACGGATACGACTGGGCAAGTAATGCTCCCGGCAGCAAGATAAAGTCGACGCAAATAACCTACGCTACCAAGTCCCAGCAGGTTAGCACTCTTAATATGGGTTCTTTCGAGGTGCCCCAGAGCATAAGTGTCTACCAGGGGACCAGCACCACTCCGTTTGCGCAGACCAGTTACGGATACGATCAGTTCTCCGTTACTGCAAGCGGGGCTCCGCAGCTTGCCTCGGTTACGGGCAGTCGAGGCAATGCCACAACCGTGTCGCAACTCGTGTCCGGCTCAACCTTTCTGAACCAAACTTTCCACTATTACGACGATGGCAACGTGGCAACCTCGACCGACGTAAACAACGCGACAACGACGTACACGTATGGACAGTGCGGCAACAACGTTTCGCTCCTTACCAGTGTGAGTCTGCCGTTGTCGTTGTCACGCTCGCAAACGTGGAATTGCAATGGAGGCGTGATCACGCAGATCACAGATGAGAATTCAAACGCGGTGACCTTCACCTTCAACGATCCCTACTATTGGAGGCCGACGGCCATCACGGACCCAACAAACTACACAACCAACATCAACTACTACCACACCGCCTCGATCTGTGGGACACAGCCCCAGTTCCTGAGCTGCGCTGAGAGCACCTTGAACTTTAACGGCACCATATCTACGACGGACATCCGGACAACTCTAGATCCGCTAGGCCGCGTGCAGATTACCCAGCGCGAGCAGGCGCAGGGGTCGACAACCTATGACTCAGTAGAGACCGACTATGACAGCCTCGGTCGGCCTTACAAGGTCAGCGTTCCCTATTCAGCTCCGGCAGGCAGTTTAAATACGAACGGTGCCGCCACAACCATTACTACCTACGACGCCTTAGGAAGGCCGCTGACTGTTACCGATGGCAGCGGTGGATCCGTCACCTACAACTACAACCAAAACGACATCCTGGTCCAGTTCAGCCCTACGCCCAGCGGCGAGCAGCCCAAGTCCCGCCAGTACGAATATAACGCGCTGGGACAGTTGACCTCTGTGTGTGAGCTCGCATCCGGATTGGGGGGCACCTGCGGCCAAAATATAACACAGACTGGCGCCTGGACGCAGTACACCTACGACGCCCTGGGCGATCTCACGAGTGTGGCCGCGTTCGGCGGGAAATCGAGCCCTGTACAAACCCGCACCTACACCTACGATGGCCTGGGACGAATGACATCGGAAATTAACCCAGAGACCGCCGGCGCGGCCCATAACTATACATTCGATACTGACGCCACTTGCGGAAACTCGAACGGGGACATGGTCAAGCGGACCGATCCCATAGGCAACACCGTATGCTACGGCTACGATGCGCTGCACCGGGTCACATCGATCACCTACACCGGCCCCTCTGACACAGGAAATAAGTTTTATGTTTACGATTCGGCGACGGTGAATGGCAACGTCATGCATAATGCCAAGGGCCGCCTCGCAGAAGCCTACACGAATTCGACGAAATCGACTGATCTAGGCTTCAGCTATTCAACAAGAGGGGAAGTCACTGACACGTACCAGTCGTCACCGAATTCCGGCGGCTACTACCATATCAACGCTATCTATTGGCCAAACGGCTTGCTGAACCAAATGTCCTCGAACTTGCCCATTTTCCCGAGCTTCACCCAGACGCCCGACGGCGAGGGACGACCGAACTCTATCACCGCTGGCAGCAATCAAGTTGTAACCAGCACCACATACAACACCTTTGGCGAGCCGACGATGGTCAACTTCGGTTCCGGCGTCACCGACTCTTACAAGTACGATTCGGGTACCGGACGGATGACCTACTTCCAATCCGCGCTGAACAGTGGTACCTTTTACGGCATTCTTGGTTGGAATGCCAACGGAACGCTAGCCTCGCTGACGATCGGAGACCCGTTCAATTCCACCGATTCACAGTCATGCAGCTATGCGTACGACCAGTGGTTCCGAATGGAAGGACCCCAGTGCGGCTCGGTCTGGAGCCAGACCATGAGCTACGACGCGTTCGGCAACATTTCCACCTCGGGGACGGTCTCCTTCATGCCGACGTACAATCAGGCGACCAACCGATATGTTACGATTCCGTCAGGAACGCTGAGCTACGATGCCAACGGGCAGCTCACATCCGATGGCTTCCACACATACGAATGGAACGCCGACGGAAACCTGGGGTCGTTGGATGGAACTATCGTGAGCGTCTACGATGCCTTGGGGCGGCGGGTGGAGCAGGTACCGTCGAGCGGCGCGACCACGCAGATAGTGTGGGACCCGCTGGGCTGGCGGCGGGCAACCATGAGCGTGCAGTCGTTCACACGCGGGTTCATTCAACTGCCGGGCCAGAGCCTGGCGTTTTATAACAGCAGCGGATTCAATGCTATCCGGCATGCGGACTGGCTGGGCAGCACGCGGCTGGCTACCGCGCCAAACGGGACGTACCTGGGTTCCGTCGCGGTCTCGCCGTATGGCTACGAGTACGCGTCGGGCGGATCGTCGCAGATGAACTTCACCAACCAGCGCGTGCTCCTGGCCAACGACCTGTGGGACTTCCCGGCGCGGGAGTTGCATCCCACTCAGGGCCGCTTGCTCACGCCCGACAAAGCCGGGTTGGCGGCGGTGGACATCACCGACCCGCAGACTTGGAACCGGTACGCCTACGTGAGAGACACGCCGACGAGTCTGACCGATCCAAGCGGGCTGCAGCAGGGGGACGCGGGCGGGATTGCATGTTTCGACCCTGTCTATGCTGACACCCACGCACAATGCCAGGGCCCAGGGTCGCCCTGGTGCATGATACACCCCGGCGATGAGACCTGCATCGGTGGAGGACTTCCCGTGGGCGACGGAGGTGAAGGTGGTGGTGGTGGTGGTGGCGGCGGTCCGGTTGTGCCAGCACCGGCCGGGATACCTCCGCCTATCAGCGGATTTCCGAATGGCGAGACGCTGGGCGTACCAACAGGGCTACGGATTCCACCGCCGACGCTAGGGGGTGTGCTCGGATTCCCAGATCCCGGGTTTGAGTGTGATTTTGGACTTTGCAGTGGCGCGGGTCTGGCGGACGGCTTCGCGGCGGATCCCAGCGAACAAATTGATTCCTGGTGGGAACAGATTCAAATTCATTTGGAAAAGATTGCGCAATACCCCGACAGCCCAGCCGTGCCTCATTGGTGGGCTGACATTAGGGCTCTGGCAAACTCCATTTTGGCGAAGGCCACTAAGGTCACGCTGAAGAGGCGCCCCGGCGCGTTGGATAAGTATCTGCAGCGTGTTATACAGGTTTCTGTGAAGGATCTAGAAAATCTTTTGAAGACCCCAATAATTATTCTGGATCCTTGTCTTCAAAACCCGAATGTTCCGTTTTGCAGATCACAACTTCCCCCAGGGGTGCCTCCTGCGTAGAACTCAGGTTAAGAAGTCCGTGCGCGCCATTCTTGAGAAGCTTGTGTCTCATCTGGTCGCTTATCGCGTGGTAATGGAGAGAATTTTCTCTGAACCGTTGTCTGGGCCGGACGAGTGCCGAGAGTATTTTTTTGAACTCCTCATCTCTGCATCGACACTCTATCTTGACTACTTGTTGGTGCTCAGAGAACTCTCGAAGGTTCACGCCCGCAGAAGGACAGCTTCGGATTTCATCAAGCCTGATATACAGCGTGAGGCATCGTTACGGAGGAGATTCACGGAGCGAATTCAGTCGTTGCCCAGCTGGAAGGGCTTTCAGCCCGAGATGGCATTTTCCGAATACACCGGCCTTCGTAACCTAACTGATTATTTGCACAGCTTCACAGTGCACCTGCCTGAGATATACGAAGAGACGTTCAGCGCGGAACAGTATGCGAAACGCATGCTCGAAGGGTCCGGTGAGTCTGGATCTCGCTTGACCGTCTCATTGGAGCACCTCGCTCGAAACCATATCAGTTTTGTGATCCAGGCTCTGCAGTGGGCTGCCGCCGAGGTCTCATGGCCGGCCAGGTGACCATGGACAGACACCTCGGGTGGTGTTGGCGGGCCGGGGCACTTTGGCAGGCTCTGCAGTCGCAAAACGGACAGCCCTCAAAATGATTCGCCTACCGCGATCCGGCTTTCGTGGTGGTTTTCGACTCTCCTTTGATTATGGCGGGCTATAAAAAAGACCTCTGATCTCGCGTTTTCTTCCAGATCAACCATCGCCGATCTATCGGCGCGACGCACCCCTCTCCGCACCTGATGCCGCCGCACGCTGCGCCTCAAAGCGCCTGAATATGCGGGCTGCGAGCTTTTGAAGGGCGCTACCTGCCTGTGCCGCTGACGCCTGCGCGCCAGCGCTCTGGACTAGGGGCGAAGTGGACGCCCAGCGTCGCGAAAATCGAATCAGAAGTGTTGATTTCCCCTTGAAAAACGATTGATTGTGGCATCTGTGAACGCTAAATCTCACATTCTACGAGCAGTTTTAGAGCAGTGGGAAAACGCCTGAATTGGGTGGGGCCCGCAAAATCAAGCGTCGCCGGCGAAGAGGAGTATGTTCTAGAAGTCAGGAAGTTCTCGATTGCCTAAGGACGGTTATGCGCACTGTCGCCGAGATTCTCGCCAGCGGAATCCAATCGATTCCAGATCTGCAAGAAAGCCTGAGGCTCGCAGCAAAGCTTATCTGCACCAGCTCTGCCACCAAACCGATCATGAATCCATCTTGGCGGCGACGCGGGGCGACTTGCGGCGTCTGAGTCGTTGATTATTGATCACGCGACGGCGCCGAGTCGCTCGGCGTCGCAACTGGACGGGCACACTCTTGGGCACACCGAGGAACTCGACGAGCGGTTTAGGCATGAGCCACTCGCCGTTCTCGGTCTCAACAAATTGACCGCTTGTGCGCAATGCTTCCCTGAGATCGGCACGGGCTGTTCTGAAAGATGTCTGGTACCCGTCGAGTTTCATCCACCGTAGCATTTCGTCCAGAGGAAGGGAGCCATCCTGCCTCAGACATACCGCTCTCGCGTGTTGAATCAGAGTCTTTGACGTGGGCGTCGGAAGAATGGCTCGGAGTTCGGCTTTAGACCGGGCCGCTTCGCGCTCAGCCTCTCGATATGCCGTCGCAATCTGCCCTAGTGTCCTGAGCGAGAAATTCGTATGCAAAGTCGCTCAACCTTACCGAGGATCAAATCCGCATCCGCGGTCCATACGAAGGGCTTGGGATTCTCATTCCGCTGGTCCAAATAGTCCAGCATGGCTTTCTCCAGGGCTCGCACGGCTGTATGGCTTCCGCGCCGGACGCATCGTTGGGTGACCTCGGCAAACAGCCGCTCCACCAGGTTCAACCAACTGCCGCTGGTCGGCGTGAAGTGGACGTGGTAGCGAGGATGGCGCGCTAACCACGCCTGCACCTTGCTCACTTTATGCGTCCCGTAATTGTCCATCACCAGGTGAACATCGAAACCGCGGGGAAGGTTCGCGTCGATGTCGTTGAGAAATCGCAGGAACTCCTGATGCCGATGCCGTCGATAGCAACTGCTGATCGCGACTCCGCTCGCCACATCCAGGGCGGCGAACAGGGACGTGACACCATGCCGCTCATAATCATGCGACTGCCGCGCCGGAACGCCCGGTGCCAGCGGCAAAATCGGTTGCGTGCGGTTCAGCGCCTGTACCTGGCTCTTTTCATCCACACACAGCACGATGGCGCGATCCGGTGGATTCATATACAACCCCACAATGTCCCGCACCTTCTCCACAAATTGGGGGTCCTTGGAGAATTTGAAGTTCTCCACCCGGTGCGGCTGCAATCCAAACGCGTGCCAGATCCGCACGATGGCGTTCTGCGATAGACCCGTCTCCGCGGCCATGAGCCGAGTGCTCCAGTGCGTGCTGTTGGCCGGCATGGATTCCAGGGTCCTTGTCACCACTTCCTCAATTTGCCGATCCGTGATCTTACGTGGCGCACCGACCCGCGGCTCATCCAGCAAGCCATCCAGCCCAAACTCTCGAAATCGCTCCCGCCACTTACCGACGGTCGCTCCGGTAATGCGCAACTTCCGGCCAACCTCCGCGTTGCTCATCCCTTGCCCACAACAAAGCACAATGCGGGCGCGCATTGCCATGGCCTGAGCTGATTTCGGGCGAAGCGCCATGGTCCTCAACTTCTCGCGCTCCTCATCGGCGATTTCCAGCGGTTTCTTGGGACGTCCAGTGCGCACAACCAAGTATGCAGCTTGCCCTGGACTTATGCAACGTATTTCTCGCTCAGGACACTAGCAGGTTGCTGAAAAACTCCTTGGAGCACTTACAATGGCAGTTACTAACATCTGCAAGTTATTGATTCTACGTTCAACCGAGAGCAAAATTTTGGCGTTTCCGGCATCAAAATACCCTTTTTCAGCAACCTGCTAGGATATCGAGCACATTTAGAATGTCGGGCACCACTGATACAAAAGAAACGCGGAGCTTGTTCCATTTCTCCGTGACGCCCGCGCGAAACTTTGGTTGCGCAACGATTGCGACCGCTGCTCCAACGATCAAGATTTTCGCCCAAGCAGGCAAGGAACAAAATCCCTCGAAGGTCTTCTCAAGCAGACTCCATATGCCCCGGACGGATGCGTAGGGAATCGTAATTGCGAAACCGGAACTGACTGTGATTCCCATGACGACGGCGCCTGATCGAGCGCAATCGCGCAGGGCGCGGTCCGGGATTCCTCTTACGACTGGAGCACCCATCCTCTTCAGATGCTTGTCTCTTGAGTGAATCGCATGGGCGCCGGTCTCTTCACAAGTTACGGCGTACGGGACATCGTCGGGGTCGACGGCCCGAAGGGCAGAGTCGCCCTCGGAGATCGGCCGATACAGATGAATCTTGGCTCGCAGGTTTTCCCACTCACACCTAGCATCTACGATCGTCTTTCCAGTACCGTCGAGAATTCGCGACAGATGCTCATCATCGATTTCGGAAATCAAGCTCTGGGGCGCGATGACGATCACGATGCCGGAATCGATAGCCTCACCTAAGTCCGAACGGGCCTCCGGGTTTCGTCGCTTCAGACGAAACCGAATCTCACTGAGGACCACGTTCGCGTCGATCACCATCTCGACTCGAATTACCGTCTGCAGCAGCGCGGCGAGCCCGGGGATGACCTGGATCAATTCGTAGAGGTTTTTGAACATGTCCGAGCGAAACAGCAACGGCGTAAGCTCGCGCACGTTACGTCCGTTAACGGTCGGCCCCATACGTATGATCATAAGGCAATTTACGGTCGGCGCTGGATCGGTCCCTGCGTTTTGCCCGGAATTTCCAGCTACCTTTGGCTGAGTTTTTGTGGCTACCGATCACTGAACGTTATCGGCACCCAGGGTGCAAGTCCGTGCGCCGGCGCGTGGCGGTCCAATGCCCTTTGGAACGTCAGTTACGTTAAAATTCCACGCTCTGTGGTACCAGTTCATACGTCTCCACGCATGCAAATCCGTGTGGCCGCCTGGACCGACGGGACGAAAACGGAACCAACCCCTACGGCATCGAAGAACCGGACACAGCAGGCCCAACCACCACAATCCCGTTGGCGGCTTCTAGTGCGACCATTCGAATTACTCCCTCGTAAACAGTCGTGTGGAGAGGCTCGGCTCGGGTGTGCGCGCCGGCTTTGTGACTGGTTGATAAGTTCGCGCAGTCAGGGCGATTCCAGAAGCGCGCCCGACTGGAAATGCCGGCTTGTACGGAACGGCTGAAACCGGTAGCCAACCCCGAAGATGGTCTCGATGTATTGGTCGCTGTACGAGCCCAGGCGTTTTCGCAACCTGCGGATATGTACATCGAGCGTACGAGTGCGAATCCCGGCACCGTATCCCCAGACACCCATGAGCAGGACCTCCCGTCGCACTACCTCTCCCGCGTTCTCGACCAACAACATAAGCAGCTCATATTCCCTAGGCGTCAACTCCAGACGACGCGAATCGAGGAATGCGGTTTTGTCTTCAAGATTCATTTCAAGGTGCGCGTCTTCGTAACGGAACTGTGATGCGGCTCGAAGAACTGCATCTATATCGCTTTGTTTAGTCATGGCCTGACGCCTTTCCTTTGTCGTGTGTAAGTGAATCTGCCCGCCACAGGGTACAGAATCGGGTCAACTCACGGGCCGCATCGTCACGACCGCCTGCGCGCATAAAGAGGAGAAGCGGCGGCTGCCAACGCGGATTAGCCCGCATGTGTCGCCAGGGAACTCTGCCATTAAGTCTTGCCGCTCGATACGGTTGGTCCGTGTCAGGGACGCTGGCCCCAGCAAGCGTGCAGAAGCGGAGTGAGGAACCAAAACGACGGGTCGTTCCACGGGGCTGTGAGCGCCTTGTATTCCTCTTCCCTCGCCTCGGTCAGTAAGTCGCCGGCCTGCTCCCACGTGCGGATAGCCTCTAGAGTTTGCCGCCACCACTGCGCCCACGGGCTCCCCCCGCACACCACCTCGGCCGTGGCCTCATGACCGATCCTTTTCAGGCCACAGCGCTCGAACAACACCGGGAGCTTGCGTCCAAAGGCCGGGTCATACCCGCGTGATTCCCACCATCCGCCACCTCGCGCCGCACGGTTATACGAAACTGAGTACGGATGGGACGGATCGACCGGAGCGATTGTGCCCCAGTCACCGTCCTCATCGACCAGCCATCCTCCGGGTCTCAAGGATTCCACCATCCGCCGGATAGCCGCCTCCTGGTTGCCGGTAAGCCAAAACAGCGTTAAGCGTGCGCAAACCAAATCGAACGAGCCCGGACCGAGCGCCTCCAGAGGGTCTTCGAGGATGTTATGCTGGCGTACCTCAAGGTTTGACACATTGAGTCTCTTCAGATAAGTGAGATCGATGTCTGTCGCTACGACTTGGCCCCTAGACCCGACCTGCCCGGCTAACCAGACAGCCATGGATCCCCGGCCAGCACCGATCTCAAGGCAGCGCCAGCCAGGCTGGACCATCGCACGACGATGGCGGGACAGCGGATCGAAGATGCGCTCTAAGAGTCGCAACCGATCCTCTTCCGCATCTTCACGCCCTCTCGCGTCGAGTCGGTATCCCTGCCCGAGGTCTAGACCCCCAGGAACAACGGATACATTCTGGCGCTCCATAGTGGCGCAACCATAATCAGTGCCTTTCGCCTTATCGAAGGGCGTCGAGTTCATTTGATCCTCCTCATTGAACACCTCCGGTGCCCAATCTTGTCTAGCCATATCGACCTTCAGTTCTTCAAATAGCGCCGCGCTGCGGGCGTGGCCTGGATGACTGCGCGATCGTGAAGTTGCAGCGCCGTTCTTGCGAGCACGACATCTCTAGCCTTACCTTGTGATGGGTGGCGATAATAATCCGGCAGGAGGAACCGCCACCTTGGTTCGCCTGGTGCTCATGACCCCGTTCATCGGACTCATTTGTATGTCCATCAACATAAAGTTGGACTCGCAACGGTTCCGCTCATCATTCAGCCACTGTGCCTTGCGTCCACGGTGAAGCTGGTTCCACCCGGACTCTGATGTAGTCGGATGCGGTGGTCACGGTCTTGACGCTGACCTTGTCCTGGCACTTCGGGTCTTTTCGAGTCCAGTTACCATCTATGTAGTTTCCATCGCAAAAACTCGAGTTTGCTCCATCTATAACGGTTACTCGCGCGAGCAGGCGAGAGGTCGTCACGTTGAAATAAGTCGCAAGTTCTGCACGCTTCACCTTGCTGGCGGAGAGGTCTCTTCGCAGGGCCTGGGACAATTCCTCGGGTCGAAAATAAACTCGAAATGTAGAGTTACGGTTGCCATATTCATCCGATGCCAGCGGCTGGCCAGTGAAGGAATACGTGATCTCGTAAGCAAGTGTAGGTGACTCCTCTTGAACATAGCGGCAGTACAAGGATCCACCAGGATCTCTGAATTGGAGGTCATAGCAGTAGCCCGCGTCCATCGCAGATTTCCTCTGGGTGAAGACTTTTGCAGCCTTCACTTTCTCAAGCTTGATCGATGCCGGATCGGAGCCTGCCGGAATGGAAGCTAAGTGAGTGAAGGGATAAAGGTCTTCGATCTGTGTTTGTACTCCACGCGCATCTGACCTGGCCGCCGCGGCCGAAGCCAGTGGTAACCAAGTGCTAGTGTTCTCGGCAAAGAACGGTTGTGTCATTATTCCCATGCCTATCAGGCCGAGAATTATCGGGCGTCGGCCCAATCCAGCGTAATTTATTATCTGTTGTATTGTCATTGTCGTTCTACCTCTTTTTCAAGCTAACTTACTCCAGGGCTGTGACAAAGATTCCTGATCGGCCCTGATAATTCCCAATGAATTTAGGACCGCAGTTCACATACAACTGCTTTGAAATTTCAATGTTAGCGACTGAAGATGCCGGGGCCGACCAGGTCGGGGGTTTCTCGCACACCTTCCGGATGATCCAGCACCGTCCGGAGGGCATCGCCCCTCGCCTGCGTACTTGCTTCGCCTGACGCTCCTGGTGTAACCCCCAATGTCGCCAAAAAACCCAGGCAAATCACGCGCCCGAATTGATACACCACTTCCCACGGTAGGGGCACAGCACCCTTGCAGGTGGAGCGCTTAGCCTGCGAACTGATCGTGTTCATTTTTGTCTCCTGTTCTTTGTGATCTCGGGTTACGGTGTCAGCCCTCGGAAGCTTCGCAGCCTTCACAAGCACTCAGACGTGCGAAGAGAGGAACTCGCCAAGTATCCGATCGACTTCTTCCCGATGTGGTCTTTCGTCGGTTGGAGACTTGGGAGCGATTCGTACTAAACGAGAGTTTGGCAGGTGTCGGGCGAGCTTGCATGCGTATTCGAAAGGATGAATCGGATCTCCCTCCGTCGCCAGGATCAAGGTCGGACATCGCACCGTAGCCAGACAAGTCCCCTTGTCGTCAAGCCCCCTCGAGGGAGGCAGATACCTCAATCGGGCAATGGCGGACTGTCGGATCTGGGGACAATTGAGCACTGACTGTACTTGTCCACGCAGGCTTTTCGCTGCATCGGGACAGACCGTCTCGATCGCCTGAAAAGGGTCACTTCTTTCCAGCGCCGGCAACGCCGACCCCTGCCAGTCTTCAGCCGCCAACAGATCAGCGATCAGAGCATAAGCCTCTCTGGCCATGAGGCTCATGGGTCCGTCGGCCCAGGCCGGCCGGCAAAGGACGAGCGTGCGGACGCGTTCGGGGGATTGGACCGCCATGCGGAGTGCCGCGGCGGCTCCCATTGAGATACCTCCCACAACCGCATCTACGAGCTCCAGGTGATCGAGAAGGGCCGCGAGATCGTGCCCTAGGGTCGCAATCGAGAGGTCGTCGACGCGCCCGAGGTCGCTCTGTCCGTGACCGCGAAAATCGGCGTGGAAAACGTCCAGTGCCCCGCCTGGAATGCCGGTATGTTCCGGAGCCAGGAAGCGGGTGGGTTGCCGGACATCTCCGCCGATGCCGTGTTGAAAGATCATGGCATTCGCCCCGTTACTTTTCGCGGCCCGGGCGAGATAGTGCAATCGAGTACCATTGCTCCAATAAAAAGGCATACTCGGCTCACCTCAACGCCGGAATGAGAGCGCGCATCGATTCGCGCACGAAGGCCACCGAAGCGGGGACTTGTTTTTCATCCAACCCATGCAAAACAAGCGGCAGGCGCCTGCGGTTTGACGCCGCGGCTCCAGCCGCCGGCATTTTCGCCAGAGCTGCCAGATAGTGCGGATAAGGGAGGATTCCGGTACCCGCGGCTACGTGGGTGTAATGGCCGCACTGGTCGCGGACCATTTCGGTCCTGTGTGGATCGGCGATATCTTTCGCATGGGCGAGGCTAATGTGCGTTCCCAATCGTGCGACCGCATCGTCAATGATTCCGTAATGGATGCGTGGGTCCGCCGGGGGCCGGTAGAGATTGGCCGCGTCAAGAATGATGGAAAGGGACTCTGCGTCTGAACTCAGTTCTTGGAAAACGCGTTCGGCAGCCCGAGCGTCGCAGACCACGTTCTCAGCCTCGGGCTCGATTGCGGTCCGTAATCCGTAACGACCGGCGAGGCGGATAACCTGCCGTAAGGCGTCGATCATTTCATGCCACGTTTCCGGTGACTGATTCTCAGGGTGGTAACTCCACATATCAGTCGGATGCCTGGTCCCGGTGCACAACGTCAGCAGGTCACAGTCCACGCCAACGGCCGCCTCCGCCAAGGCGGGTAGCCGCGACAGTCCGGCTGCGAGCGCCGCCGGCTGAATTAAATTGAACGTAGTGGAGACGGCGCAGATCCTGACACCGGAACTGGCAGCCGCGCGGGCCACCGCCCGGATCGTTTCGATGGGTACCCTCTCGGGCAAGCTCGTGAAACCCGATACGCATGCCCAGTTCCACTGGGTACACGTTAGCCCATGGGCCGCAATTGCATCGAAAACCTGGTCGATACTTGACCTACGGAATGTCTTGGCGAAGATACCCAGTTCCAATACCTGGTCGGGAGTGAGATCGTTTTGCATGTTGTCCTCCTGAATGGCACATTTGATTTTGAGTTTCATGACGCCAGACTCTCGAAATCGCGAACGCGCAGCCTCGGATTCGCGACATCGCCAGCGGTCGCCTCGATATCGACCCACTTCCCATCGTTAAGTGCGCTGTACGAGCCTGCCACCAGGGCCTTGACACATGCGATTCCGTCCTCCAGGTTGGCATTTAGCTGTGGCCCGCCAGTCAGAATCGTTCGGGCCAGCGCCTCCAATTGGAGGCGAAACGTGTGGCAGTCCTGCGTGTCCGGGCTGCAGAACATTTTGCTCCTAGCGCTGTAGAGGCGGGTCTCTTCCCGTTGAAACCACACGTAGGGGAAGGTACACGTGACATGCCCTCCGGCGCAGTGCAATTGGAATCCCTCCTCAAATTCGCCCGGCCGCGGCAGGAGTAGGAGGCTTTGCCCGCCCGCACCATTCGCGAACCGGAGATCGAGCCTCCAGACGTGCCCGCGAATGGGTTCTCCTCCGTTGCCCCCTAGCGCCACTTCGCGATGGTTAGACCGCAAGGCTGTGATGGGGCCAACCAGATGACGGGCCAGGTCCAATAGATGCGGAGCGTGTGTCAGCCAGTTGTACACCCGTTTGTTGGTGGCCTTCCAATCGGGTCCGTCGGGCTTCAGAACGTCGGCGCCGGGTTGAACGGCCGAAGGGAAAATGTTCGCCCGACCTTTGATTATGTCGGGGTATAAAAAAAGACCTCCGACGCCCACGCTTTTTCAAGAATCAACCATCGCCGATCCAATCGACGCGATGCACCCCTCCTTGGTTTTGTCGGGCCAATAAAAAAGGATTTGCTCCCGCCAATTGCGTGGGTGACTCTGAGCCATAATCGCGCGCCGATTTGAATCGCAGGCAGATTTGAATCGCTGATTCTTCCAAACATGAGCGATAACAAGGGCTCGCGCTAAAGTGAGTGACGTCACGGAACCGTCACGTCACTGGGAAGAGCCCAAGCCATTTCAGTTTCAACATGTTCCGGGCACTGCCTGCGGCTCAGAAATGGCCTCTGTTGGCGCAGAAAGCGCCCTTAGGCGCGTTGCTTGCGCCTGGGTGGCCCTGTTCCCCGAGCCAGTATGCCCGTGGCGACGTTTGGCCAGTTCAACGAGGAGCTTTTGGTGTCAGAGAGGGGGTGATTTCGGGCGGTTTTTTCGTCGAAAAGGTACCGAAAAGGTACAGGTTGGGAACACCGGGGTGTCGTAACCGTTTGATTTCTGGCAGTTTCTAAGAAGCGCGAAAACAGCCGTGCCTCGACAAAACCCTGCTTTAGCGGCAGCCCTGTTTGAGGATGCGCGCTACGTGCTCAAGCCGCCAGGCAGAGCCTCGGCGCGTACGCACTTCCAGGCGATTCAGAGCCGCTGCGATTCCCCGCATGGTGTGACCGCTTTGGCGTAGCCGACGGATCTCCTGCAGAACACCCTGTTCGGCAGGATCGGGCTCCACGTGCTTACCGTCCCCGCACAAACGATAGCCGAACTGGATGTTGCCGACTCGTTCGCCGTTGCGGCGCTTGTGACTCATGGCGTCCCTCGTGCGTTCGCCAATCGCCTCCCGCTCCCACTGGCTCACCGCCGTCATGATGTTCAGCACCATGCGACCCGCGGCCGAGCTAGTATCGAGAGATTCCGCAACCGAAATCAATGCTACTCGGCGCTTTTCGAACAGCTCCAGCAAGCTGCACAGGTCCTTGACACTCCGCGTGAGCCGGTCCAGCTTGGCCACGATGACCGCTTGCACCTGGCCGGTGTTGATCAGGGCTAACAGGCGCTGCAGGCCGGGCCGGTGGAGTGACTTGGCGGATTCACCCCCATCCACGATCACGTCGAGCAGTTCTGCGCTGTGCACCGTGGCCATAGCGCGGATTTTGGACTCCTGGGCCTCGAGCGAAACTCCTTGATCGGCCTGGCGGTCGGTAGATACTCGAACGTAGCCGATAGCTTGCATGTGTCACAGCATGGATCGAGTCCGTCAAGAGTGCAAGGCCGAATTTCGTGAACGGCGACGCCGGGCGCCGACGGCTGAGGTGTGTGTGAGACCGGCTCGCCGTTCCTGCTTATTTGATTTAGTCGACGGACCCTCCCGGAAAAACGTTCATCTCCATCTCTGATGGTTCATTGTGCGACGGCGTTCCTGTTCCTGGAATTTCAAGTGCGCCATGTGGACCGCATTCATATTGATTCTGGGTCCCGCTGCAGTGTGCATTGGCTTGGCGGCCGCTGCCAGCGTTTCGCGTAGGCGCACTTCAAATGGCGCTTGCTTTCTCGCCTCAAGCATGGAGTGCAGCGCATAACGCGCGGCATCAACGCAATCTTCCCAGAGTGCGCCCGGCACCCTGGCCACGTCCTCACGCTTCTCTTCATCCCTTACAGCCAGTGGGATGGATGCGACGAGATTCGGGCAGGCTGCACTAATAAACAGCGCCGGCCCTTCGCGTGTTCGCTCCTGCGTAAGTGTCTGCCCGCGCATGTTGGACTGTCGCAAGCAGTTGTACATATTGCGAAAGCCGTTGACGCGGTCCTGGTTAGCAGGCTCGGGCGCCGGTAACCTATGACGGCGCATGATATCGGTGAACTGCTGGCCCACAGAGTGGGCACCGTACTGCCGCGCGCGCTGGCCAAAGGCATCCTGAGAAAGAAAGAATCTGCCCGAGCGTCCAAGATTCTCGCGCTCACCCTCCCAGTTCGTGCGATCCACGATATCCATTGCCAAGTCGGCCTCGGCCCGGTTGTGGATGACGTATTCCCTGTAGATGACAATGATGTCAACGGGCCACTCGGTGTAGCCACCGAAATACTTCATCCATTGATCCGGTTCGAGATGCCCCGCCGCGCACCACAGATGGCAATCGTGATCCCCAAAGCCCCAGTCCTGCGCCATCCAAGCGGTCCACCAAGGCTGGATGATCTCCCGAGCTTGTGCGGCGGTGATAACACAGACCGTTTCATCCCACACCCCGGCGAAGTACTGTCCGGCAAAGGTTTCAAAGCTACCCAGCAAATGACCGGCCCGGATGGATGGAGGAAGTTCGTTGAGTTTGCGCCCGTAGGGGCTGCGTTCGATGAATAGTTGAAAACGCTGCTGATCGGATAGTGCATAATACTCTCGCTCGGAGATTCCGCCGGTGCCGCGCAACCACTCGTAATTGTCCCAGCCATAGCTTTGGATGAAGGCATAATCACTCGCGCGTTCATTTTCCTTGTACTGTTTCAGGTGGAAGATCCGGCGCAGAAATTCCGTTCCGCAACCGCCCGGATTGAAAAACAGCCCCATTTTGCACAGGCCATCTGGAGCCCCAGGCCACCGATTGCGCGTATTGATGGTGAGCAGCTCTTTTTCGCTGAACTGCTCGGCCTGATCGATGAAGATGTCGAAAAACTCGGGCCCGTAGAATTTGCGATCGACTTCCTGCCGGTCTTCGGCATACATGAACTTCATGCGGCTGCCATTTGGCAGCACAATCTCGTAATCAGTGGCGTTGTAGTAGGGCCGCAGCTCCGGAAACTCTTCCCAGAATTTCTGGATGTGATTTTCTTTGACATCGGCCAGCACGCGCCGCATGATGACCCCAATGGTCCCAGGATACTGGCCACGGCGAGCCAGCATGATCCGCCGGATGGCTCCCGATTTTGCGCCGCCGAGCGCCCCGCCGAATCCAAGCCAGGTCGCCACGTTGGGCCCTCTGGCTTCCATCAAGCGTGCCAGTTCAAGCTGTTTTGGTTGGAGCGCTATGTCGAGCATCGCTCTCCTCCGGCTTGGGATCGAGCACAGATCGAACCACCATCTGCAGCTCAACGCCCTCCGGAGCGCTGTGTTCGTTGCGAAGGACGTCGCGATATCCCAAGACGTTCTTGGCTAGGAAGATCGCGGCGGCCACATTCCCCGTCGCCGCCTGCCGGAACAGATTGCGCCGTACCGAGACTCGTCCTTTCGCCTTGGCCTGTTCCATGACCTCCCGGAACTTGGCGTTTTTACGCCGCCGCTCGACCGTGCGGGTACTGACGCCGAACCACGCCGCGATCTCTTCGTCGGTGCACTGCATCGAACACAGCTTTTCGAGTTCCTCCATGTCGATGTTGGCTTTAGGGCGCGGCATTTAGGTTTCCTCCTGCTGAAGCAATCCCGGCTCGCAGGCAATGCACACTGGCTCCTTCCGGCGCTCCTCGGCGACTTCATCGAAGGTGCGGCCGTCGCCATCGAGTTTGGCCTCTTTCCCAGTTAACTGCTCCCACCGCTTCACGATGACATCCACGTACTTCGGATCCAACTCGAGGCCGAAGCAGACCCGCTGGGTCAATTCGGCGGCGGCCAGCGTCGTTCCCGAACCCAGGAAGGGATCGTAGACAAGTTCACCGCGCCGCAGATGATTCAGTATTGGTCTTCGCATCAGCTCCACCGGCTTCTGGGTGGGATGATCGTACTTCTCCTCGTCTGATCCACCCATGATGAACTTGGGTGAGGGTGAAGCCCAGATGGTTGAGTTCTCTCCAGCTCTGCCAAACCAGGGAGCGTTCTTCTTGCGGACGTACCAGCATGGCTCGTGCTGGAACCAGTAATGCGTCCGCGTGAGCACTGTGCGGCCTTTGTCCCATATGATTTGCTGGGGATACAGGAAGCCGATTCGTAGCAACCCGTCGAGAACTTCACGGGTGAAGATGGAAGCATGCCAGACGTAGGCGACCTGGACACTGGGCACCAGTTCAAAGGCCTCGGACCAGTCGGCCCGTGTGTCGCCCGAGATGGTCGTTTCGGTGTGTCCCGTGGTCCGGTGCTTCATGTAGCTTGGCTCGGCGGCACCGCAACCGTTCAGCCCCGCGCGATCGCGCCATTCAGAATCAAGCTCGATTCCATAGGGCGGGTCCGTAACCAACAGCCGCGGCTTGCCCTCGCTGAGCAATCGCGCGATGTCTTCTGCACAGGGTCGCGGTAGGGATGCTAGTCGCCCGGCACCCCCCGCACAGATCCGTACGGGCGGCATTACCGCATACGGCTCTTCCCTTGGATTCGGGCGTCGAAGCGAACGTCAGGATAGGCATGAAGAGTAC